>WNGK01006227.1_pt1 | contig 18918 bp, 16 predicted proteins | sample 5400601 | NCBI WGS metagenome assembly WNGK01 (sample SAMN13153376, study PRJNA577476) | soil metagenome | isolation source: 60 cm soil or saprolite under Garry oak tree replicate 1 | place: USA:California | collected 2016-06-15
GAAATCCACGTTCGCTCGTCACTGGAGGCGACGTTTGAATCGCTTCTTGAACAGATGGGGCCATACAACGAAGGAGAGAATGGAGTCCCGATGCCGATGACCATCGAGCCGTGGCCCGGCGGGCGTTGGTATCGCGATCTGGGTAATAACAACGGCCATTTCTGGGGACATGTGCAGGCGATCAAGCGACCGACGCTGCTTGAAATTGCGGGGCCGCTGTTTGCGTCGCATCCTTTTTGTTCGAATGTGCAGTACCGGCTTTCAGAGCAAGATGGGGGAACGCTGATCAAGTTTCATCACATCGCGATGGGCATCGTTCCGGAGGGCCTGAAGGGTGGAGTCGGCGAGGGATGGCAGCAATTGCTGGATCGGGTGCGCAAGGGCGCGGAAGGAAAGTAATACAGGAAAGCTTTGCATTTATGCATAGCTGAGTGGTTTGAATGGTGGTAAATGAAGACGCAGTTTTCTTACCTTGTTGAACTGCGGCTTTGTGAAACGACTACTGAATGATGCTGTTCTGTTGGAAGCAGATGAAGTTTCAACGTTATGGATCACTTGTCCCAAAACAAATCCCCAAGGAGGATCACGATGACCACGGTCTTGACAGAAGAACTGAATCCGCAAACATCGCAGAAGCAGACGATCGAACCACTTGCAGCTGCGCTGCTTGCGGAGTTTGAAATACAAGCGCCGATCACCCGGAGATTTTTGGAGCGGCTGCCCGACGACAAATTGACCTGGAAACCGCATGAGAAATCGATGTCTGCGGGGCAACTGGCCTATCATCTCGCGTCTACTCCCGGCGGTGTGGTTCGATTCGCGCAGAACAACCCGGCGCAGGCTCCGGATTTCAAATTTCCTCAACCGGCAAGCCGCGAAGAGATACTCAACTGTTTCGACGAAAGTATCGCAGCTGTGCGGGGCGTTCTTCCGACATTCGACGACGTGGCGATGAATGAGACGTGGCGCCTGATGGCCGGCGGACGGGAAGTGCTGGCGCAGGCGCGAGGGAACTTCCTGCGCGACGTAATGTTGAGCCACTGGTACCAGCATCGCGGCCAGTTCGGCGTGTACCTGCGCCTGCTCGACATTGCGGTCCCGGCAAGCTTTGGACCGAGTGCCGACGAACCGCCGCCATTCATGCAAAAGGGCTAAGCAATCACGATAGCAACTATACGCGGCCCCATGTGCGCGGGTGAAACGAAAGTTCACCCGCGCTGCTCGTCTCAGCATCGATGAATTAGAATTAGCGGACCTTAGCTGACATCAGATTGGTAGCGCTAACGGGAATCGAACCCGTGTTTTAAGATTGAGAATCTCACGTCCTAACCCCTAGACGATAGCGCCACACTTGCGGGGGTGGCCGGTGACGGCCACTTGTTTACTCTAACAAAAAAATACGGATGCGCCAAAAACTGCCGGTCTTGCCGGCGACCTTAGATTCCCAGCTTTCGTACTTCGTCGTTGTAGTACTTGCGGTAGAGAATCTCCCACTCCTGTGAGCCTTCGAGGATGATCTTGCGCTGCGAGGCGATCTTGGCGCGAGCGGCGGTGTCGATGCCGGCCTCCTGCGTGAGGAGCGTCTCGAGTGCCTTTCGGGCTTCCTGGCGAATGGTGTTTCGGTCTTCATTGAACCCGACCTGGTCGATGTCGGCCAAGGTGTCGGCCACGGTGTGGGCCAGCTTGTTCAGCTTGTCGCGGCTGATCCTCATAGCACCGCCTTGTATTTGCGCGCCAACTCGCCCTTTACCTTCTTGAACATCTCGGCGTACTGCGCGCCAGACTTGCGCATCTCTTCGGAGTAGGCGTCGAGAATCACGCGAACCTCTTCGTTGATGCGGTCTTCAAGGGACAGTTCTTCGATAAGGCCCTCGGTGACGCGGGCCTCGGTAGCCTTCAAGTCGCTGGTGGTGATGAGTTTGGCGTCGATCAGGTGCTTGACCGTACGGCGACCCAGATAACCAATGTATTCACGGGAGAAAATCATGGACTAACCGTCAGGATACCGCATCGAGCCTCCGCATGTACACCTCTGCAGCCTTCGATTTGTACACAAATCGACTCGATGTCGGTGCATGGCGATTCAATCCAACCTCCTGGGCCGCGTTGGACTAATCCGTCTTCACCAGCGTGGAGATGAGCGAGTCACGACGTCGGTTCGCCAAGGCATCGACGTTGCCCAGGACGCGCAGCCAGACCGCCGCCGCCACCGCGGCCATGGCGAAGAAGATGGGCATAGCCAGCCAGAGTCTGTCGAAGACGGAACAGAGCGCGAACACACCCGCACCCGCCCCGAGCACTGCTAGTTGTATGAGCATGCTGAGCAACGTGCTAGCCTGCGATCCGCGCTGGCGCGTCATGCGGCCGAGGTTGATGCGGTAGGGCATGTTGAGCGAGAAAACATTGCCCGCGGCGAGGTGAATCAGAAGCGCGAACAGCAGCCATGCTGCGGTGGCCACGAGAACCAAGGGCGACGGCAAGCTGAAGCGGAGGCTGGCAACAAGGCAGACCAGGACGGCATCCACGATGAACAGCACAGCATGAAACAGATTTTTGGCCAGGATTACGGTGCGGATCGGCGTCGACGACAAAAACAGGATCTGAATTCCCGGACCCTCGGCGCCAAGGTTGTTGTAGAACAGCTGGGTAAAGCCGACCATGGCGTAAGCCAGGCTGATGAGCAAAGCGATCGGCAGTGGGTGTCCGGCGATGGAGGCTCCTTTGCTATAAAGCCCGGAGAGCACAAACACCATCAACAGAGGCGCAAGGAGACCGTAGAGCAGCGGCAGAGCGCGCGTGAGGATCCTCAGTTCCTTTTCCATGACTGCGCCCATAGGGCCGGAGCCTTCGATGAGCCATTTGCCACTGTGGCGCTCGGCCTTTTTGCGCGAAGGAGCTTCGCCGAGGTTTTCGCCGCGGTACTCGGCGCGGAGGCGCGCGGCCAGCACGCTGCCAGCCGCCAGCATGTACAAGCCGAGTACGCCCATGCCTTCAAAGGCTTCGCCGGGGCGCTGGCAGGACGCGCGTTCCACTGTTGAAGCGGCCAAGCCCGGAGGCAGCCAGCGCTGCGCGGAGTTGGCGAGCATGAGATAGCGCATGCCCTGCTGCCGGGTCTTGGAACTGATCTCGCCATGATTGCCGGGATGGTCGCCCTGGTGGAATGCCGGGTTCAGCAGTTGCAGGCTCAGCAAAGCGACAAAGAAAATGGCGCCCACAATTTCGCGCGTACGCCGCTGTGCCAGCCAGCGGTCAATCCAGGCAAAGATTGCGCGGACCAGAAAGACGTTGAATACCGCGAAGATGCCCAGCGCCAGGGCGGTCCATGCCGACAGGCCGGGCCGAGCCAAGGAGATTCCCACCCAGATGCCTAGGCAGGCGAGAGCTCCCATGATGGTCGAGATGTCCACGAGGCCGAAGATCAGATGCAGAAGAAAAAACGCGCCGAAGCCCACCGGAAAGCGCAGTAGGCCGGCCATGTCGAACTGCTCCTGAAACGACGCCAGCGTAATCGGCATGACCTGCCATAACAGGAACACTGCCCAGAACAGAGCGGGGAGAATCTGAAGCTGATTGTCGGCGGTCATGGCGAAGGCGCCCAGCCCCAGGCCGAAACCAAGGCCGAGACCCATAAGGGAATAGAGGATCAGAGTGACGCTGCGCGCGCCCAGTTCCATCGCACCGCGGTTCGAACGCAGGCTGTTGCGAAACATGCTCCAGCGCATCCGGGACAGGGCGGAGTATTGCGCGCGGGCGAGAGCGCCTAGCGGGCCGGTGTGAGCGCTTAGTTCAGGGCCTGCCGTGTGGCCTACGACAGCCATGAAAGCTCCTGCGCGGGCTCCTGGGCGTCCGCTCCTACGATGGAAAGGAAGATCTGCTCGAGCGTGAGGCGCTGGCTGCTTTCAGCGCCCGGCAGCGAACTGGCGACACCGGCGCGCAACTCCTCAAGCGAGCCGTTGGCGACCAGGCGGCCCTGGCTGATGATGGCGACGTGGCTGCAGAGGCGCTCCACGATTTCGAGCACATGGGTGGTGAGAAAGATGGTGGCGCCGCGGCTGATCATGCCCTGCAGCATGGCTTTCAACATGCCGGCTGCAATGGCATCGACGCCCTCAAACGGCTCGTCGAGAAATAGCACTTTAGGCCCGTGAATGACGGCCGCGGCCAGCGCCAGTTTCTTTTGCATGCCGTGGGAGAAGTCGGTGACCAACTTCTTGCTCTCATCGGCGAGGTGCATGAAATCGAGCAGTTCTTCAGTGCGGCGATTGGTGGTGGCGTTGTCGAGCCCGTACATGCGGCCGACGAAGCGCAGGTATTCCGGAGCAGTGAGGCGGCCCAGCAGCGCCATGCCCTCAGGAACGACTCCGATCTGACGCTTCAGGTCGAGCGAGCCGGCACTGAACGGCTGGCCGAGGATCTCGATCGAGCCAGAGGTCGGCTCCAGTAGGCCGGTGAGCATTTTGATGGTGGTTGACTTCCCTGCCCCGTTGGGCCCGAGAAACCCGAAGAACTGGCCCTGCGCCACGCTGAGCGTCACGTCTTCCACGGCGGTCAGCGCGCCGAAGCGCCGCGTGAGGCCGTGGGTTTGAATCGCCGCAATTTCCATGTGGGGCAAGGATAGCAAGGATGGAGGGTAGAACAAAACGGGTGTGGTGGAGGAGAGGTTAGCTATCGGATAGTCCAATAAATGGGGGGGGTGGAAGCAACGTTCCCGTCAGGCCAATGCGGCGATATGTTCTACCGTAGGATGGCGTCCGGTCTAATATTAGTAATCGCTTCTTGAACATACTGTTGGTATTTGCCCTTTGAAAGGTTGCATGGTCAAACTGCTGGTTTTGCTTCTCACTATAGTCCCGTATGCTTGCGCGCAGACACCGCAGGACATCCTTCGCAGCGCGCAAGACGTCTACAAAAGTCCGGATGGCTACGAGATCAAGGGCAAAGGGTCGGTACAGCCTCCAAACTCGTCATGGCAGATGAACTTCGACGTGATCGTTGCGGCGGAGCCTTCTCCTCCAGGCAATCCTCAATCTCCCGCAGTTCCCGGCGGAATGGTCGGCGGGGTGCATTTGGTTAATCTTGGTAGCGATAAGGATGAAAAACCACCTCAATTCGGGATTCCGTTCGCGGTGGCCAGTTTCTGGAACATGATGGCAGAAAATGTCCTAGCCGTCAGGCAAACCGGATCGGAAACGCTGCCTTTGAACGGGGTACCGACCGCATGCCAGATACTCGAAGTCAACTACAAATTTCCTGCGGATGCTCAAAAGCCGGCACCGGTCACCTATTCGATCTGCTCGGTCAGACACCTCGTCCTAAAGAAGGTCATGTTCTACCCAACTGGCCGCCACTCGACCGATCCGCCAGCCCGGTGGACGATCCTGTTTGACACCGCAAAATTCAATCGTCCTGCGCCTCAGTGGCTCCGCGACATGAAAGAACTGCCAAATCTCACCGTACGCAAAGAGTGGATCGGGAAGGCCGCGCCAGATTTCAAGCTGCCCGATCTTGACGGCATCATCGTCGCTCTTTCGTCCATGCGCGGCAAGACTGTACTGCTCGATTTCTGGTCGACCAGTTGCCGGCCATGCCTTCGTGAGATGCCCATGGTCGAAGCGGTGGGCGAATCTCATAAAACCGACCTGTCATTGTGGGGCATCTCCTTTGACCAACCCGCCAAAGACAAGAAGTGGCTCCTCGAGCATCAACATAAATTGGCCACCCTCTCGGATACAGACTTCGTCGTTTCAGACCTATACAAGGTGCAGGGCATTCCAGCGACGGTACTGATAGGTCGTGATGGCAAGATCCGAAATTATTGGACGGGAGAAGTTCCGCAAGCGACCCTAGAAGCCGCCGTTCGGCTGGCTTCCCGGCACTAGAATCTTTTGCACAATCGAGTTTTACGCTTTGCTCGCCGGCTCTTCCTCGAGTTTGGCCATGGTCGTTGTCGCGATCGGTGACTTCGACGAGGTCGGCGAGCTCGGCGGCCAGTTCGGGGCTTCAGCTTGACTCGGGGGCGCGCCAGATCCAGTTGCCGGGGGCGACCGAAGGCGTGTTCATGCGCGATTCGGAGCCGAGTTCGAAGAGGTCCTGGGCGGGCACGATGGATAGCTGGGCCACACTGGCAGCGGTGGCGCGAGCGAGCGGCCAGACGGGACTCGATTCTACAAGGGGATTGACGAACACCCACACGTGTGGTACTTCTTACTACACGTGTAGGAGATGACGTGCCAACACCAAAACTTTCAAAGCTGGAGTTCCAGATCATGGAGACGCTCTGGGAGAAGAACGAGTGCTCCATTCGCGAAATTCAGGACTCCTTCCCGGCCAAAAAACGGCCGGCGTACACGACCATCCAGACCACCGTGTACCGAATGGAAGCCAAAAATATCGTGCATCGATTGAGGAAGGTTGGTAACTAAGCCGCGCGACGGCGTCTTGTCGACGACATACTTGTGCTCTTTGGTGGAAATGGTCAGCCTGTCATGGCGCACCTCATTGAGACGGGCAAGTTGTCACTTGACGACGTGAAAGAGGCCGAGCGGCTTTTGCGGAGTCAGTCAAAGGAGAGCAAATCATGACGACATCAGGTCTCTGGAACTCCGGCCTGACAGCGGCCCTCGTTTGCCATCTCTGGCAATCTACGGCCATAGCAGCTATCGCCTGGCTTATTGCATTTGTTCTTCGCAACGGACCTGCACGCGTTCGCTTTTCGATATGGATGATTGCGTCGATCAAGTTTCTGGTTCCGTTCGCTTGGCTGACCAGCCTGGGAGCTCGTTGGGCGAAGCCCCTGCCTCAGCCCATGGTTCGCACGGCGTTTTATACGATCATTGAAGAATTCAACCGGCCGTTCACGCAAGGGCATGCGCCTGGAACAAGTCCAGCGAATCCCACGAATTCACTGCATTTCTCAGCATTCGCCCCTGGTTTGCTCGCCGGCTTGTGGCTGTGTGGATGTCTGGTGGTAATAGCCCGATGGACGGCGCAGTGGCGGATCGCGCGCCGCGTAATCAAAAATGCTACGATTGCCCGCGAAGGACGCGAGATACAAGCGTTGAGACGCGGTGAAGCAGAGGCGGGAATTCGCAGGCCGATTCCAGTCCTGTTCACTCAGAGGTCAATGGAGCCTGGCATCTTTGGGGTGTTTCGTCCCATTCTGTTGTGGCCAGTTGGACTTTCAGCACAACTTGACGATCTTCAAATCGAAGCAATCGTGGCGCACGAGCTCGAGCATGTTCGCCGTCGCGACAACCTGACCTCGGCCGTTCACACGGTGGTCGAAGCGCTCTTCTGGTTTCATCCTGCAGTGCGATGGATGGGCTGGAAGATGAAAGAAGAACGCGAACGAGCATGCGACGAAAAAGTGATTGAGAGGAGCGTGCATCGGGAGCAATATGCAGCGAGCATTCTCAAAGTATGCGCGTTTTGCCTTGAGCCTCCATTGCCTTGTGTTTCGGGAGTATCAGGATCGGATTTGAAGAAGCGAGTTCTTCAGATCATGGCACACAAATCTGAAATGACGCTTGGTTTTGGTCGAAGAGCTTTACTCGTTGCGACCGCAGTATTGGTATTCACGTTGCCAATCGGGTTTGGTGTGCTGCATGGACAAGAAGGATCGATTTCGCAGCCAGCATCGGCAGGCTCGGGGCCCGCAGGGGATGTGCCGAAGTTCGATGTGGCATCCGTCAAGCCTGCTTCCCCAGCCGATGGCAGAGGCAGGTTGATGCTCACTCCTGACGGTACGTCCATGCAGGGCATTCCCGTGCAGATGTTGTTGCATGTCGCGTTCGGAGTCGATGATGACCGCATTGTTGGCGCTCCCTCCTGGACAAAGTCGAACCGGTACGACATTGAAGCCAAGGTGGCACCTGAGGATGCGCCCAAACTCGATAAGCTGAAGCAGGAAGATCGACGTGCGATGCTGTTACCCCTGCTCGTCGAGCGCTTCAATCTGAAATATCATCACGAGACGCGTGAGCTTCCAATGTATGCGCTCGTGGTAGCCAAAGGTGGGCCGAAACTTACGATTTCGAAGACCGAACCTCCGCCGGATCCTAATTTTCCGGCGAGAGCTGAGGGTCAATCGAGGGGAGGAATCGACACGCGCGGCAGGATGATGATGGCGCCGGATCGCATCGAATCGCAGGATACAACCATCGAGATGCTCGCCCATGCGCTTGCACCCCAGGTGGGCCATTCCGTTGTCGACAAGACCGGTCTGACCGGAAGATACGACTACACCTTGCAGTGGACACCTGACAATGCCCCGCCAGCCATGCCAGGAGGTGATGGCGGTGCGGCGCGCGGAGATGTTGGCAAAGATACGGCCGAAGTCTCGCTGTTTACGGCAATTCAAGAGCAGCTTGGATTGAAACTGGAATCGCAAAAAGGAACGGTTGATGTGATCGTCGTCGATCATATTGATCCACCTTCGGCGAACTGAACGCCAGAGATGGAGTAAGGGCATGGGGCGATATCTGGCCCAAACAGTGCTGATCTGCGCTCTGCCCTGCTTTGCGCGACCAAGCCCGCAGGTGCATCTGACTACTGCGGACAAATCACATTCACTTATTTCATGAGTTCGGCGTTAGCTGCAGTGAGAGTAATGGTGTTGTCGCCGGCTTTGAGAGTGATGGGGACGTCCCAAACGAGGCCGCCATCGGGGCTTCTTCCGCCGCCGAAGACGAAGTAGGAGCCGGGAGGAACCTGGGCGGTCAGGGTAGCTTTGCCAGCGGTGTCGATGGTGCATTTCCCGAGGTAGTACTGTTTCATAGCGCTGACGAGAGTCTTGCAGTCCTTGGGCGGGAGGCAGTTGGAGGTCCAGAGCTGGAGCGCCTTACCGGGTGTCGTGCCGGCGGGAATGGGTGCCCCAGCTTTGCGCAGAGCGCTGTCGAAACGATCACTCATGAGGAAGACCGGGTGTCCTGCGAGCGGGTTGGTCCCGTCCGGGAAAGATGTAGTGATTGCAAGCGTCATTTCGCTGCTGGCAGACGGAGATGTGGCGGAGACGCGCGCGACGGACACGGTTGCGGCAGGTACCGGAGCGGGCGAGGCGGTGGCGACGGAGGCTGCTGGTGCCGCGCCTGCCTTTGGGCGGAACGTGCCTACTTCGCAGGTCTCGCTGTGCGGGGCGAAGGTGATGTCTTCGCCCTTCATCCCAGTCACCAGCTTTCCATTCAGCGTAGTGCTGCCGGAACCGCGCAAGCTGTTGTCTGGCTGCAGCGCGAGCGTGAAGGGACCGCCCGAGTTCTGCACATGAATGATAAACGTGTCGGGCGCATTTTCGACGGTGTACGGCGCCCGCACGTGAGCCTGGCCGCAGTCGAGGACCAGGGAGTTGCCGCTGAAATCGAGCAGCAGCATGCCGCCGCCATACTTGCCGACCATGCGCAGGCCGCCGCCCCCGTCGACGTGAGCGCCACCCCCGGGATCGAGCATGTCTGAGAGCCCGGTGACCAAGCCCATTATGCCCGAGTCGTTGGCACGCTGGGCAGTGGCGGGAGCGGGTTTGGGAGGGGGCGGCATAGCGAGGGAGCCAATGACACAGCGCGCTATGGCAGGTGCGTAGTCGGGGACACTCACGGACGTGCTGCATGGCCCATCGCAAGTCCCCGGAGCGGCGGGAACGCCATCGCGGTAGAGCGTCTTGGTTTCGGTGTGATAGCCGACGATAATACGGCCCTTAACGTCGATGAGTCCCGGGCCGGTCAAGCCGCCATCGGGGCGCATGGTGAGCACGATCGGGTGGGGCTCGTTCTCGACTGTGACCCGAACCGAACCGGGCCGCTTGTCGATCGAGTAGTTGTGACCGTCGGGAACCAGTTTGCCACAGCCGTCGATGGAGACTCTGCCGCTGAAGGTGAGGGTGGCGGTGGTGGCGGGGTTTTTATAGAGTCCGTGGAGGACTACGCCAGCTTCGCCTGGACCCATCATCGCTTCCTCAGTTTCAGGAGTGAAACCGATCAGGTCTTTGAAGCCGGACATGAAGCCTTTGCCCATGCAGCCGGCGTTGCTGCCGCCGAGCTCGAGACAGCGGCGGGTCGCGACTGCAGTAGGGTCGTTGGAGAGTCCCTGGGTTCCGAATATCTGCTTGTCGGCTGCCTGCTGCGCGGCGCGGTCCTCTTTATATTGCTGCATCTCCTTTTCGTAATGGGCCTGGCCAGTGGCGGCGAGGCTGGCTGCTGCCCCTTTGTAGGCAGCCGCGGTCTGCGGGCCGATCAGACGCTTCGACCAATCATCGTAGAACTTCCCATTCATTTCGTACTGGCCATGGAGGCGCTCAAACGCCGCAGCTTCGGCGGGGGTATGCGTCTTGGCATAATCCTGCGACATCTGGTATGCCGCCAGGCTGTAGGCGGCTCTGGCGCGCGTCTCGCCCGGCGTGAAGTTGCCGCGCACCGTGCGGTTGTACTTGATGCGATCGATATACGACTGGAGATAAGTGAATACTGCAACCTGGCGCGCCAGCGTGTCCGTCGGGTCAGAGCCTTTGATCTCCGCCTTCACGCGGTCGACGGAAGGTAGGTCATTCGTGTAGTCGGAACTGGCCGCTTGTGCGAATGCAACGCTGCACGGGAGGCACAGGAAAGCAGCGATAAGGATGACGCTGGGATGGAACGGGAATGGAGCTGCCGAGGAAACCTGGTCGATCTCAAGCAATACCGAATCCTCGGCTTCTTCGGGGTTGAATCTCACCGTCAGGGCATTGCCTTTGGCAGACCCTTCAACCCATTGATCTGCGCGTCCCTTCAGCATGAACCTGCGGCCCGCACTGCCGAAGTGAGTTTGCCCATGCACCGTATAGGAATAATTCAGCTCTGCGAAATATGCAGGTTGTCCCCCGTCCGATTTCAAGACCACGTCGGCGGACTCCACATGTCCGACTTCGGTTGGCCAATTTCGCGCGCGCCGCATCTTTGTCCGTCTCAATATCCAGAGCGCCGTCAGAGTCACCAGCGTCAGAACCGTGATTGCGAATAGGACTTGATCTTGATTGATCATCTTGATCCTCGCGAGATGCCTACCTTGGCGACGAGAGGACCGTCGCAAGCATGGAGCATCGGAAGTTAGTGGACAAGTTCGGCATTACTAGCAGTGAGAGTCATGGCGTTGTCGCCCGCTCTGAGCGTGATCGGAAGGTTCCAGACCGCGTAGCCGTTGGCGTTGTGGCCGGAGACTAAGACGAAGTAGGAGCCGGGCGGGGCTAACATGATGGTTTTACCCTCGTCGTCGAGCTTGCCCTGCCCGATGAAGTACGGTGCCATCACTCTGTTGATGGCGCTGCAATCCTTGGGCGGGGTGCAATTGGCAACCCAGGCCGTATACGCGTTGCCTGGAGTGGCGCCAGTCGGAATGGGCGCACCGGATTTCCGCATGACGTTGTCAAAGCGGTCTCTCATGAGGAAGACAATGTGTCCCGCCAGCAGCTTGGGACTGTTGGGAAAGGACGTATTGATCGAGAGTCTCATGCCGCCTGCGGAGGCGGCGGATGTAGCGGAGACCGGCACGGCAGAGGAGCCTGCAACAGATGCGGGAGCGGGCGAGGCATTAGCGACGGAAGCCGTAACCGTAGCTCCGGCCTGCGGGCGCAACATGCCGACGTCGCAGCTCTCGCTATGCGGAGCGAAGGTGACATTGTCACCGTTCATTCCGGTTACCAGCTTGCCATTCACCTTAGTGCTGCCGGCCCCGAGCAACGTGTTGTCAGGCTGGAGTGCAAGGGTGAAAGGGCCGCCGGAGTTCTGCACGTGGATGAGGAACGCGTTGGGCGTATTTTCGACCGTGTAGGGCTGTCGGATGTGGGCCTGACCGCAGTCGAGGACGAGCGAGTTTCCGCTGAAATCGAGCAGGAGCCTGCCGCCGCCATACTTGCCGGTCATGCGCAGGCCGACCTCCCCGGAATCCGGGGAGATGGTGCTGACAACGCCGGTGAGCAAGCCAAGGATTCCGGAGTCGTTTGCAGGCTGCGCGACAGCAGAGGCAGGCTTGGGATTCGGCGGCATAGCGAGCGAGCCAATGACACAGCGCGCCATGGCGGGTGCGTAGTCGGGGGTGGAGGTGGTCCCCGTAGCCACACCGTTGTGGTAGTGAGTCGAGGTGAAGTACCCCTTAATGATGCGACCCTTGACGTCGATGAGCCCCGGGCCCGTAAAGCCGCCATCGGGCCGCATGGTAAGCATGATCGGGGAGGGCTCGTTCTCGACCGTAACCCGAATCGAACCGGGTCGCTTGTCGATGGTGTAGTTGTGCGGGTCGGCAACGAGTTTGCCGCAGCCGTTGATGGAGACGTTGTTTTCGCCGAAGCCGAGGGCGGCGGTGGTGGCGGGATTCTTGTAGAACCCGCTGAGGACTACGCCGGCTCTGCCGGGTCCGCTGAGGGCCTCCTGCGTTTTCGTACCGAAGCCGATCAGGTCCATCGCGCCCGACATAAAGCCCTTGCCCATACAGCCGACGTCGCTTCCGCCGAGCTCGAGACATCGGCGCGTAGCGACGGCAGTGGGGTCATTCGAGAGCGGGGTTGCTCCGGAAGCGGATGCTTCCATTTGAGCGAACTGGCGATTGCCGGCCTGCTGTGCCGCACTGTCCTGCTTGTACTGGGCCATCGCGTTATCGTAGTAGGCCTTGCCTCTGGCGGAATTGGCGTCTTGCGTACGCTTGATCGCAGCCCTGGATTTCGGTCCGATGAGCTTGTTCCATGTCTGGTATAAGTCTTCGTCCATCGTGTAGCGGAACCAGAGTCTATTGAATCCTGCCATTTGTTCGGGCGTGTGGGATTTGGCGTACTCCTGCTCGATTTGGTTCTTAGCGAGATCGTAGGCGTTCCTGACGCGCAGTTCGCTGGGCGTGTAGGGGCCGCTGACCGTACGCTCGACCTTGATGTCAAAGATGTGCTTGTTGAGGCCGATGAAGGCGGCATACTGGCGCACGAGGGTGTCGCCGGGGTCGGATCCTTTGATCGCGGCCTTGACCTGATCGACGGAAGGCATGTCGTCGGTGTAGTCGGCACTCTTGGCCGGCGCGGTAGGGACGGGCGAGCCGATAACTTTACAGTTAAGGAATTCCTCCTCCACTCGCTTCCGGTTGTTGTATGCCTCCGAGTCCTGATCCCGCTGAAGATAGCAGACCTCAAACTTCGGGCCCATCTCGCACTTATGTATCACGTAAGTGGATCCGTCGGGGCACTTATAAGGGACATTGAATCGGAGCGCATCTTGCTGCGCGCCCGCTGCGACACCCAATTCCATGAGCGCCAGCAGCATAGCTGCGATCGCGTACATTTTCATCATTGCGCCACCCCCAAAGCTCTTAACCACAAAGATCAGCCGATACCGCGCTTCGTTTGCAGAGAGACGTTGCGATCTATTTCTTCTTCGTCAATCGCGTCAGCATTCCACCGGGCGGTCCGTTCAGCGCCTCGTCTTCTACGCTGAACACCGTTGTGTCGCCTTCACAGATCAGGCTGACCTTCTTGCCGCTTTCCGAATAAGAGCAAGGGGTGGCGACGGGGCCGGTAGACACATAAGCCTTCCCGCCAGCCTTGAATTCGATCTTCACTACGCCCCCGTTACCTTCGTAGGTGCTACCTTCAACCTTGCTTCCACAGCCAATTGTTGTGCCAAACGCTGCAATCAAGCTGAAGGCAAGTACATTCGAAATACTGAATTTCCATTTCATGATTCCTCTTTCTGACAGCACGGCTTAGTACTTCACGTCACTTCCACGCTTTTTGGCATCTTGCGCGTCCTTGTTGCTAAGTTCCCGGGCTCTTTCGTCAAGAAAACCGTATAACGCATTGGCGCTGCTGGCTACGAGCGGCCAGTTAAAGGCGGCGACTTCCAGGCCAATGGCGTTGCCGTTGATGCCAGCAGGCGCATTCGTGGCCATGATCTTTGCGGACAGCACCACGAATCCATCACAAGGATTCCGTTTGTCTTTGGAATAGGGCCTCCGGTCGTACTGTGGGTTTCGGCTAATCTCAATGTCCGGTACTCCCATCCCGCCCTGCGGGCCAACCAGGCAGTTACCGTTAATCTTGGCAACGCTCTCGGCCTTGAGCTGGTTTCCCTGCAGATCGTAGACCCATGAAAACCACTTATCTCCATTCCCGGTGCTGTCCAGGATCGAAACGCCAGTGGTCTTATCGCCTGCCCCTAAGGTTTCATGTCCGTACTTCTTTCTCAGTCCCGCGACAATGTTTTCAACCGCAACGGGCTCTTTAAAGACAGAATGGCGGGCAACACTGTGGACCACCTGTTTGCTCGGCGGCAGAGTGAGGCCGATCCAGATTTTGTCGCCCCCATTCGCACCCGGCTCGACATCGATCTCGTAGACCCATTGCTTCTTTGGATCATCGTGAGAGAGATTCAGGTCCCAGGCATGTTCGTAATCTCGCGTGCGCTGCAGAGTGATCGTCGAGGTCGGATTATTTGACTTCACAAGGGCCAGCGCACCTTCCGCCGGCATTCCGATCTTCAGACCGAGAATATCGATAAACGTGGCCGTTGCGGCGATGTTCGCGGTCCCAGCGGGAGTTCCGAATCCGGGCGAACCGGCCTGCGATACCACTCGCGGCGGCGAGCCAACCAGAAAAAACAATGCAAAGAACACTTTTGGGCCGATCCGCATATTGTCCTCCACTTTCGGTCTGGAGATTATGGAAGCGCGGTGGCGAATTCTCCGCCACTGTGTTCTCGGTTTGGCAAGACAGCTTTTACAAGTCAGGTTTGTTCTTCTGTGCTGCTTGCTTCTCCCGATCCGCAAAGCTCTTCGAGGCCTGAAGCATGAAAATGTGGGTCGCATCTGTCGCGATATGGTCAAGCGGGGCGCTGCCGATCGTAATCGCCATTCCACCTACGACGTCGGGAGACGAGACTCCAATGGGGTACCCGTAGACGAGTCTTGCAAAGATGATGGTCAGGTTCGCACACTCCGGCAAGGCTGCGTGTTCGTAACCTTGCTCGATTCGCGTCTTGATGCGGATCGGATCGGCTTGAACATCGTCGTCACCGGAGGAGACAGTTTGGTGCGGTATGAACGAGGTATGGTCTTTACACTGATTGATCAGGTTACTGTAGCCGCCGCCCGAATTAACCTGGTTGTTCAGGCGACTACCCTGCGCATCGTCAACCCAAAAAAGTTCACGATTTCCCCTGGAGGAGAGGTTTCCTGGACCTGAGTCATAGCTCGGCGATCCGTACTTCTTTTCCAGTTCGGCTACCAGACTCTGTTGTGTTGGCGCGGTCTCCTTTGAAAACATCCTGAAACGACTAATCTTGGAGACCAGTTGTTTGTTCGGCGGCATGGTCAGCGTTAGATAGATTTTCTCGGCGTTCGGCAGCGCATGATTTCCGCTCCGTAGTACCACCTGATTTACCCCGTACAAACCATAGGTGAGAGGCTCGGTCAACACGTTGTATTTAACTGTCTCCGGCGCTAGATGCACAGCCGGATCGTGGGATCGCAAAGCGGCGATGGCGTCCTTTGCAGGCATCCCAAGTCGGATCCCGAGAACGTCATATTTATCCGCTGAAACGGCAACTTTAGCGGAGCCGGTGTACATATCGGGAGCGCCTGGGTCCTGCAGCGCGACCCCTTGTGGGTCACTTTCCATTTTCGGATTGGCTTCGCTGGGCCGCCCCTGCTGCGGAACCTGTTTTGCCGTATTTTTCTGCTGCGCCTGTTTGGCGGCATCCTTCATTTGTTGCCAGACGCTCGGCTTTTTGGGAGCGTTCTGGGCGGTCGCTATCGCTGCGTTCATTCCGATCAGTCCCGCCAAAAGGGCGAGCGACAACCTGCTCTTCACGATTGAGAACATGGATTCCCCCAATTCAGAATGCTTTGTGGCGCAATGCAATGAGGCCAACGACCCACCGGGAAAGTGTCGGGAACATTACGCTGCGTACTTGACTCGGGCGCGGTTTCCCCCGAAACTGCGCCCTGTGCTCACGCTATGGCCCTGTTCGGCTTCGACAATACATCGGAATTGGCGGCCTTGGCCACAAGAAACTGCTTTGCCGAGGCTGCAGCTAGATACAAACTCACCAGCATGGATAGATACGTACCTAGCCCTAGCTTGATGGCGTTCATCAGTTCGTCCTGAGCCTGGCGTTGCATGTCGGCCAGGGGACCGTCAACTGCGGCGCCTATCGCGCTATGAATGCTGCCACGCGCCAAGGCTCCCACCAATAGCATGAAGAGCAGCGGCAACAGGCCACCGAGGTTCGCTCGCGCGTCTTTCCAAAAGAACCGCGCGAAGGGGCCTGCCAGAGCGAGGATCGCGAGGAACCCGTAAAGCCCGGCACCAGGGCTGCCGCGACCTTGCATCACAACTTCCCAGGCATTCCCGGCATTCAAGAATCCAAGCACCTGCCAAAAGGTAAAGCTGACCTTGCCAAACAGTGCTTCAACCGAAATTGCATTAAGGAAGAACCAGCCAACAATCAGCAACCCAGTCGCGACTAACAGCGGCAAGCCAAACTTGGCGACTGCCGATGAGAGCGCGGCCCGACTCTTCTCCCGCGTCGCCGTCATCGCTGCCTCAGCCTGCTCTTTGGCGATTTGAGACTCGGTGACTTGAGTGATCCCCGCAAAGCCGCCGTCCGGCGCAAACTCGACGTCGACCGTCATGCCTGCCGTTGGAGGCACTTCCGACTTCCAAACTGCTCCAATCGAAAACGGATACTGCTGTTGATTCACCCAGACGAGCCCCGGCCCGGCGCTCGCATCCCGAAGAATCTTGCCTCGCTTCGTCATGATTCTCTCCTGGAGAGTGTTTTCAGCTGATGCCAAGCCCTTGCCCTGAAGACCGTGGCCGCTGTGATTGAGATTCTTTGTATCGCCGACCTTCAGGTTGTGGCAGAATGTCTCAATCCAGAGCAGACCCGATGGAACACGAGCCTGCACCGACGTACCCTTTCCTGTCCTGACGCAATTCTCAAGAATTCTAAAGAGGGGTTAACTTCTTGAACTACAAAGGCTCTGCCTTCGGTGTAGAAGAGAACACCGGACGACTCTGGCGATTCGCGGATTGCGAGTTCGACGAGATGCGCCGAGAACTGCGCGTAAAAGGCAAGCCAGTTGACCTTGAATCGAAGCCTCTCGACATCCTTCTTCAGTTATTGCTTCATTCGGGCGAGGTGGTCACAAAAGAAGAACTGCTCGATTCAGTCTGGCCATCCCTCATGGTCGTCGATGGGTCGCTAGCAACGGCCGTCTCCAAGCTCCGCAAGGCAATTGGCGATGAGCAGCAACCCGTCGTGTTGACCGTTCCCCGCGTCGGCTATAGGCTGGCTGTCCCGGTCTACTGCAAAACTGTCGCAGCCGCCACGGGACCGGAACTCGGCTTCAAGCCTGGCGACCTCGTTCCCGCAAGAGAACAGTGGCAACTGCACCGCCCGTTGGAACGCTCCGGGGCAAGCGAGGTCTGGATCGCCAAAAATCCCAAGACCCGCGAGCAACGGGTGTTCAAGTTTGCCTCCGACGGCGTGCGGCTCAAAGGCCTCAAGCGCGAAATTACGATTTCGCGCTTTCTACGCGAATCTCTAGGCGAACGCCCGGAGTTTGTCCGAATCCTTGAATGGAATTTCGAAACCGCGCCATATTTCCTCGAGAGCGAATATGCGGGCGCGAATTTGTCCGAGTGGGCCGAAGGACAAGGCGGACTCTACACAATCCCCTTCGCAGTTCGCCTTCAGCTCCTGGTTGACATCGCAAGGGCCGTCGCCGCCGCCCACTCAATCGGAGTGCTCCACAAGGACCTCAAGCCCGCCAACATCCTCATCGTGCCCGCAACAACCGGTCCCGGCTGGCAGATCAAGATCGCGGACTTCGGCAGCGCGTCGTTGTTCGATCCGTCCCGCCTCCAAGCCCTCGGCATCACCAATCTCGGCTTCGCCCAAACTACATCGCCAGAAACCGGCCCGCTCACCGGCACCTTGATGTATCTGGCGCCAGAGGTCCTCTCTGGTCAGTCGCCGAGTGCTTCGGCAGATGTTTACGCCCTCGGCGTCCTGCTTTACCAGCTCGCCGCAGGCGACTTCCGCAAGCCGCTCGCACCCGGTTGGGAAGCGCAGATTGAAGACCCCCTGCTGCGCGAAGACATTGCGGACGCAGCCTGCGGCGACCCCGCCAAGCGCCTCAGCAATGCCACGGAGCTCGCAGAGCGCCTCTTCTCCCTCGAACAGCGCCGCACCAAGCGCGATGAACTGGAAACTGCGAAGCTTCGCGCCGAGATCGCAGAACGCAAACTAGCCGAGACACGCGTGCGAACACCCTGGATAGTGTTTGCTGTCGTCGTGTTGGCCGCAGGATTGGCCGTGAGCCTCACCTTATATAGAGGAGCGGCCCGTGAGCGCGATCGTGCCAGCCGCCAGACCGCAATCGCAACTTCAATCAACCAGTTCCTATCCGATGATCTATTGGGGCGCAGTAATCCGTTCTTGAGCGGCAAGGCGAGCGAGTCTTTGACGGACGCGATCAAACAAGCCTCGCCGGCGATTGATCGTCAGTTCAAGGACGAGCCACTTGTCGCGGCGCGGCTCCACCAGACTATCGCCCGCGCGCTCGACAATCGGACCGCATATCCTGACGCCCTCCAGGAGTACAAGCATTCGGCTGCGCTCTTCAGGCAGAGCGACGGCGAACTTTCTCAAGACGCCATCATCGTCGAATTACAGAGCGCAACCGCCGAAGCGCGAAGTTACCAGAAGGACTCGCTCCCTCTCGCGACATCGATCCTCGCACAACAGGAGGCGTTGATCGCGAAAGTGGGCAGTCCCCGTCCTGATGTCCCGGTTTGGTTAGCCTCGGCACGCGGAATGATCGCTCTAATCGAGAACAACGCGAAAGCCGCCGCAGAGAATTTTCAATCGGCGGTCGAGAAGGCCCAAGTTCTGCCCATGTTTGATGAGAGCGCGC
>WNGK01002776.1_pt2 | contig 18899 bp, 19 predicted proteins | sample 5400601 | NCBI WGS metagenome assembly WNGK01 (sample SAMN13153376, study PRJNA577476) | soil metagenome | isolation source: 60 cm soil or saprolite under Garry oak tree replicate 1 | place: USA:California | collected 2016-06-15
CGTGCTCACCCTGGACCGCGAAATCAAGGATCTCAGTTCCCTGCTCGATCGCCTCGACGGAGAAAAACGCGAAGCCGAACTTCAGGCCATGACGTCCGGCCACATGCTCCAGCAACTCGACTCCGAGATGACCCGCGTCAGTGAGCGACTGAGAGTTTCTCAGCTTGAACTACGTCGACTCGCTGCCGAGCGCGCTGAGCAGGAAGGCATCGTCTATGCCCGGCAGTCCGAAATTGCAGCGCTGGAAGAGCAGCGCATCCGGCTCGAACAGGAAATCGCAGCGGCCCAGGAATCTCTGACTGTACTCCGTCGACGCCGTGAAGAGTCGGCACAGACAACCTCGCAGCACGCCGCCCGCGTAGCCACGCTCGAAGAGCGCCATCGCTCCGCCGCTGCCGTGTTGCAACGCATCGAATCTCTGTTCTCCGAGATGGGCGAACGCGTTCACGCGCTGGCCTCGCAAATCGAAGGCGCCGCTGCCGAAAAACTTCAGCGCGAAGCCGAAAACCAGCAACTGACAGAGCACGCCGCCGACCTCGAAGCCGAGCGCAACGCCGCGCGAGCCCGAGAGGGCCTCCTGCAATTTGAGACCGAACAACTCCGCGCCCGGCTGACCGAGATCGACGACCTGCTCCGCAGCGGCCGCCTGCTGCTCGATCAGGCTCGCGACCACCGGGGCGAATTGTCCGCCTCCGCGGCCAAGCTGGAATCCGACGCGCAGTACATGTCCGAAACCTGCATCAACGAACTCGGCGTCGAGCGCGCCGTGCTCGTCTCCGACACCACTCTAGTCGCCGTCACCGGCGAGCAACTCGGTGCGGAAGATCAGCTTTATCGCGAAATGCGTGCCAAACTCGAAGCCATGGGCCCGGTCAACATGATGGCTCTAGAAGAGTACAAAGAAAGCGCCGAACGCCACTCATTCCTCGAGACCCAGCGCAAGGATTTGATCTCCTCCATCGAGAACACCACAGCCACCATCCGCGAGATCGATACAATCTCGCGCCAAAAATTCGAGGAAGCCTTCGCCAAGATCAACGAAAACTTCCAGGCCACGTTCAAGAAACTCTTCGGCGGCGGCCACGCCTTCATGAAGTTGACCGATGAAGAAAACAGCTCCGAGAGTGGCATCGACGTCGTCGCCTCCCCTCCGGGCAAACGCCTACAGAGCGTGCTCCTGCTCTCCGGTGGCGAAAAAGCTCTCACCGCACTCGCCCTGCTGGTCGGCATTTTCCAGTACGCTCCCAGCCCATTCTGCATCCTCGACGAAGTCGACGCCCCACTAGACGAAGCCAACATCGGCCGCTTCACCGAACTCGTCAGAGAAATGAGCGTGCAAACCCAGTTCGTGCTCATCACCCACAGCAAGAAGACCATGAGCATCGCCCCAGTGCTTTACGGCGTAACCATGCAGGAACCGGGCGTGTCGAAACTGGTTTCAGTACGCTTCGGAGCGCCGGCATCATAACCCTTGGACGCAGCTGTCATTGAAAGAGTGGCAGATCCGGGAAATAGGGAAGGCTCTCTCAGAAGCCGACCAGGGAGACTTCGCCGCTGACAAAGAGGTTGATCTGGTGTTGACGAGATCGTCCACGGCTGTAGAGTACAGGCCTAAGCGCTAGACAATCTCGCCCCAGTTATCCACTCCCATCCTCAGCTTTTCCACAAACCCATCCGCCCGAAACCCTTGCCCACTAATCCTTCCCGGCCATCCTCTTTGCTGTCAACATTTTTCCTGCGAACGCATCCCTCCATCCGACCCGCCGCGTGATTAGAATCGTTGACAATTTTTTCTGGCCAGTTAGAATACGCCTCGCTCCTTACCTGTAAACTTTCATCATGAGCCCCGAACTCCTCGATCCCGTCCTATTACAAACTGACTTCCCCGATCTCCAGCTTCACGCCAGCGGCAAGGTGCGTGATCTTTACTCCGTTGGCGATCAACAACTGCTTTTCGTCGCCACCGACCGCATCTCGGCCTTCGACTATATTCTGGCGACCGGCATCCCCCACAAGGGACGCGTCCTCAGCCAAATTTCCCTGTTCTGGTTCGATTATCTCGCCGAGATCGTCCCCAACCATCTGATCACCGCGGATGTCGACCAGTACCCCCCTGCCGTTCGCAAATATGCCGATCAACTGCGCGGACGCTCCATGCTGGTGGATCGCGCCGAGATGTTCCCCGTCGAGTGCGTGGTCCGCGGCTACATCTCCGGCTCCGCCTGGAAGGAATACCAGGCCACCGGCAAAGTATCCGGCATCCAGCTTCCGGCGGGCCTGAAGGAATCCTCTCCGTTCCCCGAGCCCATTTTCACGCCGTCCACCAAGGCGACAACCGGGCACGACGAGAATATCTCCTTCGACCAAATGTGCCAGATCGTCGGAGTCGAGACTGCCAGCCATCTTCGCGATCTCACGCTGCGGGTGTACAAAAAGGCGGCATCCTACGCTCTCCACCGCGGCATCATCATTGCCGACACCAAGTTTGAGTTTGGACGCACCGCCAAGGGCATCACCCTCGCCGACGAGGTCCTCACTCCCGATTCCTCCCGCTTCTGGCCCGCCGACAAGTACGCTCCGGGACGGCCGCAGGATTCGTATGACAAGCAATACGTTCGCGATTACCTCGAGCAAATTCACTGGAACAAGCAACCGCCCGCCCCGGCCCTGCCGCCGGACGTGGCCCGTCGCACCAGCGAAAAGTACCTTGAGGCGTATTTCCAGCTTACCGGGCGCAAGCTGGATGTGTAACCGGGTTTCTGCTACGATCCTCACCCGCGGAGGCGCGGCATGACCGCTGCGGACTGGATCATTTGTGCGTTGGTGCTCGTTAACGTTGTCACAGCCGCCATGCAGGGCTTCTTTTCCGAGGCTCTCACCATGGCCGGCCTGGTCGTAGGCTACATCGTGGCTGCGTGGAAGTACCGCAGCCTCGCGGAGTGGCTGGAATCGTTTTTGAAGAATCCGTGGTTGGCTGAGATTCTCGGGTTCCTCGTCATCTTTTTTGCCATTGTGCTCCTGTTCGGCCTGGCCGCCAGGATCGCCCGCTGGGTGATGAAGGAATCCGGACTCAGCGGTCTTGACCGTTTTCTCGGCGCAGTCTTGGGGTTGCTGAAAGGCGGCTTGATGGTGGCGGTGATCCTGATGGGAATGACGGCTTTTGAGCCAACTTCGAAGCTGTTGCAGAATTCGCGGCTGGCACCTTACTTCCTGGTCGTAGGACATGCCGCAAAATGGCTAGCTCCGACCGAACTGAGGCTCCGTTTCGATCAGGGTCTCCAGTTGCTCCATCAGGCTCCGCAGAAGTTAAACGGCTCCCCTGCTTCCCCGCCAAAATAGGCCGTGGCGCAGTGAGCAATTCTTAGTAAAGAAAATTCTTAGTAAGAAAGAGATGCATCGTGAAAGATCAACTGGAAGCTCTTGTTCTGCAAATGTACCGCAGCAATATTCTTTATTCCGAAGGCGTCCGTGAGTTCAAGAAACGTTTCATCCTGACCGTGCTCCAGGAGAACAAGGGCAACCAGTGCCGCGCCGCCCGCGAACTGGGCATGCACCGCAACACCCTCAGCCGCACCATCACCGAGCTGAAGATAGACGTCCGCCAGCTCCGCGATGGCGTCAAGCGTCCGCCCCGCAGTACCCGCTCCGTCACTATGGAAAAGAAGATCGTCCGCTAGGCGACCCAGTTCCCAGCCGCAAAGCGGCGAAAGAATCTAGCCCACGGCGCAAGCCGTGGGTGGTCAATGGAAAGATGAGGCACAAGCCCGTCCCCTGCTGAGCAGGGCGAGGCGGCGGTTACTCGGGAGATGTCCACGCCGATGGACGCAAAAATAAAAAGGCAGCCCTCGCGGCTGCCTTCATTACTGTAATAGGGTTCTCTTATTGTGCGGCCGGCTTGCGATGCACTACCGGCTTCTTCGCCGGCGGCGCCGCCGCCTTTAGTATCACACCTTTCTCCATGACCATCATGAACGGATTCGGCGTGTATGACACTGGCTCGCCTCGGAAGTCAAAGCTGGCTCCATCTTTCGGAATCAGCCGGACTGGAACTTTGTCCTCGAACTTCAGGGTGATGTCCGCCTTCTTCGCGTCGATATCGTCGGAACTCCCAGCGATCTGGAACTCGGTTGGAGTTGTGCCAATGATCGTGCCATTCATCTGCACCGCCTTGCCCTTGATGGTGTTCCAAACCATGTCCTGATCTTCCTGCGAGCCGTTTGTAAACACGAACTGCCACTCTGCGAAGTTCATCTCTTCCGGCTTCTTGGAAGTCACCATTGCATGCACTTGCTCCGCCGGTGTAGGCGCCGGCTTGATCGGAACCTGCGCCGCATTCGCCTTCGCCGCACCGAGTACATCCGCCCAGCCGTCATCTCCTGCATGGAACTTGACGTATTGCGAGCGCGCATACTTCTCGATCCCCGGCGCATTCGCCGACGGAGCTACTGCGGCCGCCCGCGCCGCGAACCAAATCCCATTCTGATAATCCGGCGGCGTCTGTCCCAGATACGCCAGCGCCAGGGGATACACCACGCTGAAATCCCCAGGGTTCGCGTCCACCGTCGCTCGCAGCGACTTTGCCGCGCAAGCGTTGTCCTTATCCTGCAGGCACGCGATGCCGATAGCTGCGTTGAAAATCCCCGTCATCTGATCTTTCATCTTCAGAATCTCCGGATCAGATGCCTTCGCCAAACAATCCAGCCCCTGCTGGCCGTACTTCTTACCGTCGGCCAGGAGTTGCTTCGCGTTCGGATCTCCGCCTTGCGCGTTCACGCGGTCGAAGTACGCCAGCAGCGCGAGTGCGCGTACATTGCAGCTGTCCGCGGTCACGATCTTCGTAGCCGTTTCCATGGTCTTCTTCCCGTTTCCGGCCTGCTGGTAGGTGCCCATCAGTATTTCGAGCGCCTGATTCTTCATCACGCTGTTGGGATACTGCGTGAGAAATGCCTCCAGCCCGCTGATCTTGGCGGCGGGGTCCGTTTGCTGTACCGCACCCACGTAGGCGTTGTATTCGGCGGGATCCTTGATCACCGGCGCGGCCGTCTGTCCCGCAGCCGCCTGTGCTGGCGGCGTGGCCGATTGTCCCTGAGCTGGCGGCGTAGTGCTCTGTGCTACCGCACCCACAGTAACCCCAAGCACAACCGTAAGCAGAATCTTTTTCATCAGTATGGCTCCTTGGATCTTCGGGAAATAACTTTTTCTGGGAACGTATTCTCTAACGCTCAGCAGCAACTGCATTCCATCTGGACCGCTCTGCGTCCAAATCCTGCTTTGGAATGCCTGGCTTCCTGGCAGGGCCCCGGGAGAAGCGGTGCCCTGCTGGAACGCAAAGGCGCCCTGACCCGTTTTCCCGGTTGGCCGGATTATAAGTACCTCTTCTGCCGAAGGCAAGTGACTTCCATTCGTCCTCCACTTTATTGTTAAGATGCGCTTGTTAAGATGCGCACAGCCGACGCGGCGGATGTTCCGCATTCCCGCTGTCGCGTCCAAAACTGACTCGCAGGAGACCCTTTTCTATGGACACCGGGCAACCTTTGGCCGGGCAGGTCGCCGTTGTCACCGGAGCAGGCCGCGGAATCGGCGCCGCCATCGCGCACAAACTCGCCAAACTGGGCGCCACCACGGTCCTCTGCGGACGCACCAAGTCCACGCTCGACGCCACCGCCGTGGCAATCCTCGCCGCCGGGGGCAAAACCGAAGTCATCCCCTGCGATGTTACCGTGTTGCATCAGGTGGAACACGCCTCGGCCCGAGTCGACAGCACCTTCGGCCGCCTCGACATCCTCGTCAACAACGCCGGAGTCGCCCGCTTTAACCAGCCCCTGCACAGCCTTGCCCCGGAAGACTGGGACAACATTCTCAACACCAACCTGCGCGGCGTCTACTTCACCATCCACGCCTTCGCCCCCCTGATGATTCGCGCCTACTCCGGGCACATCATCAACATCTCTTCCTTGTCCGGAAAAAATGCTCTCCCCAACGGCGCCGCCCATGCCGCCTCCAAATGGGGACTCAACGGCCTGACCTACTCCATCGCCGAAGAACTGCGTCCGCACAACATCCGCGCGTCGGTAATCTGTCCCGGTTCCACCGAAACCGAGCTAAGCCCCCACGCCAGCAAAGATCCCGCGAAACTGCTTCAACCCGACGACATCGCCCACGCCGTAGCCATGCTGGTGACGCAAGCCCCTCAATCGTTTGTAAGTGAGATTCTCCTAAGGCCAACCCAAAAACCGTAGACCCGGAGAGATTCATGTAGGGAGAGGTTTCACGTGGGGACAGCCGCCCTCGGCTGTCCAGGGAGCGCAGCTCCCAGGGTTTTGCGACTAGTAGATCGAGAGCGTGCGCGGCTGTTTCCCCTGTGCTCCTCTGTGCCCTCTGTGTTTAAAGCTCTTGCTCTTCCTATTTCTCAAACAGATCGTTCAGCCTGGCAGCCGAGTTGAGACCATCCCCGTACTTCCCCTGTGCTCCTCTGTGCCCTCTGTGTTAAAGCACTTGCACTTTCTACTTCTTGAACAGATTCTCAAACGCCGCCCGCGCATCGTTGGGCCGCAAACTCGCCGGCGTCGAAGTCTCCTTCTCCCGGGTCACGCGAATCTCATACAGCTCACACTCATTTCGCGCATCCTTCTTCGCGATCCGCTCCTTGATTGGCTGCATGCACTCAAACCGGCTCCCCGGATCGAAATAAGTACACTGCTTGCACGAATGCAACTCAAACCCGCATTTCGGACACTGCCCCGTCGTCGGCATCCCCTGCAAAACGGTCCCGCACTGCGTGCATCGAGAAACCGCGCGTGTCCCCGGCAAATTGACCGGCCTCGGTCCGAACGTATTGTCCCGCTTCGGAGGCGGCGCCCCGCCAGACTTCTCGCCAAACTTCTCCCCCGACCCCTTACGCGACTCGTCGCGGTCGCGGTCCTGATATCCATGTTGCCGGTATTTCGCCGCCACAAACCCTCCCCAAGCACGCGGCCCGTATTGTCTCCCCGATGCCCCATGCGCTGCAAGTATCAGATCACCCGGCACTAGAGCCGACAACGCACCAACTCAACGACAGTCCCGAAGGGGACGACTGAATCCTCACGCAACTCTAACGATCCTCCGGGTGCCCCATTTCTCGCGTGCTCTGTGGGAGAAATGGGTCTTTTGCCCTAAACGATTGAACCGTCTCACAAGCACCGACGATCACTCGCTACAATATCCCCATGATCCACGAAATTCTCCCCGTCGGCCTGCTGCAATGCAACTGCTCTGTCATCGGCGACGAAAGCACCCACGAGGCCATGGTCATCGACCCGGGGGACGAGATTGACGACATCCTAGCCCTAATCCGCAAGCACAACCTGCAAGTCAAACAGATCGTCATCACCCACGCCCACATCGACCACGTCGGCGGAGCTATGAAACTCCGCGCCGCCACCGGCGCCCCCATCCTGCTCAACCAGAACGATTACGCACTCCTGAAGATGCTCGACGCGCAAGCCGCCTGGATCGGCGTTCCCGCCCCCGGAAAAGTCGAAATCGACCGTAGCGTCACCGCCGGAGAAACGGTCACCTCCGGATCGCTCACCGCAACTATTCTGCACACCCCCGGCCACACCGAAGGCAGCATCTGCCTCTACTTCCCCGCCGAAAACAAACTAATCGCCGGTGACACCCTCTTCGCCGGCTCCATCGGCCGCACCGACTTGCCATCCGGATCGATGCAAAAGATCCTGCACTCCCTCCACGACACAGTCCTGGCTCTTCCGGATGAAACAGTGGTAGTCCCCGGCCACGGCCCGCTAACGACGATCGGCGACGAGCGCGAAACCAACCCATTCCTCGTGAAACGTTAGTTCATCCGAAAAATGCAAATGGCGGAGGATAAGTCCTCCGCCATTCTCTGATTCTGTGAATTGAGCCGCGGCGCATTTTCAGCTACTGGTGGCGCTCGTGCTCTTCATGCTCCTCGTGTTCGTGCCGCCAGTTCCAGTATGCTCGCTGCTGTTTGTGCTTGAGGTGTTCGAACTCGATATACGCCTCATGCCGCTCTTCGAGCCAGCGACGGTACATCCGATCTTCGCGATCGTCCCAGTTGTGATAATCCTTGTGATACGAGTCGTACACTCGCCGCTCTTCCCGTTCGTGCCGTTCGTGATCCCGGTCATCTTGTGGCGCTAAAGCTTGTGCTCCGAGCGGCGCGACCAGTGCCGCCGAGACAAGCACTGAGGCCAAATATTTATTTCCACGATGCATGTTTTCCTCCAACAGTGACTAAATGGGATGCTATCGCAGCCCTCAAGGTTGGGAGCTAAGTCACCCTCGATCTACTGCAGGAGTTACGCATCTACGAATTCAACTGATCCAGGACCGCGCCGATCCCTTTCGCGAAATCCTCCGGCGCCGTAATCAAACTCAACACCAAATACCCATCCCCCGGAAAATCATAAAAATGCCCCGGATGCACCAGCACCGACTTCTCCCGCACCAACTCAATCGCCAACTCCTCATCCGACCGCGTCACCGGAACCCGCAACACCGCATACCATCCGCCCTCCACGCTCAGCCGCGAACAAGCCTTCTGCCCCGCAAGCTGCCGGTCAAACTCGGCAAGATTCTTCGTCACTCGTTCCATCAACTGCCGCTGAATAGTCTTCCTCTGCTCCAGCAGCGCCGGCGCCGCCCATTGAATCGGCGCATTCATCGAAAGATAGGTGTCGGCAATCACCTCCAGCCGTCCCATCGCCGCCGCCACTTCCTCGCGCGGCCCGCTAGTCACCACCCACGCCACCTTCATCTGCGGCAACGCCGCCACCTTTGACAGCCCACTCAAGGTAAACGTCAGCACCTCCCGATTCCCCGCAAAGCTCCCATGTCCTCCTGCTCTGTCATCCCGACCAAGCCGCTGGATCGGAGAATTCCGATCCAGCGGCGCGTGGAGGGACCTGCTGTTTGGCAAGGGCGCAAACTCACTCGGAGACTGCTCCAGGCGATAATCCAGAAACACTTCATCCGCAATCACCGCCAACCCACGTTCCCGGCAAAATGCATTCAGCAACTCCACCTCACCCGCCTGCACATACGATCCCGTCGGATTGTTGGGATGCACGACCACCACTCCCCGCGTGCGCTGCGTCACGGCTTTCTCCAGCGACGGAAAATCCATCTGCCACCCATGGTCATAAATCAGCAGATAAGGCATCAGCCGCACGTCCTGCAAATCCGCCAGGAACTCAAACAGCGGATAACTCGGCTTCGGCACCAGCAATTCATCTCCCGCATTGCACAGCAACCGGAAAACAAACGAGTACCCCTCACTAGTACTCGTGGTCAGAACGATCTGCTCAGGATCCAGTCGAGAAACGTCAGCACTAGCAATCCCGTGTTCCTCGCGGTAATACCCCGCCACCGCCTCCCGCGCCTCGCGCAGCCCTTTCGACTGCGGATCGTAATCCAACGCCCGCGGCGAAGCGAGCGCCCCTAGAATCGCCGCCTCGTCATAGCGCAGCCCCGCACGCGTAGGATTCGAAACCGTAAGATCGAGAAGCCTCGCTCCGCCCGCGCGCACCTCTTCCACCGCAACCGTAAACCGGTTCCGCGACAGCTTCCAGCTCGTTCGATCAGAAAACATGGATGGATTCTAAGCGATAGGTGGGAACAACTGCTCGGGAGTAACTATCGAAGCCCAGCGCCGGAGGCGCGCCCGAAAATAGCCCGGCGTTTCAACCCCGGGTAAGCTGGAAAAGAATGGAACCGCGTCCCGGAGAGCCTGCCCTGAGCACAGTCGAAGGGGACGCCTGAAACCTCACACGCATGGGAAAAATCTACGCGCCCGGCGCACGAAACTGCTTCAAGGACTCCGGATCCGCCCCGCGGCTCAAGTTGTCCTGCGCCTCGCGCCTCTCCAGATTCGGCCAGTCGCGAATCCCCACCGCCGGACACATCAAACCCTTGCCCGCCGGCCGCAGCAACTGCCGCAGCGTCTGCACGCCATAGAACAATCCCTGCCCTGTGTTAGCCGCCACAATCAAATGCGACTTGTCCGAGAAGAGTAGATATCCGTCCTCGCCCACGAGTTCGTCGGCCTTGAGTCCGTTGCGAGCCAGAAATCTCCGCACCCGCGAATCCTGCAACCGGGCCAGCACAATCGCACCGTCCTCCGCTTTACCTGCGGCCTTCATCCCCAGGATGTCGAGCTTCAGCCCCGACTGGTCCGCTACCTCTTCCGCCAGAGTCTCAGCGGCAATGCGGTCCTCCGACTGGTGCCCAAGCTGCACCAGTATCCTGGTGCGCGGCCCCACCTGAAACCCTCCGTCGCGCAGCTGCACTTCTTTTGGTGCAGGCACCAGCTTCAGCCGCGGACGGGCATCGGAATCTAACGCCGCAAGCGCCGACGCACAAAACAGCACGGGTACAACCCACAAATGTCGCGTATTCATTCGGATCCTCAAACTCGACAACCTACGCCCGATATTGTACGCGCATGTCGGACCTCATGCGGTGAAACCTGCGATGAAAGGTTTTGATTCCTCTGATCCCTCTTATGTCAAACCCGGTACCGAGCCCAATTATTCCCCGCCTCACCACTATTTCGCAAATGCTTCCTTATTAACAACATAGGGCATCTTCGTGACATCGCCGCTGTAGTTCCCTTCGAGCACGTCGATCAACCCCTGCACGCACCGTCCCGCCATTCCCTTGTCCGGATCGGTCGAGAGCCGTGTGATCCGCGCCGCGCTGGCAAAGTGCGGCATCAATCGGCACCGGTCCGCAATCGCCGGATCGCGCAGCGGAGAATCCGCCGGAAGCGGCTCTTTCTCATAAACGTCCAGCGCTGCCCCCGCAATCCAGTTCTCGCGTAGCGCCAGCGCCAGTGCCGCCTCATCCACCACCGGCCCCCGCGACGTATTCACCAGATACGCAGTCGGCTTCATCAGCCGCAAAGTCTTCTCATTGAAAAGATGATAAGTCGGCGTCGCGCTCTCCCCCACCCGCAGCAACGGCACATGCACGCTGACAAAGTCCGCTCCCCGCAACGCCTCTTCAAACGGAACGTATTTGATCCACGCCTTATCCTTCGTCAGCCCCCGCGCATGCCGCAGGTCGTTGATCTCCTGAATCGTCTTCACGAACACCTGATTCTCATACGCCGGGTCATAGCACAACACATTCATATCGAACCCAACGCATTTCTTGATAAACGCCAGCCCGATCCGCCCCGTCCCAATCACCGCGACAGTCTTCCCCGTAACCTCATCCCCCAAAAATGGCAAATAAGGATGCCAATACCCCCACTTGTTCTCGCGCGTCAAGCGCTCCGCTGCCCACATTTTCCGCGCCAGCGTCCCCATCATGAAAAACGCAAACTCCGCCGTCGCTTCCGTCAGCACATCGGCAGTATGCGTAAACGGAATCTTGAACCGGTTGGCATCCGCCCGATTGATGTTGTCAAACCCCACCGCAATCTGCGCCACCACTTTCAGCTTACCCTTGCCCGCCTCGAATACGTCCGCATCAATCGCATCGCGCAGCGTCGTAATCAATCCATCCACGCCCTTCACCTTGTCCAGAATCAAACTCTTCGGCGGCGCTTCCGGCTGCGGATACACTTCCACCTCATATCCCCGCTCGCGCAGCAGATCGATCGCTTCTCCAATGTCACAGGTGGCAAACACTCGAAATTTCTTGTCCATAGTTTTTTCGGTGACCATGAAAAGTATCATACCCGGCCAATAGTTATCGAAGGCAGACGGACGGATTGTGCCTCATGTCGTAACCGGAGTAGCTAACTTTCTTGGGGCGTCATCTCGAGCGTAGCCGTTTCTCAGGCGGAGGGAGGGATCTCCCAGCCACGAAGTCAGAGAGAGGGAAATCTCTCAGTCGGCTGAAGAGCGCCGGCTTTCGGCGTGACGTTTGCGATAAGCAATATCCAAAATCCGAACTGCGCCACCACCACCTTTTAGAATTCCTTTCACTTAATCTTCAGGCTCCCCGCGTGTAATCAAGCTGCTGTTGAACCGAAGAAGCTGAACCGAATCAGGGACGGCAGCCCCGCACTATTTGCCGTCCCTATTCCCGGAGGAACTATGCTCATCTCGAACCTTGCACTCGTCGCCGCCCTTTCACTCACCGCAATCGCCGTTGCTCAGGAAAAGAAGATCCAGCGCGCCGACCTGCCTCCCGCAGTCGAAAAGACCGTCGGAACCCAGAGTCAAGGAGCCACGATCAAGGGCTTCTCTCAGGAAAAAGAGAACGGCCAGACCTACTACGAAGCTGAAATGACGGTGAACGGCCACAGCAAAGACGTCACCATCGACGTCAACGGAGCCGTCGTCGAAATCGAAGAACAAGTCGCCCTCGATTCCCTTCCATCAGCCGTGAAAGGCGGACTCCAGGCCAAAGCCGGCGCCGGCAAGATCCTCAAAGTCGAATCCCTCACCAAGCACGCTCAACTGGTGGCCTACGAAGCGAAGGTTCAAACCGACGGCAAGAAGAAAGAAATTCAGGTCGGCTCCGACGGCAAACCGCTGGCCCACGAAGAATGAAGAATGAATGACGAAATGATGTAATGATGAAGGGTGCCCCATTTCTCGCACCTTTTGCGCGAGAAGTGGGGATTACAGGCAGGACTTAGGACGGCTCCTGGTAGATCCCGATCACATTCCCTGCCGGGTCGCGGAATCTAGCGGTAATCTCGGGAGCATCCGCGCCGACCGCCTGCGCAACTTCTCCTCCGTTCGCGATGATCAAGTCGAGCGCAGCGGCGACACTGTCGACCATGATGTAAACCAGCAGTCCGGGCTCGGTAGCAGGCGGACGTCCCAGCACCCATTCGCCGCTCACTTGACCGACCCCGTCGTCAAAAGCAGTGGCCCCATCCCCGCGTTGCCGGATGTTCCACCCGAAGACACCTTTGTAGAAATCCGCCGAGCGTGCAACGTCCATCGCAGGAATCTGGATGTAGCAAATCTTTCCGTTGCCCAGAGTGGGAGGCATAGTTGACCTAGTCTACCCCGTCCTGCGATATCGAATCCTCGCGTCTGACGCAGGAGCGGAATCGTCGCCTGAACCCAGCAGTGCGACAACGCCTCGCAGACTCTCCCAAGCGGCCTGATTCAGAGAAGGCTCCGAACTCACCAAGTCCCGGATCATATCCCAAGCCGCCAAATTCAGCGCACCCTCCGGCGGCATCCCCATCGCCAGTGACACCGCGCACTGCGGACAAAAACAAATCCTCTGCGCCCCCGACTTCTGCCGCGGCTTCACCCCCACCGTCTGCGCAAACATATACACTGCCACCGACTTGTGTCCCGCCTCGATCTCGCGCCTGCAGCGCAGACAGACGATAGGTTGCACGATTCCTCCGGTCGCCTTATTTGGCTCCGATAAAATACATTCACTCTCAGCTACTCCCTCGGCGGCCCGCAAGTGCGAAGAAAGATTCCCGCAATGTTTCAAGAGTTCGTGTGAGCAAAAGCTCTGTGTGGCGAAAGGCTGGTGTGGGGACGGGCGCCTTCGCCCGTCCCGCCAAGCGCAGCGAGGCGAGCGCTACCACGGCTTCATGAGGGTAAGGCCTCTACATCCCCGCGAGGACCGCCCCTCCCATCAGGACGACGATATTTCTTTCGATGAGTTCCACTGGTTTCCATCGGATCATCCCCGTAGGAGCGCCCGTCCTGACGAGGCGAATCTTCCCCTTGACACCCCATCCAATCATCTGTTACATCTTGTAACGCTACAATGACTAACACAAGGCATCCCCGTCTAAAGAACATGGGCGAAGTCGAGCAGCTCGTCATGGATTATGTCTGGACCCACGGTCCATCCTCGGCGGAAGCCTGCCGCGAAGCCTTGGAGTCCTCCCGCCCCATGAAGGACTCCACCATCCGCACGGTCCTGCGCCGCCTCGAGGAAAAAGGCTACCTCACTCACAAAACCCAAGGCCGCACATTCATCTACAGCCCGTCGGACGCGCGCCAGAACGTCGCCGTCCGCGCCGTGAAAGGCATCATCGACCGCTTCTGCGGCGGATCGGCCGAGCAGCTCCTCCTCGGCATGGTCGACAACGCCGTCCTCAACCGCAAACAGCTCGAACGCCTGGCCCGCAAGATCGCCGAAAAAGAGGGAGAGAAATCATGACCTCCACCGCGGCCCTCCAATCGTCGACAAACCTCCTTGCGCAGCTCGCGAATCCCGCCGCAAGAGCTCTCGCGCTGGCGGCCGCCGCGTGGGTCGGCCTGGCCGCGTTTCGCGTAAGAGCCACGTCCGTACGCCTCTTCACCTGGACCGCGGTCCTCTACGCCGCCCTTGCCATGCCCTTGCTCGGATGGATGTTGCCCCCGCTGCCAGTGCCCGTGCCCGCCTTCCTGCACGACGCGGTGAAGAATGCGCCGGGAATATTCAACGGCACGGTGGAACAAAGCTCCCCGCTCCCAGCCGCGGAGCGGCGTCAGATTGCAGCCCGCCCTGAGCGAAGTCGAACGGGCGCAAGCCGTGGGGGAAACGCAGACCCGGCCGAGCCCCAGAGGGGCGAAAGACCAGTCCTCACGCGTCCTCAGAAGGCCGCCTCTCTGGCAAGCGACGCCCACCCGACGGACGCAGCCCTCGTAGCGCCCGCTTCGATCGCGTGGAGCGCACTCGCCACCGGAATCTATCTCGCTGTCGCCGTGCTCCTTCTCGCGCGCTTCTTCGTAGGACTCGCATTCGCCCGCCGCCTGATCCAATCCTCGCAAACGATTGACGACCCGCGCCTGACCCAGAGGCTTGCCTCGCGCGCCTCCGCCTCGGGCCAAACCTCCATTCCGCGAGCTGCCGAGTCCGAATTGATTTCCGTGCCGGTCACCATGGGCGCGCTGCGCCCCCTGGTTCTGCTCCCCGCAAGCTGGCGCGCGTGGAACGACTCCAAACTCGAAGCCGTCATCGCCCACGAAGTCTCGCACGTCGCCCGGCGCGACGGTCTGACCCAGCGTCTTTCCCTTCTGCATCGCGCAATTTTCTGGTTCAGCCCGCTCGCCTGGTGGCTCGACCGCCATCTGGCCGATCTCGCCGAACAAGCTGCCGACGAAGCGGCCTTGTCCTGCGGCGCCGACCGCAAACATTACGCCAGAATTTTGCTCGACTTCTTCGAAGCTCTCCATGCCGCACCCGGACGCGTCTGGTGGCAGGGCGTTTCAATGGCCAAGGCAGGTCAGGCGGAACAAAGACTAGAACGAATTCTCACCTGGAAAGGATCCGTTGCCATGCATCTCAAGAAATCAATCGCCGTTGTGTTCGTCGCATTCGCTGTACCAGTTATTTACCTCGCCGCATCAGCCCACCCGGCCCACCATGTCGTCCCGCCGAGCGCACAAGTCGCGCAGGACCAGACGCCGCCACCTCAGGCTCCAAGTCCCGCGAACGCCCCAAAGGCTCAGTCAACCGTACCACCGCCGCCCGCGTCCGCCGATGCTTTGGAACCGACTCCGCCGCCAGAGCCCGCACTCGCACCGACCACGATCCGCGGAACCATCCACGGAGGCATGTCCGGCATACCGGTACCGAGCCTGGCGCCGGTGGCGGGCATTCCGGCCGGGGTCGTCGCCCCGGTTCCGCCCGTGGGTCCAGGAGTTCCACCCATCCCCCCTACTCCGGCCATCGCGTGGTCAAGCGGCCAGTCGCGGAACAGGTCGTCCTCCGGCCACGGCTATTCCTATGCCTACGGCTACGACGACGAACAACGCTTCGTGATCGTCACCGGCAAATCCGATTCCCTGACGATGTCAGGCTCCGCGGAAGATGCCCGGCACGTCGAGAAGCTTAGGAAAGACAGCCTCGGAGATTTCATCTGGTTCCAGCGCGACGAGAAATCCTACGTCATCCGTGACCAGGCCACGATCGACCGCGCCCGCAAGCTGTGGGCCCCTCAAGAGGAACTCGGCAAAAAACAGGAAGCCCTCGGCCAGCAGCAGGAGGCCTTGGGAAAGCAACAGGAAGAGCTCGGCGCAAAAATGGAACAGATTCACGTGACCGTTCCCGACATGTCAGCCCAGCTCGACAAACTTAAGGCTGAACTGAAGCAACTCAGCTCCGGCGCCACCGTGGAGCAAGTAGGCCACATCCAGGAAGAGATCGGCGAACTGCAGAGCAAGATCGGGGATATCCAGTCCCACGCCGGCGATCAGCAAGGCAAACTCGGCGAGGAGATGGGCGCCCTCGGAGAAAAACAAGGCAAGCTCGGCGAACAGCAAGGTGAGCTAGGCCGCCAGCAAGCTGAATTGGCAGAAAAGGCTTCCCGCGAGATGAAACAGCTTCTCGATGAAGCAATCACCAAGGGCACCGCTCAACCGGAGCTCTAAAGCGACGGAAGACTCTTGAGGGTGGGGACTTTGACCTTGGAGGTTCGGCGATCTCCTGGGCACCCCCCGACACTAGAGCGTGCCCGACGTCTCGGCACCGGTCGAAACCCGCGCTAGCAATGAGATGTGAGGTCCAAGGGAAAGATTTCCACAGTGTTCCTGCAGGAACACTTTTCTTACCGATATGTACGTACAGTTATATAAGTATTGTGTGCTAAAGGCATCAGTCGGAATAGAGTTACGAGGTATCTCCAGGCTCGGAAAATTGGGGAACGTCCCGTCTCCCCCCCCGGTTTTCTGTCTGTCCCTACGCATCATTATGCGCCCCAGTATAATGGGTATTTAGTCCGGCAGCTATGCTATTGTTCGTTCTGGGATGCGCGTTTTTGTTGGCGCAGAGCGAGAAGGCGCCTGACGCGCAACTCTCAGGCGTGGCGGACTCCACATACGTCCCAGTACACAAATTCGATTCCAAGCGGGATGCAGCGGCGGATATTCAGGCGGCGATCACCGAGGCGCAGAGGTCCGGTAAGCGCATCCTTCTGGATGTTGGCGGCGACTGGTGCCAGTACTGCCATCAAATGGATCAGCTATTCCAGGAGCGCCCTGAGCTTTTGGAACTTCGGGACAAGAACTTTATCACTGTGCCTGTCTATTACGGCACGGACAAGAAGAATGAGCAGGTTTTGTCACACTATCCCAAAGTGGAAGGCGTCCCTCATTTTTATGTGTTGGACAGCCGGGGCTCGGTATTGCATTCCCAACACCTGCTGGAACTTCGCAAGGGCGGGAAGTACGACCCGGACAAGATGAAGGAGTTCCTCACCATATGGTCTCCGCCAGCCGCCGAGAGCCAGGTGACATACGGGACGTTTTCTCGTGAGCGCGGCTTGTGACTCCAAGTGTCATCCATGGATTGTGCCTGAACCCGCTTGACATTTCCCCGCTCCGGTCCTACAATTAGCACTCGTAAGGCGTAAGTGCTAACACACCCGCCTAACCCAACCAAATCATAGGTTTACGCAGGTAAACTCAAGCAGATCAACCCCTAACTACTTGAAAGGAGCAACAAACCATGGCGAAATTTTCACCACTCCATGACCGCCTTCTGGTCCGTCGCGTGGAAGAGGCTTCCACCACTCGTGGCGGCATCATCATCCCCGACTCGGCCAAAGACAAGCCGCAGGAGGGCGAAGTCATCTCCACCGGCAAAGGCCGCACTAACGACGAGGGCAAGACCTTCCCTCTGGCCGTCAAAGAGGGCGACCGCGTCCTGTTCGGCAAGTATTCCGGCACCGAAATCAAGATTGATGGCGAAGACTTCATCATCATGAAAGAAGAAGAAGTCCTCGGCATCCTCACCGGCGCCGCAACTCCGGCCAAGAAAGAACTCGCCGGCTCGAGGAAGTAAGCATCGGACACTCCACTGGCGTCATCCTGAGCGCAGCCGTTCTTCAGGCGGAGCGAAGGATCTCGCAAGGAACGGATCCCGATTCAGCTAGAAGCTAGCAGCTAGAAGCTTCTTGCTCATAGCTCGCAGCTCACGACTCAAAGCTCAAGCAGGCCAATCCTGCAAACTAATTAGGAGACAAAACCAATGGCAAAACAAATCGTTCACGGAGAAGAATCCCGTCAGGCGATCCTCCGCGGCGTCAACCTTCTGGCCGATGCCGTGAAGGTTACCCTCGGCCCCAAGGGTCGCAACGTGGTCATCGAAAAGAAATTCGGTTCGCCGACCATCACCAAAGACGGCGTCACCGTCGCCAAGGAGATCGAACTTCGGGACGGCCTTGAAAACATGGGCGCCCAGATGGTTCGCGAAGTCGCCTCCAAGACGTCCGACGTCGCCGGCGACGGCACCACCACCGCCACCGTTCTCGCCCAGGCCATCTACCGCGAAGGCGTCAAGACCGTTGCCGCCGGCGCCAATCCCATGGCCCTGAAGCGCGGCATCGAGAAGGCCGTCACCATCATCTGCGGCAAGATCGACAAAGAAGGCAACCGCGTCAACGGCGAAATCGACAAGATGTCGAAGCCCGTCACCGGCGAAATGATTGCCCAGGTCGGCACCATTTCCGCCAACAACGATGAGACCATCGGCAAGATCATTGCCGAGGCCATGAAGAAGGTCGGCAAAGACGGCGTCATCACCGTCGAAGAGTCGAAGACCCTCGAAACTCAGCTCGAAGTTGTGGAAGGCATGCAGTTCGACCGCGGCTACCTCTCGCCCTACTTCGTCACCGATCCCGAGCGCATGGAAGTCGCCATCGAGAACGCCTACATCCTGATCAACGAAAAGAAGATCAGCTCGATGAAAGACCTACTCCCGCTGCTCGAGCAGATTGCGAAGTCCGGCAAGCCGCTCTTGATCATCGCTGAGGACGTGGAAGGCGAAGCACTCGCCACCCTCGTCGTCAACAAACTGCGTGGCACGCTGCAAGTCGCGGCCGTTAAGGCTCCCGGCTTCGGCGATCGCCGCAAGGCAATGCTGCAGGATATCGCGATCCTGACCGGCGGCAAGGCCATCACGGAAGATCTCGGCATTAAGCTCGAGAACGTCCAGATCTCAGACCTCGGCCA
>WNGK01003781.1_pt1 | contig 18898 bp, 19 predicted proteins | sample 5400601 | NCBI WGS metagenome assembly WNGK01 (sample SAMN13153376, study PRJNA577476) | soil metagenome | isolation source: 60 cm soil or saprolite under Garry oak tree replicate 1 | place: USA:California | collected 2016-06-15
CGAAGCCGGTGATCGAGCAGTACACCAGCCGCGGATTGACGGCCGCGAGGCTCGCGTAATCGAGGCCGTACTTCTTCAGGCCGCCGACCTTGAAGTTTTCGACGACGACGTCGGCAGCGCGCGCGAGATCGAGCACGATTGCCTGGCCATCGCTTTGCGTAAAGTCGACGGCGACCGACTTCTTGCCGCGATTGCACCCGAGGTAATACGCCGCTTCGCCGGTATCGCGCCCCTGCGTATCCTTCAGGAACGGCGGGCCCCAGCTGCGCGTGTCATCGCCGCTGCCCGGCTTCTCGATCTTGATGACTTCCGCGCCGAGGTCGGCCAGCAGTTGCGTGCACCACGGGCCGGCGAGCACCCGGGAGAGGTCGAGGATAACGAGATGCGAGAGGGGGCCAGGCACGGTAACGGCGCCGTCGCAGCGGCGCGGACGCCGTGGCTCGGTGTTGGGGCGAACCGGAGAGACAAATGGCCGGCCGAGCGCTACGGCTTCTTGGAGCTTAGCATGGGCGGCAGCGACTCTTCGATGCCCCGCTTGATCAGACTCTGGAGCGCCTTCACCTTCTGCGCCTCCGTAAGGGCGTTCCAGGCGGTACGATCTTCCGCCGCGGCAGCCGCATACGTTGTCCCCAGAACAACGCGCTTCTGTGCGTCCGTAGTGCCGTTCTTCAGGTTGATCAGCATCATCTGAAAATGCGCAAAAACGCCGAGATATCCTCGCATGGCCTGCTTCTTATCGAAGTCCCGCATCCGCGTCATAGCGTCGACGTAGAAACCCAAACCGGAGTACTTGCCCACACCGCGGCGGTCGCGGTCCGTCTTGAGCTCCAGTTCGTCCCGGTAAGGAACGATCAGAAGCAGCCAGCTTTCTGGTGATCGCTGGATGGTCTCGGGAAGGAACGACATCACTTGCTTGACCTCAACCGTGTCGCTATCCAGCCATGAGTCGCGCATCTTGTAGAGGTCTGGATCGCTGGCGCGAAGGGCTACGACCTGTGCTGCCGGTCGTGCCTTGGCGATGGCTGTATCTGCCGCACGTACCGCGAAATCATCGAATCCGGTCCCGTTAACGGGAACGGTCTGATGCGGATTTTGATCGAGATGACTACCGAGTTGCCCTCCCATTCCCACAAGCGTCAAGTGATCACCGATGAGCGAAAGAATCACATAGGTCTCAGCGTTAGCTTCGTTCGTCCATGCCGAAGCCGCAAGCAGCATGGCGCAGAGCAGCGATCCCCAGGCGCGTCCCGCTATGGTCTTAGGTTTCATCATCGCGCCCACTCGCGGAATCGATCAGTCGACGGCCTTCACCAGCTCCTCGACCACCTTCTTCGCATCGCCGAAGACCATCATCGTCTTGTCCAAGTAGAACAGCGGATTGTCGAGGCCGGCGTAACCCGACGCCATCGACCGCTTGTTCACCAGGACGCTGCGCGCCTTGTACGCCTCGATGATGGGCATGCCGTAGATCGCGCTGCCTTTCTGCTCGGCGAGCGGGTTGACGACGTCGTTGGCGCCGAGGATCAGCGCGACATCGGCCTGCGCGAACTCGCCGTTGATGTCCTCCATCTCGAAGACCTGGTCGTAGGGCACTTCGGCCTCGGCGAGCAGCACGTTCATGTGACCCGGCATCCGTCCCGCCACCGGGTGGATCGCGTACTTGACCGTCACGCCCTTGGCGGTGAGCTTCGCCGCAAGCTCTTTCACCGCGTGCTGCGCCCGGGCGACCGCGAGCCCGTAACCCGGGACGATGATCACGGTGTCGGCGTTGGACAGCAGGAATGCCGCGTCCTCGGCGCTGCCGCTCTTGACCGTCTTCTTCTGCGCATCTTCGGCAGTGAGGCTCGTCTCGCCGCCGAAACCGCCGAGGATCACGCTGAAGAACGAGCGGTTCATCGCCTTGCACATGATGTACGACAGGATCGCGCCCGACGAGCCCACCAGCGAACCGGCGATGATCAGCATCGGGTTGTCGAGCGAGAAGCCGATGCCGGCCGCGGCCCAGCCCGAGTAGCTGTTGAGCATCGAGATCACGACCGGCATGTCGGCCCCGCCGATCGGAATGATGAGCAGGAAGCCGAGCAGAAACGCGAGCACGGTCATGACGATGAACGGGCCCCACTCGGCGGGCGCAGGCAACATGCAGAACCAGATGCCGAAGCCGATCATCGCAATGCCGATGACGAGATTCAGATAGTGTTGCCCGACGAACACCACCGGCGCGCTGCGGATGGTGCCGGAGAGCTTTCCGAACGCGATGACCGAGCCCGAGAACGTGACCGCCCCGATAAAGGTGCCGATGAAGAGCTCGACCTTGTGCCCCACGGTGATGGGAACGTCCAGTCCCATCGCCGCAGGATTGTTGACGGCCGCGATGGCGATGAACACCGCGGCGAGGCCGACCAGCGAGTGCATTGCCGCGATCAGCTGGGGCATCTGCGTCATCTGCACCCACCGCGCGACGACCGCTCCGATCGCACCGCCGATCGCCATCGCGGCCAGGATCGGAAGAACGTTCTTGCTGTGCGCGTAGACGAGCGCAAGCGTGGCCAGCAGCGCGATCGCCATGCCGATCATGCCGTAGACGTTGCCACGGCGGGCGGTCTGCGGTCCCGACAGCCCCCTCAGCGCGAGGATGAAGCTGACCGCCGCGACCAGGTACCAGAGTGCGAGTTGATTGGCGCTCACTGATGTACCCCCACGCTTGCCAATTCGGCCGCTGCGCTGCCCCCAGGGGGGAAGCATTTCGCGCCTTGGGGCGGCCCTGCGGCGCTCATGTGTACCCCCACGCTTGCCCCCTCATTGACCAATTCGGCCGCTGCGCCGCCCCCGAAGGCCCGCATCATGGCTGCTCCTTGGCGACGGGCTTCGGCTCCTTCTTCCTGAACATCTCCAGCATGCGGCGAGTGACCAGAAAGCCACCGAAGGTATTGATCGACACCAGGGCCACTGCGAGCACGCCGAGCCAGCCGCCCCAATCGAGGTCGGCCGCGCCCGCGGCGAGCATCGCGCCGACCATGATGATGCTGGAGATCGCGTTGGTCACGCTCATCAGCGGCGTGTGCAGCGCAGGCGTCACGTTCCATACGACCTGGAAGCCGACGAAAATCGCCAGCACGAAGACGATGAGATTGAAGACGATCGGATCAACGCCTGCGGTCATGTATTACCTCTCGAAAGAGCCCACCTCCCGCGTCAGGAGGCAGGCGACGGTCAGCTTCTCGGCACGACGGCGCCGTTCTCGCACACCAGAGTCGCCTTGATGATCTCGTCGTCCTTGGGCACCGCGAAGTCGCCCGTCTTGGCGTTGAGCGAGAGCGCCAGGAAGTTGAGAACGTTGCGTGCATAGAGCGCCGAGGCATCGGCCGGCAGGCGCGCGGCAAGGTTGCCGAAGCCGACGATCCTCACGCCGTTCCTGGCGACGATCTTGTCGAGCTCGGAGCCTTCGACGTTGCCGCCCTGCTCGACCGCGAGATCGACGATCACCGCGCCGGGCTTCATCGTCGCCACGGTCTCGGCCTTGATGAGCTTCGGCGCCGGCCGGCCGGGGATGAGCGCGGTCGTGATCAGGATGTCGACGGTCTTGCAGCGCTCGTGGATGATGCCGGCCTGACGCGCCATCCATTCCGGCGGCATCGGCCGCGCGTAGCCGCCGACTCCTTCCGCAATCTTGCGCTCCTCGTCGTTTTCGTAGGGCACGTCGACCCACTTTGCGCCCAGCGATTCGACCTGATCCTTGACCGAGGGTCGGACGTCGGAGGCCTCGATCACCGCGCCGAGCCGCTTCGCCGTCGCGATCGCCTGCAGCCCGGCGACCCCGACGCCCAGAATCAGCACGCGCGCGGCCTTGACCGTTCCTGCTGCGGTCATGAGCATCGGCATGAACCGGCCGTAGGTGCCGGCGGCGATGATCACCGCCTTGTAGCCGGCGATATTCGCCTGCGACGAGAGCACATCCATCGACTGCGCTCGGCTGATGCGCGGCAGCCACTCGAGCGCGTAGCCGGACACGCCAGCGCCCGCATACGATTGCACCGCCGCGGCGTCGAACGGATTCAGAAGCCCGATCAGCATCGCGCCGCGCTTGAGCCTGGGCAGCTCCTCGGCGGTCGGTCCGCGCACCTTGAGCACAATGTCAGCGCCGAACGCTTCCTCGGCGCTTCCAATTCTCGCGCCGGCCGTCTGGAACTCGGCGTCGGGAATGCTCGAATGCACTCCAGCACCGGCTTCGACGACGATGGAATGCTTGCCGCTCGCGGCGAGCTTCTTGATCGTCTCCGGTGTCGCAGCGACCCGCGTCTCGCCCGCGCGGGACTCGCGTGGAATGCCGATGTTCATGGTGAGATGTCCCCTGACGACGATTGCTTCTTGTTGCCGCTATCTTGCCATAAACCTGCCGTAGCCCGGTTTGCGTGAAATCAAACCCCGGGAATGCGTCTCTTCCCGGTCCACGATGCCTGTCCTGAGCCTGTCGAAGGGCCCGCCCCGGACCTACGCGATCGCCTCGGCCACGGCCTTACCCAGATCCACCGTCGTCGCCTTGCCGCCGAAATCGGGCGTGCGGGGACCCTCAGCGAGCGCTCGCTCGATACCGCGCATCACCGCGGCGGCCGCATCGGCATGACCCAGGTGCTCGAGCATCATCGCGCCGCACCAGATCTGCCCGATCGGGTTGGCGATGCCCTTGCCCGCGATGTCGGGCGCGGACCCGTGCACGGGCTCGAACAGCGACGGGTACTCGCGCGTGGGATTGATGTTGGCCGAAGGAGCGATGCCGATCGTGCCGCAGACCGCCGGGCCGAGATCCGAGAGAATGTCGCCGAACAGATTCGAGCCGACGACGACGTCGAAGCGCTCGGGCCGCTGCACGAAATGCGCGCTCAGGATGTCGATATGATATTGGTCGGTGCGGATGTCCGGATACTGCGCCGCCATCGCGCGGAAACGCTCGTCCCAGTAAGGCATCGTAATCGAGATGCCGTTCGACTTGGTCGCCGAGGTCACATGCCTGGCGGCTCGCTTTTGCGCGAGCTCGAATGCGAACCGAAGGATCCGGTCGACGCCCTTGCGCGTGAACACCGACTCCTGGAACACGATCTCGCGCTCGGTGCCTTCGAACATGCGACCGCCGACCGACGAGTACTCGCCTTCGGTGTTCTCGCGGACGACGACGAAATCGATGTCGCCCGGCTTGCGGTTGGCGAGCGGGCTCGGAACTCCCGGCATCAACCGGCACGGGCGCAGGTTCACGTACTGATCGAAGCCGCGACGCCACTGGATCAGCGAGCCCCAGAGCGAAACGTGATCGGGCACGGTCGCCGGCCAGCCCACCGCGCCGAAGAACATCGCGTCGTGATGCCTGATCCGCTCGAACCAGTCCTCGGGCATCATCCGGCCGTGCTTGGCGTAGTAATCGCAGCTCCACGGCAGCTCGTCCCAATCGAAGGCGATTCCGAAGCGGCGGCCGGCGGTCTCGAGGGCGCGCAAGCCCTCGGGGACAACCTCCTTGCCGATCCCGTCACCCGGGATGACCGCAATGCGATAGCGCTTGCCCATGGGATGCCAACCTCGCCTTGTGCCCGAGGTGCCATGTTAATGTAAGACGCCCCGTGCAGACAGTGTCCGATTCGCCGATGCCGCACATCGAGTGGCTGTGGAAGCGCTTTGCCGAGCTCACGCCAGTCGAGCTCTACGCGCTGCTCGCCGCGCGCGCCGCGGTGTTCGTAGTCGAGCAGTCGTGCGTGTTCCAGGACGCCGACGGGCTCGACCCCTTCGCCTGGCACCTGCTCGGCTGGACCGCGCCGGAAGAGGAGCGCACGCTCGCCGCGTATCTGCGCCTGATCGAGCCCGGTCGCAAGTACGCCGAGCCGTCGATCGGCCGCGTGCTCACCACGGCGGCATTTCGCCGCACGGGGCTGGGTCGCGTGGCGATGATTGAGGGGCTCGCGCGCTCGGCGATGTTGTATCCGGGCTCGCCAGTGCGCATCGGCGCGCAGCGGCGCCTCGAGCCTTTCTACATGGAGCTTGGTTTTCGCACGGTGTCCGAACCTTACGATGAGGATGGCATCTCTCACGTGGAGATGTTGCGTTCGGACGATGGTCAGCGACGATGACGGCGCGCTTCCCGGGGTGCAACGCCGACGGAATGCGGTTTGTACGCAGTTGCGCTAATATCCCGCCCTCGCCCCGCCCGCCACGATGAAGCAGACCTTCCTCGACTTCGAGCAGCCGATCGCCGAGCTGCAAGGCAAGATCGACGAGCTGCGCTACGTCCACGAGGACTCGGCCGTCGACATCTCCGACGAGATCAACCGGCTGCAGAAGAAAAGCCAGCAGATCACCAAGGAGATCTACGGCAAGCTCACCGCCTGGCAGGTGGCACAGGTGGCGCGCCACCCGCAGCGGCCGTACACGCTCGACGTCATCGCCGGCATCTTCACCGACTTCCACGAGTTGCACGGCGATCGCAATTATGCCGACGACGCGGCAATCGTCGGCGGTCTGGCACGTTTCAACGGCGCTCCGTGCATGATCATCGGCCACCAGAAGGGGCGCGACACCAAGGAAAAGATCTTTCGCAATTTCGGGATGCCGCGTCCGGAGGGCTATCGCAAGGCGTTGCGGCTGATGAGGCTCGCAGCCAAGTTCGGGCTGCCGCTGTTCACCTTCGTCGACACGCCAGGCGCCTTTCCCGGCATCGGCGCGGAAGAACGCGGGCAATCCGAGGCAATCGGGCGCAACCTGTACGAGATGGCGGGATTGCGCACGCCGATCATCGTCACCGTCATCGGCGAGGGTGGCTCCGGCGGCGCGCTGGCGATCGCGATCGGCGACGTGACGCTGATGCTGCAGTATGCGACCTACTCGGTGATCTCACCCGAAGGCTGTGCGTCGATCCTGTGGAAGTCGGCCAAGCACGCCGAGGAAGCCGCCGAGACGCTCGGCATCACCGCACAGCGCCTGAAGACGCTCGGCCTCATCGACAAGGTCGTCGCCGAGCCGCTCGGCGGCGCGCACCGCGACCACGCGGCGATGATGGCGACGCTGAAGAAAGCCCTGACCGAGACACTGCGTCACGCGCAGGAGCAGGCGCTCGACGCGCTGCTCGATGCGCGCGAGGACAAGCTGCTCGGCTATGGTAAGTTCAAGGAACTCACGGCAAGCTAGCGCGCACGACGCCGTTGCTGCCCTGAGCGCGGTTGTCGCTGCGGCGTTCGCCGAGCACGTCCAGCCGGGTGCGAGCCTCGCCGTCGCTCTCTCCGGCGGGATGGATTCCATGGTGTTGCTCGATGCCGCGGTCGCGCTTGCGGCCCCGCACGGAATCACCGTGTCCGCGATTCACGTCCACCACGGGTTATCGCCCAACGCGGATCGCTGGGCCGACTTCTGCACCGCCCAGTGCGCGACGCGTGACGTCGCGCTGACCATCCACCGGCTGCGCCTGTCGCCCGCGCGCGGCTCGAGCCTGGAAGCCCAAGCGCGCAACGCGCGCTATGCACGCCTGCTCTCCGTGGACGTCGACGTCGTCGCGCTCGCACATCATGCCGACGATCAGGCCGAGACCGTTCTGCTGCAACTCCTGCGCGGCGCGGGCCCGCAAGGTATCTCCGCGATGCCCGCATTCCGCCCTGGACATCCCGCCTTGCTGCGTCCGCTGCTCGACCTTCCGCGCACGACGCTCGCCGCCTACGCGAGCGCCCGGGCGCTTGTGTGGGTCGAAGACGAGAGCAACGCGGATCGCCGTCACGCGCGCAACTTCATTCGCCGCGATGTCGCGCCGCTTCTTGCCGCTCGCTTCCCCGGATACCCTGCCACGCTCGTCCGCGCGGCGCGCCACCAGGCGGAAGCCGCGGTGCTCGCCGACGAACTGGCGTTGCTCGACGCGGCTGGAGCCATCGACGCGAGCGGCCTCGCGCGTGCGCGGCTGGCGGCGCTGCCGCCCGCGCGGGCGCGAAACCTCCTGCGCTGGTTCCTGCACGGGGCAGGATTGCGGCCGCCCTCCGAGGCACGACTCGCGGAAATGATGCGCCAGCTCGTAAGCGCCGGCGAGGACGCGCGCATTCGTATCGCGCAGGATGGCGCGGAGATCGGCTGCCATCGTGGGCGCGTCGCCGTTCATCCGCCGAGCGCCCCGCAGTTCGTTCGCATCTGGCGCGGCGAGTCTGAAGTATCGCTCCCTGCCGGGGTGCTGGCTTTCGAACACGCGCGCGGCGTGGGTCTCGCTGCTGCGAAAGTCGAGGGCACGCAGATGACGCTGCGCTCGCGCCGCGGCGGCGAGCGTATCCGCCTTGCAGTCAACCGGCCGACGCACGCGGTCAAGAAGCTCCTGCAGGAGGCACGCATGCCGCCATGGGAGCGGGCGAACCTGCCGTTGATCTGGTCGGATGACGAGCTCGCCGCGGTGCCCGGCATCGGTGTCGCGCTCGCCTTCCAGGCCGCGCCGGACGAGCCGGGCTGGCGCGTCGAATGGCGCCCGGGCACCAGGCGCCATGCTTGACGACGATCAAGTCCGCGCGCGTCCGCGGGGCGTATTGTCGAGCGTACCCGCTACGCCAAGCGGGGGGCGAAGTCATTGACAGGGGCGGCGTTCCCGGCGCTAAATTCGCGGCAAACAAGAACGGTTGCTTTCCATCCTTTCGGAGGAACCATGAAGCTTAGCCTGTCCGTCGCGCTTGCCGCGTCGGCGCTGCTGGCGTTCGCGACGACCGCGATCGCGCAGCAACCCATCGTCATCAAATTCAGCCACGTCGTCGCGCTCGATACGCCCAAGGGCAAGGGGGCCGAGTATTTCAAGAAGCTCGCCGAAGAGCGCACCAAGGGCCGCGTCAAGGTCGAGGTCTATCCCAACAGCCAGCTGTTCAAGGACGGCGAGGAAATGGAAGCGCTGCAGCTCGGATCGGTGCAGATGCTGGCGCCCTCGGTCGCCAAGTTCGGGCCGCTCGGCGTGCGCGAGTTCGAGGTGTTCGACCTGCCGTACATCTTCGACAGCTTCGCCGAGCTGCACAAGGTCACCGAAGGAGCCGTCGGCAAGACGCTGTTCCAGAAGCTCGAGAGCAAGGGCGTCACCGGCCTGGCGTACTGGGACAACGGCTTCAAGGACTTCAGCGCGAACAAGTCGATCAAGGTTCCCGCGGACTACAAGGGCCTCAAGATGCGCATCCAGTCCTCCAAGGTGCTGGGTGACGAGATCAAGGCGCTGGGCGCGATCCCGCAGGTGATGGCGTTCTCCGAGGTCTACCAGGCGCTGCAGACCGGCGTGGTCGACGGCACCGAGAACCCGCCGTCCAACTTCTACACGCAGAAGATGCACGAAGTGCAAAAGTACCTCGCGCTGACCGACCACGGCGTAATCGAGTACGCGGTGATCACGAACAAGAAATTCTGGGACGGGCTGCCCGCCGACATCCGCACCGCGCTCGAAGGCGCGATGAAGGACGCGACCAAGTACGCGAACGATATCGCGAAGAAGGAAAACGACGACGCGCTCGAGGCCGTGCGCAAGAGCGGCAAAACGCAGATCCTCACGTTGACCGCGGACGAGAAGGCGCAGTTGAAGAAAGCGCTGGTGTCCGTCCACAAGGAAAACGAATCGCGCGTCGGCAAGGACATCCTCGCCGAGGTGTACAAGGCCACGGGATTCAAGCCATAGGCACGCCCGTGTCTCGATCGTGGCGCGGGCGCAGCGGAATCCCGATGCGCGCGCCGGTAACGACGTTGCATGCGATCATCGCGCCGACGAACAGCGCCGCGGAGAGAGGGGAGCCGTGAAGATTCTCGACCACCTCGAGGAGTGGCTGATCGCGTTCCTGATGGGCGCGGCTACGCTGCTGATCTTCGTGGCCGTCGCCCACCGCTACACCGCCGGTGTGCCGATCCCGGTGGTGCAGGACTGGCTCCTCAAGATCGACCTGTCCTGGGCGCAGGAGCTTTGCATCTACATGTTCGTGTGGATGGCCAAATTCGGCGCAGCGTACGGCGTGCGCACCGGCATCCACGTCGGCGTCGACGTCATGATCAACCGACTGCCGACAGGGACGCGCAGGCTCTACGTGCTGTTCGGGCTCGCTGCAGGGGCGCTGTTCACCGGCATCGTCGGCACGCTGGGAGCGAGCTTCGTCTGGGACATCGCGCATACCGACTCGACGTCGCCGGACCTCGAGATGCCGAAGTGGATCGTGTACTTGTGCATCCCGCTCGGGTCCTACCTGATGTGCTTCCGCTTCCTGCAGGTGGCGTGGTCGTTCGCCCGAACCGGCGAGCTGCCGCACCACGACGTCGCGCACGTCGAAGGAATCGGCGAGACCGCCGCCGGTAGTCTCGCTGTGCCAGCTCTTCATCCGGCACCGATCAAGGAGGGGAAGTGAGCACCGCCCTTCCCGCGTCGCCAGCGCCAGGGCATCCGCGCTGGCCGGCACTGATTCCGCCGGTTCTGATCGCGATCCCGGTGCTGCTCAAGCTCGCCGGCATCGACATCGCCAACGCCTGGATCATCTTCGCCCTTCTGTTCGGCCTGATGCTGACCGGCATGCCGATCTCGATCTCGCTTGGGCTCACGGTGCTCACGTACCTGTTCACGATGACATCGGTGCCGATCCAGTCGGTCGCGCTGAAGCTTTTCACCGGCATCGAGAAGTTCGAGATCATGGCGATCCCGTTCTTCATCCTCGCCGGCAACTTTCTCACCCACGGCGGCGTCGCCCGGCGGATGATCAACTTCGCCTCGTCGATGGTTGGCCACTGGGCCGGCGGCCTCGGCCTCGCCGGCGTGATGGCGTGCGCGCTGTTCGCGGCCGTGTCGGGCAGCTCGCCGGCAACCGTCGTGGCGATCGGCTCCATCATCCTGCCGGCAATGGTGCGGCAGGGTTTTCCGGCGCGCTTCGGGGCGGGGGTCATCACCACGTCGGGCGCGCTCGGCATCCTGATTCCGCCGTCGATCGTGATGGTGATGTACGCCGTTGCCACCAGTACCTCGGTCGGCGCGCTGTTCATCGCCGGCATCGTCCCGGGGCTCGTGCTCGCGACGATGCTTGGGCTCACGACGTGGTGGCGCGCGCGCAAGAACGACTATCCGCGTCAGCCGAAAGCCACCTGGGGCGAGCGCTGGCGCACGTTCCGCCAGAGCATCTGGGGACTGCTGCTCGTCATCGTCGTCATCGGCGGCATCTACACCGGGATCTTCACGCCGACCGAAGCCGCCGCGATGAGCGCCGTCTACGCCTTCTTCGTCGCGGTGTTCGTTTACAGGGACCTACCGCTGTCGAAGGTGCCGAAGGTGCTCCTCGACTCGGCGAACATGAGCGCCATGCTGCTCTACATCATCACCAACGCGGTGATGTTCAGCTACCTCATGACCTCGGAGCAGATCCCGCAGGAGCTTGCAGCGTGGATGCTCGACAAGGGCCTCGGAGTCTTCGCCTTCCTGCTGTTCGTCAACATCATCCTGCTGCTTGCCGGCAATGTCATGGAGCCTTCCTCGATCGTGCTGATCATGGCGCCGATTCTGTTCCCGGTGGCGATCAAGCTCGGCATCGACCCTGTTCACTTCGGCATCATGATGGTCGTCAACATGGAAGTCGGCATGTGTCATCCGCCAGTAGGCTTGAACCTGTATGTGGCGAGCGGCATCACCAAGATGGGCATCACCGAGCTCACCATCGCCGTGTGGCCCTGGTTGCTGACCATGCTGGTGTTCCTGGTGATCGTCACCTACTGGCCACCGCTCTCGATCTGGCTGCCGCGGGTGCTGGGAATGATGCGCTAACCGCGAACGCGGCACCTGTTGGGGAACATGAAGCCCGGACGCGCCGGGCTTTTTCTTCGGCCGGTCCAGAAAGCCCTTTGCCTCCCGGAGGTTCCACGCGCCTCTCGCAGCTCGCTCGGTTGGGCGGTCTGAAATCGGCCGCCGATCATGTTATAATTATGAATTTACTCGGTTTTATAGTGGTTTTGGCGCCCGGGCCGACCCGCCTTCGAGCTGGAGGGTGGTGCTTCGGGGCGGCCAGGCCCATGATGGAGTTTCGCGAATGGCTGTGGAGCGCACTCTTTCGATCGTCAAACCGGACGCCGTCGCGAAGAACGTCATCGGAGAGATCTACTCGCGATTCGAGCGGGCAGGCCTGAAGATCGTTGCCGCGAAGATGACTTGGCTGGCCAGAGCCGACGCGGAGGGCTTTTATGCGGTCCACCGCGGCCGGCCGTTCTTTGCCGACCTGGTCGAATTCATGACCTCGGGTCCGGTGATGATCCAGGTGCTCGAAGGCGAGAACGCGATCGCGAAGAATCGCGATCTGATGGGCGCGACGGATCCGAAGAAGGCGGCGCCTGGCACGATCCGCGCCGATTTCGCGCTGAGCATCGACGCCAACGCCGTGCACGGCTCGGATGCGCCGGAGACCGCGAGAACCGAGATCGGTTACTTCTTCCCGACGCTGGAGATTCACAGCCGATAAGGTCAGAGACTACGAACAAGAGACCCACAGAACACCCATACTTTCGAACTGCATGAACTGTGCGTCCCCGTGTCTTTCCGTGAAATCTGCGTGATGATCAACCTCCTCGATTTCGATCACGCTGCGCTGACCGCGTTCTTCGCGGCGCGCGGCGAGAAGCCGTTCCGCGCGCGGCAAACGCTGCGCTGGATCCATCATCGCCTCGCCGATCGCGTAGAAGCGATGAGCGACCTCGCCAAGCCCACGCGCGAGGCGCTCGCACGCGACGCCGAGATTCGGGCACCCGCGGTAGTGCGCGATTCCGTGGCTACGGATGGCACGCGCAAGTGGCTGCTCGACGTAGGCGGCGCAAACGCGATCGAGGCCGTATACATTCCCGAGGACGACCGGGGCACCTTGTGTGTTTCCTCGCAGGCCGGGTGCGCGCTCGACTGCGCGTTCTGCTCCACCGGCAAGCAGGGGTTCAACCGCAACCTGTCGGTGGCCGAGATCATCGGTCAGCTCTGGCATGCCAACCGGACGCTGCTCGCCGACGGCGTGGCGACGCCGTGGGTCGAGCAGGGCCGGCACCCGATCACCAACGTCGTGATGATGGGCATGGGCGAGCCACTCGCCAACTTCGACAACGTCGTCGCCGCGATGCGCATCATGCTCGACGACAATGCCTACGGATTGTCGCGGCGGCGGGTGACGCTGTCGACCTCGGGGCTCGTCCCGGCGATCGATCGCCTGAGCGAGGAGTGCCCGGTCGCGCTCGCCGTCTCTCTGCACGCGCCCGACGACGACTTGCGCGACGCGCTGGTGCCGATCAACCGCAAGTATCCGCTTTCCGCGCTGCTCGCCGCATGCGTGCGTTACATCGAGAGCGCGCCGCGCGACTTCGTCACCTTCGAGTACGTGATGCTCGATGGGGTCAACGACGCGCCCGAGCAGGCGCGCAGGCTCGTGGCGCGCGTGCGCGACGTGCCGTGCAAATTCAACCTGATCCCGTTCAACCCGTTTCCGAACACCGAGTTCCGCACCAGCTCGCGCACCCGGATCCTCGCCTTCCAGAACGTGCTGCGGGAAGCTGGCCTGGTTGCAACGGTGCGCAGGACGCGCGGCGAGGACATCGACGCCGCCTGCGGACAGCTCGCGGGACAGGTGCAGGACAAAACCCGGCGGCGAGCGCATCGCATCCATGCCGTCGCCGCATCGGGGAACCTCTGAACAAGTCCCATATGATCGTGCGCAGGGTTTTCGCCAGCCCTCATTGGCGGGGCGTGCTCGCGGTTGTCGCGCTGGCGCTCGTCGCCGGGTGCACGACCAAGCAAACCGTTAGCGAAGGGCCGCAGGTCGTGCCGTTGCCTGCGCCGCAGCTCGCGAGCCCAGGGGTCAGGGCACGGATCCACACCGAGCTCGGAGCCGGCTACTACGAGCGCGGCCAGATGGAAGTCGCGCTCGAGGAACTGAACCTCGCCGTGAAGATCGATCCCAGCTACGCACAGGCTTACAACATCTTCGGGCTGGTCTACGCGGTGCTCGGGGATGATCGCAAGGCGGAGCAGAGCTTCGGGCAGGCCCTGCAACTCGCGCCGAACGACTCGGATATCCGCCACAATTGGGGCTGGTATCTGTGCCAGCACGGGCGCGAGCGCGAAGCGCTCGGGGAATTCGAGACGGCCGTGCGCAACCCGCTCTATCGCACGCCCGAGGTCGCCCTGGTCAATGCCGGCCGCTGCTCGCAGCCATTCGACGAACGCGCCGCCGAGAACTATTACCGACGCGCGCTTGCGGCGCAGCCGGGTAACCCGCTGGCGAGCCTCGGGCTCGCGCAAATCGCGTACAAGGCGCACCGCTACGACGAGGCGCGCGCGTGGATGCGAGGCGTGATGCTGACGACCAATCCGCCGCCCGAAGGGTTGCGGCTGGGCATGTGCGTCGAACGCAGGCTCGGTGATCGCCAGGCCGAGCTTTCCTATGTCTCCCAGCTGAAGAACCGGTACCCCGACGCCCCGGAGACCCGAGGACTGGCGACGGAGACTTGCGAATGAGCGCCGCCGAGCCATTTCACGGCGTGGAGGTCCAATGAGCGCGATGCAGGCAGGCATCGATGTGCCGCTGCAGCCACCTCCTTCCCCGGATGGGCCCGGCGCGCGCCTGAGAGGCGCGCGCGAGGCTGCCGGCCTTTCGCTCGATCAGGTCGCGCAGCAGTTGAAGCTCGCGCCACGGCAGGTGAAGGCGCTCGAGGACGAGGATTTCGGGAAGCTCCCGGGGCGCACGTTCGCGCGCGGGTTCGTGCGCAACTACGCGCGCCTGCTCAATCTCGATGGTGACGATCTGCTCGCGCTCATGCCCGACGCGGCGCACGCGCCGGCGCTCGGATCGCCCGCATTGCAATCGACAGGCACGACCATGGCCGAGCTGCCGACGGCAGCGGTCAGCCGCTCCAGTTTCATGCGCTGGCTTATTCCGCTGGTGCTGGTCGCCTGCATCGTCGGCGCGGCGGCCTATGAGTGGTATCGCGGTGGGCTGGTGGCGCCAGGGGACCTGCCGCGCGCCGTGGCGACGGCTCCCCAGGCGGACCCTCAGTTGCCAGCTCAGTCGCCAACTGAATCGCCAGCGCATCCGCCAACTGCGATTGCGCCGCCGGCCGGCACAAGCAGCACGCCGCTCCCGAATCCCCTGGCCGCCGGAGAACGGGTCATCGAGCCTTCGCCTGCGCTCGACGCGAGCCTGGCGGCGGCGCCAAACGCGACGCCCGAGGCGGCAGCAACGCCGCCGCCGCTGGTCCTCAGCTATCGCGGTCCATCCTGGACCGAAGTCCGCGACCGCGACGGGCAGTTACTGATCGCGCGCCTCGTCGCCGCGGGCTCCGAGCAGTCCATTCGCGGCACACCACCCTTCGAGGTCGTGATCGGCAACGCGCATGTGGTCGTGCTCACCTACCACGGCAAACCGGTCGACCTCAGCCGTTACACGCGCCAGAACGTCGCGCGGCTGCGCCTGTCCTGAACGCTTCACGATGATCCTGCAAGCCGAAGACATCGGTCATCGCCTGCGCCTGACGCTTTCTCCTGGCGTCGCGATCCGTGGTCGCACGCCGGCCATCGCGCTCGCTTCCGGTTTCGCCTTCGACAGGCACCCGCTTTCTGCCGACTCGGTCGCGTAATCCCGTGGACGCGCCGACGATCCAGGCCGTTCGCGGCATGAACGACGTGCTGCCCGACGAGGCGCTGCTCTGGGAGCGCCTCGAGGACACGGCACGCAAGATCTTCGCGCAGTATGGTTATCGCAACCTGCGCGTACCGATCGTGGAAGCGACGGGGCTTTTCGTACGCGGTATCGGCGACGCGACCGACATCGTCGAGCACGAGATGTACAGCTTCGAGGACCGGTTGAACGGCGAAAGCCTGACGCTGCGACCCGAGGCCACGGCCGGGATCGTGCGCGCCGCCATCGAGCACCACCTGACCTATGACCGTCCGCAGCGGGTGTGGACGGCCGGCCCGATGTTCCGGCACGAGCGGCCGCAGAAGGGCCGCTATCGGCAGTTTCACCAGTTCGACGTCGAAGCGCTCGGCTTCGAGGGTCCCGACGTCGATGCCGAGCAGATCGTCATGCTGTCCCGGTTGTGGACGGCGCTCGGACTCAGGGGCATGTCGCTGCACATCAACACCATCGGCGATCCCGACGAGCGCCTGGCCCACCGTCGCGCGCTCGTGGCCTACTTCGGCGAGCACGCCGGCGCGCTCGACGAGGATTCCCGCCGCCGCCTCACGACCAATCCGCTGCGCATCCTCGACAGCAAGAATCCGGCGATGCAGAGTATCATCGCCCGCGCGCCAAAGCTCGTCGACCAACTTGGCGCCGACTCCATCTCGCGGGCGCACTTCGAGGGCCTCAAGGCGATTCTTTCGGAAGCAGGCGTCGCCTTCGAGGTCAATGCCCGGCTTGTGCGGGGCCTCGACTATTACAATCGCACGGTCTTCGAGTGGGTCACCGATCGACTGGGCGCCCAGGGCACGGTTGCCGGCGGCGGGCGCTATGACGGGCTGTTCGAGCAGCTCGGCGGGAAGGCGACTGCGGCATGCGGCTTCGCGATCGGCGTCGAGCGCATGGTCCTTCTACTGAAAGACGGCGGGCGTGCCGACCAAAGCGTCCCCGATGCTTATGTCGTGCACGTCGGCGACGCGGCGGCGGCGCTCGCGCGCACAGCGGCCGAACGCCTGCGCGATGCGGGGTTGACGGTAGTGGTGAATGCCGGTGGCGGCAGTATCAAGGCGCAGATGCGACGCGCCGACGCGAGCGGCGCCCGCTGGGCGCTGATCGTCGGCGACGACGAGGTGAGCGCCAACCGCATTGCGCTGAAGCCGCTGCGCGTCGCGGGCGAACAAGTATCGTTGCCGCCGGAGGCGGTGGCGGACCACATCGGCGATGGCGCAGAGTCGCGCCGGGGACTTCTGCCGATTGCTGACGGCTCTCGCGGGAAACTGAAAGCAAACTGAGTCGCTTTCGCGACTCTATAGGAATCACTATGGCGGTTTACGATCTCGAAGAGCAGGAGAAGCTCGACGATCTCAAGGCGTGGTGGGCGAGCTACGGCAAGTATGTCAGCGCCGTGGTCGTGAGCGTCGCGGTCGTGGTCATCGGCGTCCAGGGCTGGCGCTGGTACCAGCATACCCAGGCGCAGAAGGCGAGCGTGCTCTACCAGGCGGTGAGCCAGGCGGCGCGCAGCAACGAGCCTGCCAAGGCCAAGGACCCGGCGGCGGAGCTCGCCGAGCGTTTCGGCGGAACGTCCTACGCGCCGCGCGGTGTGCTGCTGTACGCGAAGCTACTCTACGATTCCGGAGACAAGGCTCAGGCGAAAGTGCAGCTGCAATGGGTGATCGATCACGCCGGTGAGGAGGAGCTCAAGGCGATCGCGCGCTTCCGCATCGCCCAGGTCTTGCTCGACGACAAACAGTACGACGAGGCGCTGAAGGCGCTCGACGTCAAGACCGACGAAGCGTTCGCGCCGCTCGATGCGGATCTGCGCGGCGACATCCTGGCCTCCGCCGGGAAGAGCACCGATGCGCGCCGCGAGTATCAGACGGCGCTCGCCAAGCTCGACGCGAAGTCGGGTTATCGCGCGTACGTGCAGGCGAAGCTCGACGCGCTCGGCGGCCCCCTCGCGTCTCCGGCCGACGCAGCGGCCGCGCCGGTAGCCCCGCCGCCCAGCGCTCCGAGCCGATGAAACCGCGTGGGACGATCATGACCCGAGGCGCGGTCGCGACTCTCGCCACGCTCGGTATTGCTTGCCTCGGCGGCTGCTCGACGTTGTCGAGTTGGCTACCGTCGTGGTTGGCGGAGCCGCCGTCGTGGCCCTCGTGGCTCTCGTCCGGCAACAAAGCGCACAAGCCGGGGCCGCTACCGGCATTCGAAGCCAAAACAACCGCGCGCGTTACTTGGCAGGTTTCGGTCGGTGGCAAGGGCGGGCCGGCCTTCGCTCCCGCGGTGCGCCCCGAAGCGATCTATGCCGCGTCGCCGGACGGGACGCTCGTCAGCGTCGAGCCCGCGAGCGGAGTGCAGCGCTGGCGCGTCAGCACCGGCAAGCCACTCTCCGCCGGCGTGGGCGCCGACGCGGTCGCGGTCGCGGTCGGGACCGACAAGGGCGAGGTGCTCGCCTTCGACACCGGCGGCAAGCCGCTGTGGCAGACCAAGGTCACGAGCGAAGTCAGCGGACCGCCGAAGCCAACCGATGGCATCGTCATTGTCTGGTCGCTCGATGGCAGGATCTTCGGCCTGTCCGAAACCGATGGGGCTCGCAAGTGGGTCTACCAGCGCGCGACGCCGCCACTCAGCGTGCGCCGGTACGCCGGCGGCATCGTCAGCCGCGGCGGCCTGTTCACGGGTACGCCCGGCGGGAAGCTCCTGGGGATCGACGTGGGGACAGGCGCACTTGCCTGGGAAGGGAACGTCGCCACACCCAAGGGCGCGACCGAGCTCGAGCGGCTCGCCGACATCACGAGCTTGCCGGTGGTCGAGGAACGGCAGGTCTGTGCAGCGGCGTACCTGGGTCGCGTCGCGTGCTTCGACGCGCAGCGTGGCACGCCGAGCTGGTCGAGGGACTTCGGCAGCCTCGGCGGTCTCGCGCTCGACAACCGCTATCTCTACATCACCGACGACAAAGGAGCGGTCCAGGCGCTCGACAAGTCGACGGGCGCATCGGTCTGGAAGCAGGACAAGCTCGCCCAGCGCTTTCCAAGCGGTCCGGCCGTCGTCGGCGATTATCTGGGTGTCGTGGACGCCGAAGGCTACCTGCATCTGCTCGATCGCAACGACGGCAACCTCGTCGGTCGCGTGGCGACCGACCAGAAGGCACCACTGTCGCAACCCGTGACGGTTGGAGACGCCGTGGTCTGGCAGAGCGTCGGCGGCAACCTGATCAGCGCCAGCGCGAAGTAGCGGGAGAAAGCGTCACCACAGAG
>WNGK01003349.1_pt1 | contig 18897 bp, 23 predicted proteins | sample 5400601 | NCBI WGS metagenome assembly WNGK01 (sample SAMN13153376, study PRJNA577476) | soil metagenome | isolation source: 60 cm soil or saprolite under Garry oak tree replicate 1 | place: USA:California | collected 2016-06-15
CGGGTATTCACCCGCGAGGACGGCACGAGCCTAACCGGCCAGTGGGTGTCGGTGCGGTTCGAGACGCTCGCCTACCGGGCCGGGCTGCCTCCGGTGCGCTTCCATGATCTCCGGCATGGCGCTGCCTCGCTGTGCAAGGCCGCCGGGCTGGACACGAAGTTCATCAGCGCCTTGCTGGGTCACTCGCGCAGCTCGTTCACCGATGACATCTATGTGCACCTGTTCCCTGAGGTCGCCAAAGCGGCTGCCGAGAGCGCCGCAGCGGTCGTGCCCAGGCGCGCCGCGGTTCAGCGAGAATAACCCGTGACGCCCCGGTACGCTCCTGGTACGCTTCTGGTATGCTCATGACCGTGGACGCGGACAAGGCACGAGTCAACCGTGCCCGGCGCGCAGCCGAGCGGCAGGGATTCATCCTGCGCAAGAGCAGGACCCGCGATCCGCTCGCGACCGACTACGGCTGGCACGTGATGCATGGTCGGCGCCGGGTGGCCCGGTTCACGGAGATCGGTGACCTGGAGCGCTGGCTGGCTGGCGAGGGGCGGGAGTCGTGATCGCCGTCTGCGCGCACACCGCGCGCACGAACGCGCCGCGCTGTCCCCGGCGAATCCGGGCCGTCCCGGCACGCGTCCTGCGTTGCACCCCAGGTCAGGCGGCATTCCCGGCACTTTCCTCACGAAGCCGTCAGGATCCGAAGCGGTCTGCTAATGCGGTTTGGGTTCACGCCCATCCGGGGTTCAAATCCCCGAGCCTCCGCCCTCTGACCAGGGCTTCCTCCGGGATCCCGGATCCCGGAGGAAGCCCTGGTTCCGCGTTTTTGGGCCGATGGGTGGCCATAGGGTGGCCATCGCGTCGGAGAGCGCTGGACACCCACCCCTCCGGCCATCCGGCCTGGGGCGTGCGCGGCCCTGTGAGTGTTGGGGGCGCAGTGCCCGCATGTGCTGGTCTCCGCCGGGCCTGGGGCCTGGGTCATGGCTGAGGTGAGGCGGCCGACCAGCTTGAGCCGCGGGCAGCGGGCGGCCGTCGGCGTGTCCGTGGCGCTCGGGCTGGGCCTGGCGGGATACGGAGGGGCTCCTATCAGACGGTGTCCGCCCTGGCGAAGCACAGAGGTGTGCCGCTGGCGCCGCTGGTTCCGGTGGGTATCGACGGCGGGCTGATCGGTGTGGTGGTTCTCGACTTGGTGCTGTCCTGGATCGGCCAGCCGATCGGCTGGCTCAGGCAGTTCGTCCGGATCCTGACGGTGGCCGCGAACGCCGCGGCGGGCTGGCCGGATCTGGTGTCCGCCGGGTTGCATGTTGCCGCGCCGCTGATGCTGCTGGCCATGGTCGAGGCAGGGCGGATCGTCCTGCTGCGGCGCATCAAGAGTGCGGACGGCCGGACGCACGATCCGATCCCGGTAGCCCGGTGGGTGCTGGCCCCGTGGCCGACCTGGCTGATGTGGCGTCGCATGGTGCTGTGGCGGATCGGTAGCTTCTATGGCAGCCCGCGGCTGCGCATGCGCGCAGGCCGGTAGCCTGCCATGGCCGGTCTTCGTGTTCTGGCCAGATCTGTAGCAGCGCGTCCGCTGCGGCTTGTGCTGCCCTGCCGAGCATCGGGCCGGGTGTGGCAGTCCGGATGTGTGCTTGCAGAGTCTGGCTGATCCGGATTGTGGGCGGGGTGGTGGCTGGGTCGATGGCCAGCAGGCCGGTGTGTTCCAGGGCTCGGGCCGCCTCCCAGGCATGGTAGGCATCCACGGCCGGTCTGTCGGCTTGGGTGAGATGGCCGAGGATGGTCGGTGTGGTGAACATCAGGGCGGGGATTGCGTGGCCGTCCAGCAGTGCGGCAAGTGTGAGCAGGAGCTGAGTGGCCCCGCCCGGTGCGAGCCGCCTGGCATGGTCGGCGGAGATGGTCCAGGTGACCGCGGACGGTTCCGGCTGGTGACCACCTGGTTCGGTGAGTTGTTTCCGCCGCTGGGTGAGGTGCTGCTGGTAGTTCGGCAGGTCAGCATGGTGCTGGCGATCACCGAGCTGGCCTGAGTCAGCGCGCAGGGGTCGTAGTGAAGTTCGCCGGCCAGGCCGATTGCCCCGTGCCGCTGGTCGGTGTCGTCGGACAGGCGGCCCATCAGGTACTTCATCGCCTCCCGGGGGCTGAAGGCCCCTACCGGCACAACCCGTACCCGGGGTGCGCCAGCGACGGTGCCCTCCTCGCGGGCGGTGATAATGACCGTGCCCGCCGGGCCGGCGGGCCGCAGGCCGTCAAGGTCCGCCTGGTCACGCAGGTCATCGACGACCAGCAGCCATGGCTGGGCGGTCTCGGCGAGCCAGCCGGTGAAGCGTGCGGCCACATGTTCGGCCGGGCCAGTGGGGTCGATGCCCACCGCCGTGGCGGTCTGGGCGTATCCGGCGAGCAGCGAGGCGCGGTTGCTGGCCTGCACCCAGGCCAGCAGCCCCACCCGCCCCGAGCGCCAGAATGCTTCGGCGCAGAAGGCCGCGAGCTGAGTTTTGCCGCACGATCCCGCCCGCTGCGGCGGCCCGGCGTTGACCAGCGCCACCACCGCACCAGGAACCAGTGCCGCCGGAAGGTCGGGGGCGGTCTCCGGCCTGGTGATGAACCCATTGGCCAGGGCAGGCACCGCACCTGTTCGGGCTGGCAACCTCTGGCCACTGGCAGGGGTCAGCCCGGCGACCGTTGGTGGTATGTCCATGAGACGGCTGCCTGCAACGCTCGAAAGTTCTCCGGTGCCGCTGGCCTGGTTCCAGTTAGGCCAGCGCACCCGGTGGTGACGCGGCAGAAGCGGCCCGGTGCCGGTGGCTGGTGCTGGTGGTACCGCGCATGGCCAGCAGGTAGACCGCGGCAGAGACGAACCAGCCCACCAGCCAGGAGATGTCCGCCCCGCCGAGGGTCCTGACCAGCGGGCCGGTGTAGTCGGGCTGGGACACAAACGGCCACTCCGCAGCCAAGCCGACCGCGTACGCCAGCAGGCCACGCCAGGCAACGTTGCCGTAGATGCTGCCAGGGAGGAAGAACGCCCCCACGTCGTAGCGGGCGCGGCGAATCACGAAGTAGTCGGCAAGATTGACCGCCGACCACGGGATGAACAGCACCAGCAGCACGTCCAGGAAGTTCGACAGGTTCGTCACGAACGACCGGTAACCAACAAGCGCGACCACCACACCTGCGGCCATCACCACGCAGAACGGCACCAGGCGCACCATCACCGACACCGACTTGAACCGTCGCCACATGTTCCCGAACGCCAAAATCTGAAAGGCGCCGGTATAGGCGTTGAACGTCCCTGCATTGACCAGGCTGAACGCCATCACCACAAGCGCCCAGCTTCCGGACACCTTGCCTATCGCCGCCACCGGACCCAAGGACGGCAGTAGCGCCGCGAGGTAGGCGCCAATCGCGGCCGAGAAGACGGTGGCCAGCACGCTCCCGCCGTAGATCGCCCAAAAGAGCCGTCGCCCGTTGGTTTCGGCGGGCAGGTAGCGGGTGTAATCGGACACGAAAGGGCCGAACGACAGCATGTCGATCACCAGCAGCGCCACGCCCGCGAGGAAGAGGCCCGCGGACGGCCGGGCCAAACTCATCTCCTGCGCCGGCAGCGACCCGTACCGCAGGCCCTGGACAAGCATGACTACCAGCGAGACGCCGACGACCACGGCGGTGGCCTGCATGACCCGGTGGATCCACCGGTACCCGAAGATCCCGATCACCACCGCGGGCACCGTCAGGATCAGAATCCACTGTGGGATGCTCACTGATACGAAGACACCCTGCATGGCCTGGGCCTGGATGACGAACTGGGCGGCGATGAACCCCACGTTGATCAACAGCACACACGGGAACAGGAACGCCGACCCGTAGAAGCCGAACTGGGCGCGGGACTGGATCGTCTGCGGCACCCCCAGCACAGGGCCCTGCGTCGGGTGCAGGGCGATCAGCAGCGCGCCGATGAGGGTCCCGGCGGCGATGGCGATCAGTGCCCACCAAAACGACAGCCCGATGGAGACCACGACGGCACCGAGGACGACGTTGAACACGTTCACGTTGCCGCCCCACCAGAACGCGAACTGATGCCACGGTTTCCCATGCCGGGCGGCGGCGGGAATCCGGTCAATGTGACGGGTCTCCACATACCGGCGTAGCTGCTCGTTCCGAACTGCCGTTTCGGTCATGACCTAGTAACCCTTTCCGGGAAGAGATTGCTGGTGAGAAACCATTCATGTTCGTGCGCTATATGGGCCGCTAATCAGCTCGGCCGCCCGTTCGGCAATGGCCAGCACCGTCGCGTTCGGATGGGCGTTGGGACTCGTGGGCATCACCGACGCATCGGCCACCCGCAGCCCGGCCACCCCGTGGACCCGGAGCTGGGGATCCACGACCGCGCCGGAGTCCGTCCCCATCCGGCAGGTGCCGGCCGGGTGGTAGTAGCTGCTCACCGTGCGCCGGATGTAGGCCCGCAGCTCACCTGCGGTATGCACGTCCGCGCCGGGCCACACCTCCGCCTGCCGGAGGCCGTCAAGAGCGGCGCTGGCGGCGGCTTGGCGGAGCAGGCTCAGCCCTTCGGCGAGCCGCTCCACATCCGGCGCAGTGCGGAGAAACCCGGGGTCGATCAGCGGCGCCACCTGCGGGTTAGCAGAGGCCAGCCGGATGCTGCCGCGGCTGTCGGGGGCGACCACGGCGGCCACCAGTGCGAACCCGGCGGCTGGGGGCTGGTGCCCGGCGGGGGCCAAGGGCAGCAAAATCGGGAACAGGTGCAAGTCCGGATAAGAGCCCGCCGCGGTGCTGCGCAGCGCCGCGTACATCTCGCCGTGGTTGTACCTACTGGCTGGCAGCGGCGCCAGCGAGGCGTACGACGCCATCACCAGCGGATGGTCATGAAGGTTCGCCCCGACCCCTGGGATATCGGCGACCCGGTCGATGCCCAGAGCGCGCACGTGTTCGGCGGGGCCGATGCCCGACAGCAGGAGTAACTGCGCGGTTCCGGTCGCGCCCGCGCACACGATCACCTCACCCGCGGCCCGCGCCTCCGCCAGTGCCCCAAGGTGGAGGTAGGTGACGCCGGTGCACCGGCCATGGGTGAGGTGCAGGCGGATCACCAGGCAGCCGGTCTCAACGGTGAGGTTGGGGCGATCCAGCACTGGGCGCAGGTAGGCGTCGGCCGGGCTGACCCGCTCCCCCGCGGCGATGGCCAGATCAACCCAGGCCACTCCTTCCTGGCGGGCGCCGCTGAGGTCATCGGTGACCGGGCAACCCGCCGCGCGCAGTGCTTCCGCGACCGCGGCCGCGGCCGGGTGCCGCTCGGCCTCCGGCACCGGGGCCACCCGTACCGGTCCTTCGGTGCTACGCAAGAAGGGATCACGCCCGTCCACTCGCTCAGAGCGGCGGAAGTACGGCAGCAGGTCCGCGAACCCCCACCCGGGCGCACCGGTCGCGGCCCAGCCGTCATAGACAGCGCGGTGCCCGCGCACATGCGCCATTGCGTTGATCGCGCCAGACCCGCCCAGGCCCCGGCCGCGCGGGTAGGCAACACTGTCGGCATCGGCCTGACCCGTCGTGACGTTGCCCCAGTTCCGATGCCGAGCCAAGGTTCTCCGGCCACGCGTTCGGCACGGCCATGGCACGCGTTCGCTCGGCACTCCCGGCTTCGAAGAGCAGCACGCGGACATCGGCGTCCTGCGTGAGCCTGGCTGCCATCACACAGCCAGCGGTGCCGGCCCCGACCACGATGTAGCCGTATTCCTTCACCGCATTCCTTTCGCAAAAGCGGAGCAAATGGTTGTGCAACGAGCCACACCGCCGCCAGGGAGGAACGGCGCTATCACTGCGATAGGGTGCCCCTGCCCGGTTTGGGCATTGCAGGAGGCAGCCGACAGGTCGCTCCCTGTGCTGGGAGAGTCTTTGGTTCCCACCGGGCAGACACCTTGAACTGCAGGAGCTTTCCTCGGTCGGGTAATGGATTCCCCTTCTCCCGTGAAAGGGCTGCAGCAGGCTTTGTTTCCCCCATCTCCGGCCCCACGTCGAGTGCGCTGGCCGGGACTGCGCGGGGATAGGGGCGGCCGAGGCAGTCAGATGACCATCCGGAAGGTTCCCAGCGCAGGGAGTGACAGCATCGCTGCCAAACGTCAGGATCGTAAGAGAGTCCAGCCCGATGCCGTGCTGAGAAGGGAAACCGGGCCGCTTGGGGCATCACAACCTGTGAGGCGCCGAACGCAACCATCTGTGCGGTGAGTCAAGTCGCCGCTGCGGGGAGGTTCGTATGACGGATGTAGCTGCGATCTTGGACTGCTACACGGTCGAGCCGAGTGGGCTGGGCGTCCCGCCGTACTTATCCACCTACGCCCGTTCTGCTTACAGCGCGCTAGTGAAGGCGTTCCCGGAGACTGATGTCCGGTACCTGACCATTGACGATGTGCGATGGTGCCTGAACGGCGGCCGACCGCATGTGGAGCCGCCGTTGTCGGATCGGCTGACGTACTCGGGCACGGCCAGCCGGGGGGACGCGCTGAAGATTCTCGCGGACGCGAGGATGGTCGTGGTTATTGCCGGTGACGCAGTTCCGTCAATACATCTCCAAGCGCAGAACGGGTCGGTGGATGAGATCGCCCGGGCGCTGGCGTGTGTGCGAGGGCGGCGTGTGCTGCTGGGCCCGCTTGCCTCCTGGGTGCTGCGCGATCCCGGCGTCTACGCGGGCTTGTTCGACGCCGTGCACACGCACACTGTCACCTCCGCTGATCTTGGCGCGGGCAGCCGGGCAGCTGCGCCCTATGAGCTCCTTGCGGCCGACCGTGGCTCCTACGGTGGGCTTATCAGCCAACTGGGCTGGCGGCCGGTCGCCGAGATAGAGCTGTACCGCGGATGCACGCGGCGGAGGTTCTGCTCGTTCTGCAACGAGCCGGTCAAGAGCAGCCATGTCACGTTCCGCGATCCCGCTGATGTGCTGGAGGAGATCACCGCGCTGGACGCGGCCGGGATCCGCAACGTGCGGCTAGGCCAGCAGACGTGCTTCTTTTCCTACCTCAACCGCGACGTTGCTGCCATTGAGAGGCTGCTGGCGGGCATCCGTGAGCAGTGCCCGAGCCTGGAGGTGCTGCACATCGACAACGCCGACCCGCTGGCCGTGGCCTCACGAACTGGTGCGGCCATTGCGCGCCTGGTCGCTCGGTATTGCACCGAGGGGAACTGCGCGCCGATGGGCATAGAGAGTTTCGACCCCGCCGTTATCGAGGCCAACGCGCTGACCTGTACACCGGCGGTGCTGATGCGCGCAATCGCGAACGTCAACGAGGCTGGCGCACACGTAGGCCCAGCAGGTCTGCCTGTCTTCCTGCCAGGGCTGAACCTGATCTACGGCCTGCCCGGGGAAACGCACCGCACCCACTACGAAAACCTGGCCGGGCTGGTGCACGTCCTGGATGAGGGCTACCAGTGTCATCGCATCAACGTCCGCCAGGCCCGCGTCTACCAGGGCACGCCGTTGGCCGCCATGACGCAGGTGCAGCCACCCCCGTCAGCCGAGCATTTCGAGACCTGGAAAGCCGACGTCTCCTACGTGTTCGATCAGCCGATGAAACAACTGGTCTACCCGGCCGGGCGCACGCTCGCGGGCCTGCACTCGTTCTTCGTCACCACCAGGGGGACTTGGCACCGTCGGCTTGGTTCCTACTCGATCCAGGTTGTCGAGCCCGGCACCGCCCGGCCGCTGTTCGAGGACGCCGATATGACCGTGACCGGCCACGAGCCGCGCCATCTCGTCGGGGAACGTCATGCGGTCGCTGCGGAACGCGCTGCCGCCTGATCGGCGCGACGTTCGCCGCCGAGTCCAGCATGCTGGGGTTATGGTGCCGTGGGCGAACTCGGTTGTGGAGGCTGAGCTCCCCCAGTGGGCAGGCAGGCTGGTGGCCTGGCATTACGCGCGGCTGGTCCCGCCATCGGGTGGCACAGCCTTGGATGAGGACTTCCTGGCCGGGCTGCTGATGGCAGTCCCGGCAGCGCTCGGGCAACTGGCAGCGCTGCCACTTGAGCGGGTGTACCTGGCGTGCACCTCGGCCGCGTTCATGCTTCCCGGCCGGGCCAAGACCGCGCCCGCAGGCGCCCGCGTGCCAGTGGTCACGGCATTCGATGCGATCATCGCCACGCTCCAGCAGTGGCAGGCTGGCCGGATCGTGCTGCTTACCCCCTACCCGGAGCGTGTCTGCGAGGCGGAGGCCGACATGTTCGGCGATCATGGAATCACGGTGATCGCGAAGGCGACGCTGAACCTTGCGGATGGGTACTCAGCGATCGAACCTGGTCAGGTACGGGATTTGGCCAGGCAGGTCAGCGCGCGGGCAGTGGAGGAGGCGCAGGCGATTGTGCTGTCATGCACGGGGTGGCCAACATTAGGGCTGGAGAAGGTGCTGGCACGGGAATTCGGCAAGGAGGTTCTGTCATCCAACCGGGCCATTGTCGCCCATGCACTGTGGGCGGGGAGGGAGAGCGCTGATGGGCGGCTGCCCAAGCACGGTGCTTAGCGAGTATTCGCCAGAACTCGGCCAGAGGCTTCGCTTGTTTGTTACGCGTGCGGCTGAGCGGCCGGATGTGCAGGCTGCCGTGGAGGCCAATCATGATGACAACCGGTGGTGGCCTGCCTACGTGCAGGATTGGCGGGTGCGCATGGCGGTAGCGGGCTGGAGCTCCCGGGTTTCCTACGCCATGATCGGCACCTACGCGGGCGTGGTCGCCCGCGCGGACACGCTCGGCTGGCGCACGCTCACTGCGCTGGACGATGACGCTGTGGCCCGGCTGGTCCGCCCGATCGGCCTGCCGACAGCACGCACCCGCTACCTGCGGTCTCTGGCCGATTTCGTTGGCGGCACCGGCTCATCTGGTATCGATGCGGCCGCGGTGCCGTCTGATGACTTGATCGCATCGTTCACAACGGGGGTAGATGGGGCCGGGTACAACACCGCCCAGTGCGCGGTGCTGTATGCGCGCGGCTATCACTGCGGGGTGATCCCGGTTGACTCCGGCATGGTCACCAAGCTGGCACCGATGCTCGGGATCAGGCTCAGCTCTGGTGCAGTGGCGTACGAGCAACTTCGGAAGCTGCTCCAGCTGGGCGTGGCCGACCACGCTGACGCCTACCGGGATCTGGCGTCACGAGCCGGATACCGGGTCACCATCCCGCCCTGGGCGGCACCGACCTGGTTCGTCCACCTGATCCTCATCTATTTCAAGCGCCTGTACCTCAACCGGCCCAGGCCAGAGCTGTGCCCGCGCCGCCCAGCCTGTCCCATGCTCTTCGGGTGTAGCTGCCATCCGACTGAGGCCATGAAGTGACCGGGCTTGCTGTGATCGGCAACATCTCCCGCGATCGGTCCGTCTACGCCGACGGCCGCCAGTTCGAGTTGCTCGGCGGTGCCGCCTTACACGTGGCCAGGGCCGCTTCAAGGGCTGGCCTGGCCTCGGCGCCGGTATCGGTTATCGGCACTGACCTGGGCTGGATCCACGCCGATCCGCGGCTGGCTGATATCGACCTCACCAGCGTCAAGACGGTGGCCGACGCATCGTGCGCCTTTACGCTCACCTATACCGCCGCCGGGACGCTGGTCAGGATCGACTGCTCCTTCGGCGCGGCGGAATCACTGACTAGCCACTGCCTCGCTGCGATCGGCCAGCACAGTTTGCACCACGTGTGCTGTCGGCGACCCCTGGACGTCCCGGCGGTCCTTGGCCGCCTGGCTCGCGATGGGCTGGCATTCAGCACCGACTTCCACCTCGCCAGCGCAGCGGACCTAATCACCGCTGCCGTGCCTTTCCTGCCGCATGCTGCGGCTGTGTTCGTCAACGCCGCCGAGTTCGCCACCCTAAGGACCCTGAGCGACCCCGCCTGCTTGTCGGCGGTCGTGGTCTCCGACGGCCCCCGGGAAGTCATCCTGCTCAGGCACGGCAATCCCACCGCTGCCATCCGCCCGCCGGATTCCTGCCCGGTCGAGGTAACCGGTGCCGGTGACACCCTTGCCGGGGCGTTCCTGGCTGGCATGGCACGCGGACTCAGCGACGGCGACGCCTTGCGGGCGGCCGTGACTGCAGCCAGCCAGTCGATCCGGGCTCCTGGCCTGGCCATCAACCGTTCCTAAGCGCGCAACCATGGGCCTGTATTACGTCGCCCACCGGCTCTTCGCGGCCCACGACCGGGCACTGGGTGCCTATGTCGCTCAGCGCCTCGCCCGCCACGTCGGCGCCAACGCAGTCTTCCTTCCGTTTTGCGACACCGACGAGGAAGAATTGACCGACGCATGCAAGGGCCGACGCCTGTTCGAGCTCGACTGCGAACGGCTGCGCCGCATCGACGGGATGCTCGCGCTGCTGCACGGTCCGAGCCTGGACGACGGCGTATGCATGGAGATCGGCTATGCCGCCGCACTTGGCGTGCCTGTCGTCGCCATGACCACCGACTTCCAGACCTACGGCCACACTTCCGACGGCCACCCGTTCGCTTTCCCCGACCCGCTGTTCGACATCTTGCTGACCGAGGTTGTCCGGGTACACAGGCTGGCCCCGCCACCAGCGGCCACCACAGACCGGTTCGAGGCGTTCATGTACCGCAACCTGCAGCCAGTGCATGCCGCCGCCGACCAGGCCATAACGGCTCTCCTCCGCGCCCGGCCGCGCATGGCAGCCGGTCCCGCGACTGCCATGGCCGGGGTGCGCGGGGCTTTCATCGAACTTCCGGCCTACCCCAGGCACGGCCCATGGCATCAGGCCGCCCGCCTACTGAGGTCTCTCGGGTGGGAGGTTCACCTCGCCACGCGATTCCACGAGCCCGCCGAGCCCCGCGACGCGGCTCAGGCCGACTGGGCCGCATCCCTGACCGCAGGCCTGACGCTCATCGATGCCTCCGGCCCGGAGACCCCGCCAGGGGCCGCCCTGCTGACCGGCGCGTGCGCTGCTACCGGGCGGCCAGTGCTCGCCGCCGACCCTTGCGGCTGGTGGACGTTCGCCGATGGCCGCGAGCCGAACTGGCGGAACCTCATGATCCAGTACGCGGTCAGCGGCCGCTTCACCAGCATCGGCGAACTCGGCGCGCTGGTGGCCGGGCTGTGACGGCACCCGGCCGCACCGACTGGGCAAAGGGCCATGACCTGATCGTCCTGGAGGGCTGCGACGGAGCCGGGAAGACCACCCTGGCGGCCGCTCTCGCCGCCCGGCACGGCTACGTCATCGCGCATGCCACCCTCACTCCTGAAGGGACAGACCTGTTCGCGAAATACCGCGTGATCCTGGCCCGGCCCGGGCCGCTGGTGCTGGATCGCAGCTTCGTCAGCGAACTGGTGTACGGCCCGCTGGAACGCGGTTATTCGCGGCTTACCTTCGAGCGGGCGGCACACCTCGCCACCATCACGGCACAGCGCGGGGGCCTACTTGTCCACCTCACCGGCCACCCGGACCAGATCGCCACCCGCCTGCTGGCCCGCGACGGCCACGCGCCGGCAGTGTCCCGCATCAGCGCACTCACGGCTGCCTACGCCGACGTGGTCGCCAGGCTCGCTGCGCACGTACCTGTCATCACCATCGACACCACCCCGTCAGCGGCTTGACCATCGCTATGGCACCCGCGCGGGCTATGGGGAACCAGCCGCATCCTTGATCAGTACCCCGTTGGGCAGCCGCCGGTACACCCTTGCCTCGTTCTTGGCGAGCTTGGCCTCGACCGCCTCCTGGAGATCGGCACCAAGCATCTCGGCCAAACCGAGCAGGAAGATCGCGGTGTCCGCCAGTTCCTCCGCCACCTGCGGCTGGCCTTTGCGCCAGGCATCGAAGGCCTCCGCAACCTCACCGGTCAGCAGGCAGAACTCCAGCGGAATATCGGTGGTGTTAAAGCCCTTCGCGAGCTTGTTCTCCCAGGCGAGCTTTTGTGCCGACCTGATATCCACCGCGTCTCCTCCAACACTGGAGATACACCCTCCCTACCAGGCACACCGGCCGCACCCCGGAGCCCGGCAGGACATTGCTTGCCGGTCAGGGACGGCACGTTACCCGCGGCGTCTTGTGCATCGCTACGTGCATAAACCCGCTCCGGCTGTGGGTAACAGCGTCACCGGAAGCCCTCAGATGTGCATGACCCCACGCGACTGTCAGCCAGAACAACGGTCATGCACTGTGGAAACGCAAAACGCCTGTGGATAACGGCCTCGCTAAAAGAATTCTGCGAGCTGTAGATGCTGGCGCGAGCCGACACGCCGACCGCGAAGAACGCCCTGGTGGTTCGGCCGGGCCTATCGTGGGCCGTGACTTCGGCCGGGAGGATGGTGACGACCCCGTGCGACGCCGCGAGCTGCTGGCAGATGCCGCAGGGCCGGACAGCGCCGCAGCCTGAAATGCCAGCTGCTGGCCGAGCGAAGGCGTCGGTCGGCCCGCGAGCAGGCTTGGAATCCCTGGTGTCCGGAACAGCGGCACCTAGGCCCGCGCGGTCTTCCAGACAGCCCTCTACGACCGTCTCGCCACGAGCCGTCCTGGACTCGTCGCGGCGGTCGCTGCCACCCAGCAGGTCACCATCCTCCAGGAACAGGCCGCAGCCAGCACCTTCCTAGCCGAGGCCTTAAGTGGGAATCGGGCGGGCCTATGGCGATGATTTTCGCATTTCAGCGCCCATCCAGTAGCGGGAACCACATGTTCCCACCACGGGGAGTGACTTCCCGGCGGTCCGGCCCCACTCTGAGACGAGCGCTGAACTTGCCACTCAGCCCCACCGCCGGGAAGGACATTTATGACCACCGCGCCACCGACCGCCGTCCCGCTGCCGGTGCCTGTACTGCCCTCGCCCGCCCGGTCCTCCGAGCATGCCGGGCCGGTCGGGTTCACCGCCGGGCACCATTTCTCTGTCGCGGCAGGCGCCGACCCGGCCGCCCTTGCCCAAGCCGCTGCCGCGCCGCTGTCGGTGATTGTGCAGGTAACCAAACGCTGCGATTTCAACTGCGGGTTCTGCTCGGAAACCCTGCAAATGGCCGATCCCACCCTGGAGCAGCTCGATACCTTCCGCACCAACCTGGCGGGCGTGCAGCGGGTGTTCTTGTCCGGCGGGGAGCCGCTGCTGCGCCGGGACCTGCCCGAGATCGTGGACATGTACTCGCCGTTCATCATCGGGCTGCCCACCAACGCGACCCGGGGCCTGGTCATGGCAATACGACTCGCCGGAAGGGTCGACTTCGTCAATATCGGCTTCGACGGTCCCCGTGCCACCTTCTCCCGGGTCCGCGGCGACTACGACAAGGCGATGAGCGGGGTCCGGGCGTTCATCGCCGCCGGGCTGCCGATCTCGCTGTCAGCGGTGGTGCTGCGCTCTACCCTTCATGCGCTGCCGTACCTGTATCAGATCGCCGATGCGCTGGACGCGGGGAAGCTGAAGCTGATCCTGCCGCTGCGAAAGGGCAATGCCAGACACCCGGTATGACGCCGGGCATGCGCTGGCCTGCCAGTCGCGGCGGCTGGTCGATGTCTGCGCCGATCTGCGACTGGATGTTACTCAGCCAGAACTGCGCGGCACCTCTATGACCGCGCTGCACCGCCGGTGGCTGGAAAATGGTGACACCTCAGCGCGGGAGAAGATCACCGTGCTCAACCTGCGGCACTCGCTGTCCACCGCGCTGGTCGCCATCCGCGCCGTCGGGCTCGGCTCGTGGCCGCCAGGGCTGAACGTCAACCGACTGCTGGCCGATGGGCTCGGGGAGGCGTTCGGCTGGCTGTCCAGCCCGGTGTTCACTGCCCTGCTGGGGGACCGCGGTGCTGCGTAACTGCGTGGTCCTCGCCATCGAAGGCACCCACGCTTCTGGGAAGATCACGCTGACGCACGCGCTGGCCGCTTATTACCGTGAGTGCGGGATTCATGTCGCCACTGTGGAAGAACCCGCCCGGCACAGCCCGTTCATCGAGGAAATCGTCGTCCACAGCAAAGGCGCCTTCGACCTGGAAACCGAGGTCGACCTGTTCGCCGCCCAGCTCTCAGCCCAACTGCGGGCAGCCCGCCAGCACACCATGGTCATCTGCGACAAGACCATCGCCAACGTGCTCGCCTATGCCTGGCTGGTGCTGGAGACCCCGCCCCGCAGCCGGGCCGCCGCCGCCCTGGCTGCGATGGAAGCGTTCTGTCATGCCTGGGCGGGTGTGTACGACGCGGTGTTCTACTGCTGCGACCGGTTCAGCCAGTACCAGACGGGAGATCCTTACAGGGCCAAGGTGCTGGACCTTCAACCAGCAGCCGACCGGGTGGTCCGGTCCACCTGCGCCACCGTCGGCCAACGAGTGATCGACATCCCGCCCAACATGACCACCGACCAGCGTGTCCAGTGGATCGCCGAACGCGTCACCAGCCTCGGCATCACTCAGGCAGCCCAGCCCGCCTCGTGAATGAAGAGGGCTAGGTGCGGCCGCTGAGTTGTCTGCGTTTCGCATGATCATGAGCGACCCACCGTAGGCGTACCTATGCTCGGCCGGTGAGGGCGGGATGGCCGGAGGCGGCGCATGCAGTTCTTGGCCCGCGAGTAGGTCAGGCTCAAATGTCTGGTGGCGACCTCAACTGTGGCACCCAGTTCGCGTGCGCGACGGGTGCGTTCGCAGCAGTAGCGTGGAGTCGGCCGCGTGCTCGCCAGATCGGGGCCGACGGCGAACCTGTCGGTTACCTGAGGGGAGAGTCGTGCCATCGCCGGTGGAGGCTGAACGGTACATACGGTTCCAGCTTGAGCACCTGACGGCGCGGAACGAGCACCATATCTTCGAGGAGATCTGCTACCGGATCGCGAAGCGGAGGCTAAGCAGCAACCTCCTGCCGGCGACAGGCCCCGTGAGCGCGGGCGGCGATCAGGGTCGGGACGCAGAAACGTACTACACGCGGCTGCCGCAGCAGTTGCCCGCCACGGGCGGGTTCGTCGGCCGGGCGACGACCGAGCCGCTAGTGGTGGCCTGCTCGGTGCAGAAGGACGGACTGGCGGCAAAGGTCCGCACGGACGTGAATGCGATCTGCGGACAAGGCGCCGCGGTAAGAGCAGTCGCATTCTTCGCGGTGCAGGAGATTCCGGTGGCCGTCAGGCACCGCTTGCAGGATCAAGCGCGCGAGACGCACGGGGTGACGCTGGAAGTCTTCGACGGGCAGGCCGTATCCCACATGCTCGCCGAGGCCGACCTGGTGTGGGTGGCTGAGCGGTATCTCGACCTGCCATCTCACCTTGTGCCGGACTCGCCGGACGAGCCACAGCCGGGGTGGTACATGCACACGCTGGCGGCGCTGCGGCAGCGGGACGTTATACGGCTGACGCCTGGGGCGTTCTCCGAGGTGCGCGATGGGTTGCGCCACGCGACGTTCGAGGATAAGGCGCGCGTGGGCGTTCCCGCGCGCCCGTCGGCCGCGTGGTCGCGGTGCACGCCGGGCCCATGCTGCTGTCGGCCTTCGGTGCCGGTGACCTGGAGTCCCGACCCCTAGCCGTTGCGATGGCATTCGTAGATGCTGGCTACCTGACGGCTGGCGCTCGGTCGTGCCTGAAGGTGCCCTGCACGCCTCGCATCGATGGCGATGCGCTGACATCCTGGGCGCGGTTTGCCTACCGAAGCGATATTGATCTTCTTCGGACCTACGTCTACGACGCCCAGTACCCGGACGACGCCGACCGGTATCCCGACCAGCGGGCCTACTTCGACGCACTCGCCGCAGAACCAGGTATCCGCCTGCGGCTCGGCCACCTGGTCGAGCGGTCGGCAGGGTCACCACGAGCAGCCTGGCAGCAGAAGGGCGTGGACACCCTGGTGGTTCTGGACCTCGTCCGCCTGGCTCAGCTACGCGCCTACGACATCGCCCTGATCATCGCGGGTGACCGCGACCTCGCCGAGGCACTCCGGGTTGTCGCGGACGACCACGCGAGGCGGGTGATTCTTTTCAGCGTCGAGGGTTCGCCGCCTGCGAAGGAGCTTGTCCATGCAGCCGACGACCACGGGGTTATCGGAGCTAACTACCTTCCCATGCTGGTCGGGGAACGTCAGGCCGCGGACAAGCAGAGCGCGGCCGGGGACCAGCAGAGCGCCTCGCCAGCCTGAGCCAGCGGGGCGCCCTGCCCTTGATCACTTCCAGCCGAACAGCCACCGGACAGGCCAGGGCACGAGCCTGCGCCACAGGTACCTGCGGAGCCTGCGCCCGCTCATCGGCCGGTAGCAGCTAGACCGCCTGCGGCGCCCCTCTGGTGTCCGTTGTTGCTCGCGAGCACATCGAGATACGACCGCACCTCGCGTGCCCGGGGCTGGCCCAGGTGCATCTGGCGCTGCACCTGCCTGAGGCTGGGCAGGTCCCCGCGGGCCAGCCCGGCCGCGTACCTCTCGGCCGCCTCCTTGCCGCCCTCGGCCACGATGTGACCGTTGGAGAGCGCGGGCGGGTGCGGTGCATCCGGTCCGGGCGCAGGCGAGGGCCGGATCATGCGGGCGAGCACCTCAATGGCGGCGATCAGCGCGATCGGCGGCCCAGCCGGAGATGATGATGCCGGTCCACCCCGAACCCGAACCTGTGGACGATGTTGGCCCACATGGTCATCGCGACACCCAGGCCGACCGTGACGCGGGCCGCCCAGGCGTTCCCCGTCTGACGGCGGCTGGCGTCCAGGACAGCGAGCGTGCCAGCAAGCAGCAGCCCGTCGATCGAGATCGGGATCAGCTTGGCCGTCAGCGCCGACTCGCCGTGCCCGGCCGCCAGCTCGAACTGATGCCGGTAGCTGAGCACGGCGGCAGCCAGCCCGACCGAGGCGACCGCGGACACGGTCGCCCACCTGATGACGCGATCGGCGGTCATGACGGCCACCCCCGCCACGCCGCGAGCCCGAGCACGGCCGGGGCCCCGGCCAGCCACAGGGGGCCGGCCAGGACGCCCATCGCGCAGCAGAACCCGAAGCTGAACAGAGCCGGGTAGTAGCGTGGCCAGCCCTGTGCTGGCCAGCCCCGTGCTGGCACATTGCTGGCACGCGACGGATTGCGGCGGCTTTCGCCGGGCTTCTTCGCCTTACCCTCAGCACCCGCGCTGACCTGCGCGGATACCGGCGGCTTGCCTCGCCTTGCGCCCGCTTCAGGCCAGGGGACGGGACTGCTCGTGTGGTTTGGGTTCACGCCCATCCGGGGTTCAAATCCCCGAGCCTCCGCAGATGACCAGGGACTTTGCCACGAGTAGCCCCGGTGCCCACGGTAGGCGGCCTGGCAGAGGCTAACCGGACATCCGCACGTGCGGCTTGGATTGTGCCCGCCGCCGCCGGTGTCGTCCTACTGAACCGGGGGTGGCTCGAGTAGTTCAGCGAGATCTGCCGACGGAATCCAGGCGTAGCCGCGCTTCAGCGCGACCCTCCTGGAGTAGGGCGAGCTGACGGTGGTTGAACTGCCGCGACAAGGCCATAAGGGACTCCTGAAGGCGCTTAGTCTCAGCTGCCTTGCCTGCGAGATACCCTTGCAGGTCGGCGATCGCCCTCTGGATGATGCGCAGCTGGTAGATCACGAAATAGGTGAGATCGCCCTCATCCTGCTCGCTGTACAGGAAGCTCCGTCCGTACTTGCCAGGGGCCTTGGCGAGCAGCCGGGAGATCGGGAGAAACTCGGCGAGCCAGTAGTCCTCGTGGAGCATCGACCAGTAGAACAGCACGCGCGCCGTCCGACCGTTCCCGTCCACGAATGGGTGATCGTAGGCAAGCATGAAGTGAACGACGATCGCGCGGATCGGGGGCGGCACATAGGCCGCGTCGGATTGCCCATTGGCGAAGTCGCACAGGCGCTGCAGCCGCGCCGGCAGCTCCTCGGCAGGCGGCGGGACGTGCAGCAGTTCGCCTAGATCGTCCTCGACGAACACCCGCGGCTCGCCGGGAAGCTGGACACGTCCCTCTGCGCTTGGGTCGTCGAGCGTGCCTGCGGTTACGATCCCGTGGATGTCGCAGATCAGCGCGGGCGTCAGCAACTCGTGGCGGATCTCGCCGATGCGTTGCATCGCGCGGTAGTTGTTCAGGATCATGCGCTCGTCCCTGGTGCGGGGCTGGCGGCCGGTACGGAGCATGTCCTTGGCCACCTTGTGCGCAGTGTTAGCCCCTTCTAGCTGGCTAGAAGTGATGGCTTCCTCGATCAGGGAGTTGATCACGTAACGGGCGCGGTCTGGCGCACCCTCAGTGACGGGCCCAGGAGCGCGGATGCGTCCGCTGGTGTGCTTGTCGACGTACTCGATCCCGCGCAGCACCTCATCAGGTAGTGCATAGCTGAAACCTTGGCCATCGGTGTCGGTGAGCGGCAGGATCCGCTTCATGCCGACACGCGCCAGCTTGCTGACGAGCCACCACTCCTTGTGAGTCAGACCTTCAGGAGCCGGCCTCCAACGGAGCAAGTCCCACGGCATGTAACTGTCCGCGCCGAGAGTGTTGACGCTGGCCAGGGCATGCGGGAGGAACTCGGGCTGCCGGGTCTTCTCGACCAGTAGCTCCATAAGCGGAGGAGGTGGCTGTGGCTTTCTCATCTTCCAGCTAACTCAGTCATTTCTAGCAGCTAATTAGCTGCTAGAGCTTCAAAGTTTAGCAGATAGAATTTCGCCCAACCAAGGGCAACAGCCGCTTGCGCGGTGCTAGCTACTCTTCGGGCTTTCGGGCCGCCCTGATCGGCCGCCGCAACGCGCTGCGGCTGACTTCTCACTAACTAAGGCGGGCGGTGACGTGAACCAGCCCGCCCAGCCGTACGTGACCCCTACATGGGCGGGGCCGTACCTGCCCGACGCGCGCCTTCGCTCAGGATCTGCCGGTACGGAGCGAAAGGGAGATCTCATGCGATTCACTCGCGGGTTCGCCCTGGTAGCCGTCGGCACGGCCGCCGTCACGGGGGCGGGGCTCACAGCAACGACATTGGCGATGGCGTCGCCCAGACCCGGGTCGCCGTCGTTTA
>WNGK01007698.1_pt1 | contig 18894 bp, 14 predicted proteins | sample 5400601 | NCBI WGS metagenome assembly WNGK01 (sample SAMN13153376, study PRJNA577476) | soil metagenome | isolation source: 60 cm soil or saprolite under Garry oak tree replicate 1 | place: USA:California | collected 2016-06-15
GTGGCGCTCGTGCCCGGGCTTCTCCCGGGGTCTCGGCTGTCGCCTGGCCCGGCTCGCCGCTGGCTGTCGGTCGCGGCCCGGGCTCCCTCTCCCTCTTCCTGGGGTACTTCCGCCGGCGTCCGTTCGCGTGGCGCTGGGGCTGCGGTCGGGGCCGGTTGCGTCTGCTTGCGTCAGCGGGGCAGTTCCCTGACAGGGAGTTCCCGGGATTTATGGCGCCCACGTAGGGACGGGCGTAACGTGGCGTCGAGCGGTCCGTCGACGGCCTCAGGGAGGTGGAAGACGATGCGCCCCATCCGGTTCCTGGTTTCCCTGGCCTTTCTGGCGGTGACGATCGGACTGGTACCCGCGCACGCCTCGGCCCCCGCCACCGCTCAGATCAAGCTCATCCCGTCGCTCGGCCCACCGACCTCGAAGGTAAGGGTCTCCGGGAGGGGGTTTGAGGCCTCAGAGACCGTCGACATCTCCTTTGATACCACCCCGGTGGCCACGGCCATGACCGACCCCACCGGGGCATTCACCGCCAGGCTCAGGGTGCCGCCCACGGCCACCCCGGGGGACCACACTGTCACCGCGACCGGGGAGTCGAGCGGGCTCACGGCAACCGCCAACTTCCTTGTGCGCACCGACTGGTCGAAGTTCCACTTTGACCTGGCCAACAGCGGCTACAACCCCTTCGAGAACGTGCTCGGCCGGGGCAACGTCGGCTCGATGGTGAAGCTGTGGAGCTTCACCACATCCCTCGTCTTCTCCTCCCCGGCCGTGGCAAACGGGGTGGTGTACGTGACTTCCTGGGACCACAACGTGTACGCCCTGAACGCCTCCACCGGGGCGGAGCTGTGGAGCTTCGCCACAGGTAGCGTCGTCGACTCCTCCGCAGCCGTGGCCAACGGCGCCGTGTACGTTGGCTCCTCGGACCACAACGTGTACGCCCTGAACGCCTCCACCGGGGCGGAGCTGTGGAGCTTCGCCACTGGGAACATCGTGTTCTCCTCCCCGGCCGTGGCCCACGGAGTGGTGTATGTGGGCTCTTGGGACCACAACGTGTACGCCCTGAACGCCTCCACCGGGGCGGAGCTGTGGAGCTTCGCCACTGGGAACATCGTCCACGCCTCCCCGGCTGTGGCCAACGGGGTGGTGTACGTGGGCTCCAACGACGGCAATCTGTATGCCCTGAGCGCCATTACCGGGGCCGAGCTGTGGAGGTTTCACACTGGGGGCGTCGTCGGAGCCTCCCCGGCCGTGGCCCACGGAGTGGTGTATGTGGGCTCTCGGGACCAGAACGTGTACGCCCTGAACGCCTTCACCGGGGCGGAGCTGTGGAGCTTCGCCACCGGGGCCGTCGTCGACTCCTCCCCGGCCGTGGCCCACGGGGTGGTGTACGTAGGCTCAGAGGACCACAACGTGTACGCTCTGAGCGCCTTCACCGGAGCGGAGCTGTGGAGCTTCGCCACTGGGAACATCGTGCTCTCCTCGCCGGCCGTGGCTAACGGGGTGGTGTACGTCGGCTCTTATGACGACAATGTGTACGCGCTGAACGCCTCCACTGGAGCCGAGCTCTGGAGCTTCGCCATCGGGAACAGCGTGTTCTCCTCCCCGGCCGTGGCCGACGGAGTGGTGTACGTGGGCTCCAATGACGACATCGTGTACGCCTTCGGCCTTCCCTGATCCACGGTGGGTGAGTCGCCGAGCCAGAGACAAATAGCTCGGCCAAGGGGTTGGCCGGCGGGGCTCCCTTACAGGCGGACAAGCCGAACCGCCGGGTCGCCGCCATGAACTGCTCGGCGCTCCGCCGCGACAGGGAGAACTCGTCGTCGAGCCAGGGACCGAAACGACCGTGCCCGAGGAGGGCCTTGGCCCGGACGAGGTCGGCCCCGATGGCGAGCACGTCCGACGCCGTCCGGCGAAGGCGCTCCCTCACCCGGTCGGTGATCGCTCCCAGCTCCGCCTCCCCCTCGGCCGAGAGCTTGGTCGATCCCCTCCGCGCTTCGATTGCCTCGCTCATCCGACTTCCTCCTCCTCTCGGGCGAATGCTTCCGATCCCTCGCGTCCCGGGTCGAAGGCGAGCACCTCCTGGGCGCACCGGAGCGCGGCTACCCGGCAGTAGGCCTCCTCGATCTCGACTCCGATCGACCGCCGCCCCAGATCCTTGGCCGCCCGGAGCGTGGTCCCCGAGCCGGCGTAGGGGTCGAGGATCAGGTCGCCCGGCTGGCTGTGTCGCTCGATCAGCCACCGCATCAGTCCCAGCGGTTTCTGGGTGGGGTGGAAGCTCACCGGCTCCCCGCGCTTGGCAGTGGGGTGGTCCTTGCGCCTTCCGCCCCCGCCGTTCCACACCTGCCGGTACATTCGTGCAGGGCCGCCGAGGTTGGTCCAGGCCAGCTCGCAGTCCGCCTGGTAGTTCGAGGCCATGCTGACCCGCTTGTCCCACACCACCCAGCACGGAGAGGCGGGGAGGCGGTCCGCATAGTGGTTCGCCCCGAACAGGATCAGGCGAGGGAACCGCCGCAGGAGCCACGTCGGGTCGAACGGCTCGTCGTCTCCCGCGATGGCCGGGAAGTACCGTCCTCCCCGGGACCGCCCGTCGGTATCCCAGGCAATCCCATAGGGAGGGTCGGTCAGCACCAGGTCGACCTGCCCCCCAAGCGCGGGGACGATGTTCCGGCAGTCGCCGCGGTAGAGCGTGACCCACCCGTCCGCGTAGTAGGGCGGGGGCAGCCTATCCTCGGTCATTCCCCAGACCCCTCCCCGAACATCGGCGTCGTCTTCGCCCCGACCTCGTCCCGTCGCTCGGCGACCTCCACCGTCAGGCAGGCATGGCAGACGATGCGGTCTAGCACCACGGCCTCCCGGCCTTGATCGCCCAGCCGGCGGAACTCGATCCGCCGCTCGAAGGCACCCCGCCGGGAGGCGATCAGGCGGTCCCCCACGTGATAGGGGCTCCCGCAGATGTAGGTCCGGCGCATCACAGGACCCCTCGGAGCATGTCGATGGTCCATGGGGACCCATCCGGAGCCGCTAGCTCCATCGAGTTCAATGCCTGGACGGCGACCTCGACCCGTCCGGCCGCCTTGGCGAGCGCCAGGGACGCGAGCTTGGCCACGCCCCACGACTCCTCGGCCCCGATGGCACGGAGGGCCTCGACGGCCTGCCGCACCGCTCGGACCTGGCCCGGGGCGGGCTTGGCAAACGGCAAGACCTCAGCCTCGGCCGCTGTTGCGGCAGCCTTCCCGTAGATGCGGATGGTCCGTTGCCCGTCGTGCCCAGACCGAACGAATGAGAGCGAGACCCCCAAGCGGGAGAGGTCCGGAGCCAGCCGGCGGACCTGCCCTGAGAGCGCCCGGGCGTTCCGAGGAAAGAAGCGGCTCCGGGCCGCCTCGGGGCCAGCATCCCCCTCGATCCGTTTCAGAAGATCCGAGGCCGTGCCGGTGAACCCTTCGCCCTCCGCCAGGGCCACCAGGTAGGCGGCCACCGCCGACCCCTCAAGGGCGGCCCCGGCCGCGTCGGTCCGAGTGGCGTCCAGTGCTGCCAGGAAGGACCCGGGCTCCCACCCCAGGGCAGGCTCAGCGGCCGTCACCCACCGGGCGACCTCTGCCATCCGCGGAAGGGCGTCGAGCTTGGTCCGCCCCAGGTTACCCAGGGCGCAGGCCGCGGCGTCGCACAGGGCGCCCATCAGGCGGGGCCGGGCCTCCTCGAAGTCGGCCCACAGGTCGGCCTCGGCCCGGCGATCCTCATCGGGTATGGCGGGGCACAGCACCGTGAAGGTGCGGCTGGCCAGGTCGGAGGTCGTCACCACCTCGGGGATGCTGGTGAGGATGACCGGCCGGCGGGCCTCGAAGGTCACCTCCTCGTCGTCGGTGTACAGCCGGCGGGTGGCGAAGGCCCCACCGGTCGACAGCCGGCACAGGGCGTCCGCCAGCTCAGCGGGGATACGAGAGACGTTGTCGAACGCGAGGACCCACGAGCCTCGGGTGGCCACGGCCAGGTCCCGGGCCTCAGATGGCGGGGACCGCAGGGCCGCGGCGTTGGGGTCGATGAGCGCCCGAAGGATCGCCGCGGCGGTGCTCTTGGCCGAGCCCTGCTCGCCCACTAGGGACAGGTGGGGGTAGGGACCGGTCGGGTGCAGGGCGCTCAGCAGGAAGCCCACCACGAGACGGAACGAGTGCTCGTCGGAGAGGTTCAGAAAGGGATGGAGGTCCCAGAGGGTCCCGCCCGCCACCGGCTCGGGCAGCTCCGTCATCCCGGGGGGCCGGAGGAACCGGACCAGGGGGTCGTCGGTGATGCGCCATCCGTCGGGAGCGATCTCGACCGCCCTGCGGAGGTCGTCGCCCAGGTCCAGGTACAGGAGCCCATCGGCTCCGCCGACCCGGAGATAAACCTGGTGTTCCTCCCCTTCGTACAGGGCCAGGCCCTCGATGGTCGCCCGGGCCGATCCGAAGCTCCCCTCCGAGGGGGAAGTGTCCCGCTCCCGGTAGTAGGCCAGGGCCAGGGATCGCCGGAACGCACCGTCCCCGATGCGGAAGGTATCCCGGGGGAGGACCAGGGTGGTGGCGTGGCAGGCGCCGGCCCGGTCGTGAGTCAGCTCGAAGTGGCGAAGGGCCAGCTCCACCAGGCGGGTGGCCTCGGACACCCTCACGGCGCCACCCCCTTCCGCTCCCGGTATCGGCGGGACCGCTCCCGGGCTGCCTCGGCTCGGTGCTCGCCGCAGCATGGGCTCCGGCCTTGCCTCGGCTGGAGGCAGTCCGGCCGGGCGCACGTCCGGGCCGCCAGGCCGACCGCGGTGGCCGGATCGAGGGCTGGGCGGCCCGACAGGGCGGCCGCTCCGGCGACGATGGCCCGGCGGAGGGCGGGTGGCGCCGTGCGAGTGGAGAGCGCCCGTCGGAGCACGGGGTCCGGGACCGGACGCCCTCGGGAGTCCCGGACCCGGACCGGCCGCCCCTCGCGGCGGGCTCGGGCGATCAGATGGCAGGCGTCCCGGAAGGCCCGAACGCCCGGCCCTTCGGGGTCGGGTCGGGTCGGCCCGTAGTCGGCCGGGCGGGTCGGGTCGACCGGGAACTCGCCAACGTCGTGGGCCTCCTTGCCCACCCGCCGAACGCCGTGGGCGATCGTGGGGCGCACCACCAGCGGTCCGGTCGTGCCCAGCCGGCATGGGGTGCCGGAGCGATCGGCCATGCCCCGCTCGGGGGTCCGGGCATAGCGGTCGAGGTAGCCCCCCATCGTCTGGAGGCGGACCCGCCCAGCCGAGGCCTCCGCCCCCGCCCCCACGCCGAGCACCACCCTGACCGGCTCCCCGGACCCGAAGACCCGCCACCGGGCTGCCCGGATACCGAAACCGGGCAGGCCCCGCGTGGTCACCATGCGTTCCCCAAGACGGAGGGGGCGCTCCTCGAACCCGAGCACCTGTGGCTCCCCTGGGCGAAGGAGCGTCGCCCGGCCGCACGCCCGGGAGAGCTTCGGACGATTGGCGGGCTGGATCACCAACCGTGGTGCGTCGAGCCCGGGAGGCTCAGGCCCGAGCCCGGCCCTGTGGGCGAGCCAAGCCCCAATCAGGGCCGAGTCGAACCGGCGCATGCTCACGGCAGCACCTCCAGCAGCTCGCCCAGGCCGTGCTCGCTCCAGTGCACCGGCCGCCCCCCGGGGTCGGTGAGGACGTAGCGCAGGGTGTGCCATCCGGTGAAGGTGAGGGGCACCCGGGGCAGGTAGGGCTCGCCGCGCTCGTCGGTTCGGGGCTCCCCGAAGTTCTCCCCCGTGATCCGCAGGACCAGCGAACCATCTCGGTGCCGCGGGTACTGGCGGAGCCCCTCGGGGCCGGCGACGATCCTCGGGCCGCCCAGGCGTGTCGGATTCAGGTGCTCGAAGTCGCGCTGCACCGCCAGGGCGGCCTCCGGGGTGAGCCCCGAGGCGATCACCGAGTCGGTCGCCGAGTACAGGGGCCGCCCGCCGTGGGCACTCACCAGCTCCCGGGCGGCGTAGCCGGTCAGCCTTCCCTCGGCCAGGATGGCCGCCGCAGCGGGGGGGAAGTACCAGTGGCCCGGGGTCTCCACCCGGGAGCTTCGTCGGATCTCCGACCGGCCGTCCCCGCCCACCAGGACGACCGAGACCCTGCCGGGTGACGGCGTGGAGATCACCTGGGCGAAGGACCCCACCAGGGCGACCGCCGCGGCCTTGACCGTACGGGCCGCCTCCTCCGGGGTCCAGGCCGGCCCGGGGTCGACCTCGCCGGCCTGAAGCTTCACCCGGGACTCCACCAGCCAGCGGAACAGGTCGGCGCCCTCGGCGTTCGGGTCGAAGGTCCCCCAAGGAAGGGACAGGGGATGCAGCCCCCGAACCCGGCCGACCGGCCGCAGCTCCCAGGCCTCGATGATCTGCCCCAGTCCCGAGCCCGTCTCGATGCGGGACCGGACCACGTCGAAGGCGTGCCACAGGGAGGGCTCCAGGCAGTACAGCGGGCCGACCTTCGAGTGGTAGGAGCCGTCGGGCTCGGGCACCCGGTGGGGCAGCACGTCCGCCTCCGAGATCTGGCGAAGGAACGTCCCTCCAAACTCGCGGCGGACGGCCCCGTCAGTGAGAGCCTCCCTGCCCAGGGCGGCGATGCGCTCCCGGACCTCCCCCGGATCGAGGGGGACCACCTCCAGTCGCTCCGCCGTGAGCCAGTCCCAGACCCCGACGTTGGCGGCGCCAAGAACGAACTCCGACAGCACGTCGAGGAGGTAGCAGTCGGGTACGGGCTCGGCCCGATGCAGCAGCGCGACCTCGGGGCCGTGGTAGGCCTCCAGGGCACCGAGGACCCGAGGGTCGAGGTCGCCCCACCATCGTGACAGCGGGGGGACGAGCCCGGTCATCTCCAGCCACCGCCGGCCGTACCAGCCGGGCGAGGCCGGCTGATCCGCTCCGCCGAGGTGACCCACCAGCGAGCGGTGCCGATCGAACAGCCGCGCATAGCACCGCGCGAGCGCCGTGGTCCGCCCGGCCACCGCCCCCGGGTCGTCGCCCTCCGGTGCCGGCGGCACATCCACCTGGCAGCACAGGTCGGCGGGGTCCCGGGGGTACCGGCCGGTCTGGGCGTGGAAGAGCTGGACCAGGTCGACCAGGGGGCTGGGATGCCACGTGCCGTCGGCGGTCGCGGTGAACCTGGCCCGCTGGCGGCGCCCGTCGTAGGCCCGGAGCATGACCTCGGGGGTATGGGCGTCGGGCGCCACCCGTCGCCCGGCCGAATGTCCGCCCCGTCGTCTCCGTGCAGTGAGCAGCGCCACGGACAGGCCCCGGCCGTCCCGGGTGGGATGAGTCCGCCGGCCCAGGAGTCCCACCACCCGGTCGAGGTCGTAGGCGACCAGGGCCGCCTCCCCCTTCCAGGCCACGAACCGGACCGGACCGCGGACGAAGCTCTCATGGGAGAGGACCGGCCATCCCAGATCCGCGGCGGCCGCTTCCACCTCGACCAGGTCCGCGGCGGCCAGGCCCGAGGGAGGCAGGACCAGGCCGGCCCGGATCACCGCCGTCGGGGCGTCGGTGCGAACGATCACGAAGGCGCCCACCCGCAAGTCGCCCCGGCGGTCGGGCACGGCGTCGACCACGACCGCGATGCGGGAGACTCGCCGAGCCGTGGGAGCCTTCCACTCGGGTGCCCACCCCTGCGGGTGGGAGTGGACACGGCGGGCGACGTGGGTGACGACCTCGGGCTCGGAGACAAGGGCCGCCGAGGCTTTGGCCTCATCCCGAGCAGCGCGGCGCCGGGCGGCCCGGAGGCTCAGCAGCCGATGCAGGTTCAGGCCGATCATCACTACGACCGGCGAGGGCCGCCCTCCGAGGGCGTGCTCCTCGGTCGTGGGCCGGCCCCCACGGCGAGCCAGGCATTCCGTGCAGAGAACGGGGTCGGACCCCTCGACCAGCCAGAGCGAGAGGATCGTCTTGCAGTCGGCGCAGGCCGCGCCCGGTGGATGGCGCGAGCTGCGACGCTCCGCGGCCACGATGGCGGCGAGGGACCGGTCCGGGATCACGAGCCGGCCTCCGTTCGAAATTCGTCCAGAGCGCCGGAGTCGGCCAGGGCCTGGATCTCGTCGGGATCGTTGACGAGCACGGAGCGGCCCCGGTCGATCGTCCGTTCCTTCTCAGAGAGGGCACGTAGCGGTCCCTCGTCCCCGTCACGGAGGAAGGCGCGAAGGGCGTTCTGCCAGTCGGCCACCTTGGAGGCGTCGCGGGAGGACCGGGTGGTGCGGTCGAGCTCGACCCCCCCCTGATAGGTGACGACGTCGGCCCGCCGCTCGATCCGGTCGAACCCCAGCAGGACCGACCGGCGGGGGCCTTCCGACCGGAAGGCAACGCGGCCGTACTTGTTCAGGGACTCTCGGGAAAAGGGGGTACCCCGGACCTCTCCGATCCGCAGGACCCGGGCCTTGCTCGCCTCGCCGGACAGCCCGTCGCGGCGAGCCTCCGCGATCGCTCCGAGAACGTTCTTGCGGGTGGCCTCCGAGCGCGAGCCCGGCGTCGGCAGGGAACGCCGCGTCGCCATCAGCGATCGCCGCCGGAAGAAGAGTTAGTGTGGACGAGCGAAACGCCGCCGAGCAGGGGGCCGATCGCGGGGGCGGCCTGGCAGGGTCGCCCTCTGCACGTCATGGCGACCCCCGCGACGACTCTCGCCCGGCACGCTCCACGTCGCCTCGCACGGCCCGAAGGCCAGCAAGGAACGGGCGAAGGGCCTCTTCGACAATCCGGCCGGGCGTGTCGGCCCGCCGACTTGCCTCCGCGTCAAGGTCGCGGGCCACGGCAGGGGGAAGGTCGACCAGAATCGTTCTACGTTCCCTTGGGTGTCTCACGGGGACGATACTGAGCTAAAGTGCCATCGCACGACGTCAACTTGCAAGAACCGCGGGTCTCACCTATTGCCCAGGTGGTATCGCAGGTCTACACTAAGGCCGTGCTTGAGAAGCGATCACAGAGCCCCGCAGACGTCGTCCTCGCCCAGCAGGCGTCGAACTTGGCCCAACTTCGTGTCACCCCGGGGCAGATTCGACGGTGGCGCAAGGCCCGCCTACTCCCCATGAAGAAGAAGGGCCGCGGTCGGGGTCGCGGCTGGCGCTACGAGTACCCAACTGGCTCCGCCGAGTTCGCGGCCAGCGTGGCGCTGGAGCTTCGCACCTGCAAGACCCTCGATCGCGCGGCTCTTGCCTCCTTTGCTCATGGGGTATCCCCGACCAGCAAGGACGTGCTGGCCCGCTTGTTGGCTGCCCCTTTCACAGACGTCCAGACCGCCCTGGGGAATGACCCCCACCGGACTGCGCGAGAGCTGGCGACCAAGGCCGAAGGTCGCGCCAGCACCTATCCAATGATTCGGCAGCTGAAGAGCGGCCTAGATTGGCCTAGCGAGTTGGGCACGCTTCTGGAGGGGACCTTTGGCTTCCTGTTCAGCGGGGAGACCGTGGGATTCCGCCACGCGCTCGAAATCCTTGGCGTGTCTGAGGCAGCGTCCGACGAACTCGTGGGGAACGTCGAGCGCGATTACCTCAGCCCGAAGGATCAATCGAGGAGATTGCGGGTCATCGCCGACGCGATGGAGAGAGCAAGCCTCGCCGATTACGAGCAGGCTCGCGACGACGCCCTTGTTGTGCACAGAGCACTAGCGAGAGTCACCGGCGCCCTCACGACGCTCCTGGGCCTCCGGTCGGAGCCGCACCTGGACGATACCGACGCCGTAGGCCTCGTCCCGGTGTTCCTAACACTGCGGGGGCTTTGGGGTAACGAGCAGACGGACGAGTTCATGGGCCTCTTCAAAGACCCCATGCCGCTCTTTGCTAAGGTTGCCGCCGCGTTCGAAGCCTGGTCAGCTCAGAATCCTGATGATGCCGCAATCCTCGGACCCCTCGGATTGAGCTTCCTCAAGGGGACCCTGGAGCCAGAACAGATGCAATAGAAAAGCGCCCCCCGCGGCGCGGGAACGCCCGGGGGGCCGACACGGAAGGAGGTACCTCCCGTGCGAGGTCAACGTATCGCACGATCGGAGCGGAATGCTCAGGCGCTCCGCATCTCGCCCTCTGGCACTCTCATCGTCGAGGGGTTTGGCACATCGCTCTCCGTCGAGGCGGGCCAACTCGTGGTTCGCACCGGCACCGGCCGCACGATCAGGACTGGCCGATTCGAGCGCGCTCGCCGCCCGAAGCTCCGTCGGCTGGTCATCGTCGGGAGGACCGGCGTCGCTTCGCTGCCCGCGCTCGATTGGGTTCGCCAGGTGGGTGCCAGCTGGACGTGGATCGGCCGCGACGGCGAGGTGCTCGCAACCTCGGCCGCTCTGGGCCTGGACGATGGACGGCTCCGCCGAGCCCAGGCCCTCGCCTCTCTCACCGAGACCGGAATCTGCGTGGTGCGCCACCTGCTCCACGAGAAGGTCTCGGGACAGCTCCGGGTTCTCGGGGGTCATTTCCCCGCCCAGACGGAGGCGGCGGACACGGTCGAGGCCGCGCTCCAAGGGCTGGCAGATGCCGAGAGCATGGAGCAGCTCAGGCTCGGCGAGGCCCAGGCAGCCGCCGGCTACTGGTCAGGCTGGCGAGGGCTCTCCCTTGGGTTCGCTCGACGCGACCTTGGACGCGTGCCACCCCGGTGGACGCAATTCGAATCGCGGGCCTCGCTCATCACGGGCAATCCCCGCCTCGCCAGCGACCCCATCGGTTCCATGCTCAATCTGGCGTACGCCCTGCTGGAGTCCGAGGCGAGGATCGGGCTTGCCGCGGTCGGGCTCGATGGGGGGATGGCGTTCGGACTGCACAGCGACCAGCGATCCCGGGCAAACGGGGCTCTGGACCTCATGGAGGCCGCTCGCCCGGCAGCCGACGAGGCGGTCCTCGTCTCGATCCGCTCTCGGGTCTTCCGGCGAGGCGACTTCCACGAACTCCCGAATGGGGTCTGTCGGATCGCGCCGGAGCTGGCCCGGTCGCTGATCGAGGCATGGGTGCCCTCGTTCTCCCAGGCGATCGGGCCGCAGGCCGAGCGCGTCGCCGCGATGCTCGGCGACGCGGCCGGGATGGGTCGGCTTCCGACCAGGCTGACTGGCTCCAACCGGTCGGCAGGCCGGGACCGTCATCGTCGGGCTCAACCGAGGCGAAGTGGCGCCTCCAGACATGCTGGACCGCTCCCTTCCGCGTGTGTTGAGTGCGGGCTCGTGCTGGAGGGCACCGGGCGGACCTACTGCGATGAGTGCCTACCGGCGCACACGGTCGAGAAGCTGTCCAAGTTCTCGGCCGCTGGCCCAGCGGCCCTGGCCGAGATGCGAGCGGCCGGGCGGGACCCGGCGTCCACCCCGGAGGCCCGGGCGAAGCTGAGCGGTTCCATGTCGAGGCGGGGACTGAACGTCGCCGCCTGGGATCGCGAGCACGGCGACCGACCAGACCCCGAGGTGTTCCGTATGGAGATTCTTCCCGGCCTCCAGGGCGTGCCGCTTGCGAGGATCGTGGTTAGGACGGGACTCTCGCTCCGGTACGCATCGTTGATCCGGCGGGGTGAAAAGGTGCCTCACCCGATGCACTGGGAGGCGCTCCGAGGGATTGCGGCTGCAGGGCAGACCTAGCCTCAACGCCGTAGCCGGTCGGCAGGTTTTGATCCGGGAGGGGGCAGCTACGACTTGCCGACCGTGATGGTCGTCCGGCCTCCGTGGGGCTGGCCCTCGTTGGTGAGCCACGCAGCGGCTTCGGCGAGGTCGAGAATGTTCGAGCTGTAACGAGGCTGAAGGCTTCCCTCCGTCGAGGCGGGGCCGGTCTTCTCAGCGAAACGCTCGATAGCCTCAATGATCTTCGCCCGAGCCGATTCCCAGTCCGCCATGCGAACCTCCTTCCGTCAACGACCGGGGAAGGAGCCGCACGTTGCGGCTGATCACTCCATTTATAGCACCAACCTCTGACAACCCTATTTTGCTCAAGCAAGAGGGCGAACGGCAGATGCGCGGTTCGCTTGGATCAGCGAGTCCTGCCGCGTTCGTGAGGTGGGTTATCCTCCCGCCATGCCAGCGGACCCGCTCGGACCATTTGCCAACTTCCTCGCCACAATCGGCAAGGCCACGAACGAGACCCAGAAGCGAGAGGCGTTCATCATCCTTGCCGCGCGAGGCTTCGGCGACACCGAACTGGCGACCGATCTTGCGCTTGGAGCCGAGTACAAAGTGAGGTTCAAGTCCTCCGGAATCTTGCGACGGGGAGCCATCGATGCCTTCTTCGGAAACCTAGTCATCGAGTTCGAGACCGACCTGTCGAAGACGCTGGACCACGCCCTAGAGCAGCTCCAAGGCTACGTGGCAGGAGCGTGGCTTGAGGACGGAGGCACGGACCGCCCCTACCTGGCAGTGGCGAGCGACGGCGGCCGGTGGGAGGTCTTCTCGCCCCGGCTGCGTGATCCCGCTGGCCCGATTGAGGCTGACAATGTCGAGTTGGAAGCTAGCGACAGGATTGTCGCCGGCCCCGCCGATGCAGCCGACCTGCGCGACTTCCTGAACCGGCTGTTCTTCAGGAAGACCCTGCTCCGGCCTACCACGGACAACTTCGCCCGCGACTTCGGTCTCACCAGCCCCGCCTTTCTCACTGCCAGCGAGGGGCTGGGTCGGAAGCTCCGCGAGCTGTCCAGCGATTCCGAGCTGGACGTGCTCCGCCGAGCCTGGACAGGGTCGTTGCAGATCGCGTATGGAAGCGTGGAGACGCCGGACGAGCTCTTCGTCAAACACACCTATCTCGCTGTGCTTGCCCGGCTGCTGGTTTGGGCGTCGATGGAGCGCAGGGCGATGGCGACCGGCGATCTGGAAGATGCGATGTCGGGCAAGTACTTCGTGGGCAAGCGGCTGGCCAACCTGGTCGAGGATGACTTTTTCCGTTGGTACGCGATTCCCAGCGACACCGATGCATCCCCGGTCTGGATCGCGCTATCGAGGCACTTGGCTGGGTACGACCTCTCGGCGGTGAGTGAGGACATCCTCAAACCGCTGTACGAGGACTTGGTCGACCCCACCACCCGACATGACCTTGGCGAGTACTACACGCCCGACTGGCTGGCCACGCTCATGACCGAGCGGCTCCTGGCGGGCTGGGACTGGACCGACCGGGGGGTACCGGTCGTGCTCGATCCGACGTGCGGGTCCGGGACCTTTCTCCGGGCCGTCATCGAGTTGGTCCGCGCTCGCTCGATCTTAGCTCCGGGCCAGCTCCTCGATTCCATCCTGTCGAAGGTCATTGGGATCGACGTCCACCCACTGGCCGTCGTCGTCGCCCGGGCTACCTACGTGCTAGCGGTCAAGGACCTGATTGAACACGCAACGCGGCCGGTGACGGTCCCCGTCTTCCTCGCGAACTCACTTCAGATCAGGCGCTTGACGCCCACGGCGTCGCTGTTCGGAGAGCGCGTCCCAATCGATGTGGACGGGAAGCCATACATGGTTCCCCCAGAGTTCATCCATGAAAGCCGTGTCTTTGACGAGACCATCGAGGATGTGATGGCCGTGGCCCGTTCCTATGGAAAGCCCACGGCCGACTTGGCAGACGTCCCCGGTAGCCTCCGAAACCGGCTGGGGGCGCGGCTGGATGGGTTCGCCGAAAAGGAAGAGCTGTTGGAGGTCCTGGGCGCTGTGGCAAGGCACGTCGCTCAGCTGATCCGAGACCGTCGGGACTCGGTCCACGGCTTCATGCTCAAGAACCTCTACCGCCCGGCGATGCTGCGGGAAACATTCGACGTCGTCATCGGGAATCCCCCGTGGCTCACCGTAGGCGACATCGCGACTGAGGACTACAAGAACCTGGTTGTTCGCTTGGCGACGGACGCGCAGGTCGCGCCACGAGCTGCCGGCGAGCAGTCCCACACGGAGATCGCGACGATCTTCTTGTCGCAAGCTGTCACGGTGTTCCTTCGACGTGGCCCCGACGAAACCGAGCCAAGGGTCGGCCTCGTGATGCCTCGGTCAGTCTTCACGGCGACCCATCATCGCCTCCTTCGTGCAGGGACGTACACGGGCCGATTCGATGTGGCCGAGATTTGGGACCTTGAGACGGTCTCGCCTCTCTTCAACGTCCCCGCATGCGTCCTGTTCACCTCCCCCTCGCCGCCCCGACCTGAGGTCCTCAAGCATGGCCTCGTGTTCGCGGGGCGGCTCCCGAAGAAGGACACGCCTCGATCCGTCGCGATCGGTCACCTGACGATCGCCGAGGTGAAGTTTGAGCTTGCTTATCTCCGAAGGCGTTCGGCTTGGCGCGCGATTGACCCCGGGAGGGCGCGGGTAGCCCTAACGGAAGCGCTCGGCACCGGCCAGAACGAATACAGGACGGTGTTCGAGCAGGGGGCCATCCTGTACCCGCAACGCCTTATCGTGGTGAAGCCCGACGGTGCCGTGTCGAGAGCCGTAGGCACGGTTCGCGTCAGGACGGACGCCGAGGCTGCGAAGACGGCCAAGAAGCTCACGTCGGTGAACGTCAACCACGTCGTCGATGCGACCAACCTCTACCTGACGGCGGCCGCCGACCACATCCTGCCGTATGCGAGAGCCCGCGATCTGTGGGTGGCCCTGCTCCCGACGCTGGTCGATCCGGGACAGAGGGGATTCGGCCCTGCCTCGGTTGACGTACTGCGCGCCGCAGGTCGGGTCGAGACGGCCAACTGGCTGGAGTGGGCGGAGAAGAAGTGGGCTCGGGTGCGAAAGAAGGGCGACGAGGTCCCTCTCCACCAGCGCCTCGATTACATGTCGCACCTGAGCGCGCAGGCGACAATGAGGCGCTTCGTCGTCTTGTACACGGCTAGCGGAGGCCGGCCCGTGGCCTGTGTGATCGACACGCAGGACCTGCCGCTGCCGTTCGTTGCGCGAGACAAGACCTATTGGGCCGGATTCGCCGATAGGCGCGAGGCGGATTTCCTAGCCGGATTCTTGAACTCGGAGCATGTGGCGGCTGAGATCCTCGACTGGATGACGAAGGGCCTCTTCGGCCCGCGGGACATCCACAAACGTGTCTTGGATGTGCCATGGCCACGCTTCAGCTCCAGGGACGCAGCGCACCGTGAGCTGGCGACGGTCAGCTCCAAGCTGGCCGTACAGGCCAGAGGGTTGCTGGACGCGCTTCCCGACGTGGGTGTCGGGAGGCGACGAGTCTCGGTTCGGAGACAACTCGATCTTGGACAGCTGCGTAGGGTTGAGGAGTTGACGGCACAAATCAGCAGCGTTGTCCCGGGCACCCGGAGGGCCTGAATGCCTTGCCCTTGTTGTCTCGGCGGCCTTGGCGAAGCCATCAGCCTCGCGGAGCCTCATCCGTCCGCACGGCCGGGGGATCTCTATTGCTCTCGCTGCGGGTGGCTCTTTGCAACCGAGATGTTGCAGGGTGAGGACCCGTTGTCGGGGCTTGGCGATGTTCTGAAGTGTCCGAAGCATGGCCCGGGAACACAGTGGGTCATCCGTCGAGGTGAGGCGGGCGCCGTCCCGCCGCCGGGTTAATGGGCAAGGGTCCCGGCAAGAGTCGGCTTACGAGATTCCTCCACGACTTCTGGGGACGGTCCCGAAACCTTCGGTCGGAAGCCACCATCCTCCTCGGGGGGGTGGTTGCCGGTGCGGGGGCGCTCGGCGTGAAGAGCGGCATCGTCACCGGCATTGGCCTCTTTGTGCTGGCGGTCGGCGTCGTCGACAAGCTCTGGGGTGTGGTCCGCCCCCCAGAGGAACAGGCCCGCATGAAGCAGATCCGTCAGTACGTGGAGGCGTTGGTGCAAGAAAGCCGGAAGTCCCCATACGCCACCCTCCAAGCGAGCGTTCCAGATCTGATGGCCAGATACGTTCCGCAAGATGTGGAGGTCCGTCCCGAGCGCCGATCGGATTCGAAGGAAGGGTCCCCCGGAGCGATCGAGCCGGACAGGCCTCAGGTCGCCGGAATCTTCGAGACTTTGGCGACTCATCGCAGTCTGGTGATCGAGGGTGAACCAGGGGTTGGGAAGAGCAGCCTGCTTCACTACCTCTCTTGGACGCTCGGCAAGCGGTGCCAGGATGGCGAGCGGTCCGACGTTCCGGTGCTGGTGACGGCCTCGCGACTGGTCCATCCGACAAGGGGGTCGGGCCTCGCTGCCGGCATCCGGGACGCGGCAGCTGAGCAGTTGGGCTACGCCCTGCGCGCCTCCTTGCCCGAGGCGCTGTTCGACCGGCGTCCGGGGAAGGCGTCCACCTGGGTCGTCCTCATTGACGGGCTGGACGCGATCCTCGATGAGCGAACGCGGCGCTCCCTTGTCGGGCACCTGAACCGCGAGGGCGCCCGACCCGACTCTCCCTACAGCTTCGTGGTGACCTCCCGCCCACTGCCGGAACTGGCCGAACTCCAACGCTCTGGCTTCGCCCGCTGCCGGGTCCAGCCTTTTGATCCGAACAAGCTGGAGGAATTCGCTACTCGATGGTTTGGTGATCGCTCCCTCAACGGGGAACGAGAGGCCGAGCTGTTCTCCAAGGTTGTGCAGTCCAGCCGGATCGCCGACCTGGCCGAGATTCCTCTGCTCACGACGCTTGCCGCAATGACCTTCCAACGGGGGCTCCGGGGTAGCGATAGGACAACAGAGTGGTCCGAGCTTCCGACCACCCGCGCCGCTCTGTACCAGAGCTTCGTGGCGGGGTCTCTTGGAGAGTCCCTGACCTCCGAAAATCGACAGGGATTCAGCGAGGAGTGGGAGCGTCACCTCGGCCAGGCTGGGAGAGACTTGGCTGATCGGCTCTTCAACCAACGCCGAGACCTTCTGGAGGGCGTCGCCCGCTGGCAGCAGGACGGAGGGACGGGCAACCTCGCAGAGGAGGCCGCGCGACAATTGAGGGAGCAGGGCTGGCTGACGAAGGACATCCGCCAAGAGCCGTGGTTACGGGGCCAGATGCTCAGCTTGTTCCTCAGTACAGGCTTGGGGTATTGGCAGGCCGACGACTTCGTCTTCCTCCATGACACCATCCGGGAGTTCATGGCAGCCACTCGTGAGGTTGCTGACGGACCGGACCCAGATGACGAGGCCGCGTGGACTCTCGTCAGTGGGTGGCGGGCGCCCCAGCGCCGAGAGGTAGTCCTCTTCGTGCTGGGGCTGTGGAGCCTTGAGGGGAAGGAAGTCACGGCGCTGATCGAGCGACTCCGCTCGTCCCACGGCCTCATCTTCGCAGCATCCGCCGTGGCTGAGGGCGCCAATGTCGACCCAAGGACAGCGGAGGAGATCCTGCACGCTCTCCAGGGCGAGGTCGGGACGATCCCTTATCCCGACTCGCCTGACTTAAAGGTGCTGGAGGCGCTCTGTCGCCAATTGGGCCAGGCATGGCCCCTCGTCAAGATCGCCCGGGACCGCGACCAGGGCTTCATGTTCCGGCGGGCGGCCATCGAGGGACTGGCCGGGATGGGCCGGACCGAGGAGGCCGTCGCCGTCCTGTTGGAGATCGCCCGAGACCGCGACCAGGACGCCTGGGTCCGGCATGCGTCCGCCGTGGCCCTGGCACGAATGGGCCGGACCGAGGAGGCCGTCGCCGCCCTGTTGGAGATCGCCCGGGACCGCGACCAGCACTCGATGTTCCGGCGGGCGGCCGCCGTGGCCCTGGCACGAATGGGCCGAACCGAGGAGGCCGTCGCCGTCCTGTTGGAGATCGCCCGGGACCGCGACCAGCGCTCGATGTTCCGGCTGGATGCCATCGACGGACTGGCGGGGATGGGCCGGACCGAGGAGGCCCTCGCCGTCGCGTTGGAGATCGCCCGGGACCGCGACCAGGGCGCCTGGGTCCGGCGGGGGGCCGCCGTGGCCCTGGCCGGGATGGGCCGGACCCAGGAGGCCCTCGCCGTCGCGTTGGAGATTGCCCGGGACCGCGACCAGGACGCCTGGGTCCGCGCAGGGGCCATCGAGGCTCTGGCCGGGAGGGGCCGGACCGAGGAGGCCGTCGGCGTCCTGTTGGAGATCGCCCCGGACCGCGACCAGGACGCTTTGGTCCGGCGGGCGGCCGCCGTGGCCCTGGCACGAATGGGCCGGACCGGGGAGGCCGTCGCCGCCCTGTTGGAGATCGCCCGGGACCGCGACGCGGACGTCGGGGTCCGGTCGGCGGCCATCGATGCCCTCGCCGAGATGGGCCGGACCGAGGAGGCCCTCGCCGTCGCCTTGGAGATCGCCCGGGACCGCGACCAGGACGCCTGGGTCCGGGTGCCGGCCATCGAGGCTCTGGCCGGGATGGGCCGGACCGAGGAGGCCGTCGCCGTCCTGATGGAGATCGCCCCGGACCGCGACCAGGACGCCTGGGTCCGGTCAGCGGCCATCGAGGCCCTGGCCGGGATGGGCCGGACCGAGGAGGCCGTCGCGGTCGTGTTGGAGATCGCCCGGGACCGCGACCAGGACGCCGAGGTCCGGTCAGCGGCCATCGAGGCCCTGGGCGGGATGGGCCGGACCGAGGAGGCCGTCGCGGTCGCGTTGGAGATCGCCCAGGACCGCGACCAGGACGCCGAGGTCCGACGGGCGGCCGCCGTGGCCCTGGCCGGGATGGGCCGGACCGAGGAGGCCGTCGCGGTCGGCTTGGAGATCGCCCGGGACCGCGACCAGGACGCCGAGGTCCGGTCAGCGGCAATCGAGGCCCTGGCCGGTAAGGGCCGGACCGAGGAGGCCGTCGCCGTCCTGTTGGAGATCGCCCAGGACCGCGACCAGGAGGCCTTGGTCCGGGACGCGGCCGCCCTGGCTCTGGGCGGGATGGGCGGCAACTAGCAAGGGCGTTCGGGCCGGGCGACCGCTTGCTGACCCCGCTGACGCAAGCCGACGCAACCGCCCCCGACCGCAGCCCCCAGCGCCACGCGAACGGACGCCGGCGGAAGTACCCCAGGAAGAGGGAGAGGGAGCCCGGGCCGCGACCGACAGCCAGCGGCGAGCCGGGCCAGGCGACAGCCGAGACCCCGGGAGAAGCCCGGGCACGAGCGCCAC
>WNGK01008554.1_pt1 | contig 18881 bp, 20 predicted proteins | sample 5400601 | NCBI WGS metagenome assembly WNGK01 (sample SAMN13153376, study PRJNA577476) | soil metagenome | isolation source: 60 cm soil or saprolite under Garry oak tree replicate 1 | place: USA:California | collected 2016-06-15
TGCGCGCACGTCAGCAACCCGCGAAACGCAATCTCTTGTTTCCGGTATTTGGGCTTATTGTGGCCGCGAAGCACGGTTTGCACGCGTTCGCACATCTCTGTGCCAATAAACACGGCGTGTGTGCCGGGGTACATCTTGTCTCCCCATATGAAATTCCCTATGTAAAAAGGATTCGTAAGCACCGTATGGATGTGAGATTTCGAAAACGTTTTGCCGGTTTCGGTGCGAATCACATTTCTAAGCTGCGCTAGCGAATATTGCCCCGAGGCGTACAGCTGGAAAATGCGCTTTACGATTGCGGCGTTTTCTGTGTGTATTTCGATTGTCCGTTCGGCCTTGTTATTTCGATATCCGAAGGGTGCACGTCCTGGGTACATGCCTTGCTCGGCTTTCTCCCGCATCCCTTTTTTGACCTCTTCCCGCAAATTTTCTATGTAATGACGCGCGAGCACCAGATGCATTCCGTGAATCAATTTTGCTTGCGATTTTGCGTCTTTGGAAATGATTTGGCCTTCTTTCACCAAATGAATCTCTAAATCCAAGTCTTCGAGCGTGACCGCATCTTTGAGATTGCGGTACAAACGGTCGGTCTTTTCCACCAGCACGTTGCGGCAATCCCGGTTGTGTTTCAGGAAGCGAACCATTTCACTGAAATTCTGCCTACCTGCGGCTTTGGCGGTTTCGATATCAATGAATTCCTGCACAAGCAAGAACTCATTGCGTGAAGCGTATTCGCGCAACAGTTTTAATTGGGCAGGGATCGAAAATCCCTCCCGCTCCTGTTCTTTGCTGGAAACACGCGCGTAAATAACGGCCTTTTTCATGTGTGCTTCTCCCCGCCTTCATTGGCATCCTTTAGCTCATTTCTCAGTCGCTCAATCTCCACCTCCAAAGCCTTAATGACTTGATCGGCGTCGGAACTGCGAAAAACATGGCCGTGTTTCCTTTCCAGGACTTGTTTTTGCCGCTTGAGATGTTGCAACCGCTTATATAAGTAGATCGCACGCGTGGGGCCCGAAAATTCAAGAATTACAGCCTGTTCCGACGCAATCATCTCGTGCAGCCGCGAAATTCCTTCTTGCCCACGAAAGAATATCTGAATTCCGCACTCCAAACACGTGCAATATGGTTTTTGCTTGCACGAAATCTTCAGTCGTAATTCCCGATTGCACAGGGGACAGGGAAAGGGTTTTCCACGAAAGTTGTCGGGACTGAACGTAACGTTATGTTGCCGACTGGGGCTCAAGGCCGGTTCTCCTCACGGTCCCATGCATCGAGTAACGAAAAAAACTGGCGCAATGCAGCAAGCGATTCCTGGTTCAGAATCGGACTTGATAGTGAATCAGTAGTGTGGTCTTTATTATTTGGCGTTTCTGCTGGCAGCTCGCCCGTGGGTGCCGCGGAGGCATGTGCGATCTCGTCGCGAGTCGTGCTATTTCGCGCTGCCTTTGCGAATTGGGACTTGTCAATCACGACAATCCCATTTCAAAATGAGCGCGGCTCGTAAGGCTAGGAAACGAGTTGGAGGTTTGATTTCCGTTTCAAACAGGCGAGAGGAAGCTAATTGGCGATGAGGCGAACACCACGGTTAAGCACGGGTCCGAAGGACACGGAGAAATGGCGCAACAAAGTCCATTCCTTCTTTATTGTCATCATGGAACAATACAGGCAAATTGAGCAACTTAGCAGGAGTTCGTCCGAGGCGGATCGGGAAAAAGCTCAGCGGTGGGCGAGAAATCCGCCTGAAAGTTGGCGCAAGCTAGCGCGCGAGCTAGGCGAGCAGTTCCGCAGGGATGGTATTGTCCAGAGAAACATCGCGGGCAAGATCCTAGACTTGGATTTGGAGGATGAGTCTACAATTAAAGAACCCTCAGACGAACAGTTCATGCTTTCTTGGCTGAGTTGGTACAAATATGGTAAAACCTGGCGCCAATTGCAACATGAGAGAAGCCGCGGGAATTGGCAGGCCAGCAAACAAATCCTCGCCATTGTGAGAGATTACGAGAAGTGGAAATTTGGCAAGCTGGATCCGAACGATATGCGTTTCAAGATTGACCGGCCACACTTCAATCTGATGGCGTTCGGGTTGGACTTCGGGCTGGATAAGCTTACAGAGTCGCGCTGAAAAGAAATCTTTCGGCTCAGTTTCCGGGTTGCTCGTCATCCGTCCGCAATCATCGTTTGCAGGCAAAGTCATTAACCGTGCAGATGTCCCGCAGCTGTGGGCGGATCCGGCTAATTGAATGAAATCGTGGGTGCGCAGCTCTCTCCGACTAGGCCGACCGCACAGCTAGTGTGCTTGCCAGCGCAGCGAATAAATTTCCTGGGTACTAATATCTCGTGACAGCAGCGGGGAATCGTCGGGAGCCAGGCCAAACCAATATCCGAATGTCCCAACCGGCAATCGCCCAATGCTCTTCAAGTCCACCAGTTCGTCGATTTTGCGATCGCTTATTCTCACGCGAGCAACAGATTGACCCGTGCGAAAGTAAACGTATTTTTCGTCATGTGACCATTCGGGATACGAAGCCTCACCGCCAAAAAGTTCGGCCCATTTCGAAGTCTGGTAATCAAAGAGCATAAGACGGTAAGGCCGCTGGCGAGTTAATGCGGTAAAGTATCGGCCCGTCGGTGACCAGCGCGGAGAGAAAAATTTTTCAGAGCCCGGCAAGGTTGAAACGTGTTTGCTTTTTAAATCCAGAATACGAATTGGTACGTCAATACCCATACCCATACCGCCGAATGCGATTGCATTTCCATCGGAAGCCCAGTTTGGATCAGCCTGATTTTGCTCCTCCGGCAACACTTGTTCAATCGAGCCACCATCAATGGAAACCGTGTAAACATTCCAGAATTTGCCCGGCATGCTGGCCATGAACGCGATGCGCTTGCGATCGGGAGACCAGCGGGGCACATATGCCCGCATGGGAGGAAAAGACAACTCAAGCTGCTGAGTTCCATCCATTCGGCTGCGCCACAATGTTGCGTCGGGGTACGAGGTATAGGCGAACCAGTCGGCGTCTTTAGAAAACGAGACAAACTCAGCGGAGGCTCCGAAGAGATATGGAACGTACTCTTTCGCGTGCACGTCGTAACGCACGATTTCGGAGCGTTTCAACGAACCCACTGCAAAAATGGTTCCGGGATCATTGGCTGGCAGGGGCCAGGAAAAGTCTAAAGGACCGCCGGTCAACCGTTGTGGTTCGCTGTCCCTGCCCCAGAAAAGGTTAGTTTTGTTCGGCAACAGCCAGAGGTCGATTCGACCGTCGTGCGTCGATTGAAAAATGTAATATCGTCCATCGCGGGTCCAGCGGCCACAACACTCCGAGGTATGGCCGCTCCAGTTTGGCAGCAGCGGGTGAGTATTTTCTCCGTTAGGCGAGGCTTCCCACAGCGATTCTGTCTTTTTTTCGACTTCACGCAGAGTGAATCTCACCACGTTTCCATCTGGAGAACAACGGATGTGAGAAACCTGCCCCGGAGCGGTGAAAAGCTTTCTTGCGGAACTCCCGTCTGTTCCCACCAGATATACGTCACGTCCATGGCTGTAAACAACATCCTTCCCATTCGGCATCCATGCCGCGCCGTCGTCAGCTTGCACGTTTCCAATCTGGCGCAGCACAGAGCCGGTGACGGAAAGCACCCAGAGCGAAAAGCGCGCTAACTCTTCGAGATTTCCGACGAGCAGCTCAGTTCCATCTGGCGAAACATCAAAGAATCGAGGGCTCTTTAACGAAGTGATGATTGGAACGGGCTGCCCGCCTTTGAGCGGGACTTCGACGAGCACAGCGTGCCGTCCCGTCCAAAACTCAGAGGTGTAGCTTCGGGTGCCGTCGGTCGCTAGCGGATCGTACTTTACTTGACTGTCGTTGGTTAATTGCACAACCTCTAACGGTTGGACCTGCGGCGGAGATTGGTATCTCCATCGCAGCACAGCCCTGCTGCCAAGGATGACTAACAGCACAGCGCCAAGGCCAACGTATCTGAATTTTGCCGGTTTCCGCGATACCGAGACGCGTTTCGAAGAGTGCCCATCGAGGGCTACGGGCTGAATTGGCATAACCAGCCGGTATCCGTGCTTAGAGATAGTTTCGATGATGCGTGGCTGACGCGCGTCGTCCTGCAGAGCCCTCCGCAACTCGGAGACGGAACGCTTTAGCACGTCATCCGTTGCGAATGTGTCCGGCCAAACATCTTGGAGCAATCGTTCCTTGGCGACAGGTTCACCCGCCTGCTGGGCTAGGCAGACCAAAACCCGCATCACCTTCGGCTCCATGCGTACGCTGGCGCCATTTCGTGAAATCAGATTCAGTCTCGGCTGAATCAGCCATCCGTCAACGCGGAAGTTTTCGTTCACAGCTCGCCCTGGGAAGCTAAGTTCCTACATTATAAAGCCCGTTGTCCAGAACTGCCGAACATGGGACCAGACCTCACCGAAAACTTACGACAACTTCACTTTTTCTTCATGACTTCCCGCAACGAAATGGCGAATAAGTGATGGTAACGCGGGGACGTTGAGAAGTGCTCGATTTTGACGTCGCTATACAAGCACACAGGTTGTTCCAGTGGGCGCAGTTGATCGCGTGAATGCCGGCTGGCCCCCACCGGGCATCCAGCGCGATCTCAGAGTGAGAATCGTGAAACCAAAGCGAAAGATGGTTTGTGGTCCAGAAGGCGTGGCGTTTGCATGGCCGCTTGGCAGTGCCTTCGCTTTAAGCGCAGTCCTTCTCGCGTCTATACAACCGTTGATGCTGCGGGCTTTTCCGATTCGCTATTAACCGAATCAATGACGTGGGCGCAATCCTCATCTAGCGCTCATCAACGGTTCGCGGTCTTGTGGGTATTCGCACCAACAAGTCCGGAAGTCTGACGATTTGTTGTAGTAGGAAGTCATGAAGTCCAGGATTCTGGCGGTTTTGATTCTATGCATCCTATCTGTTGCCCTAGGTTTAGGCCAAACATCCACCAACACCACAAGTACCGCTCCCACCACCAGTACGCCCGTCATTCTTCGGGCACGGGACGCCAATCTTCATCCCGATCTGGACCAGCAGCAGCAAATTGGGAAACTCGATTCGTATTTCAGGCCGGCGACCGTGTAGGAGTCCATACCACAAGTTTAATGTATAGGAAAAACAAAAATCATTTTCGGCTTGGTCAACAGAATGTATCCGTCCCGGCGCATGGTCTCAGACATGGCATCGCTCTGTCGGTCATCCCGAGGCAGGCAGAAGTCGGATTGTTGGATAGCTCAACAGGACAAGGCGCAGGAACAAGATAAAAAAGACGAAAAGTGAGGTTAGGTAGATCCGGCAAACAAATATCTTTCACTTAGGAGACACCAATGAAGTACAAAGGATTGCTCCCGGTACCGCTGTTCGCCAGCCTGTTTTGCGCAGCACAAACTACCACTCTCTATGACAACTTTAACCGCAGGTTTATCAATCCATTGCTGTGGAATACATCCTGTTACACGACAAGCCTGTCGCAGGAGTGCGCTACCGAGATAGCGGCCGGCCGTCTACGCTTGGCCCGCCGCATCACCGGCAATAGAGACACCAATACGGGTTCGCAGTTTGGTTCTGCGTCAGCGTTCTTCTTTAACCCGGCGGTAATCAAGAGCATCACGACGGACCTGGTGGTCCAAGACATTGAGGAATCGGCTTGCATAGCGAGCCCTGGGTCTGCTGGATTTGCGGCTATCAATGCCAGATTCTTCAACGCCGGCAGCGGCGATCAGAGCGACGACGTGGGAGCGTCTCTGCATTTCGGGCGAGCGGATTCAGATCCGAGAGGACAGCTGACAGTGCTAGGGAATTTCTTTCACAACGGCAGCTACAACAACTTCATCTTGCTTGGCAACGTCGCGATGGGCACTCCCGTCACGGCGACTTTGAAGTGGGACCAGACCCACCACCAGTTCCTCTTCAGTTGGACCAACAACCTCACTCACGTGAAGACGAACGGAGCCATGCCTTACAGTTTTTCCGACACGACCTCTGCAGCCGATCCAACAAAATCCCTAGAGGAAGAGCTCCTTCCTCAGAACTGCACGGCCACGCAAACATGGGTCTACACAGAAGCACTGTTCGATAACGTCTACATCGGCCAGTGAATTAACATGCGAATGGAATGGAATTGCAAGGAGAATACGATTGATTGGGGGAGCATAATTGTGCTGTGGGCTCGCGTGGTGATTGCACAGACTTCGTACATCCAACGCCTAGTCGCAGGTAAAATTCACAAAAGAGGAGGTTGTATTCGTCACGACGGCCATGCCAATGCAAACCGCATTAAGGTTGAAGAGGAGAAGCCGGTGAATCAGCGAGGGACCTATTTGCATCCTGAACTTTTCGGGGAGTCCGCAACCCAGACCAGCGCTTTGTCCCTTTGTCCGTGTCACCTGTCGACGCTCCAGAGACTCGTTAACGTTTACGTGGGAGGGTGACTCACCGTTCATTTTTGCAGGGTGGCGCCGCACAAGAAGGACCAGGGAGCGATGTCTGGCGTCCTGGGCGGTTCGGATCCGTCTGACACTCTTAAAATCGAGGACCACGTACATGAAAAGAATTATTTCTGCCAGCTGCGGCACCAATTAAGTTGCTAGGGGCTAGAGCGTTTGCTCCGAACTGCACCTCTCAACAAGGCAGTGCAGATATGGAGGTCCTATTTGACAGCGTTCGTGTCAATTAAAAAGCAAGTCAGCGCGCGCATTGAAGAGTGAGAAGTCAGAACAACTTAGCGCAAACAGGGACGCGACCCGAAGAAGAGAAGCAGAGGCTTCCGTTCCGGAGCGGACTGAGCCGTTCATGGAGAAACAAATCATGAGAATCAAGCTTGCATTTCAAGCGTTGGCTATTGCTGTAGCGCTCCTAACGTCCTTGCGCCTCGCTGGCTGGCCGTCGATTCTCAAGAGAAGTGGCAGTCAAGCTGCATGCTCTCTGTAAAACATCGTGTCGGTTAGTTCGGTGGGAGGGAAAACACAAATGAAAACTAATGGGCTTGCGGTTGAGTCAATCCAAGAGATGACAGAAAACCGGGCCCAGCGGTGGCAGATTTCTGGGCGCTCTTCTGCTTCGCACACACGAATCGAGCTTCAGGATCGAAACGCAGGCCGGAGGCAACGCATCACTTTGTGGCGTTGTTTAATCCTCTTGTTCGTCGTCGGACTGCCCGCCATACTCTGCGCCCAGAAGCAGCAAGGGCCGGAGAATTTCTGAGCGTCACCGATGAGACGCTCACCCTACAAGAAAAAGGCTCCGACGTCTCTGTAAACCGCAAAGACGTTGTCCGCGTCTCAACCGCCTCTGGCGCCCGGCGCGGCGAGCATGCGGTTATCGGTTTGGTCGTCGGCGGGGCTATTGGGGCGGGCATTGGCGCTGCCGCTGGATCGAGCCACGGTTTCTTGGGAGGATCTTCGCGCGGAATCGCGGCCCTGGTTGGCATTGCGATTGGCGCCCCGAGCGGGGCTGCGGTCGGCGCTGTGATCCCCGCCCACACCACCATTTACCGAGCCGCCCCTGCGGGCGCCGCACACCAGACAACGGCGCCTTAGACGGTGTCATCTCGAGCCTCGGTGGGACGGTGTTTTATCAGCAATCCAACACTGTGGATCTGGTGGGGGGCATGATCCCAGTAACGTGAGGTGATCGTTTCACGGGCAACGGTCACGATCCCCGCAAACGGCCAAGCGACGCTGCAGGCTGCGTCTATGGTCACTGCTTAGGATGCATTAAATTTCATCGACATTCGGTTTCGGCGAAAGAGCGATAACCAATCCCACGGTTCCGTGGTGGGAACTTGGATCGAGGAGACAAGTAATGAAACGCATATTGATGTTGATGTTGTTAGTGTTTGTCGCTGGTTGTAGCTCTTCCAAGAGCTCTGGAGGCGGACCAGGGACGTCCATGCAGGGGACCTGGACTGTAACTGGGAATCTTGGTTCCCAAGGTGGGCCGGGTACTTACCAAGTGGCGTTGGTTTCGAGTCCCTGCAGCGTAACAACCCCAGTGGGTACGTTCTCAGCACAAGGACCCGTATGTTTTATCGCTAACAATAACACTGGGCAGGGCTCTATCTCCGGAACAGGACTACCCAGCTCCTCGAAAAACACGGGGCAAGGAGTTCTGATAGGCGTGCCCTCCAACCCGGTTTCCAATAATGCGACATTCAACCTGCTTTTCGTCGCAGGCGACGCAAAGGGCGATGTCGTTGAGTTCACGGGTACCGGTACGGTTACCAATGGCACGATGACAGGGACCGGATCCTGTAGCTCAAGCACGCCCTTGTGTCAGGGCATGAGTGGTACCTTCACAGCAAAGCAGCAGTAGTTAGGGTGCGGCGGATTTTGGTGCAGGGGTGTGGAATTGGGCGCAAGGACTTATGGGAAATCGTCGCGCTGCTGGGCGCGCCCTAACGCTCTCATTTGAAGCTGCCCGCCATGGTGCAACGGGTCGCTAGCAAATGATATGTCCGATTGAGAAGGCAGTCCCCGGACGCGCGTAGTCGCACCTAATCTTGAAATCGAGGAGCCTACTCAATGGTTGGGCGAAGGAATTTAAGAAGCGTCTTATGACGTTCCAGAAACTTTGCGAAGTAAATTGGGCCAGAATCTGTGGCGTCATGTCTCTGGGCTCTTAGAGGCGATCCACCAGCGCAATACATCGCGCCTCATTTTGCTGTGCGCCATCCTTTCGCTGTTCGCCTTTTTCCAGTTTCCAGCTTTCGCGGTAGACGGCCCCACTGCGCAAGCTCCGACTCCGGGGCAGGAGAGCTCAGCCAAAACCATTCTTCCCGACGGCACCCCGATTGAGTTGAGGATCACAAAGAGGCTATCGACAGCTCAGGCCAAGGTCGGCGATGCGGTGGAGTTCGAAGTAGTCGACGATGTGAAAGTGCGCGATCTGGTGGTGTTCCGCGCCACGCCCCGGCCTCGGATGCGGTAGCGTTAGTGAAACCGAGGCGAAGGCCCCTGCGAAATGCAGAGTTGCGCGTGAATGTCAGCGCCGCCCAATCGATTACAGGAAGCGAAGTGGCGATTCTCGGGACAAGAGTAATTGTGGGCAACCTGGATCCGGCAAAGGTTCTGAGTGATTCCGGAATCTTGTGGCCTGTCCTGCCATTTGTGATCCGGGGAGACGAGGCTTTCGTCTCGAAAGGCGCAAAGTTTTCGGCTTACGTCAATGGTGATGCTCTTTTCGATTCCGTTCAGGTGCGGCAGAATATGAGCGCGCTGGAGGAAAAGAATTCCGCTGCACTGGCGGCGGTTACGAGCGGGAAAGGTGAAGTGCACATTTATCGGCACGTCCCGGACGTGGTTGGCGGGAAGCCCACAATCTACCTGGATAGTAGTGAACTCGCCCGCATGCAAGGTGACCGTTATTTCAACATTCTCATCAGTCCGGGGGCGCACGTTCTTCGGGCGGATAAATCCGAGATTCGCCTGGAGTGCAAGGCTGGAGAAGAATACTACCTTCGCCTGGAGAGGCGTGGGCTTGGGATGGTTTCTCCACCGAGAGCTCATTTGATTGTCGTGCCGGGCCAACAAGGCGAGGACGAGATGTACGCCTTGCTGCCGGCCGATGCTAAAGACATCAAAGACCCCAGTAAGCTTGCGACATCTGAGATTCGACCATAGTTTGCGCCGAATCCTCCTTTTTGGCTGCTTGTATAGGCTGCAATTGCTGAAAGTAAGTTGGGAGTGCTGGTAGTCCGCGTCCGCAGCATGACGTTTGCACCGTCCTTACAGGCGCAACCGAGGTACGCGGTCACCACAGGTGGCCGGTTTCTCGACACTCCCTCTCCTCGAATGTACGCATCGGCCTCAGGGTCGAAAAGCGTGGGGTGGCTGACGACCTCGCGGCGCTGTACAATCCTCTTAATTGTTGGGGTTCTCATGTTAATCCTGGGTTGCTATCTGGAGCATCTCTTGGTCAGCGGGAGGCTGAGTGAGGAGATTCGATCTCACAAAAAGTCAGCAGCTTCCTTCGACGATTGCCGAGGCGCGAGTCGAGGCGTTTCGACGGAGGTGCACGTTTTTGTCCCAGGGGTTCGCGAGATGAATCCTCTGAGACGCACCGTTGTCGGCATTCCACGCTTCTCCTTCACATCGCGCGCGATGACGACGAGCCTCATGACGGAGAATCGCGTCGAGAGCTTCATTACTTAGGTCCCGTACGAAGGGTTCGCATTGGTCTAAATCGATACTTCAGGAGGGCGCCGTGGAAGTTGTTACGAGTCCGAAGTGCTCAACTACTTTTGACACCGACGCTGCTTGCTCAACCGCATCGATCTGGCAGGACGTGCTTGCACAGGCAGTCACCGGAGAGCTAGTTGCTGTGCTGAACTACACCTCGCTTGCCGAGATCTGTCAAGATCCCGACGAAGTAGCCGGTGCACTTGATCACGCGGAGAGCGAACGGCGGCATGCCATCGCCTTTACAGCTGAGGGCAAGAAGCTGGGCATCGAGGTGCCGAACAACGTAAACGCCAAGTATTGGAAGCGCCTCCGCAGCGCGTTCCTTCGCCAGATTGATAGGCGCGACGTTATCGGCTGTCTAATCATTCAGGAGGTCATGCTCGAGTCCTTCGCCGTGGCTAGCTACAAGCGTGTAGGAAAGGTCGCTCCGGGCAGCCTGGGCACGACCTTCGCTGCAATTGCCGCCGAGGAAGAAGACCACATCGATCATGCCATGTCTATCCTCAGGGCCGCGCGAGCCCTCGATGTCCAGCGGTTCGATGAGAAGGTGCACGAGCTTCACGTTGAGGTCATGGGCATACTCGCGCAGATGTTTGCCCGCGAAGACGGGGATGGCCACTGCGAGCTTTGCCATGCCACTTGCGTCAAGCAGTCGCTCCCCGTGGTCAGCCTCACCATTTCCGAACTCCGTGGCGCTTCTCTGCAGCATTACCTGAGAACGCTCGACCTACTGGGGCTGCCTGGCGAGATGACCCTCGCTTGGGCGACCCGATTACCGGTCTAGAAAGGGTGGCCCGACGATGCCTCTCGACTTTGCGCTCATCGCACATCAGGAAAGCTGGAGAGCGGCCGCCGATGTACTCGCCGTGTTGCGGGGACCCGGCCGCACGCCCATTCCAGACGATGACCTCAAGGATATCTTCCCGTGGTTTCCACCAAGGGCGGTCTGCCACATCGAGCACCGCTCCGTGCTTGGCCACAGCGTTCATGGGATCTACATCGATTCGTTCATCCCCCCAGACCGGCTTGGGCACGAGTACAGAGCCGAAAACATTGTTCGGGTCCGCGACGCCGCTGCTTGTGCAATCAAAGCTGGAGCGCGGATTGTGAGTCTCGGCGGTTTCGCCTCTATCCTCATCGAAGGCGACTCCGATCATCTTCCGGAAAAGGGCGAGACGGTCTTCACCACTGGCAACACTTTGACGGTCGCCTTTGTCGTGGAGGGCGTCAAGAAGATGAGCACCTTGCAGGGCCGGGACCTGAGTGAAGCAACGCTGCTCATCGTCGGGGCAACGGGAGACGTCGGATCCGGTTGCGCCCGTTGCCTGTCGCCCCTCGTAAATCGTGTGATCCTCAACGCGCGAAACATTGATCGCCTACGCAACCTCGCTGACGAGTTGAGCGCCAAGGGGACGGCCATAGACATAGCAACCGATCTGCAGCAGCTTTCCGTGCAGGCCGATATCGTGATCTGCGTGGCCAGCCTTGAGTCGCCCTCTTTGCTTCTAGGACGGCTCGGCCCCAACGCCATCATTTGTGACGCGGGTTACCCGAAAAACCTCTCACCGGTGGACGTGTTGGAGGGATGCACCGTGTTCTTCGGAGGGCTTGGCCAGTCGGCCGCGGGAATGAGCTTCGAACCAGATGTTCATCGCGTGCTGCATCGTCACCCATTTCCGAATGTGGGACAAGGATGTCTCATGGAAGGCATGGTGCTCGCCCTGGAGCGCAGATTCGAGCCGTTCTCACAGGGAAGAGGATTCATCACACCAGAGCGGGTGGAAGAGATCGAACGCATTGCGGCCCGTCACGGAATCCATCTTGCGCCGCTGTACAACGCACAGGGGCCTCTTGAAGAAGTCCCTTGCCGGACGGAAGGATTAGCAGATGAGCGTCAAATCGCAGCATCAGGTAGAGCTGTTTGATCTGCTGTTTGGGATGAGTTGGGAAGACCCCGCATCGGACCGGCGAGCCCTGATGATTCAGCCCGGCGAAACGCTCATCACAGTCACCTCCGGCGCCTGCAACACACTTACGCTGCTGCTGGAGGATCCTGGCAAGATCTATGCGATCGACATCAACCCGTCGCAGTCGTACTTGCTTGAGTTGAAACGAGCTGCCGTACGCAATCTCGAGTACGATGAGCTGCGCGCCTTTCTCGGGGTCGTTCCTTGTGACCAGCGGCTGCAAATCTTCGAGAGCTTGCGCGGCGATCTGAGTGAGTCAGCCCTTCAGTATTGGACAAGCAAGGCAGAGGCAGTGCGCAAGGGAGTCGTCAACGCGGGTAAGTACGAGTCCTTCATCCGTCTTTTTAGCCGCTTTGTGAGTGTGTTACAGGGCAAGGAACGCATCGACGGATTGTTTCGCTGCGAGACGCTTAAACAGCAGCATGACTACTTCGACAGGACGTGGAACACGGTGCAGTGGCGACTACTCTTCAAGCTTCTCGCCAACAGGCGGGTACTCGCAAAGCGCGGACTGACCACAGATTACTTCAAGTTCGACGATGGATCGTCATCCTTTCCGGAGAGCTTTCTTCGTCGAGCTAAGCGCGCGATGTGCGAGATCCCGATCGAATCCAATTACTTCCTGGCGCAATATCTCCTCGCGGGCTACCGAAGTGAGGAGGCGGTGCCGGCATTCTTGCTGAGGGAAAACCTGCCGGTCGTGAGGGAGCGGTTGGATCGCATCGAGGTGGTCACGTCACCCGCGCAGGAGTGGCTCGGCCAGCTACCTGACGCCTCCATCGACTGCTTCAGCCTCTCCAACATTTGCGAGCTCATGAGCTCCGATGAGACCGGCCGACTCTTCGCAGAGGTAGCACGCTCGGCCAGACCTGGTGCCCGGATCTGCTTTCGCAACTTGATCGTGCCGCGCGGCGTGCCAGAGAGCCTACAAAGTGAGATCGAGCTTCAGGAAGAACTCAGTCTTGACCTGATCGCGCAAGATCGCTCTTTCGTGTATTCGTGTGTGCGCGCCTTCGTCGTCAATGGCAAGAACATCGCTTGCGGGGCACAATGATCTTCAAATTCAAATTAGGGATGCTGAAACTAACGTGGGTCTTGGTCGTCGTTGCGAAGCTCTTCGCCGCCGATCCGCGCATCGGTGCTTGGAAACTTGTTTCGGCTGATTCTGCCTCGGATCCCCCGAGAGTGCTCTTCATTACGCCTCAAGGCAAAGGCGTACACGTATTAATTTTAGGTAGCACCCACCTCGACTTTACTGCGGCCTGGGACGGCCACGACAGCCACGTACAAAATATTCCAGCCTTCAATCAGATCGTGATGCGCAGGATTGATAAGTACCAATCTGAGATTAAGGAGAAGAAGAACGGGGCATTAGTAGCGACGCTTCGTGACAAAGTCTCGAGCGACCGCAAGGAGCTAACCGTCACCACGGTGCAACAGGGGCACCAAGACCAGATCACTGTATGGGAGCGAAGCGGCGGCTTGCCGAATGCCGCCAACCCGTTCATCGGAGAATGGACGCAGGACTTCAGTAAGACTCGATTGCGACAAGGGCTCGCGCTCAAGATCGAATCAGACGGAAGGGAGGGAGTTCATTTCGTCGGCGAGTTCAGCTATACCGCAAGTTTTGACGGGAGGGACTATCCACTGAAGGACTCACGTGATGATACCGTCGCAATAGTCCGCATTGACGCGCATACGGTGGACTCGACCTACAGACGAGGCGATGAAATCGCTGATCGGGATCGCTGGGTCATCTCCGCAGACGGACAGCAGATGACACTGACAACGACAGGTGTGTTGGGCACCGGAGAGCGAATAAAGGAAATCCTGGTTTTTCGGAAGCAGTAAAGAGTCTCGTCTAGTCTAGTGTGCAATCTGTGAGGATAGGGGAGAATGGGTATACTTGGTGCCGTCGATCAAGCCCGGTTCGCCGCTTAGAGAGACCATGGTTCCCGGATCGAACCCAATGAAAGAGACAATAACAGATCTACAAAATCCCGATCGACTTGTCTTCCGCGAGGCGGTGGCACAGGGACACTTTGTCCGTCAAACTGACTCGATCCAGTTCCCGATACCGGGAACATTGAATGGGGTCTTGGCCGCAGCGCAGATCTTTGTATCTTTCGTACTCCTCGGCGCAGCCTCACACGCAAGAACTTTCTGGGTGACCGGACTGTATGCCGTTGCCTTCGCCTTTGTCATGCAACTTGGTTTCGGTCTGGCCCATGAGGCGGCGCATAGCAAGCTGCACTCCAGGCCTGCTGTAAATGAGGGACTTGGCATCCTTTTATATTCTCTGTTTCCTGGAAGCTATCACCTGTTTGAGATAGCCCACCTTGTCCACCATCGAAGGAATCGCTCCGACGCCGAGTTAGAAGACTATGTTCTGCCCGGCGAGATACGCTGGCGGAAGCGCGCCGCTTACTACCTCGTACTCTGCGGACTGTTCTGGTTTTTGACTCCGCTCGCATTACTGACCATCGCGTTGATTCCTGGCGCATCCCTTCAAATGCCTGCGCCGGGAGAGAACTCGGGAGTCGTTTTGCGCTATATGCAGTTCCTCAACAGCGTGAACCCCAGGCGAATCCGGCGCGATCTGCTCGTGACGGTCGTGGTTTGGACCTTGGCTACGCTGCTGCTGCACTTCAAGCTCTCCCATCTCGCCGTGTGTTACGCGGCGTTCGCATTTTGCTGGGCCAGCCAGCAGTACATCTATCACGTGCGCACCCCCCGCCACGTGGTTCTCGGAGCGGTAGACCTCCATCTCTGGCTCCCACTTGAACTGCTTTATCTACATTTCAACTATCACCTGACTCATCATGTGGCCGCTTGGGTCCCGTGGATCTATCTTCCCAAGATCGCCGCGGAACCACCCACCCGTGGTTATCTGGCCACCTACCTCGAACAGTGGCGTCCCCCACAGCTGCTTGAAACCGCTTGGCCACAGCACTTCCAGGCGTCCGGCCCCCTTCCGCTGAGTCACGAAGGACAGCTCGTTCCGGATAGGGAGTCGCATGGACAGCGCACCTGACATGAATACTGACGGCCCGGGGCGGCTACGCGTTTTTTGGGCCGCTGGCTTGACTGCCGCCGTGGCGCTGACACTCGCGCCGCTTTCTTTCCACGTCGAGCGCCACCTCGACACCGCCGTGAGCTTGAAAGGAAGCGAGTCGGATTATGTTGCCCAACAACTGGCCATGCGCTTCCGCTCGCCGTTCGTGGACCGCGTCGTCCTGGTGATTCAAGGGCTGCCCCCCGCAGACTCCGACGAGGGAGCAGAAGCATTGAGAAAGATCGTCGATGCGCTGAAGGGCCCCGACGTATCTGGAATCGTGAGTCGCCTCGACCTACCCGATCCGACCTTTCTAGGACAAGGGGGCGGCACCTTTGTCCTTATCGGACTCGCGCCGGTGAAAGGCTCGCTGGAATTGATGGTCCCCAGAATTCGAGAGCAGACGCGGATACTGCAGGATCAATTCCGGAATCGCTACCCGGCCTTGAAATTGGAATTAACGGGTGAGTTGCCACTGAACTTCGATCTACGCAAGGTCAGCTCGGATGATGTGCGAAAGGGAGAGAGTCTGGTCCTTCCGGCCACTCTAGCATTGCTTCTCCTGGCATTCACGAGCTTTGTTGCAGCGCTGATCCCGTTGGCTGTTGGTCAACTCGCCATCTCGATGGCGCTTGGTGTCGCAGAGCTAGTGGCTCTCCATTGGCACCTTTCCATCCTGGTTCAGAATCTGGCGGCAATGCTGGGGCTCAGTCTCGGAATTGACTATGCTCTCCTCATGGTGAGCCGCTTCCGTGAATCTTTATCCGCCGGGCATGGTCCTTCAGAAGCGTCAGGAATAGCTGCGCGTCAGGCAGGCCACACGTTGCTTGTCTCGGCGTCGACCGTAGCGATCGGATTTGCGGCGCTCCTGACAGTTCCCATCAGTGAGATCCGTTCCATCGGTGTGGCAGGTTTTGTAGTGGCAGGCGCGAGCGTCTTGCTCGCCAATACTCTGCTCCCGGCGGGGTTGGCACTTCTTGGTTCGAGGATCGACGCCGGCGTTGTCCCATTCGTCAGAAGGTGGAATCCGAACTCTTCCATTCACGCGCATGACCGATGGAAACGATGGGGCCGCACGATCACATCGCATCCCTGGACCGCACTCGTTCTCGCCGGTGTTCCAGTTCTGCTTTTGGCGTCGCAAGCCGCCCGGCTAGAAACCAAGCTCCCGAGAGGCAATTGGCTCCCGGCCACTGCGGAATCGGTGCAGGGCTTCCATTCACTCGAAAAAATGGGGCGCGGCGGCATCGTCCAATCGCTCCGGGTAATACTAGAGCTTCCGTCAGATTCGATTTCGCAAAGCGATTCCGGGTGGAACGCGGCCGTCCGCCTATCGGCTCGATTGGCGAGCGACCCACGGGCTGATCGCGTGCTCTCGCTCCCAACGCTGACCGAGGGCCATCGGGACCTCATTTGGTCTCTGTCTTCCGAGACTCGCAGGAGTCTCCTCAGAGGCGACGGCAAGGCTACTCTCGAGGAGCTCTTACCTGCGCCTTGGGTCTCTGCGGACGAACAGATTCGTTGGGTGCGGGAACTTAGACGACTCGCAGTGGCCGATCTACTGGGCATCCCCGGTGCAAAGATCAGCATTGGCGGTATTCCCGCTTTGAATGCCGACTACGAGAACGCGGTCGGCGACCGGCTGTCTCGAGTGATTGCGCTAGTGGTCGCTGCAACATTCCTGGCGCTTCTTGTCGGCTTCCGATCTCTGTTCGCTGCCGCGAAAGCAGTCGCATTGAACCTGCTTTCCGTCGGCGCGGCATTCGGCGCTTTGGTTCTGGTCTTCCAGGAGGGACACGGAATCCGTTTCTTCGGCATCCATGAAGGAACCGGTGGTGTCTTTCCCATCATACCGATTCTCGCCTTCGCGATCGTCTTTGGTTTGAGCATGGATTACGAAGTTTTTCTGGTCGCACGAGTCCTCGAAGCTCGGAGGAGCGGCCTGAGTGAAACCGAAGCCATCACGGAAGCTCTGGCAAGAACAGCGGGTCTCATCACCAGTGCTGCTGCGATCATGATTGTGGTGTTCGTGGGCTTCACCCTGGGAGACTTCTTGGTGATCAAAATGCTCGGCTTCACTCTGGCAGTCGCTGTATTGATTGATGCGACGCTGGTTCGGATAGTGATCGGCCCGGCCCTGCTCACTCTGGCTGGTGATTGGAATTGGTGGCCCTGGGGACTCCCTCGTGCGAATGCCACAGTGCAGGAGAGAAACCGATGAGCACGGATCCGCATGTCCCGTTGATGTCCGTTCCTGCCCTGTTACGCCATCGCGTCGAGATCCGCCAAGCCAGCGAAGCCGACAACCACGAGTTGATAGCTCTCACGCGAATGACACCCATGGATGGAGGTATCTCACTCCGGATCGATCGCGAGCAAAGTCTTCGTGGCAGTGCGAGGCCCACAAGTCATCGGCTGCATCTCCGCGGCGCTGCGCACCGCCTATATTTCAGGAGTCCCGGAAACCATCGCCTACATAGGCGACATGAAGGTGCATCCAAGCTTTTCTGGAAGCCTTGTGGCCGTACGCCTGATCAAAGCCCTCGAAGCCGATCTGCGTCTCAACGGCATCGATCTATGCTTTTGTGTGGCGGCGGACGGCAATCACCGGGTAATGCCGCTCTTTGAAGGACGGCTCGGCATGCCGCGATGGGTTCGGCTCGGACGTTTTCTGGTAAATGGATTGATACCCTCGCCTTTCAAGAGCCATTCGAAACGCTACTTCATTGATGCTGCACAGCCTGCTGATTTGCCGGCCATGACTTCGCTCCTCGATCGCTTTCATCGCTCTCGGCAATTCGCCCCGCAAGTTGGGGAGGACGAAATCGCACAGATACTTTCCAACAGCCCTGAAGAGCCCTTCCCCAGAACATTCGTGGCGCGCAGAGGGCAGCGCGTCGTCGCAACGCTTACCCTTTGCGATACCGCGCCGGTGAAGCGCAATGTGCTTCTCAATGCGCCTGCCTCGCTGAAAGCGGCACTGGCCCTACTCCGCGTCGCCGCCGCACCGTTTCCCGGCTTCCACGTCCCCCGGATGGGGCAAGCCCTTCGGCTTCTCACTGCACGTTATGCTGCATGCGAAGACGGACAACACCTGGCGCTCGAAGCGCTGCTTGCTCTGGCCCGTGCCGAGGCCTTCCGCCATCAATTCTCATTTTTGATGCTCGGACTGCATGAGCGCGATCCGCTCCGGAGGCTTGTCCGAAGAATTCCCAAATTTACATTCTCGTCACTGGCCTTGGCTACGAGCTTGGGAGACCCTTCGGGGCTCGAAAACCGTGTTGCCGGCATCCCGTTTGAAGATTACGCACTAGTTTGAGACGTAGACAATAAACCGTCGAGGAATCCGACAAACTGGCAAATCCTACTAAACACATCGAACCCATAAGCCGCATGCCTTCTTGGACCACCAGGACAGGTTGACGCTGGCTGCAGACTCAACCCCTCAACCGTGTGCTTGCTCTGACGCTTACTTTCCAGCATTGCCGTTGATGAGATAAATCCTCGGCTAGGCTGCGCATCGCCGAGCCGGATTCTTTTCGTCACTGCTGATCTACGCCGCGGGCCTGATCTCGGTGCTCCGCGCGCTTTTTTGACCCATCACACCTAAGGCCAGCGGAATCGTAGTAAGGCCTCCGACCAGCGCGAGAGCCAGTCCGGC
>WNGK01017018.1_pt1 | contig 18876 bp, 17 predicted proteins | sample 5400601 | NCBI WGS metagenome assembly WNGK01 (sample SAMN13153376, study PRJNA577476) | soil metagenome | isolation source: 60 cm soil or saprolite under Garry oak tree replicate 1 | place: USA:California | collected 2016-06-15
GTCATAGTTAGAGCTGCTATAGGGCATGTCGAAGGCAAAAGAGAACTGAGAATCGCCCGGTGGAATGGCAGCATCGCTGGCAAAGCCACGGTCTACCATAACAACTTTGTAACCGCTAAATTCTTGACCCAATGCAACGTTACGGGCAGTGTGGGGCAGAGAGAAACGCAGGGCATTGGGCATACCTTGACTGGCATTGAGTGAGCCAACGTAGGTGCGTGTATCGAGATTGCGAAAAATGTAGAGTTCGGAGACGGAGACGCTCCCTTTTTGTGCATCCGGCTCGCGCAGCAAGATGGTAGCACGGATGATGGCAATGTTGGCAGTGCTGGTAGTAGTCTGATAGACAGTCAAGTTGACCTGTTGAACCGGTTTACTATTGAGCGTGATGATATCTGAATTGTATTGAGCACCTCGATAGCGAGTGTAGAGAGCATAGCCGGTGTTACTATCAGTAGCAAGAGTATTAAATGAGTAAGAACCGTGCGCGTCGGTGGTAACGCTGGCAAGGTCTTTAGCATTGTTGCCCTGGGCCACTTGAAGCGTGACGGTCTGCCCTGCAATAGGTGCATTTTTGTTGGTACCATCAAGCAACTGGCCAAAGATACGACCGGTGCTGGCGGCATGAGCAGGAAGAGCTAGAAGAGTGAAGATAATGGGTATGGATAGCAAGAGCAGCAGCCTGACCTTCATAAGAGAAACTTTCGCAGATAAGTTTTTAGAGAAAGGGTTGCAATAAGTCGCGTAGGGGTAGGGGCCCTTGTGGCCGCCCGTTGAGACACGGGATGGAAGCTCGCGTAGGGGCGGTGGTGGCGCGAACGTGGGGCAGGGGCCCTTGTGGCCGCCCGTTGGGACAGGGTACAGCAAGAATGGGGAGCAGATCGTGCAGGGCAACGGCGCGCGGCCACAAGGGCCCCACACACAATCCCCCGGATTGCGTCCCTGCATCTCCATCGCCCCCGCCCCTACGCGAGCTTCTCTTTTCCCCACTTTGTGTTGATTTATTTGGTTTCCCATCGTTATGATTGTTCTTTCATGGCCCGTAATCGTTCTTCGATAATAGTATCCAGTTCTTGTTCGCGGTCGTAGCGAGATTTAAGGGCTACGAGGGTGCGATGCAGGTATTTTTCACGTAAGGTGTGATAATCCGCTTCTGTAATGTTGCCAAGCTGGTAGTCAAGCTCAATTTCTTGTAGGATGGGATCTTCGAGTTCTTGTAGAAGTTGGGTATGCTCGAAGGTCAGTTCATCCTCATCTGTACTGACAGGTTCGCTTGTGTTGGAGGTTGAGCTGAGAGCTGAGCTAGTCTGCCAATCGCGCAAGATGAAGAAAAGCAAGGCCAGACCAGCGAGCAATAGGCCGATGGGCACAAGCCAGGCTAAAAGTGCGAAGCCCTGCCAGGGAGGCGACCAGACAATCGAGTCCCCGTAGCTATTCTGGAAGTATTGAATGACCTCCTGCTCTGATTTGCCTGCTTGTAGTTGCTGGCGAATGACACCACGCATCTGTTGCGCCAGGGCTGAGGGTGAATCAGCGACAGATTCGCCCTGGCAGATAGGGCATTTGAGTTGCAAAGCCACATTGCGAACACGTTGGTCAAGCGTTTGCTGCGCTGGGTTTTGCAGGAAGACGTATGACCAGATAGCGGCAACGATGGCAACAACGGCAAAGGTAACCAGTAACGGACGTCTCTGTTGCAGCATATGTTTCATACGACTACCTCCTCATCATCACGTCCGGCAGGTTCCTGTGTCTCAACCCCAGGAATTTGCACCGATGAGCCGGGCAGATCTGATGGCGAAGAGAGGGCAGCAGCCATGGTGCTCCGCAATGCTTTCTTCGAGCGTGATGGCCACCAGCAAACAATCCCACCAATGAGCATGAGGGCACCACCGTACCAGACGAGCACGGTAAGTGGATTGACAAAGACCCGAATGGTAGCCTGCGTTGCCCCTTGCCAGTCAGCCAGAAAAACGTAGAAGTCGGTGAGGCCGAACGTCGAGATGGAGATAAGGCTAGCTGGCTGATTATCGAAATTTTTGTAAAAGACGCGGCCAGGGTAGATGTATGCCTGCAACTGGCCGTTATGCCAGATCTGTACGATGGCTTTGACAGTATCAGTCCCTGGATAAGTTTCTTCAAAATTGCCCAGATAGGTAAACTGGTAGCCAGCAATGTGTATTTCCTGCCCCGGTTTGAGCAAAGCATCCTGCTGTACCTGGAAGAAATGAGAGCCAATCACGCCGACAGCGAGCAGGACAAGGCCCAGGTGAACGAGGTAGCCACCATAGCGTTGGCGATAGCGCGAAATAAGCGTATAGAGGGCGACAGGGTAAGATTCACCGTGGCGGTGGCGCACACGCAAACCTCGCCAGAGTTCGTAAAGGATGGCAACGGCAGTGAATGAGCAAACAGCAAAACCGACATTGGCTCCGATGTCTCGTATACCAGCAAGCGGTAGAATACCAGCACAGATGGCAGCAGCCAGAGCTGGCAGGCTCAGGTTACGCCAGAGAGCAGAGGTGGAGGTACGCCGCCATGCCAGCAGTGGACCGACGCCCATAGCCAGGATCAGCACAGCGAACAGCGGGCCGTTGACCGAGTCGTAGAAGGGAGGGCCAACGGTCATCGTCTGCTGGCGAATGGCTGCCGAGATTAAGGGGAAAATAGTGCCCCAGAGGGTGGCGAAGGCGATGCCGATGAGTAACAGGTTGTTGAAGAGGAAAATGCCCTCACGTGAAATCACCGAGTCAAATTCTTGCTCAGGTCGCATTGTAGGTAGGCGATAGATGAAGAGCACGCTGCTAAAGACGATAATGAGCACAAGAAAGGCCAGAAAATAGGCACCGATGTCAGAATAGGCGAAGGAGTGGACGGAACTGATGATACCACTCCGTACCTCGAAGGTGCCAAAGATAGACAAGGCAAAGGAGATTACAACAAGGGCTAGATTCCAGACCTTGAGCATGCCGCGCCGCTCCTGCACCATCGTTGAATGCAGAAAGGCGGTAGAGGTGAGCCAGGGCAGCAGCGCCGCATTTTCTACGGGGTCCCAGCCCCAGTAGCCGCCCCAGCCAAGGACATGATAGGCCCACCAGGCACCCAGCAGGAGACCTGTGGTTTGAATTGACCAGGAAGCTAGAGTCCAGCGACGTATGGAGCGCAGCCAATCGCTATCGAGTTTACCAGTAATCATAGCCGCAACGGCAAAGGCAAAAGGCAGAGAGAAACTCATGTAGCCCATGAGTAGCATCGGTGGATGGATGAGCATCCCTGGATCCATCAAAAGAGGGTTGAGTCCTCGACCATCAGGAGGCGCAACAGGTAGACGTACAAAGGGATTGGAGACGGTGGTGAGGACGAGTAGAAAGAAGATCTGAATGCCCATAAGGGTTGCTATGACGTAGGGAACGAGAACGGCAGGAGCCCGTCTACTGGTGAGAACAAAGATAGCAGAGAAGATGGAGAGCATGAGGGCCCAGTAGAGCAGCGAACCTTCCTGGCCACCATAAAAGGCCGCAGTTGTGAAGTACCAGGGCATGGTGAGACTGGATTGCTGGGCCACGTAGTTGACACCGAAGTCATGGATAAGGAATGAGATAATGAGCGAGGCTGAAGCGAGTATCAGCAACAAAGTTACGCAGAGTGTGCCCCATCTGGCACCTGTGATGAGCCGGGGGTTATGACGCATCGCACCGAGCACGGCGATGATGCCGGTAGAGAGAGCGACACCTGCTGCGAGTATGAGTGATATGATGCCTAGGTCTGAGAAATGCATGATTCGTTTTTTCTCTCCTATCCCAACGGGCGGCCACAAGGGCCCCAACCCCGCATCCACGCTCTACCTGTCTCCCAGACAGGATGCCCCCGCCCCTACGCGGATTACTACCTGGCCACAAGGGCCCCTACGCGGATTATAGCACGTCATGATGTGGGCGTAGCGGCCTGGAATTTCGATGGACATTTGGCGAGCAGAGTTTGGGCCCGGAAGGGTCCTTGACCGGTGTAGTGACCTTCGACGACGACTTCGACACCGGGGCGGAAGATGTCAGGTACGATGCCGGTATAGGTAACGGGCAGAGATTGACCGCCCTGAGTGATAACGAAGGTGATCAGTTGTTTCTGGTCGTCACGTACAATTGAGCCTGCCTCGACGACCCCAGCCACACGTACGGATTGGGTGGCACAGGTGGTACAGCTTTTGAGTTCTGAAACGGTCAGGTAGTAGAGAGCGTTTGCCTGTGTGTTGGCATAGACAAGATAAATAACCGCCGCCAAAATAGCTACGCCGCCGATGATAAAGCCGAGAGGGAGGCGTTTGCGCGGTGGCAAGGCTTTGCTCTCAGGCTGTGGCATTGTCAAGGCTGGTTGCACGATATATTCTCCAGTTAATGGGGTGAGATAGTCGCCTCAAACAGGTTGTTGAGGAGCGCACCCAGAATAAATACGATGATGCCAAGAGCTAGCAAAAGTTGTGGCGCGACTTTAGAGAAGCGCGTGCTTCGCTTAGCTAGCCGACGTATATTACTTTGTCCCAAGTAGATGGCTAAGACAAACATGGCAAGAGCGACGGCAATTTTGAGGCCTAAGACGATCAAATAAGGCCAGCCCAGCATGGTTTGTGTCAGCCGGTCAAACATAAGGTACGCACCAGTCAGGAGCAATACCCCTATGCAGATATTGACAAGACGCCTGAAGAGTGCGGCGATCTGGGCAGCAATGGCGGAAACGCCCGGAGCCGCGCCCCCGCTGCGTAGGGCAGGTATAACAACGAGCAGGTAGACGATGTTGCCACCGACCCAGACAGCTGCGGCGATGGTATGGGCCGCACGAACGATCAGACGAATTTCTAGCATGTTCGGTTTTTAAGGGGTAGGTAGGATTGCCCCACCCCACCTTGTTGGATGCGATAATGCACTTTGACAAAAGAATCAAGGGATAGATGTAGAGGCGGCATTTATGACGCCAGTCCGTCCTTATAGCCAGTCAGCTGATCCCACTGGGAGACTGGCGTCATAAATGCCGCCTCTACATCCATTTGGTCCGCTCTGTGAAACTCCGTAATCATGTCCCTGCAGATATACCTGATTATTATATCAAAATGCATAATCTCGTCCCTATGAGAGAGTTTGTAAGTTTTTCTGTAACTCTTTTTGAGTCATCTCACGAGAGATGGTATGAACTACCACGCCCTGGCTGTTAATAAAGAAGGTCGTGGGTGTGTAGACAACGCCATAATGAACGGCGGTTGAACTGTCCGCATCGAGTACGTTGAGATAGGTGATACCATACTTTTGCAGGAAGCTCAGACCATCTGCCTGCGTATCCTGGAAATCGACACCAATAAAGACGATACCTTTTGCCTGGGCATGCTGCGCCTGCGTTTGCAACATAGGAGCCTCTTCCCGACAAGGGACGCAGGTGGAAGCCCAGAAGTTGAGGACAACAGGCTTACCTTTGAAATCCGACAGGTGAATGGTCTGCGTATGCTGAGCAGTGAGGGCAGCTAAGACGAATTCCGGCGCTGGATGCCCTTTAAGCAACTGGAGGCCGTCACTATTATTGTTGTTCGCATTGGGGGCTGGAGTAAGCAACTGCGACCAAAGCAAAACAAGCAACCCCGCGTTGAGGAGGCTCACCACGGTGAAAATAATGATGCTCCGCTTGCGCGAGTTTTTGTGCCGAGGCTGCAATTTTTCTGCTTGTACGCTATCACTCTGAGTTATTTTGTCTTGCACTTCCATAATTGCGTCACCGGTATCTTACAAGAGATGATGCCAGATGAATTATGGTGCTTGAGACTGATAGAGGGCTTGCATTTGGAGGAGTGTACCTTACAATAACCTGAATATTATCTGTGCTAGGGGTAGTGGCTGGAAAAAGAAACCTCTTGTAATTATTACTTCCATCCTGATATACTTTAGTACACACAAGGGCAAAAGTTTTTGTTCACAATTTGCTTGTGTTGAATTTTATTTCGTTAGGGGCTCTCAACTTTATGGTGTAACAGTGTCCATATCAGTACTGCCCACCATACACTGAGTGCTCTCGTATCTCGTCGTTCTCCTGAGAACAGTAAGCTGGACTCGTTTTCTTAATTCCGCCCTTTTCTCCATCGTGGTCGCATTGATATTCACATCGATGAAGAGAAAGTAGCAGGGAAGTAGCAGGTATGAAATGACCCAGATGCAAGGGGAAGCACCCACTACGAATCACCCTCTATCCATCTCCTCCAGCTCACTCCTGGTCGTGGACGACAACAGCATGAATCGTATCATGCTCTCGCGTTACATTACCAAACTCGGCTATAAGGCCATCCTGGCCGAAAATGGGCGGCAGGCGTTGGAAAAACTGCAGAGCGAGCCCTTTGACCTGATGTTGCTGGATGTGGAGATGCCCGAAATGGACGGCTACGAAGTGCTGGAACGCCTGAAGGTTCATCCGCGCCTGCGCGACATCCCGGTGATTATGATCTCAGCCGTGGAAGAACTCGACAGCGTGGTTAGATGTATTGAATTGGGAGCGCAGGATTACCTGCCCAAGCCCTTCAACCCCGTGCTGCTACGTGCCAGACTCACTGCTTGCCTGGAAAGAAAGTGGCTGCGTGATCAGGAAGTTGACTATTTGCAACAGGTTGGATTGGTCACAGCCGCAGCGGTAGCCATCAAGGCCAATACCTTTCAACCGGAAAGTCTGAATGAAGTGGCTCAGCGCAGTGATGAACTGGGGCAGTTAGCCCTAGTCTTTCAGGAGATGGCACGCCAGGTCTATGCCCGCGAACAGCAATTGAAACAACAGGTGCAGCAATTACGCATTGAAATTGATCAGGTCAGGAAAGCCCGCGAGGTCGCCGAAATCACCGAAAGTGATTACTTCCAGCAATTGCTCGGCAAAGCGGAAGAGCTACGCAACAGGACCAGGGTCGACAAGGAGGTGTGAAAGGATGCACTGTCAGTTTACTCCATATGTGTTGCCCGAGGTCATCTCCATGGTGGTATCGGTCTGGCTCGTGCTCGCTGTATAGCAACGCCGCTCTACATCTGGTGCAACGGCATTCGGTCTCCTCTCGACTCTGTCAATCCCCTACCCTTCAAGAGATAGGAGCAGATGCAGATCGTCTGTTCGGCGTTGTGCCAAATGTCCACAAAAGAAGAGAAATAACCATAACAGAGAGGCCAACGAGAGTAAGGATCAAAAAGCCCATCAAGCCAATGAAGGCCAGCAGTAAACCAGCAGCAGTGATCACAGGCCAGATGCTCGGAGCCGTCGTCTTCGCTTGCAGAGGAACAGGAGAAGCCGGGAGGGCAGNNAGCCGGGAGGGCAGCCATCTCTGAGGTTGGTGGAGCCAGCAATAGTTGTTCGATGGTAGTGTGCAGGATACGAGCATCAAAAGGTTTCGTTACACAGGTAATCGAAGTTGGTAGAGCATCTGGTAGCTGGTCGGTGAGACCAGCAGGTACAGCTATGGGTGGACATTCCCAAGCAAGAGTGACGATGGGAAGGGTAGAGAGAGATGAGTGGGCCTGTACAGCAGTGAGCAGAGACCAATTGCTATGAACGCCACCATCTACATCAAGGATGAGCAGACTAAGAGAGCCAGCTTCGAGCGAGGGAAGATCATCTAAGGATTTGGCTGGAATGACATACATACCGCGATATTGAAGGCCAAGCGTAATCAGGCGACGTAGAGATGGGTCGGCTTCGATGAGAAGAACGGTTGGTTGCGTACCGTGCGACATGTATGCTGCTCCGTAGTAGTTCCACCATAGGGAGGTATCCTGGCCTTGGTAATGTCCTGGCTCTGGTAGTGTCCTGGCCCCCACAAGGGGCAATACATTTTATTTCGATGCTTGAGCGCATCTGTGAATTTTATTTCGATGCTTGAGCGCATCTGTGAATTCGATATTAGCAACTAGAATATCTGTTACACATTACAGAGGGTTTGAGAAAAAGGTTTTCACTCCTTACAGATGCCTGAATAATGACAAGGGCCTCTACATCTATTTGTACAAAAATGTGACGCTCAGCCCGTGCTCTGCCCCAACTGTGTCAACCACCTCACACGCCTAATAACTTAGCCAGCTTGTAGCCAACATCGGGTACGGTCAGGATGTAGCGTGGGTGGCGCGGATCAGGCTCGATTTTGCGACGCAGGCGGCTGATGTAGACCCAGATAAAATCGACTTCACGATTATATTCAGGCCCCCAAACTCTTTCGAGAAGCACTTCGTGAGTGAGGACAATACCAACGTTATGGGCGAGAGTGCTGAGGAGCTTGTATTCTGTTTTACTGAGTTGTACAGGGCGACCTTGCACGAGAACGAGATGCTGAGCGTAGTCGATAGTCAGATCGCCCGTGGTGAAAATGGTCGTATTCGCTGATTGGGCGGTTGGAATAGGCTGACGACGCAGGAGGGCGCGAACGCGTGCTAATAGTTCTTTGATACCAAAAGGTTTGATGACGAGATCGTCGGCTCCAAGGTCAAGGAGGCGCACACGATCGTCTTCATCACAGGGATCGCAGAGGATGATGATGGGTGTTTGTGAAAATTCGCGCAGACGTTGCAACAGTTCCAGGCTGGTAATATCAGTCAGATGTGTTGAGAGCATGACGATATCAGGTTCTTCGAGATCGAATTGACGCAAGAATTGGAGACCAGAGTTGACGGTCTGGACACGATAGGCATGTTCTTCCAGATTGGCACGTAGATAGCGAGTTAGACGTGGATCGCTTTCAGCCAGCAGCACGTAAGTTCGCGGATGCTGTTTGCGTACTCCGGCTGTGTGAGTAACAGGCATGGTTAAGGAGTTATCCGGTGAAGTTACTGCCGCGACTGCATGAGGCATATTTGAAAGTTGTGGGCCGAAGGGCAGGGTGCAGTAGAAGGTAGTACCCTGGCCTAAGCCGGGTGAGTCAGCCCAGATTTTGCCACCATGAGCCTCAAAAGTGGCACGAGCCACAGCGAGACCAAGGCCACTGCCCCTGGGAACCTCGTCATTTTGTGAAACACGGTAGAAACGGTCAAAGATGCGGTCGAGGTACTCAGCAGCAATACCAATGCCGCAATCAGTGATACTGATGCGTATTTCGCTATCGCTGCTCTGCAACTGGAGAGTAATGGTGCTACCGGGGGAAGAGTAGATGACGGCATTGTTTAGCAGAGCGTTGAGGGCCTGTTCCACACGTACAGGGTCACAGGTAACAAGGGGTACGACAGCGGGAGTATGAAGCTTAAAGGCATGATGAGAGGCATGCTTTTGCCAGCGTTCGACGAGTTGACACAAGAGTTCGGCAATGTAGACCTGTGAGAGGCGTAGCGTTTGTGTACCGGAGTCGAGCCGCCATACATCTAAGAGGATGTTGAGTACGTCGTAGAGACGGTCGGTCTGGGTATCGATCATCTGCAACATTTCACGTTGCATGGCCGGGTCCCAACGCATGGAACTACCAAGCAGGGTAGTGGCACAACCTTTGATGGCAGCTAAGGGTGTTTTGAGTTGGTGAGCGGCCAAAGCCAAAGTCTCACTATGTGACTCAATGGCCCTATGTTCCAGAGTGATATCATCCAGGAGAAGACCACGTCCTAAGAGGTGTCCAGGAGTATCCCATATGGGGAAGTAGTGAATACGCAGCCAGTGCACAGCAGCATCAGCGAGAGCAATATCAATCGATGCTTCTTGCTCAGATGAAAACCAGATACGATCCAGTTCAGCATGGGCATGATCACGGTCGGCAGCAAGGGAGAGCAGGTGTTTGCGCACGTCAAAGACGGGCGGCTCGACGAGTTCGCGACGCGGCATGCTCAATAGACGTAGAGCACTAGCATTAAAATAGGTGACTCGTTCGTGTGTGTCGAGGAGAAGAAAGCCACTGCTAATGTTAGCGGCGACTCCTGCGAGTACACGATATTCCTGTATAAGTTCTGCTGATACGATATCCAGGTTTTTTGAAGAAATAAGAGATGGGGTCCCTGCGTCTGCAACGGCCCACCATCCATGCGCGTTCGTATCTGCCCCGTTGTCGGTGGCGAAGTCCATAATAAATATGCCCTCTTCCAGTTGCTTGAGTTTGTGAGTCCTTTTATATTCTAGCAAAAAGGTCAAGGTATGTGTGGTCAGTGAGCAATCAAGGCAATGTAGACGATGAGAGCAAGATGCACAATCATAGCGATAATGAAAGTCCAGACGATAAAGAGGATTTTGCGCCTATCACCGATCGTGGAATAGCTGGACGAACGCGACTGCGGCCAGCGGTCAGCTGCTACAAGACCAATGGCGATACGCAGGCGCAAGGGCGAGCGTACGGGAGAGCGGCGCATTTCGACAACCAGAGCTTGATAACATTCACGACAGAGTACCCAGGAGCGGCGCGGTTCGGGAACACCTTCAGGCTCTGTGATAAAGGTCGGGTCAAGCCAGATACGGCTGGTACAAATGGAACAGTGCTCATTCGTTCGTCTTCTGGCTCTACGGTTAGCGTCACTTTCGCGACCAACAGCAAGGGTAGGGTTCCCTTTATCCATTGCATCTTGCATTGGTCTTTCCTTTCAATTTGTAGGCTTTCAACATAGGGGGACGCATGAATGGTAGGAGCGGCATTTATGACGCCAGTCTGCATGGGGACTGGCGTCATAAATGCCGCTCCTACATCTTTCCTGGAAAAGACCTCCTGACCCTGTGCCAAAATCTTACCTACACCCATAAAGAAGTGCGGCAGAGGAAAAGCGGGTAAAGGTTTTTTCCAGGAGAGGCAACAGGTAGAGGTACCCATAAAGAGGTACCTCTACGATTGATGTTTAGGGGACGATGAGGAGAGGCAACAGATAGACAGAAGTGAAGACAACGACCCAGACAAAGTCGACGAAGTGCCAATACATTTCGGCAGCTTGGACGGCGAAGTGGTTTTGAGCAGTGAAGTCGCCCCGCAGGGAACGGATCAGGACGACGAGCAGGAAGATGACGCCAACGGTGACGTGCAGACCATGGAAGCCGGTCAGCGTGAAGAAGCCTGAGCCAAAAGATTGATATTGGGGGTTGAAATGTTGGCCGAAGAGATTGGTGTACTCATATGCCTGACCGCCCAGGAAGATACTGCCGAGGATGATGGTTCCGAGCAAACCAAGAATGAGGTTACGTCGATTATTTTTGACAATACCTGCACCTGCGATACGCACAGGTATACTACTGGCAAGCAGGATAAAGGTGTTGATCAACGGGAAAGCGAAATCGAGATGCTCACCGTTGGGCAGCTTCCAGGGCATGTGGACGCCGCTACTATTACCACGAATTTCAAGGTAGAAGTAGGCCGCAATCAGGTTGGCAAAGATAAGGGCTTCGGAGGCAATGAAGAAGATCATGCCCCACCAGTTAAGGCTTCTGCCTGCGATTTCATGCTCAGCAGCACCGGTAATCGGTTCGGCTGGGACTATACTCATGATATGTTCTCCATAGTTTTCAGGTTAAACTTCCACTTTAAAGAAGTAGGGTGAGTATAGGGGTGTCCATATACTCTGCTTAGAGGCGGCCAGGCCAGGCCAACCTCTTCCCATTAGCGACGTTCTAGACCCCAGGCAATAACGACAACGATGGTGAGAACGATGCCGATACCTAAGATGATCGTATTGACAATGATACCTAAGAGAACGATGCAGAGAGTAACGGCCAGGGCCAAGGGCCAATAGCTGCTATAGGAGCTAAGGGGCGGCTTTTGCCCCGCTAGTCTAATAGATTTAGCAGACCGTTCTCTATGTACTTCTGGTTGGTTATTTTTTTGCTCCTCAGACACGCTCGTTCTCTTTTCTAGTAAGATGGGAGAGTGGGGAATACCCACTCTCTCATGTGCTATGCTAGTGTGTGGCAGTTTTCCAGTCGGCGATGTCGGGGTTCTTTTTGTCGTAGAACGGGCGACGGCTACGCACGACAGGAACGGTTTCAAAGTTATAGTGAACAGGCGGGGATGAGGTATCCCATTCGAGAGTGAAGGCATCCCAGGGATCATCGCCAGCTTTCTCACCACTACGCAGACTGACAATCAGGTTCCATAAGAAGATCATGATGGCAATGCCAAGAATGAAGGCCCCAATGGTCTGCAAGAGGTTCATTTCATTCCAGCCCATGCCGTCGGGGAAGGTGTAGATGCGGCGTGGCATACCCAGCAAGCCCAGGATGTGCATACTGAAAAAGGTGAGATTGACACCGATGAGCATGAGCCAGAATTGTACTTGCCCCAGACGCTCATTAAGTAATCGACCACTGAACTTGGGGAACCAGTAGTAGAAGCCGGCGAAGATGGCAAAGACGCTTCCACCGAAGAGGACGTAGTGCAAGTGAGAGACAACAAAGTAGCTGTCCGTTACTTGATAGTCAAAGGGCACTACGGCCAGAGCAACCCCATCGAGGCCACCGATCAGGAACATGGCGATGAAACCAAGAGCAAAGAGCATGGCGGCTTTGAAGTGAATCTTACCCATGAAGATGGTGGCAATCCAGTTGAAGATTTTCACGGCAGTAGGAATGGCAATGAGCGTGGTGCTGGTAGCGAAGAAAGCTTGCGCGATGGGCGGCAGGCCGACGGCAAACATGTGGTGGGCCCAGACGGTGAAACTCAGGAAGCCGATAGCCACCCCCGACCAGGCCACAAAGGTATAACCGAAGATAGGTTTCCGTGCAAAAACAGGCAAGACTTCCGATATCATGCCAAAAGCGGGCAGGATCAGAACGTAGACCTCGGGATGTCCAAACGACCAGAAGAGGTGCTGCCAGAGCAGGGGATCACCACCGGATGCCGCAACATAAAAGTGTGTTCCCAGATGACGATCCAAGAGGATCAGTACGCTACCAGCAGTAAGGCTGGGTAGCGCGAAGAGCAGCAGGAAGGCAGTAACCAGGGTCATCCAGGTGAAGAGAGGCATGCGGTTGAGTGTCATGCCGGGAGCACGCAGCTTGAGGATAGTGACGACAAAGTTGACCGAACCAGCAATTGACGAGATACCGAGCAGCAGGATACCAAGTATCCAGAAATCTTCATTCAGACCTGGCGTACACGCAACGGCGTTACCGCAGGATGAGGTCAGTTCGCTGAGCGGAGCATAGTTGAACCAGCCAACATTGGGTGCCGCCCCAAAGAGGAAACTGGAATTGATGAAAAGTCCACCAAAGAGGACAACCCAGTAACCAAAAGCATTGAGGCGCGGGAAAGCCATATCACGCGCACCGATCATCAATGGAACAATATAGTTACCCAAGCCGGTAAGCGTAGGCATGACAAACAGGAAGATCATGGTGACGCCATGCATAGTAAAGATCTGGTTGTAAATTTCCGGGCTGAGTACCTTACCATTAGGTACGGCCAGTTGGGTGCGAATGAGCAGGGCTTCGACTCCTCCCACGAGGAAGAAGAAAAAGCCGGTGAACATGTACATCACACCGATCTTTTTGTGATCGACCGTCGTGAGCCATGCGCCAAAGTAGGTCTCGTCAAGACGCGGCCGCCGTTCTGCAACGGCGCCCTCAACGATAGTGCGGGTTGCCATGAGCAAATCCTCCAAATATCTCGCCCTGTAACACAGGGTCACAACCTATTTTAGACTTTCCAGGTATGCTGCTAGAGCATCGATCTGATCATCTGTGAGTTGTCCAATATTCATATCGTTACCCGGCTTAACCCCTTGAGGATCATGTAGCCATTGGTAAAGACCACAGTGATCTTTATCCGCAATATGACCACTGGCAACGCTACATGCGGGGTCATCCATCCAGGTATGACCACTCGAGGCCGAGAGAACGCCACCGGCAATGAGCGAACGGCTACCAAAGTGGGTCAGGTTGGGGCCAACCAGGGAAGTGACAGGCAGACCACTACTCGTCTTGTCATCGCTCCAATTAGCGATGTTGACGCCGACGATACCATGACAACCGGTGCAGCCACCCGCTCCGGCAAAGATTTGCTTGCCTTTAGCAGCGAGCGCGTCGGTGGGATTCTGTGCAGCCGCCTGCTGGCTACTGAGCCAGGTATTAAAGGTGGCTGAGTCAAGAACAACGACATTAAATCGCATATGAGCGTGCTGGGTGCCACAGTATTCGGCGCATGCACCGAAGTAAGTGCCAGCTTGGTCGGCCTTGAACCATACGTGGTTGTCGTGACCAGGTATGTCGTCGGTCTTACCCGATAATTTGGGGATCCAAAAGCTGTGGATGACGTTGTTCGAGACAAGTTTAACATCTACAGCGGTGTTCACGGGGACGTAGAGGGTGTCAGCAGTAGCAATATGTTCGTTAGGATATTGGAACTCCCACCACCATTGGTGACCAACGGCCTGTACTGTCATGGCATTTGGTGGCACCTGCAGCTGGAACATGGTATAGATGGTACCTGCCAGCACTGCAAACAAGAAGAGAGAGGGTGCGACCGTCCAGATAAATTCGAGGGTATTATTGCCATGCAACTGTCTTGGTTCAGGCGTATTCGGACGAGCGCGGTAGCGGACGATAGAATAGAGCAGCATGCCTTCAACAGCTACAAAGACAATGGTGGCGACAACAAGAATAAACCAGAACAAGCCAGCTTCGCTAGCAGCAACCGGGCCTTGAGGGTCAAGGGTATTGCCGTCGCCACACGCTGCAAACAGGAACGAGGATAAAAGTATGCCGGAGATGATGATACCTCCGTGTTTTATCCTGCCAAATATAGGTATCCTCACTTTTCGACTCCCCTAAATACTGTTTTACGATAGCGCAGAAAGATGAGGTGTCTTCCTGAGAAGAGACTATCTGATGCCGGGCCTGACCCCCACAAGGGGGCCACTACATTTAAGTTCCCGCTTCGTGCTAGAGCCTCTAAAAAAGGAGACACTTTTCCCATTGTTATGAACACTATAGTGATTGTTCCTGTAAGGCGGCTTGCAGTTGTTTACGAGCACCTTACAGTAACCTGAAAGGATCAAGGATATCTCTCACAACGCAATTGCCTCTTTATAAAACGCGTTTCTTAATTCTGTCACGTAGCCCTGCTTCTGTTACAACGTCCACTTTACAACCAAGCAATTCTTCAAGGTCTATTAAGAGTCCACCCATATCAATGAAGAGGTTGCAATCTCTCAACTGATGCTGTATCCTCTAGCAAGAGGAGGACAGAGTTACGCATGTCGGCTGAAACACATACCCAGGCGGACCGGGGTTCATTGCTGGCTCCGCATACCTATGCAGGTAAACTTATCACAGCTGAAGGTTTGGATGGCTCGGGGAAGAGTACACAGTTGCACCTGCTCCAGTTCTGGCTGCAGGCGGAGGGTCATGAAGTTGTTATCACTGAACTCAAGTCTTCTAAACTCATCAAACGCGCTTTGAAGAATGGTAAGAAACAGGGATCGCTCGACCCTATGCTTTTGAGTGTCCTGCATGCCGCCGACTTCGCCGAACGCTATGAACGGGATATTGTACCTGCGCTTGCTCGTGGGGCCGTTGTTTTGGCGGATCGCTACGTCTACACCGCCCTCGCCCGTGATCTTGCGCGTGGGGTCGCACGAGACTGGATTGAAGATGTCTACCGTTTTGCTGCCCATCCTGACCTGACTATCTATTTCCAAATTACTGCCGAGCAATCCCTGGAACGCACCCTCAGCCATCAAGCTCGTGTCAAATATTATCAAGCTGGCATGGATCTCGGTCTCAGCAGAAATCCTCTCGAAAGCTTCCGTGCCTTTCAACAGCGTATCTTACACGAATACGAACAGATGGTAGATGCCTTTGGTCTGCTCCGGCTTGATGCTACCCTGCCGGTCAAACAACAACAACGCTTCCTGCGTAATGCAGTTGAACAGATATTGCCTGACGAATAGAGGAGAAACATATGGTGAATGACCAGCACCAGGGAGAGCAGCCGGGACAGGTACCGGGCAGTGTTCCCATGATTGCTCCTGAACGGCCATGCCTGATCGTACTCGAAGGCATCGACCTCTCTGGCCGCACCACACAGGTACAACTCTTGCAAGATTGGCTGCTTGCCCAGCACTATACCGTCACTACGACTGGTTGGCGTACCTCACCGCTTATCTCTGATATCCTTACTCGCGCACGTACAGGCACTGCTCTGCGCCCCTTAACCTATAGTCTGCTCTTTTCCGCCGACCATCTTGATCGTACTCAGCAGATCATTAAGCCCGCCCTTGCCCGTGGCGAGATTGTCCTGGCCGACCGCTACATCTACCGTTACTCCGTTCAACCTAATATTGTCTTCTACCTGCACATCAGTCCTGAAGAAGCTGTCAAACGCCGCCTCGCCCTTCAACAACAACGCTTGCTTTATTCACAAAAAGAACAGCCTCCCACCAAAAACGGTAAAGGGGCTAAAGATAATAAAAACGCTAAACAGCAGCACGACAAATTAGCTGCGTCGTCTACACTCATCACTTCCTCACCATCTCTCACCAAAGAAGCTCTGGAGAGTTTCCGCACGTTTGAAATGAACATGTACAATGCATACCAGCAAATGCAAAAAACCCTTGGCTTTACCGTTATTGAAGGGAATCAACCGATCAACCAGGTGCAAGCCACGTTACGACGTGCTGTCATGCATCTTCTGCTGGAAGTATGACTCAAAGAGGAGTAAACTCTGTGAAAATCTTGCATATCTCCGACATCCACTACAAAGAATCACCCGAAACCTGGGCTCTCTTAAAAGAGGCCGGGCGTCAATTTGAAGTACTCCGCCCGGACATTATTCTCATTACAGGCGACCTGACCAACGATGGCCTGGATGAACAGTTTGAACGTGTCAAGCGTTTTATCGACGAGCTGGATTTTTGTGATGTACTGGTCATTCCTGGCAACCGCGATCAAACTCGTACCATCGTCTCCACACCGGCTGAGCGCAGCGATTTAGAATACTTCCTCCTCACCCATCCTGAACCGGTCACCTTTCTCGACGAAATTGACTCCTTGGAGGGTGTTAATCGGGGACGGCAGGGCAAATTCTTTGACCATTTTGCCGCCACCGAATTTTTCTATCGCAGAGATGGCGTTGCCGCCGTTGGCCTCAATAGCGAACCAGATATCATTCCTCGTCAGTTGGATATGATGGTACAGCATTTTAACAAAGGCAAGTCGGGCGAGTATCGCATCTTCTGTGCCCATCACAGTTTCTTGCCCGTACCCACGAAGAAGCTCAAGCCCGGTGACGTCGTACCTCGCGCCGCTGATATTCTGCAAACCTTGATTGAACTGAACGTTGATTTACTCTGCTGTGGACATATTCACCGTACCCATGTCTGGGATCTTTCAGATGGTCGGCACCGTCTGTTGTGCTGCAATGCCGGTTCGCTGCTGGACACCTCCGGCAAAAAAGATAATGGCTTTCTCGAAATAACGATTGAACGAGACCTACATATCGTCAAGCGCACGCTCTTCTCGCGACGTACAGAAAGCCTATACCACCGTCCTCATTTTGGAGAGTTTTTACGTAGTCGACAAGAGGGTACAGAGGATATAATAATGGATGTACCGCTTCCTTCGGCACCTACCGCGTTTGAAACAAATACTGGCGAAGGACGTGCTAAGAATAAAAAGGCAAAAGGCAAAAAGTAGTGTAGCTGTCTTTTGCCGTGGAGGATAAACCTTATGGCTAATCAGCGGTCAGCTTCCCAGAAGAATGAGAAAAAACTCGCTAAGCGCGAACGCCGCTTGCAGCAACGTTTACAAGAGGCACAGGCAGCTTATACTAAAGCTATGGATCGTTTCAAACGTGCCACGGCGCGTTTACAGAAACGCCGGACTCGTCTCCAGCGCATAGAGCAACGCCTGTCGGATATGCGTCAACAGACTTATATGCCTTCCTCTGCTACCGCAACTCCTGCGACTCCACCAGTGGTAGCTCCACCCGTTAGCCCAGAGCCGCAGCAAGAGACTGTTGCGGCGACCAGTCAGGATGCATTTATCCAGGAGGCGCAGGCAGAGCAACGTTTGCTCAGCGACGAAGAGCAGGCGGCAGCCACCGCACCCGTTGAAGATGTGCAGCAAGAGCAGGCCATGCTCGATGCAGAACTGCAAGCAGCAGCTACTGCACCGGTTCAGGATATCCAACCGGAGCAGACCCTCATGCGTCAAGAATTAGAGGCCGAGGCCACTGCACTTGTCGAAGATACTCAACAGGAACAAGCACAATTGGATAAAGAGCTGCAGATGGCAGCTCCCTCTGTGGAGGATACGCACCAGGAACAGCTTGTCGAAGCATCACAGGCTGGTGCCACAGCCCTTGCCGAAGATACCCAGCAAGAACAAGCCCAACTTGAGGAAGAACTGCAGGCAGCGTCTAGCGCTCCCGTTGAAGAGGTGCAACCGGAGCAAGAACAATTTGAGGAAGAATTACAAGCGGAAACAGTCGCTCCTGTGGAAAGTGTGCAGCAGGAGCAAGCCCAACTTGAGGAAGAATTACAAACAGAGGCTACCACCCCTGCTGAAGATGTTCGCCAGGAACAGGCACTCCTAGATGAGGAATTGCGTGTTGCGGCCATATCTCCCTCTGCCAGTCCCATTCCTGTTTCTCCAACTTCTACAGAGACTTTAGTAGAAGAACCCATACCGGAAGAGCCAACTCCACATGAAGCCATACCAGAGGAACCTGTAGCGCAGGAACCCGCACTGGAAGAGCCCGCAACGCAGGAACACATACCAGAAGAGCCAACACTGGAGCAACCCACACTGGAAGAGCCAGTACCCCAAGAACTTGCTCCGGAGGAACCCCCTCCGGTTCCAACTCCAGCTATGGAGACGGCTGAGCCGCCCCTTACTCCCTCTAACGTAGCTACAGAGGCAGGGCCAGAAACGTCGCAAACCGTTGAGTCTGATCAACAACTGCCACGACCTGCGGAGCCTGTTCATCCA
>WNGK01011333.1_pt1 | contig 18875 bp, 19 predicted proteins | sample 5400601 | NCBI WGS metagenome assembly WNGK01 (sample SAMN13153376, study PRJNA577476) | soil metagenome | isolation source: 60 cm soil or saprolite under Garry oak tree replicate 1 | place: USA:California | collected 2016-06-15
CACAACTTCGTCGTCGAACTTTCCCGCCAGAATTGCCGCCAGCGCTTTCTGGTGGCTGCGCAACGAGAACTCATCCGCCGCCTCGCGCGTGATGCCGATGCGCTGCGCGACGCGCTCGGCGGTGAGTCCCATGGAAAGATAAGCGTCCGGATAATGATCGACCAGCCAGGGATTAGGCGAGATCTTGTGCCCACCCATCGGAATCATCGACATCGATTCGGTTCCACCCGCGACGATCACCTCCGCGCCACCGCTCATGATGCGCTCGGCCGCCATAGCGATGGCCTGTAGCCCGGAAGAACAAAACCGATTGATGGTGAGCGCCGAAACCTCCACGGGCAGTCCCGCGCGCAGCGAGGCAATGCGGGCCACGTTCATCCCTTGCTCGGCCTCGGGCATCGCGCAGCCCAGTATGACGTCTTCGATTTCGTTGGCATCGAGTTGCGGCACACGTTCCAGCGCGCCCTTGATCGCGACCGCGGCCAGTTCATCGGGACGAGTGGCGTGGAGCGTGCCCTTGTAGGCGCGTCCCACGGGAGTGCGCACAGAAGAAGCAATGATGACTTCACGCATCGGATTTCTCCATTCCCTGTTCGCTACGGATTAGATGCGCGGTATTCTGCGCCAGCTTCAAGCGCAGACACTCACTTCGCCGGCGCAAAAAAGTAATAATCAGCGGTGTAATCGCTCTTCGTTTCCGCGTCTTTGTGCGATTCATCGCAAACGTCGCTGCCAGGCTTGCCGCCGTGCGTGTGCACGCGCTGAATCGTCGTCACCTTCGCGAGTCGTCCCTTGCCCGCATTGCTCACCACATTTACCAGCAGCCACGGAATTGACTCCGAGTCGAGCGAGTCGACATGGGCGGCTGCCTTGCCGGTGACTTCGCTGCCGTCTTTCAGTTTCCACGTTGGCAGCTTCGAGGTCGGGTCAGCGGAATGCTCCCCGATCACTTTATCTTTGCGATCGCTCAACTCCGCCTGCGGACCCTTCAGCGTCCCGCTGAACTTGCCGTCCGCACCTGCCTGGCAGGTGTAGATCTGCGATCCCTTGCCATGGACGAACAACACAGGTTCCAGGCCTGCGGGCACGGCGATCGCGTCCGGCACGTCGGGAGCAGACTCGTTCGCAGGAGCTTCTTTCTGCTGGTTGGCTTGGGCATTTGCAAACCGTGTCGAAGATATGAGGACGGTTAGACCGATAACCGTAGCAGCAAACAGAGGTCCTCGCATGAGGCGATTGTAGCGCGGGGATAAAGCTACTACAAAGTTGACTCTATGTAGCGCGTAGCGTTACACTATACGAGGTGATCAAGAGCTTCCGGCATCGCGGCGCGGAGAAGTTCTTCCACACCGGATCGAAAGCAGGGATTCAGCCGAAGCACGCCAGCAAGCTGCGCCTGCAACTGTTCGCTCTTGATAACGCGAGGCGGGCAGAAGACATGAGCGCTCCAGGATGGAGTCTTCATCCGCTGGCCGGAGATCTCAAGGGTCATTGGGCGGTCAGCGTCAGCGGAAACTGGCGGCTAACGTTCAAGTTTGATGGCGAGGACGCTGTCCTAGTCGACTATCAGGACTACCACTAGCGCGGCAGTTCGAAATCACGGTCTCACGACCGACAACAGGAGCAAGGAGTCGTCCATGCGCATGCACAATCCACCGCATCCCGGGCTGGTTCTCCGCGAGTATCTCGGGGACCTGGCCGTATCCGCGGCAGCAGCCCATCTGCGGGTCACACGTGTAACTCTGTCGCGAGTGCTGAACGCCAAGGCTGGAATCTCAGCCGCTATGGCGATCCGTCTGGCCGCTGCCTTGGGTACGACGCCAGAACTGTGGATGAATATGCAGTCCCAGTACGACCTCTGGCGGGCGAAGCAAGCCCGGCAGCCGGCAGTGAGGAGGTTTGCGCATGTGGCGGGGAGTTGAAATCCGTCGGGTAGAGCAAGAGTACCGCGTTTCGAAAACCGGCGCGACCTACCTCCGTATCGCTAGTTGCAACAGGAGCGCGCCCTCAACGGCGGAGACATCCGCGCGCGATAGGATTCCCGCTTTGTTTTTCAGCCGCTGTTTAGAGGCGGTCATGATTTGGTCGGCCATCGCCTTGCGCTGCTCACCATTGAGAGTAATCAATGCTTCGCCTGGATAGATCTTTGCCACCTGGCTCGAAATCGGAACTACGATCACGCGGTTGAGCGCGGCATTGGCTGAATCATTGCTGACGACAACTGCCGGGCGGGTTTTCTTGATCTCGCCGCCGACCGAAGGCTCGAACGAAACCCACCACACTTCACCTCTGCGGGGATGCATCGCCGATCAGCCCCTCGCTCCACTCTTCGGCTTCGCGCTCGCGTTCCGAATCATTGGCCATCTCGCGATACTTCGCGACCAGACTGTTGGGTGACTGCTCGGCGGCGATACGTGCGGCCTCTTCGACCTTAGCTGCGGCGTAGCCGTCCACGACAAACCAAGTGGCGTGCCCGCGCGATACCGGATTCCCTAACGGCTGTTCGTCGCTGCCATTCCATCGCGTCGCGATGACTTCTTCTTCGTTCCACAAGATTCGGGCTACGCTCATTCGTTTCTCGCCGGGATCGTGGATGACCTCCAAAACGCCGCCGACCATGGTCTTGGGAGACAGAACTTCATCAGGGCGAACATAAGCCATGTGCTAACTCCTCCACTCCAAGATAGCTATGGCGGTAGTTTGTGTCAAGAGCTATATGTTATATCTAACGATGATAGCTTACATTTCACTTAATATGTGTATAATCAGTTTCTTAGCGTCTTACCAGTCTTCAGGGTGAACTGAATCCTCTCCTGTGTCTTTTTCTCGCCGCAGAGCGATTTGAAGCCTTCGCGCTCCAGGTCGAGGATGTATTGCTCGCTCACTGGAGTACCCGGAGTGATGCTGCCGCCGCAGAGGACTTCGGCGATTTTGGCGCCCAGCTTCACTTCGTAGTCGGTGATGAAGTCGCCCTGGCGCATGAGGTGGACGCCCATCTTCAGCGCAGCCAGAAGATTTTCACCGGGTGCGGGAATGTCAGTGCGCGGCACTGGGGGCTCGTATCCAGCGCGCGCCAGTTCCAGTGCGCGCGCCTTGGCGTCGGAGAGCACGCGCTCGCGATTCATGGTGATGCGGTCGCCCTCGGAGGCGAATCCCAGGCTGCGCGCCTCGTGCGCCGACGTCGCTACCTTGGCGGTGGCGATGGTTTCGAAGGCTTTCTTCATGGCCTCCATCATTTGATGGCCTGCGTCATTCCCTGGAACTGGCGGATGGCGAGGTCAACGTCGTCCCATTCTTGCTCCTGCACGCTCATGAGGAGCAGCATCAGGTTGGCGCCCACGGAAAAATTCGTGGCATCGTTGGTGATGACGAATGCGTCGAAGTTGTCGCCGGGGCCGCCCGGTTTCAGGGATTGAATAATCAGGCTGATGATGTCGGAGCCCAGGGAGTTCATCTTGCTGTGGAACTCGAGGCAGCCCACGCCGTCGCCCAAATCGATGAGCGACGCCCCGGAATTTTTCTTCACCACGCCGTTGGATTTCTTAGCGACCGTGGTCGACCAAACGCCTGCGGGAACGTGAACCAGTTTCCAGTTCTCAGTTCTCAGTTCCCAGTACTTACGTCCCGATAGAGATTTTGGGTCGTCGGCGTACCAGGACTTTTGTCCTGCGGCTAGAAGCTTTTCTACGTTCGCCGCTATCGGCCTGCCTTCTTTTTTCATGCGGGCAACTGTCGCTTCGACGCCGGCGGCGTCCCAGAGTTCAAAGGGGCCAAGTTCCCAGTTGAAGCCCAGGCGCATTGCCCGGTCGATTTCAACGATCGAGTCGGAAATCTCAGGCACGCGATTGGCGGAGTACGTCCACAGGTCGGAGAGCGCAGCCCAAAGAAACGCACCGGCTTTGTCGCCCTTCTGCGGCGCGCCTTCCAGCCCAAGCAACGTGCGCAGCCGTGTTGCCGTATCTTCGATATTTTTCGCCATCTCGAGTGCGGGGAACTTCGGCTTCTGTCGGGGACGGTATTCCAGCGTGCGCCAGTCTAGCGCTAGACGTTCGTCTTCCTGATTGAAGTCGGCGGACGGGAGTGTCCGCCCCACATTTTTCTTATAGAAGCCACCTTTGGTTTTGTCGCCCAGCCATTTGCGCTCCAGCATCTTGCTGAAAAAGTCGGGCAAGCGCAGATCGCTGCGCTCGTCGTGGACATTCGCCGTCATGTTGCTCACGACATGCCCGAGAATGTCGAGCCCGACAAGATCAATGGTGCGAAACGTGGCAGAGCGTGGCCAGTCCACGGCCTGTCCCGTGAGCGCATCGACCTCTTCGATGGTCAGGCCCATCTCCTGCATCAAGCGCATCACGTTCAACACGGAAAACGTCCCGATGCGGTTGCCGATAAAGTTGGGCGTGTCTTTCGCGAGCACAACGCCCTTGCCCAGTCTCACATCGCAGAAATGCGAGACGGCGTCGATCAGGGCATGGTCAGCCTCCGGCGTGGGAATGAGTTCAAGCAGCCGCATATAGCGCGGAGGATTAAAAAAATGCGTGCCAAACCACGAGCGGCGGAAGTCGTCGGAGAATCCTTCGGCGATCTTGCCTAGGGGCAAGCCGCTGGTGTTGGTGGTGATGATCGTCCCGGGTTTGCGAACGGCATCGACTTTCTTCAGCAAGGCTCGTTTGAGCTCGAGGTTCTCGACCACGGCTTCGATGATCCAGTCAACGTCCCCGAGTTTCTTGAGATCGTCTTCGAAATTCCCTACGGTGACCAATCGGGCGAGCGACGGCTCCATGAACGCGGCAGGCTTGGATTTCTTGGCGGCGTCGAGCCCGGCGGCGGCGATTTTGTTGCGCGCGGGACCATCGGCGTTCGGAGGAACGATGTCCAACAGATAACACGGAACGCCGGCATTGGCAAAATGCGCGGCGATGCGGGCGCCCATGGTTCCAGCGCCGAGGACAGCAACTCTATTGATCCGCTTCATGAATAGGCCTCGAATGAAAGTCTTAACCACAGAGGACGCAGAGACACAGAGGACTACGATTGAAATGAACCTGCAATGGTAATCGCACAGAGGCTAATTGATCTAGGGCTTGCAGTAGCGCCGGCGCCCCGCCGGCTGTAGTTGGGGCGTCCCGCCCACGCATTCCTTCCATTCACCCTTTCGAATGCGTTTCTAAATACTCTAGTGCCCGGCGTGCCATCTGTTTCTCGCCCCCGTACGCCAGCAGCTTGGGCGCGTCTTCCAGACGCACCCACTTCGCGCATGCGACTTCGATGCGCATGTCGTCGGCGATCTTGTCGATGCGTCCGGATTCATAGCGCAGCAGGTAGAAGCTGACAATCTTGAACACGCGCTCGCCGTCGCTCCACGAACGTACGTACACGTACTTGCTGTCACTCAGCTTAGTGATCGGAGTTGCGCTGATCCCGGTCTCTTCCCGAACTTCGCGCAAGGCGGCTTCGAGCGCTTTCTCGCCCGGATCAACCAGCCCCTTGGGCAGGCACAACACCGCCTTCGGTTTCGCGCGAACCGCACGCTGGGTGGGGTCGGGGGCGGCGGCTGGCGCCCCAGGAGGCAGTTCAATGGCGGCCATCCACCAGCCATCGTCTTTCTTGCGCTTGCGGATGACCACGCCGCCGGCTGAGATCTCGCGCACCATAGTGTTCGCAACTTATCAGGAATACAGGAGTTTCGTCACGGAGTACTGGTTCCACGGTAACTGTTACCCGTGACCATTGGGGTCCCCAACGTAATACCCTGTAGCACCCTTGTGCCCTTACAGACATCTAAGCAATTGTGGCATCTTATATGCCAGCAGGGCTTTTAGTACTTCTGGCCGCTCGCGGGCCCGAAATGTGGGGTTTGCTGTGAAAAGCCTGGGGAAGATTATTCGGACCGTGCAGGCCTTCGGCCGGGAACTTTCCCGCAAGACCGCTCCCGTTCTGTCGCCTCGGATTCCCGCTATCGGCCTGGCGTTGGGCGGAGGATTCGCCCGCGGCATCGCGCACATCGGCGTTCTGAGGGTTCTCGAACAAGAGGGCATTCCGGTCCGCGTGGTCACCGGCACCAGTGTGGGCGCTCTCATTGGCGCGTGCTATTGCAGCGGCCTAACGGTTCGCGAGCTGGAAGACGTGGCGCACAGCGTCCGCTTCACGACCTTCGCGCGCTGGACGGTCTCGCGCTACGGCTTTGCTTCCAACGACCGTATGGTGACGTTCCTCGCCCGTACTTTGAAGGTCAAGACATTTGAAGAATTGCGCATTCCGCTCGGCGTAACTGCGACAGACTTCAATACCGGCGAAGGCGTAGTTTTTCACTCCGGTTCGATCATCGATCCGGTGCGCGCCAGCTGCGCCTATCCCGGCATGTTCCTGCCGGTAGAAATTCGCGGCCGCTACCTGGTCGATGGGATGCTCTCGCATCCCGTGCCGACACGTCCCCTACGCGAAATGGGCGCCGATCGCGTGCTGGCCGTGCACTTGAAAGGCACGTGGGCCAACGGCGGCCCCCCGCGCCATCTGTTTGACGTGATCGGACAATCGTTCGCCATCGCCCAGGATTCGATGTCGTGTCTGTGGAAGGAAGCCGCGGACCTGGTCATCGAGCCCGACGTCGCCGGCTTTGCCTACGATGACTTCAAGCGCGCCGACGAACTGATTCATGCCGGCGAAGTGGCCATGCGAAAAGCTCTGCCAGAAGTACGCAAATGGCTGGAGATTCCCGCGGAAACAACTTACACCGATACCGAACGCCGTGCCGTGCCCCGGCCCGCGCCCATGCCGGCGGATTGACCTCAACGGATTGAATCTGGGCAGACTAAGCAGACCAAACTCAAAGACCTATGTGGAAGGTTGCCTTCAAAGGAATCTATCTCGTCCATGCACTGGTCCTTGTCCTAGCCGCGATTGTTTTTTTTCGCTTCTGGGCGCGTGCCCGCTTCTGGCTCCCGAAGTATGTGCATGTGTTGGCTGGCGTCGGTTTCGTCATCCTGCTCTGGGTCCTCTCGATGGTCCCAGCAGATGCTCCAGTCAACCATTGGGGAGCCTTATCGAGATTTCTTTTTGCGCTCGTAATGCCGGCGATAGTCTATTTCTTTTTCGTCTTCTACGGAGGGCAGCGGGCGGCTTTCGACCGATCTGTCGCAACTCAGCTGCCTTATCCCTTCTGCGGCCAGCCGGTGACAGCATGCCCAGCGAATACCACCGAACCGGCGTCAACCGCGCGCTTCCTCGATCAAACGTGTGCACACTGCGGTCAGACGCTCATCAGCTAAGAATTTTCCGGCGACTTCTCCGCTTCTTCCTGAATCCTCTTCCATGCGTGCTCTACATGCCGCAACTGCGTGTTCGTCTGCCCTACGCAGAGGCGCAGCGTCAGCTTCCCGCTTAGCTTGGTGTGCGTCATGAACAAGTCGCCACTGCGGTTGAGGCGATCCATGATGGCTTGGTTCGCCGCATCCCCTCCCTTGTTGCGGAAACACACCAGATTCAGTGGCGCGGGCGCCGCCAGTTCGAAGCGGTCGTCGTTTCGCACCCACTCCGCGAACTGCTGTGCCAGTTGCACGTGCTGGCGAATGTGGTGCCGCAGGCCCTCCACGCCGTAATGGCGGATCACGAACCATAACTTCAGCGAACGAAAGCGCCGTCCCAGTTGAATGTGCCAATCCCGGTAGTCTATGACCGCACCCGATTCCGTGGCCTGATTCCGCAAGTACTCCGGCAGAATGCTCAAGGTTTGAATCAGCGCCTTCCTATCGGCGACCCAGAAGCAATTGCAGTCGAAGTTAGTGAACATCCATTTGTGCGGATTGAAGTTGTAGCTGTCGGCGAACTCAATTCCGTTCTGCAAGTGGCGGAACTCTGGGCAGAGCATGGCGGTTCCCGACATCGCCGCGTCCACGTGCAGCCAAAGATTATGCTGGCGGCAGACTTCGCCGATCGCAGCAATCGGGTCCATCGCGTTCGAAGAGGTTGTCCCGACAGTTGCGCATACGAAGAACGGAGTCAGCCCGGCGTGCCGGTCAGCCTCGATCTGACGCGCCAGGGCTTCGGGCCGCATCGCAAGATTTTGGTCAACTTCGATCAGCCGCAGATTTTCCACGCCGATGCCGGCAATCATGGCAGCTTTTTCCAGCGACGAATGCGTTTGCGTCGAGGCGTAGGCTACCAGCCGTCCGTCGCATCCTTTCTTGTTGCTGACATAGTTGGTAGCGCGCTCGCGCGCGGCCAGCAGGGCGCACAATGCCGCGCTCGAAGCTGTGTCCTGAATGACGCCGCCGCCCGTGTTCGACGACAGGAATTTCTCGGGCAGGCCGAGCATGGCAACCAGCCAATCCATCACATGCGTTTCGAGTTCGGTGCAAGCGGGACTGGTCGACCACAGCATCCCCTGCACGCCCAGCCCGGAAGAGAGTAGATCCCCCAGAATTCCCGGTCCCGACGCGTTGCATGGGAAGTAGGCGAAGAAATTGGGCGACTGCCAGTGAGTAACGCCTGGCAGAATCAGCCGCTCGACATCTTTCAGCAGCGTGTCAAAGGGCTCGCCCTGCGCCGGAGGACTCGCCGGCAGCGTCGCGCGAATCTCTCCCGGTTTCACCTGCGAGAGCACCGGAAACGATTCGAGGCGTGACTGGTAGTCGGCAATCCAGTCCACCACGGCATGTCCGTGGCGCCGGAATTCTTCGGGCGTCATGTGAAAGGATTTTTCGTCTTGCGTCTCTGAGGACAAGGTCCACTCCCGGCGCCCGAACCGCAGGCGCTAAAGATTGTCGCGAAACGGTCGATCTTTAACTTGGTTGACCCTCTAGTTTGTAGCACACATCGGTTAGCACACTGCGCCTGTCGGATACCGCGGCGATCGAGCATGTCATCGTCAGAGCTCCGGAGCGTCTCTACCATGCACGGCAGGATCCTGTGGCAGTTCCGCGACTATATCGAAACCCGTCACAGCAAAGGCACTTGGACGGCCGTATTGAAGACTGCGGGGCTTGAGGACCGCGTGTACCTCCCCCAGGCCTATCTCGACGAGGAAGCCTTTTCGCTGCTTAAGGCTACCGTTAAGGTGAGTGGAAAATCCGCCGCCGTCGTGCTCCAGGAGTTTGGCCAATTCACAGTACCTGCGCTGCTCGGCATGTACTCGCACCTCATCAAGCCGGAGTGGCGCACTCTAGACGTGATTGAGCACGCCGAGAGCGTTCATGGGGCGGTGCGGCGGCAGGAGCGCGGCGCCGCGCCTCCCTACCTGTCTACTCGCCGCATTAGTCCGAACAAGTTGATCGTGACCTATGACTCGCCGCGAAAGATGTGTGCGTTCGCCGTGGGTGTGGGCCTCGGTTTGGGGAAACAGTTTGAAGAAGCCGTCACCGTCCAACACAACCCCTGCATGTATCTCGGTGCCGACCACTGCGAGATCAGCTTCACGGTTGCGTGACCGTGCGGACGGCGCTGCATCGCTCATGAACGGTCCCGATCGGTCATCGTATTCGCCCAAAATAGAGGCGCGTGGTGTAGTCAAAGGCAACGTGTCCGACGACGGCGTGCCTGTGAAAAATCCTCTGCAACTCGGCGAGCATCGCCCCGTGCCGCACGTGCTCCGACCCAGGCGCATACGACGATGACAGCAGCCTGCCCTCGAGCCCCGCATAATCGAACTCCTGCCGCATCTCAAACGCTCGTTCTTGAAACGGCGCCGGGTCGAAGAATTCATTCACCGCGTCAGTAGTCCGCTCATGCCGCACCTCTGCATAGTCGGTGCCATAAGTCAGCAATAATTCCTCGTACTCGCGCAGGAAGGCAGTCGAATCCGTAAGCCGCTCGTTCCACAGAAGCACCAACCATCCCGCCGGCTCAAGAATGCGCACAAACTCACGCCGCGCCCGCTCGCGATCAAACCAGTGCGCCGCCTGGGCGGCGGTTACGAAATCCACGCTCTGATCCTCCAGCGTGGTCGCATCCGCCTTCCCCGCAATACTGGTGAACTTGGGAAACGACGCCAGCAGGCGCTCACCGGCCTGCCGCATCTCGGCGTTGGGTTCGACTCCAAAGACGTGGTTCCCGTTCTCCAGCAGATTGCGCGTCCAAATCCCCGTACCCGAGGCAATGTCCGCCACCACGTGGCCTGGCGTCAGTCCGCAGTCTTTTTCGAGAACTCGCAAAACTTCCACGGGATATCCCGGCCGGTACCGGATATAGTTTTCTACGCGATCGGAAAAGCGCCTGGTGGCGTTGGAAGCAGGCATAAATATGCAACCTGGCAGGATTTTTCATCTTGCCAGAAAGCCATTCTAACGGCAGGATAGAGATGTTGTCCCTCCCCGCTGGGTCAGTAGAGTCTGTCCGCCGGGTTCTCCAGGCCGGAGTTCGCGGCAGCGAAGAAAAAATGAATTCGTCCCCGGCCCGCAGCCCTATAACTATGCGAGTGGTCATCAAAGTCGGCACCAGCCTTATCGCTCCCGACGGACAGATTGACGTCAATCTGCTACGCGGCATGGTCGATCAATTCGACCTGTCGAAGAACGAATATCTGATCGTTACTTCCGGCGCAATCGCCGCGGGCATGTCGGGGCTGGAGTTGCAGAAGCGCCCCAGCGATGTCCCACGCATGCAGGCCTGTGCCGCCGTTGGCCAGAGCAAGCTGATGCATACCTACGAGCGCCTCTTCTTCGGCAAGAAGGTGGTCGCGCAATTGCTCCTGTCGAGTGACGATTTCACCTCGCCCGTGCGCTACCGCAATCTGAAGAACGCACTGGCCGAGTTGCTGGCGCTGGGAGTGGTGCCCATCGTGAACGAGAACGACAGCGTGTCGGTGCGTGAGTTGGAAGGCGCTTTCGGCGACAATGACGAGTTAAGCTCGCTGCTGGCCACAGCCGTCAAAGCCGACTGGCTCCTCCTGCTGACCAATGTCGATGGATTCATGCTTCCCAACGGCCGCAAGAAGCCACGCCTGCAGCGCGTCATTCGCAAATTGACTCCCGCGCTTGAGGCGCAATGCAACGGCAAAAGTTCGCAGGGCCGCGGCGGTATGATCTCGAAACTTCGCGCCGCCAAATTGGCGAGCGAGGGCGGAGTCCATGTCGCCATTGTGAATGGGCGGCATCCAAAGGCCATCACGGCGGGCATGGAACGCAAAATCGGAACCTATTTCCCGCCGCAGAAAGTATAGATAATAAATATTATGGTCGCGACTCTCACCACCGCCGCATCGACGCAGGAAAAGTTGCTGCGTGCCCGCGCCGCCTCGGCTCGGCTGGCATTGCTTTCGACCGAAGAAAAGAATGCACTGCTGCTGGCGATTGCCGATGCAATCGAAGCGAATGAGAAGAGCATCCTTGCCGCGAACCGTGAGGACGTGGAGAATTCCGGCCTCGAAGGCGCCATGCGCGACCGCCTGCTGCTGACTCCGTCGCGGATCAAAGACATGGCGGACGGCGTGCGTGACGTCGCCGCTCTTCCTGATCCTATCGGCGAAACCTTGGCGGAATGGACTAAGTCGAACGGCTTGCGCATCCGCAAGATGCGCGTTCCGCTGGGTGTCGTGGGAATTATCTACGAGTCGCGTCCCAATGTGACAGTCGATACCGCGGTGCTGGCGCTCAAAACCGGTAACGCCATAGTGCTCCGCGGCGGCAAGGAAGCGGCGCAGAGTAACCAGCGCCTCGTCGAGATCATGACCGCGGTTCCCGGCATGCCCGAAGGCGCAATCGAACTGCTCGATTCGAGCACCCGGCAATCCGTTCACGAACTGATCAAGGCCCGTGGGCTCGTCGACGTGATCATTCCGCGCGGTGGCGCAGGGCTCATCACATTCGTCACCGAAAATTCCGCGGTTCCGGTCATCGAAACCGGAGCCGGGAACTGCCACATTTTCGTCGACGAATTCGCCGATTTCGAAATGGCCGACCGCATCGTCATCAATGCCAAGACGCAGCGTCCGTCGGTGTGCAACGCCGCCGAGAAATTGCTGGTGCACGAAAGCATCGCCGCCAAATACGTTCCGCGCATCGTGCACAAGTTGATCGACGCCGGTGTCGAGGTACGCGGCGATGGCAAAGCCCGTAGCCTCGCAGCCGGATTGCACGTCGGTCCCGCCGCCGAGCGCGACTGGTACGAAGAGTATCTGCGGCTGCGAACGCCCACAAATTCCTACGCGGCGTGGATTCGGCCGCCGTCTACTGGAACGCCTCCACCCGCTTTACCGACGGCGCGGAATTCGGTTTCGGCGCCGAGATGGGCATCAGCACGCAAAAACTCCACTGCCGCGGCCCATTCGCGCTGGCAGAGTTGACTTCTTCAAAGTATGAAATTATCGGGACCGGGCAGGTAAGGTGATCTTACTCAGGTCAATCTTCACGCTACCCGGAGACGACCCTTGGGATACGAAGCCCTCAGTGGCGACTAAATCCAGCGCCAAACCGGAACACGCATCACATCAAAGCGATGATCGTAGGTCCAGACCTCCAGACCCAGGCGGGAAGCCAGCGCCGCAATCGTAGCGTCAACCAAACTTATGCGTTGATCGGCCAGGGCTCGCACCGTAGTAAACCCGCGGGCATAGTCTTCCGGCGCGAGGTTCACGAACGATGCGTCAGCTACCTCCACCAGCCAACCCAAGGCAGCACTCGTGCCAAGCTTAAAGAGGAGCAACGAGTAGGCCTCAAGCAAGATCGGGTAAGGGATTAGAACTTCCCGACGATCACGGGCCAACTCCTCCAGTTCCCGGAGAGCGCGCTGATGGTGCAGGTCGGCTTCATCGTTAGCCGCGAATAACGGCCCTGTGTCGGCGAGCACGGCGCGGATCATTTCTTCATGCCTGTCAAGTAAAGGTCGTGGTTCTCACTGATGTCGCTGCGCCCGCTGTTTCCTTTCGGCGTGATCTTGAGCGGACGGTACACACGCAGAAATCCGCGTTCTCGCAGGTACTCTCGCAGGGCTGCCTGCATGACGGTGGTGAGCGCAGGAGGAGCCTCCTGGGCCTGTACGTACTCATCGACGGCCTTGGCCAAGTCATCCGGAAGTGTCATCGTGGCTCGCTTCATACAAAGAGTATATCACTTCGCGGCACCAGATGGTGAAATTGGTGAAGTTGGTGCATAAGGCGAATATTAGGCGAATACAATGGCTTGCCTGCCAAGCCGCGCTAGGCGGCGCGCCTGTGTTACCTTACTAACTTTCACCACGGAGCTCATGAAACTCTTCTCTACAGCACTTCTTTCCGTCGCCGTTTTATTTTCCGGTTCATCGACATCGTCGGTCGGGAATGCTTCCGCATCTGCCGCGTCGACTCCAACCATCTTTGGTTTTCGCGACGCGACCGCCGAGCAAGCCACGGAATCGCGCTTTCTCGCAGTGCCCGAGTCCAAACTTGCGGAAGAGCATCTGCGCGTCCTGACGAAAGTCCCGCACATGGCGGGCACCATTGAGGACAAGGCGACTGCCGACTATGTCGCGCAGAAATTTCGCGACGCCGGGCTCGACACGGAAGTCGTCGAATACAAAGTCTGGATGAACTATCCCGCCGAAATCAGCGTCGATCTGATCGCGCCCGCTGGAGTTGAAATGCACGGCCCAACGCGCGAGCACGTCGACCACGATCCTTTTCAAGACGATCCTCGCGTGGTCATGCCTTTCAACGGTATGTCGCCCTCGGGCGACGCCGAGGCCGACGTGGTCTACGCCAATTACGGGACGCCCGAAGACTTCGAGAAACTCGACAAGCTCAAGGTCGACGTGCGGGGCAAGATCGTGCTGGTGCGCTACGGCCAGAATTTTCGTGGAGTCAAAGTTTTCGTGGCGCAGGAACGGGGCGCGGCGGGCGTGATCATCTATTCCGATCCCGCGGATGATGGCTGGCGGCGCGGTGATAAGTATCCTGACGGCCCGTGGCGGGCGGACACCGCTGTGCAGCGCGGGTCAGTGGGATACATGTTCGAGTTTCCGGGAGATCCGACCACTCCGGGCGTCGCGTCGGTGATGTCGCTGCCTGCGTCGCAGCGCATTTCTCCGCAGCAATCCGCGCAGATGCCGAAAATTCCGGTCACGCCGTTGTCGTATCACGACGCTTGGCCCGTGTTGCAACACCTGGGCGGACCGGATTCGCCGCGAGAGTGGCAGGGGGCGTTGCCGTTCACGTATCACGTCGGTCCGGGTCCGGCGAAGCTGAAGATGCATCTGAAGCAGGACTACGAGTTCCGCACTCTCTGGGACGTGATCGGTCGGGTTCGCGGACGCGAGCTGCCCGACGAGTGGGTGGTCGCGGGCAATCATCGCGACGCGTGGGTATATGGCGCGGTCGATCCGAACAGCGGTACGGCTGCAATGCTTGAGGCCGTACACGGCGTTGGCGACTTGCTGAAGACCGGCTGGAAGCCGAAGCGCACCTTGATTTTCGCCAGCTGGGACGGTGAAGAAGAAGGACTGATGGGCTCCACCGAGTGGGTGGAGCAACACGAATCGGAACTATCGAATGCGGCCGCGTATTTCAATATGGACGTCGGCGTTTCCGGGTCGAAGTTCAGCGCGTCAGCCGTGCCGAGTCTCAAACAGTTTCTGCGCGATGTAACCAAGGTCGTGCCCAGTCCGAAAGGCGGGACCGTTTACGAAGCCTGGCAGAAGGCTGCGCAGCCGGATGCGCTCTCGGCGCAGTCTCCCTCCGAGGCGATTGGCGACTCTCGTCGCCTTCCCGCGGCGCAAGGGAAGGGCGACGTTCCCGTCGGAGACCTGGGCAGCGGTTCCGATTACACGGCGTTCCTGCAGCATCTGGGAGTGCCGTCGAGCGACGTGAGTTCGACCGGTCCGTATGGCGTGTACCACTCGGTGTTCGATAACTTCGCATGGTTCAAGAAATTCGGCGATCCGGAATTTGTGTACGAGCAGCAGATGGCACGCGTGTTTGGACTGGAAGGCGTGCGCATGGCCGACGCGGACGTCCTGCCTTACGACTACGAGGAATATGGGAAAGAGATTGCCGCGTATCTGGATGCAGCGAGCAAACGGGCGGAGGATAAGTTCGGCAAGCGCGCGCTCGACTTCGGCGCGGTGAACGCCGCGGCTCACCATTTCGACGCCGCTGGGGTGAAGATCCTGGCGAAGCAGAAGAATCCGCCGCAGGACGCGACCCGCTTGAACCAGGCTCTGCGCGGGGCGGAGCGGGCGCTGCTGGCGCCGGAGGGACTGCCGCATCGTCCATGGTTTCGGCACGTGATTTATGCGCCGGGCGAATATACCGGTTATGCGGCGGTGGTAATCCCAGGGGTGAATGAAGCTCTCGACAAGGGCGATAGCGAGCGGGCGAGACAACAGTTGGCCGCACTCGCGGCAGCGCTTGAGCACGCGGCGAAAACGCTGGATGCATATCGGTAGCTTATGACTTCTGCACATACACTGGGACAGATCTTGCGTACGCTGCCGCATCGGCTGCTGCGACATTCCTGGCGCTGTTTCCGATTGTCGATCCCTTCGGCGGCATTCCCATCTTCTTCACCATGACGTCGACGTGGAGCCCGCAGGAACGGAATCGCACTGCGTTCAAGACCGGGCTGTGGGTTTTCCTCATTCTGGCAACGTTTCTGTTCTTCGGACGCTTCGTGTTGCAGTTCTTCGGCATCTCGCTGCCTGTAATCAAAATTGCCGGCGGACTGATCGTCGCCAATACAGCGTGGGGCATGGTCACGTCGACAGCCCGCATCACACCGGCAGAAAGCCAGGAAGCCGAAAGCAAAGAAGACATCTCGCTCACTCCGCTGGCTATGCCGCTGATGTCGGGACCGGGTGCGATTGGAGTGGTCATGGCGCTGGCGGCTGATGTGGATAATGGGGCGGCGTATCTCGGAATCGTCATCGGCATCGCGGCGATCGCCCTCAGCGTGACTCTCTTCTTCCTCCTGGGAGGACCGCTCGTGCGGCGTCTTGGTCCCAGCGCTGTGGGCGCAATCAATAAGATCTTCGGCTGCCAGCGGCGCCTCAAAATTTGCTGGAACCACAGACCCAGCGACTGCGTACCACAAGCAGGCGCCCGTGCGCCCGAGAGGTGCTTCATGCCTGGAAGGTCTCTTGTCCGAATGAATCCCCTGCGCAAAGCAGTTCTGGCGTGTCTTGTTGTGGTTCCATTCTTCGCGGCTTCCTGGTGCACGGCCAGCGACTGGAACTATGAAGAGACGCGCAGCGACGCCCGCGACTTTGCCGCGGGCGGGTTCGTGCACGTGCGCCTGAGCGTCGGCGACGTGCACATCAAGCGTGGCGACACTAACAAGATCAGCCTGCGCTATACCGTAAAGTCGCACCGCGAGAAGAACCTCAAAGAAGCGAGTGTGAATTTCGAGGTCCGCGGAACCGATGCCACGATCGAGTTTCACGCGCCTTCCGGCGGCAACACACAGTTTGACGTGGAACTCGAAGTACCCCAAAACACGAATCTCGACGTGCATGAGAAAGTCGGCGACGTCAGGGTGGATGACGTTGAGGGCGACAAGGATCTGAACCTGGGTGTCGGCGACATCCGCGTAGCCAACGATCACTCAGGATATCGCCTGGTCCACGCGAGCGCGGGCATTGGCGATGTGAATGGCGATGGCTACGGCGAGACCAGCGGCTGGCTGGGCAAGACGTTGAAGTATCACGGTGAAGGCAAGTACGAACTGCGGGCCCACGTTGGGGTGGGAGATATTCATCTGGAGGGGAAGTAGCTTCGGGGCTGAAGAGTTTGGGTGAGAACCAGTGCCGTCGCTGCGGGCCTCGTTCGGCTTTCCTGCTGGTAATCCGGATTACGTCCGGGGCTAATGAATGCCGCCCCTGCGGGGCACACCAAGAAGCGGTGTCTGTGGGTTCCTGCGGGCCCCTGTCTCGCCAGGACGTCAGCTAAGGGGCTAACCCCACGCGGCGGATCAAGTCCTGGAAGCGGGGGTCGCTGCGCAGAGGATCGTAGGCAGGGTCCACTCTAAGGGTGATGAGCGAATTGGAATGGTCGGCGTATGCCTTTTCGAGCCAGGCAAATGCCTCGTCCCTATCGCCCATGCCCACGTAGGCCCAAATAAGGGGGTCAGGGCCGGTGTGTTGCTGGTGGTAAAGCTGTTTCAGTCTTTCCAAGTCGTGTCGGGCCTGCGCCTGTTGGCCATGGCGGCCAAAAACATAGGCCCGCCACGACCACTTCCAGGGTCCATCCTCCCATTTGTCGAGGTCGGCGAGCGCATCCTCGAACTGTCCCTTTTCAACATACGCCGCTACCACCAGGTGCGCCCGGGGGAAGTTCGGTTCCATCTCGAGGACGGCGCGACACTTCGCAATGGCGCTGTCGTATTGCCGTGAGTAATAGAGGATCGCGGCATTGTCGCTGGCAATAATCAACGAGAGAGGATCGAGCTGGCGTGCTCGCTCACTTTCCGCGAAGGCTTCGTCGAAGCGCCCCTGCCACGTAAGAAATTCGGCATACCAATGATGGGCGGTAGCGTAGTTGGGATTAAGCTCGATGGCGCGACGGTATTGCTTCTCCGCAGTTTTCCAGTCCCAATCGTAATTCTCCGTGATTAAAGCCAGAGAGGTGTGGGCTTCGGCGAGGCCTTCGTCGAGTTCCAGTGCCTTGAGGGCAGCGGCGCGTGCCCTCGGCATCGACTCAGTTTGCGACGCCAGAGTGTAGCCGCTCAGCAGCGCATAAGTATCGGCCAGGCCAGCATAGGCACGGGCGTAGTTTGGATCCTTGGCGATTGCTTGCTGAAAACACTCGATGGCCTGCGCGAAACCCCGCGGTGTCCGCTTGCTCCAGAAATAGCGGCCTTTGAGATAGAGATCATAAGCTTCGTATTCCTGGGTGGCGAGAGGAGGATGGTGGGCGGGGAGAGCGGCCCTGCGGTCGCCGAAGCCGAGTGGGATTCCTTGGGCAATTTCCTGCGCGATCTCGCCTTGAAGAGCCAGCAGGTTGTTGAGTTCGCGGTCATACTGGCGGGCCCACACGTGGCTCTGGTCTTTGATCTGAATGAGTTGGGCGGTGATTCTTACTTTGTCGGAACTCCGGCGCACGCTTCCTTCCAGCACATACTGGACTCCGAGTTCACGGCCGATCTGGTCCAATTTCTGGGCGGTACCTTTGTAGTGCATGACGGAAGTGCGAGCGATTACCCCGAGATGCTGAGGATCAAGGTTGCCGAGTTGGGCGATCATTTCTTCGGTGAGGCCGTCGCTGAAGTAGTCCTGGCCAGGATCTCCGGTGAGGTTCTCGAAGGGCAGAACTGCCAGCATGAGGCGTCCGGCGGCTGCTTGGGGATGAGCACGGGATCGAAGCCACTGAAAATAAGCTCCGGCAGCCACGATGAGGACAAGAGCCAGCGCCGGAAGAACCAGCCGCAGTCGCCGGGTCTGGATCTTCGAGACGGTATCGCGAGTGGCTTGCCAAGCGACGGGATCCACCGTGGGCAACGGCTGGCGGGACACGGGCTCAAGGACCGGCGTTGAACTGGCGGCGGGCTGCGTCAGCGTTGCGAAGCGGTATCCCCTGCCGCTGACGGTTTGCACGAACTTAGGGTGCTCGGGGTCGTCGGCGAGAACCAGGCGCAGCTTGTGGATGGCTGCGTTGATGTTGTTATCCTGATCGACGAAGACATCTTTCCCCCAGATCCGTTCCCCGATTTCATCGCGGGTGACCAATTCGCCCCGCCGCTCGACCAGCAGGAGCAGTAGTTCCATAGGGATGCGAGACAACTTCACAGGTTTTCCGGAGCGCCGCAGTTCGCAGGCGCCCCGATCCAGTTCGAGATTGTCCGCGAGAACTACGAGATCCGGTGGCATGCCAGCCCACAAAGCGAGGGTTGCCCGTCATTGTACTCCAGCTTCCATCCGGGCATTTTTGCCCGTCCGGTGCGGCGTTCATGGAGAATTAAGTTACTTTTAAGATGCTG
>WNGK01002784.1_pt1 | contig 18869 bp, 16 predicted proteins | sample 5400601 | NCBI WGS metagenome assembly WNGK01 (sample SAMN13153376, study PRJNA577476) | soil metagenome | isolation source: 60 cm soil or saprolite under Garry oak tree replicate 1 | place: USA:California | collected 2016-06-15
AACTTTCTTATCTCCGATGGGCTCGATCAAGGCCTTCTTCGGGTTCTTCGCCAGCAAATCCGGATTCAGCGTGTGAGGCATGGTGGCGATTTTTTCGTAGTACTGCTTGTTCGAGGCATGCGTGAGGATGGTCACGCCTTCTGCCATGAAGGTTCGCAGGCCGCTTGCATGGTCGAAATGGTTGTGCGTGTTGAGCACGTACTTGATCGGTTTATTCGGGATCAATCTCTTCGCTTCGGCGATGATCGCGCTGGCGCGCTGTTCACTGTTCCCCGTTTCGAGGACAACAATGTAGTCTTTGAAGTCGACAGCGATGCTGGCATATCCGGGAAGAATGAGGTAAACACCGTCACCAAGCTTCCGTGAGGTCGTGGTTGGTTGAGGGCCGCCTCCGCCCGCGGCCGCCTGAGGGGGCTGGATGTTCGCGGGAGCATTCGGCTTCACGCTCGTAACGGTGAGGTCCTGGATGGAGTAGTCGCCCTGCTTCTTCACTGTCTTCGCGGGAAATTTCAAGCCGCCAAAATCTTTGTAGCCGGTGTAAACGGCTTCTAGACGTGTGTCGCCCGTTACGGCATTGTCAATCCACGTCTCGACTTTCTCGACCATGTTCTGTTCGTTAATGTAGCCGTTGACCTTCGCATTGTTCTGGCCCATGAAGGTCACCACGCTGTACTTCTTGCCGCCGAGGGTTTGCGAGTTGACTGTTGCGTTATTGGCTGCGGCCGCTTTGAGAAAACCGTAGGGCGTCATCCAGAGGTCCAGTTGCTGGGCCCAGTTGGTGTTGGGGTTGACGACAACAGTTTGGTTCAACGCCGGCGGCAGTCCGCCGCCACGGCGAGCCGGCGAAACCGGCGCGAGGGTCCTGTCTATCCGCCAGGCCGGCTTTTCGAAATCGATGATGCGCGTGTAGGTCTCCTGATCGAACCCTGGCCACGGCGAACTCGAATTCACGGCCTGTCCAAACGCGCCCTCCCAGGCTTTTCCGGAATACTCCAGGGTCTTTAGATTGTCAGCGCCCATGGCTTTCGATGCATTGCTGATGACAGTCTTGGCATCTTGCGCCGCAGCCGGCCACGACAACAATGCGACGAACAACACAACGCCTATGAACTTCTTCGACATGCTGGCCTCCATTCATTCTGCCCTGGTCGCACAGCCAAGCTATTCCCGCGGTTCGAGCTTGATAATTGTGGCTCCCAGGTTGTTGCCCACCCAGAACGTGGGCGGGTTTGTAGAGTTATCCACATTCACCCGGCGAATGTTGGTCGTCCGCGGGAGTAGATACTCGGTGATTTCGCCGGTCTTGGTGTTCACGCGCACCACACGGTCATTCGACATTCCACCCGTCCATGCATTCCCGTCCTTGTCCAGGACCGCATCGTAGGGGTTGGTCCACGGAGTCGGAGCCCGCCACTCCTGGAATTGTTCGGTCTTCGTGTCGAACATCCCGATCGTGTTGCCACGAAATTCGGCAAACCACAGACGGTCCTGGGAGTCCATGTGGCCTCGCCGAGGACCGGAGTTGCGTGTTGGAGTCGCGAAAGGAGTGGCCTTCATCGTCTTGGCGTCCACTCTTGTGATGAACTCGCCGCCGAGGTTCATGCCATAGAAATTGTTCTTCGAATCGGAGGCCACACCGTAGGAGCCGAAGTTACGATTCGCGAGTGGCGAATCCTTCGGGATATCTCGCTTATAATCGATGGCCGTCCACTCTCCGGATTTCAAATCCACTTGATATTCATCGTCGGCACCCACCCATACCTTGCCGTCCACGTGGACATTTCCTGGCGTTACCATCGCGGTCCGAGCAGCATCCCCCTGCGCGAACTTCGGGGATTTCCAGGTTTGGAATTTCTCCGTTTTCGGATCGAACCTGGCGATGACACCCTGGTACATCGTACCCAGCCAGATGTTTTCGTCGCGATCCAGCTCTAGATCGAGCGCACCCTTCGGTTCTTTAGCCTCCATCAGGGGCACTGGGTACTCCGTGATTTTGCCGGTCTTCGGATCGAACTTGCCGAGGTACTGTGACCCGAAGTCGGAATACCACAACATTCCTTGCGGGTCGGCCATCGCGTCATGCGGCAACGCCTCTGGCCGCGGGAGATCGTACTCCGTAATGATGACCTTTGTCGCTTTGCCTTTGGGCCGGGGCGCCGTCTTCAATTCGTAAGGGAATTTGGAAGACGCGCTCAAATTGATCGTGGCGGCATATTCCGCCTGTTTGGCCAGCGCCGTTCCGCTCGGAGACGCATCCATATCTCCACCGCCGCCGCGTCCGACACTGAGCCGCAACTGGGGACGCGTGGGTGTGCTGCCTTGAGCGTATTGCGTCATGCGGCGAAACACCTGAACGAATTCGGCTGCGTCGTGCTGAGACCGGACAACCCGCTCCAGGGTATGGCAACCGATGCAACCCAGGAAACCCTCTTTCTGTTCCTGGGTTCCCGTCATGCTCATCAGCCACTCTCCGTTCGAGAGTTGACGTGAGAGGTCCAGCGCCTTGGCCAGCTTCAAATCAAGGTAGGCCGTCGTCTCCACCGCTACCTGTGCTTGAACCGCCTTGTCGAGCTCGTATCCCACCGCGCGGATGCGGACCGAGTACTGGCCTGGTTCCAATCTGCTCCGCGGAAAATCGTACCGGCCCTGAGCATCGCTCACCACCGTGACCGTGACGGTTGAACCCATTCGCTTCGCGCTCACCAGCACTCCCTCCATGGGACCTTCTTCCTGCGAACTGACCAGGCCGGTCAGCGCCGGGGAAGGAGCGCCTTGCGCCATGGCGGTGTCCGTAACCGAACACGCACCAATCGTGGCGAGACCTACCAGAATCAGCCGCAAGAACCGTTTCGTCTTCATCATCACACCTCGAATTGGATTACACGCTATTCGAACCTTTGTGGACATCCGAATCGCCTTCTACCTTCGCTCTGAAACAGGAATGCGGAGATTGTAGCTCAATGCGGCAGCGATAGCCATTTTGGATGGGCAGGGTTGGGCCTGAGATGCCCGAGCATCGGAGAACGAAATAATTAGCACAAGCTCTCTTGGACAGCGGCGATATATAAGAATGCGAGAATGCGAGTGGAAAGTTGAAAACGTGATATTCTTCCGCGGTTTCCCAGGAACTGAACAGTATCTATAATCTAAGGAGGCATTGGGATGTCATACCCACGTCCAGTGAGATTCACGCGTGTCGCAGCCATCATCGCGGCGATCGTCGTCTCTGCAGTGGCCGCGCGCGCACAAGACAATCCGTACCGTGTCGTTGAGGGTTGGCCGCAGCTTCCCGCGAGCGTGAAGTGGGGAGCGGTGATCTCGGTCGATTCCGATGCCAAAGGGAACATCTGGGTTTTCCATCGAAACCAGCCGCCCATCCTGAAGTTCGATCCCTCAGGCAAAATGCTGACAAGCTTTGGCGCGGACATGTTCGTGCAGCCACACGGCATGACGGTGGACCGCGACGGAAATCTGTGGGTCACCGACGCGCAGGGGAAAGATGGCAAGGGTCACCAGGTCTTCAAGCTCAGCCCGGACGGGAAGGTCTTGTTGAGGCTGGGGAAGGCGGGCGTTGGCGGAGAAGGCCCCGATATTTTCAACGGGCCAACCGATGTCGTGGTCGCTGCGAATGGCGACATTTTCGTCAGCGACGGACATGTTGCCAATAGCAACGGGCGCGTCGTGAAGTTCTCGAAGGACGGAAAGTTTATCAAGGCGTGGGGCAAGAAAGGGTCAGGCACGGGCGAATTCGACACGCCCCACAGCATTGCCATGGATTCCCGAGGGCGGCTGTTCGTTGCCGACCGCGGGAACAATCGCATCCAGATCTTCGACCAGGAGGGCCGCTTCCTCGATCAGTGGAAGCAGTTCGGCCGGCCCAGCGGTGTATTCATCGACAAGAACGACACCATTTACGTAGCCGATTCCCAGTCCAATGCGACGCAGAACCCGGGCTTCAAAAGGGGCATCCGGGTTGGGAGCGCCAAGGACGGCAAGGTCACGGCGCTGATTCCATTTGTCGAACCGGACCCCGACAAGAACAACAACGCTGGCATGGAAGGCGTGTCCGCGGATGCGATGGGCAACATCTACGGGGGCGAAACCACGACCCAGACGCTGAAGAAATACGTCAGGAGTACGGGTAGGTATTAGGCCGGGCTGCGAAGTCCGCCTCGACTTCATCGACGGGTTTGCCTCACGCGGCTTTGCACAACGAATCGTCGGCGCCGAAGAGAATGCCAGTTCGGAACTGTTGGGGCGGTCTTATGACCGCCCCAATTGTCGTTGAATCCAGGAACAACGGGCGCTCATAGAAACTGTGAATGAATTGGCGAAAGCGAAACGATCATTTGGTCAGTTCGTCAATGCGTGATTGGGTTGTTGGACAAGTGCATTTGAGATCGTACATGGGACATCCCAACATTTGACAATTTGGGGAAGCTCGAGCGTGCAGCGAACAATGTCAAATGTTGGGATGTCCCATGTCCGATGTCCCATCTACTTGTCCCATGTACTTGTCCCATGTACTTGTCAAACAACCCAACGACCAACTGACGCAATGATGCAACCTGGCGAGCTGAACCAAACCGTAACTGCTCCAGACTCTGAGAATCTCGTTGGGTGTGTCCATGGCGCCATCTCTCCTTTTAGTTTAGCCGCGGATTTCACGGATGATGCGGCGGAAATCCGCGGCCTGGGTTTATGCATCTGTGGTTACGGACACATATGGGCGACCGGGTCGCTCCAATCGGTTTAGCCGGTGGAACCGCCGATCGCGCGGACCTGGAACGCGTAGGTCGTTCCAGGCGTCAGGTTGTTAATAGTTATGGATCGCGAATTGGTGAACAATCCTGCGTTTTGCCAGGCACTGGGCGTGCCGCCTGCACCGAGCGCCGCGGATCGAGGCGGTGAAAATTCTTTGGGCAGCTCCAGCTGCCCTCGATCTCTACGTCTGGCTGTACTATCGGTGTTTCACGAACGGAGAGGAGTCGGTCCCGATCTTCGGACCATTGGGGCTAATCCGGCAGATCGGATCGGTGGAAGATTCTTGTGAGCGCCGTTTCCGGGCGAAACTGGAACAGTGGCTTCGACGATCCGCCTGATCTGGCCAGAATGCTCTGGGCCGGATCGCGGCGGATGGTCGTTATCTTATCGTCCGTCACGCCACGTTAGTTCCACGCCAACAGAATAAGGCTTAATTCGATGTGAGGGATGTGACACTTTGGCGTCGTATTTGGGTCGGAATCCCAGCGATGCATCCGCTAGAATCCGGGCCCCGCAAGCAGAATCACCATTGCAGGTTTCCCAGACTTGAATTTACGGCGGCTAGTTGCGCGGCGAGACGCGCTTAGTATCCATTCTGCGTGATGCTGGCACAGGAACTGCCGCAAGATTGATTATCCGGTACCGGTTCGTTAAGATCAGACCATGAGCTCCACCTCGGAATCCTATCGCTATATTGTTAGGTCGCCGGACGTGCGCGGAGGCAACGCGCGCGTCGAAGGCACGCGAATCGGCGTTCACGACGTCATCGGGCTGCTGCAGAATGGCGAAAGTATCGAGACGTTGATTGCGAACTGCTTTCCGGTTTTGAGCAGGGCACAAATTTATGAGTGTCTCGCTTACTACGAGGACCATAAAGGAGAAATCGACCTCCTAGTGGCACGGCAACTGGCGCAAGATCGGACGTGAAATTCCTGTTCGATCATGATGTGCCGGATGAACTTAGCTATCTGCTCCAGCAACTCGGTCACGATGTTTCGCTCCTGCGGCAATTTCTTCCTAGAGATGCTTCCGATCCTGAAGTACTCCAACTCGAGTACGAAAACGATTTCCTGCTCGTTACCTGTAACCGTGACGACTTCGTTGAGCTTGCCAAAGTAAACCCGCATCACGGGATCATCATTGTTATCGGTCGCAAGACACGGGCTGCAGAGAAATCCGCTTTGTTCCGTCTGCTGGAAGGTGCAGCTGAAACTGGCCTGCGGAACAACATCAACTTCGCGTAGGGCGTTTATGATCGAACTTTAGGACCTTACGGGAAACAAATGATGGAAGTCGGACAATAGGTAAAGTGGCAGCTAAACCGGAGTGGGACGCTGGCAAAAATCTTGGAGTTGAATTTACGAACGATTCCTCTCCACGCTTCCTTACCCCAGCGGCACGAAATGGCGCCGGTCCGGAAATATGCGGATGAACATCATGTGAAATGGCGTACTGCGGAAGATCGGGAAGGAACCCGGCGAGGGATGCATCAGTTTAAATCCCGGCCCTGCCACTACGAGCAAGTCGATACGTGCGAACGATGCATATAAGCGGATTTGCATGTAAAATTGCGCCGCCCATAACTCACGGAAATTCGATATGACATCGCCTGGGAATATGTTTTCGGTTCCATTACCACACACGCACGCGGACGCTGAATTCAGGTAACCAATCGAAGATGCCTACAGTCTGCGAGGGGAGTCTACGCGCTGCGATTGGGAACATCGTTCACTTCGGGGACACTGACGTTTTGCCGTTCCCCCTCGAACAACAGTGGTTCGCTGGCGATGAAGATGCCGTCGTTAAACTGCTTCAAAGCATCGATGACGACTGCGACGAATACGTTGCTGATTATCCCGTCACATTTGTGAAAAGCTTGACCGGGGTCGGATACAACGGGTTCCGTGCCGTCACTCAGATCGACCCGATTTGGAATGCCTACTTGCTCGCCCTAGTCATCGAAATTGCCCCGGACTTGGAACGGGCGCGCATTCCCATAGATCGATAAATCGTGTTCTCGTATCGCTATGCTCCAGACGCTGAAACTGGGAGCGTAGGTAAAATAAGCGGCAGGCAGGGGTCTTAGGAAGACAGTCAGAGTTGCGGTTTTATGTAAACCTGCCACTGGCCGCAGGCCCGGGCGCGCGGGAAGCAGGGGGTTGCAGTGGAGGGGGGCCTGACGAGACGTGGCACCGAGGGCCGGGCAATGTCCCAGTCTAGGTTATGTCAACTCTCCGCTGCGCTGGCACAGCAAAGCCTTTCCACTGATGCGTGGCTCCACGCCGGCCGCCATGCCGACCGGAGTCAATGGCTTCCCGCAGAGGTTGCAAACTCTGCTGCCTTCCGCCACCTGTTGCCACAAGAGCTGCAAAACATGGTGGGGAACTCTATCATTCGCACGGCTCAAAACTCAAAACTCTGAATGCTATATTGGGCGGATGTCTGGATGTCGTCGGATCATCCCGTTTGCAGCGCTCCTGATTTGCGTGTGTGGCAGCGCTTACGCGCAGACACAGTTCATGACACGGTATGACTTTTATATCTCGATTGCCGGCCTGGCATCAGAAGACCCACGGTTCAGTTGGGATGGGCGTGTCGGCGGGGATATGGATCTGGTGGACTACGTCACTGGCCGAACGTCGTTCTTTGCGGAATACGATGTCGTCATGGGCAACCAGCTTCGGCCTTTCGACCCGAATCAGGGGAACTACACGTTTGAAGGTGCGACATCGATCCGCGCTGGCGGCACCGAGATCGCGGGAGTCTTCCACCATTATTCCCGGCACCTAAGCGACAGACTGAAAACCGAAGCCGTTTCCGTCAACGTTGTTGGCGGCCGTCTCCTGCGTCGGTTTACGACGGGGAAGGTTGGCATCGACGCGCGCGCAGATATCGGGAAAGTCGTGCAGCGCTCATTCCTCGACTACACCTGGAGAACGCAATTGAACGCAACAGCGCGGCGGCCAATCACGCCCCTGGTCGGCTGGTTTGCCAGCGCTTCGATGGAAACCTATCGGGTCGATCGGACGGTGGCGCTTCGTGGCGCACAAACGAGCGGCCGAATCGAAAGCGGTATCCATCTTAATGGTCAGCGAGGAAGCCTCGAGCTTTTCGGCGGCTGGGAACATCTGATGGATGCCTACCCTGTGGAACGCATCGGCAGAAGCTGGGCGTTTGCAGGTTTTCGGCTCGTTGGAAACTGAAAGAGCCGATTGAAATGGCTTTGCCGAGCGACTACACTCCGCTCTTTCGGACGCGAAGTGGATTTGTGATCATGCGGTTGGGCCTGATTCTCATTGCCTTCTTTGTTTTGGCGGGGCCGTGCTTCGGTCAGGACATTCTGCTGCTTGAAACTGCGGAACAGCTGGAACCTCAGGGCCCATCCCCGGATCATCCCTCGCTAGCGCCCGATCCTTCAGCCGACGCCGACCGCACTCTGACCACCCGCGAAAAAGGATTCGATATCGAGGGCTGGAGACGGCTCATACCCGATCTTCTTTCGGAACAGAAACAGATGTGGCTGTTCCCGATCAAGGCTGCGAAAGGAGATCACGTCAGACCGGCTCTCGGTCTGACGGGACTCACAGTGGGACTCGTCGCTTTGGACGGATACAGCGCGCGATATTTCCAACAGCGCCGAACAACGACCTACGACGGGTTCAACAAGATTTTCACCGGAAAGAACACCGGCAATGCCACGATCTTCGTGCCGCTGGCACTGTACGGCATTGGGCTGGCGCGACGGGATATCTATGCGCAACGAACGTTTCTTCTGGCTGGCCAGACCGTTCTGACCTCGTAGATCCTCACATCGGTGATGAAAGACATCACGCGACGCAACAATCCCGCCATGATTCCTCCGGGTGGCGATTTTCAGGACACCTGGTTCAAGAAGAAGTCAAAGGCCTATATCGCGGGCACGGGAAGCTTCCCCTCCGGCCATACGATCGCTGCATTCTCCGTCGCTACGGTGTATGCCGATCGATACCCTGGCCCCTGGAATCGAGCGCTCGCATACGGCCTGGCGGGCGTGGTGGGATTCTCACGGGCATCTTTGGAATCTCACTACGTTTCTGAAGTGGTTCTGGGAGCGGCGCTGGGTTACATCATCGGCCACCACGGCGTGCTTCAAAAAAAATGACCCGCCGTGTTGGCTATCGGCCCAGAGGGTGCGAGAGATTGAGGGCGGCCGCAATCCGGTAACTGTAGTCCCACGATCCATCGATGCGATATAACCGTACGCTGGAAACCAGATACGCATCGCGCGTCAGCATGAAGCGCCGGGACAGCGACGCCTCATCGTAGCTTCGGGAACTGTGAATGGTTCCATCGGACGCAAGCGCCCCGTAGTTGGGATCCCCTTCCCACTTGATGAAATTCCTGCCCCGATGCCAATTCAGATAGGCGGCACGCCAATCCTTCCGCTCGTAATTCAGTTCCATAAGGCTGCCGCTACCATTGATCCGGTCGGGACGTAAATGGTCCGCGCGATCGGGATTGTGTTTGGAAAACAATTGCAGAACCTGAGCGCGCGCGCCTCCTCCCATGAAGTCGGTTTCGAACGCGACTCCCGAGCCTCCCGCAATGCTGTCGCCGACCGCTCCGACACTGTAGAGCTGCCCGCCTTCATGCACAATGTGCGACTGCCCCAAAGCCACTAGGCGGCGCGTGGTTCCCGCGAGCGTAAACCGAACGTTGGTGCCCGTGTCCAGCCGCTCGCGGTGTGCGGGGGTGTTGAGTTGCTGCCATGCAACCCATACGTCATTCTTCCAGCGCGCGCCTGCGCCCAGCCACTGCAGGCCGGCCTCATAGGGGCGGCTCATCGATAACGTGTCCAGTTGCAGCGGCGGGGCCAGGCCGTGAGGACCAGATTCATCCGGCCACAGGCCTTCGGAGGCTTCGCGTCCGAGCTGGCCGCTCCGCAGTGTGCCCATGACGAGAGTGCCGGCTGGACCGTCCACTTCGAGCGATATGACCGGCCAGATTTTTCGGAATGCCTTGTCATCTCCGGCAAAGCTGTTGGTCTCCAGTCCCAGGAAGAACCGCGCGCAATCGGAGACCCGGAAACGCGCATTCAGTCGCAGCTGACCGCCCAATAGAGTTGCGCCTTCTCGATACGGATCGGCCAGAAACTCCGTGTTGTCGCCGTAGAGAAATGTTCGCAGCTGGAGAACGGTCCGACCTTCGGCATTCTGGTCCGACGAAGTGGTGTTCTGGGCGAAGACTCCGGTAGCAAGCCCCATCGCCACTGGGAACCACGCCCACCACGCATTTTTGTGCATGCCGCACCGCCTCTCAGAACCTTCAACTTGTCGCGCCCCTGCGCGGACCGGCCAGACATACTACACGCGGCCAGATTGAAAGTGGCACCGATCATATATTAGAGGATCAGTTCCCCAACATGGACCAGACTCCGACGAAGCTGTCAGTCTGAGTCCATACAATACATTCAGTATGGACGCAAATGAGGAGCCCGGTCAGTATGGACGCAAATGAGGAGCCCGGTATTCATGCATCTGACAGATGGTCGGACACATTACCACCTCATTTATGGTACGCGACATCATGAGGGTCTTCGCGTCTTTCGGGAGGTGGAACGTGCGGCACTATTGAGACAGCAGGAGGTGAGGAGTCTGGCGCAGCAGCGAAAACGTATCGAGAAGACCGGCCAGTTTGAGCTTTATTCCGCGGACAACCATAGCGGATACCTGTCGAAGTTGCGAAGTCGCTACCACTCGAGCCAACAGCGTCTGGTTAGAATGTTGACGCAGGAAGTCGCCCCACATGCAAAGACAAAGCCGCTCTCACGTCGACTGACACGAACTGTACCCTACTGGGCAACAATATTTGCGGGTGAGGCTCCCGAGAGTGAAGCTCGACACGTAGTGTCCAGAAGCGTCTTTTTCCTACGCTTCCTTGTACGTGAGCTTAGACACATTCTGTGCTTGTTTTTCCTATCGGATGAGTGGATGTTGCCAAGCTTTGCAGATAAACTCTTCCCACTTCCACTCCAAAAGGAGGAACGCATGACTCGCACGCGTTTGGCTTTGGTTCTGACCATCGCTCTGGTCGCAATCGAATTGGCCGCGGCTGGATATCAGTCTTCAGTTATTGTGAATCGGGTCGGGTACTTTCCGTCTCGGGATAACTGGGAGCGTCGAAAACCCGCAGATGTTGGCATGGACGGGGCCAAGTTGAACGACGCCATCGAGTTTATGAAGGCCCACGAAACCACGACGCCGGCTCGAGATTTTTCCGACCAGGAAATCATTTTTGGGAAGCTTCTCGGGTCGATCCCCACGGAGCGAGGGGCCACGAATGGCTTGATCATTCGTCACGGCTACATCGTCGCAGAGTTCGGCGACACGCTGCGGCCCGATCCGACTTACAGTGTGGCGAAGAGCATGCTGTCGACTGTGGCAGGCATCGCGCTGGACCGCGGTCTAATTCCAAACCTCGACGATCCTGTTGCGAATGGGATTAAGGATGGCGGCTACGATTCGCCGCACAACCGGCTCGTCACCTGGCGGAACCACCTTCAGCAGGAGTCGGAATGGGAAGGTGAGATGTGGGGGAAGAACGCCAACTTTCTCGGAACGGAGGGCTTCGGCCGAGGCCAAATGAAGCCGCGAGCCATCCAGTCGCCCGGTGCGTTCTACGAATACAACGACGTCCGCATCAACCGCTTTGCAATGTCGCTGTTGAGATTGTTCAAGAAACCGATTCCTGACGTCTTCCGCGACGAAGTGATGAATCCGATTGGCGCCTCGACGACGTGGAAGTGGGTGCCGTACACCAATGCCTATGTGGACATCGACGGCAAGCGGATGGCGTCGGTCAGCGGTGGCACGCGTTGGGGCGGCGGCATGTGGATCAACAGCTACGACATGGCCCGGTTTGGTTTGCTCTGGTTGAGGGGTGGCAAGTGGGGCGATCGTCAGATTGTCTCGCCATCGTATGTGAAGATGGCGACGACGCCGAGCGCCCACGGTCCCGACTACGGCTTCTTGTGGTGGCTCAACACGAAGCAGCGACAATGGCCTGGGTCCCCGCCGACCGCATACTTCGCCCTGGGCAACGGCGGCAACATTATCTTCATCGATCCCAGCCACGACCTCGTAGTGGTCTGGCGATGGAGCGCCCAATCGAGCGAGGGCTTCCGCCGAGTGGTCGACGCAATCACGAGCTGAGGGCAACAGTTTGCATAATGTGACAAACCAACTCCGAGGAGATCCGCTATGCGCCTACTTGTAATTGTTGTGCTATTGCTGTCGATCGCCGCCTTCGCCTTCGCGCAGTCTACCCGCCGCCAGGGCGTTCGGTATTTGAATCCTCCAACTCTGTCGATGCCGGCCGGCTACACCCACGTCGTCGAAGTCAACAGCGGCCGGACGGTCTACATCGCGGGCCAAACTGCGCTCGACAAATCCGGCAATGTCGTGGGCAAAGGTAATTTCGCGGTTCAAACGACTCAGGTCTTCGAGAACCTGAAGCTCGCCCTTGCCGCCGCCGGCGCGACGTTCGACAACGTGGTGAAGATCAACACGTACGTCACCGACATGTCTCAGGTACAGACACTCCGAGACATTCGCGCCAAGTATTACGGCAAGAATGCCCCGGCAAGCACTCTGGTACAGATCGGAAAACTCGCGCGCGAAGAGTTCATGATCGAAATCGAAGCGATCGCCGTTGTGCCGGAATAGTCGAAGGACTGTAGGCTGAGAGAGCGTGAACACATTCGACGCCGCTATTTCGAAAGCCGCCAAATCTCTCGAGTCCGTGGCGCAACTCAACGCACGATACCGCGCCGGCGAGGTCCACGCCTACGTGCCCGAAGCGCTGCGTGACAGCGAGCGCGCGCTCGAGGAGTTGGTTGAACAGCACCTGGCAGCCTCGCATGCAGCGCTGGAGGGGGCCTCAGGCAGTCTGTTCTTCTCACTGCCGGTGGCTTTCGATCCAGCCGAGTCCGTCGGACCGTATCTCGCCGTCATCGACCGCGACGCCGCAGGCCGGCCATACCGTTTCCTGGACATGGGCGCCCTCATTGCCACCAACGCCTTCGGCGAGAACGATCCGCGAGTGGTCCGGGCTGTTCTCGAATCTCTGCCATCCATCTCGTCGCGATACGCACATTCCGAATATCAGACCGTCTTGTCCCTCCGCTTCAAGGCTGAGCTGAACCGCATCGCCCCGGCCGGTACACCGCGCCACTTCATCGTCAACACAGGCGCTGAGGCGGTCGAAAACGCGATCAAGTCCGTCCTCATGAATCGAGTCATGACCTCACAAGACGGTGATGGAGGTTTCATCGTGTCCTTCGAGGGAGCCTTTCACGGCCGCACCCTCGGCAGCCTGGCGGTCACGCATCGAAAGAAAGCGCGATTGGGCTTCCCGACGTTCGACTGGCCGCACATTCCCTTTCCGGTCGAGGAAGCCGCTTCGCCCAGGGAGACGGCGCGTCGCGAGGAGCGCAGCTTGAAGCAGCTTTGGGATCTTCTGGTGTCCGGCCGGCTGCCGCGCGCGGAAAAGAGCAAGGACACTTACCGGCGCGAGATGGACGCCATCGACGAGTTCCTGTCACAGAAGGACCCGGACATGAACACACTGAACGTCTTCGTTGAGGCGCAACGTGCGATCCTGAGTCCCGACGTCGTCCGGCGGTCGCGGCGCGTTGCCGCCGTGCTGGTCGAGCCGATTCAGGGCGAAGGAGGCGTCCGTCTGGCGAGCGCGCGCTTCATGCGCAAGTTGCGTCTTCTGACGCGTATCTACGATGTGCCGCTCATTTTCGACGAGGTGCAGACCGGCTGGGGCATGACCGGCCGGCTGTGGGCGCACGAGATGTTCGATCTCCCGTGCCCTCCGGACGTCGTCACCTGGGCCAAGAAGGCCCAGAACGGAGTCCTTTTTGTGAGCGAGGAACTGGCCACGTTTTTCCAGGAGGAAAAGAAGTTCAATACGACGTGGGAGGGTGACTCGGTCGGAATGGTGCGGCTACTCGCTCTGCTCGACAAGCTGGACCTCGATCAGGTGCGGCGCACAGGAGAGCAGGCGAGAACCGGGCTCGAAGCGCTGGCCAGACAGTACCGCGAGATCCTGAAGAACGTGCGCGGAGCGGGGGTCATGCTGGGCTTCGATGTGATGCGCGCAGATTGGCGCGACGCCTTGCGCGAACGCGCTTTCCGGCGTGGCCTCGTGCTCTTGCCTGCAGGCGACCGGGCTCTGCGTTTCTATCCCCGTTACGACACGGAACCGTCCGCCATCGACGAGGCCTTATCGATCCTCCGCCTGGCGATCGAGGACCTCCTGGACGGGCGCCTGGCGTCAGCAACCACCATGGTTCTGGAGACCCGCGTCGGCACGCTGGCCATCCCGCTCGACACGGTCGAGATCGTGGATCTCACGCCCGAGTTTGAGACACACAAGCTTCAGATCCGGACCATCGAGCAGGAGCGCTACGGCACGTTGGCGCAGTACCCGCCAGACGTCCTCCGGGCCGAACGACGGCCCCTGCTGCAGTTCCCACTCGAGACACTGGAAGCGACGGCCTCGAGCCCCGGCGCCATTGGAATCGCCCTGCGCGACCGCGTCTCGGCACGGTTGGTGGGCTACACCCTCGGCAGCGCGCTTGAAAACCATGATGAAGAGGGCGTCGCGTCCGATCCCCATTTCGGCGAGAACAACACGTTCTATTTGCACGCGATGGCCACGCTGCCCAGCGTGCAGAACTTCGTCGAACTGGAGAACCATCTACTGGAGTTGTTGAGGACGCGTGCGATCGCAGCAGGGTTCGGGTTCCTGTCCACGCTCATCGAAGACCGGCTGCGAGACACAGGTCCGGCGTGGTTGCACGGTGCGGAAGTTCTGTTACGGATCGAGAACTACCTGGGCAGTGGCAGTTGTTTCGCGTACCTTCAAGCGGCGCTGCAGTCCACCAGCGCGGCAAATGAATGATTGACGCGCGGCGTTGTTCCGCGATAATTTCGGACGCCAAATCCCAATCCGCGAGCTGTGACGCCGACGAGACAGGCTTCATGACGCGTCGCTGACGAAAATGCGAGGAGGTATGAAGAAAACCTTGATCATCGCACTTGCAGTGGCCGGTCTTTGGCCTGTTGTGGCGGCACGCGCGCAAGAAGCGAAGACAACGCTCGATGCCGCCGCGACGGCTCTTGGCGCCACAAGCCTCAAGTCGATCGAGTTCTCCGGAAGGGGATCCGATTACATGTTTGGCCAGGCCTATGACGGAAACCACGCCTGGCCGCGCTTCAACGTGCCCAGCTACACGATGACGATCGACTACACGACTCCGGCGATGCGGGACGATCGGCGGCGCCAGCAGGCCGAAAATCCGCCGCTCGGCGGCGGCTTTCAGCCGCTCGTTGGTGAACTGCGGCAGATTTGGGTTCTGAGCGGCAAGTATGCATGGGACATTGCCGGCCAGGACGCAGTGCCAGCAGCGGCCGAACGCGACATGCGAACGGCGGTTGACGGACGGCTGGCGCAAATCTGGCTGACTCCGCACGGTTTCATCAAGGCGGCCATCGCCAACGGCGCAACCGCAAGAACCGAGACTGTGCGTGGCGCGAAGAAAACGGTGATCTCCTTTGTTGCTCCGAATAAGGCAAAGTTCGAAGGTTTGTTGAACGAGCAGAACCTCGTCGAACGGATCGAAACGTGGTTGGACAATCCGGTCCTGGGCGACATCACGTTCGAAGCCGTCTTCAAAGACTATCGAGACTTCGGCGGCGTGAAATTCCCGACCCGCATTCTGCAGCGAGAGGGCGGATATCCGGTACTCGACGTGACGATTACCGGAGTCAAGCCGAACGTTGCCGCGTCGTTCGAGCTGCCAGCCAGCATTAGACAGGCTGCGCCGGCGGTGTCACCAGTGATCGAGCCCGAGAAGCTCTCCGACGGCATCTGGATCGTGCCGGGCAATGCCCGCAGCGTCGCGATCGAATTTCGGAATTACGTCGTCGTGGTCGACGCTCCGGAAACCGAGGCCCGGTCGATTGCGGTGATGGGCGCCATCAAGAAGGTTATTCCTGCGAAACCCGTCAGGTATGTCGTCAACACGCATTCACACTTCGATCATGCCGGCGGACTGCGTACGTACGCTGCCGAGGGCGCAACGATCATTACCCACCAGGGCAACGTTGCTTATTACGAGCAGGTGTGGGCAAACCCGCGCACGATCAACTCGGACCGGCTCGCCAAGTCGGGCCGCAAACCAGTGTTCGAAGGACTGGTCGGCAGCCGGACGTTGACGGATGGCTCGCGCGAGCTGGTGATTTATCACTATGCCGGAAACATGCACAACGCCGGGATGCTGATGGTGTTTCTTCCAAAAGAGAAGATCCTGATCGAAGCCGATTCGTTCACCGCGCCGAATAACCCGATCGATCCGCCGGCCGGCATTTCCTTTCTTGTTCACTTCTACGAAGCCGTGGAGCGGCTGAGGCTCGATGTCGATCAGATCGTTCCGATTCACGGCCGTCTGGCGACGTTCGACGACGTGCGCCAGGCGGTCGACGCCTATGGCAAAACTCAGTTGTGGACGAAGTGATCGCGGCGAAACGAGCCATCACCAGTTCGCCGGCGAACCGTTTACCCTTGCGGAGCGCCGTTTCAGCCGTAGCGAGAGTTGCGTCTGTCCTTGTAGTTAAACAGAGAACGCCATCCGCTTTTCGTCTCGACCATCGCGTTTCTCGGATGAAAGCGCCAGGACTTCGATGTTTTGGCCCTCCTCCAGCTCCTGCAAGCGAACCCTGACTCCGTTCTTGAACTCAACGGCATCTCGGTAGGCATGAGCGTCCGGAGCAAGCTGGCGGAAGGTTACCGCTTCGCTGGTGGAGAGACCGTGAGTTCGCTGGAGTGCCGGCGAGATTCCGTGGAGCACCAGTTTAGCCCCGTCAGGAATGCAGACCGCACATACCTGGGATTGAGCGGCAAACACTCTTTTTAGAATCGCCATCAAGCCTTTCGGGGGTTCGATTGGTTTAAGGTACTCGGGCGAAGTTAGTCCTTTCGATCCTGTGTGGAATCGATGGACCACCAGGACTTCACCGTCTTCAGCAAGGCGATTCGCTATGCCATGAAGCGAGTAATCGCACATACTCCATTCTCCTTTTTGTGAATTTCAACGCGGTTGAAAGAACCCACTGTGATGGAGCGCGAGCCTGTTTGGTTGCCGCTTTGTGCTCTGTTCTCTTGCAACCGTGCGCTTCGCTTAAAAGTGTGCAGTAATTGTAGTCTACGCGCTCACGACGCGATCAGGCAATAGTTTCGCCAGCCAACTGCGCGATATCGGCAGCCGGCCGTTGCAGGATGTCACTTGTTTTGACTATGCTCTGATACTCGCGACGTAGTGGCGGCCGGGCGGCACCTCATGGAGTAGCTGGCCAGCACGGAGTTCGAAAGACGGACTAGCCTCGGCTAACAGTGCTTTCAAGACTGATGATTTGCTTTCTTACATTATGCGCGAACTGCCGCTCTCCAAAACTCACCTGCTGACGTTGATCGTTTTTCACCTCGCATTATATCTGCCTATGATTGGGCGTGGCCTCGTATTCGATGATTTCCGTCATGTGTATTCTGCTGCGTATCAGCCACTCCAGTATGGGTTGACACGGGTTCAGGGGGGGCCATTTTTCAACCCCCTCGTGTGGCTTGCGTTCAAGGCGGACTGGATGTTCTGGGGAGGCCGCAGTTTCCCGATGGCCGCTGAGAACCTTCTGGTTCATGTTGCCAACATTCTAATGCTCTACTTCTTGACGCTACGGCTGTGGCAATCCGAAGTCGCTGCATGGTGGACAGCCTTAGGATTCGCGCTGCTTTTCCCCGCTAACACGTGGGCAGTCATGTACATTGCTACCCGCGCACATGTCATCGCGACGTTTTTCTATTTGGGAGCTCTGATTGCGGCTTGGTGGTATGTCCACGGCGCCCTGCGGCATCAGGTTATGGCCGGCATTATCGTTGTTGCCTGTGCCGGTTTATCCGTGTTCGCGAAGGAGAGTGGTATCACAGTGGTTGCGGCCGTCTTCATTATGCTGGCCCACGAGAGGCAATCATTGAAACGGAAAGTATTTTCGCGTGGTGACATCCTTTTGTTCATTGGTCTGGTTGGTCTGCTGGCGGTATACCTCGGGCTGCGTTCGCAATCTGGGGCGATTTCCCCTTCCGCACCTGATGACACATATAACTACGCACTCTCCTTGAGGAGATTAGCCAATAATCTCCTGCGTTATGCGTGGCGCACATACGGACTATTAGCAATCGTTGCGTTTGCTATTACCGTTTCACAATACCTACGCGGTGTTCGCCCGCACAAATTATTAACAACCCGTGATGTTTTCCTATCAATGATGCTGTTTGCGGTTACTTCAGGACCTTTTCTTCTGCTTTCTGTAAGGTCAGCCACATATAGCTATCTGCCGGGGATAGGTGCGGCACTACTCCTTGGGGCAGTGGCACGCTCACTCTACGCAGCACCGACGATACCGCGGTCGTTTCCCACGGTGCTCGCATCGTTCCCAATCATTCTCGTCGTTGCATCACTCATCGGATTCACGATCGGACAGAGCTTGAAATGGGTGCGCATGGGTGACGTGAGCCGAGCTGTCTTAGATCAGATAGCGGCGCAACAACCGCAAGTTAAGCCGAATACATCTGTTGTTCTGAAATATTCCGAAGTGGATCGCGAGCACATGTTTCCTGATGCCTTTCCTGGCGGGGTTTTCACATATGCGGTGCGACTGCTGTACCGAGATCCATCACTGGACGGCAAAATAATACGTCATGGAGAACCATACTCCATCGGGGAAACGTCATCAGAAGTTCAGCTTGAGTACATCGTCATTAACCAGAAGCCAACAATCAGGATGGTGTCAAAGAATTGAGTCTGTTGTTGGGGGGCACGTTGAACGAGATTGATACGTTGCGATGCCGGCGATACTCGTTCGTTATCTTTTTCGCTGTGCTCCTCATGTACCTTGTCCTCCCAACAAAGAACTATTACTGGGATGGTATTGGCCTAGCGTACGACGTCGAACATGCGGAATCTCGGCCGCTGCTTCACCAAAATCACCTGCTCTATGGGCCAT
>WNGK01002786.1_pt1 | contig 18868 bp, 19 predicted proteins | sample 5400601 | NCBI WGS metagenome assembly WNGK01 (sample SAMN13153376, study PRJNA577476) | soil metagenome | isolation source: 60 cm soil or saprolite under Garry oak tree replicate 1 | place: USA:California | collected 2016-06-15
GTCTTGACCCAGTTCCCGGTGCAGCCAAGCGCATCGGCGCGAAGCTGGTCGCACATGATGAACAAAATGTTGGGTTTCACGGAACAATCAGCGCTTGAAAAATGCCTTGAAACGGTGGCGGCGATTGCGCCGAGTGTAAATAGCGTCCGCCAACTCGCGATAACGTGCGTACGACTCTGACGCGTAAATTTCCCTTAGCTCGCAGTACGAATCGGAATCTGAACTGGCGTCCAATCGAAGTAGCGTTGGATTATTATTTCGTCCCAACGCCGTCATCAGACGATGATTGGACGCTTCGAATCGATTGCGCAGTCGCTCCAGGTCAGCATTGCTCAGAAGGCTGCGAGTTTCCTGGCGGCCGAACCGCCGCGAAGCCTTTTCGCTCGCGGATTGGCGACGCAGAAAATCCGCGTACTCGATCGGACTTTTCAAATCGAGCAGGTAGGCCAGCTCGTATACATTGAGCGACACTTGAGCGCGATCGATGTCGATCAAATCTGGCACGGGTTTAAGCCCGGCTTCAGCGATGAAAGCGCCGAACACATCTGACGCGACCTCATCGTAGAAGACGACTTTGCAATCTCCAAAAGCGTTGCGCCACGCTTCGTAATGAGCGAACCAATCGGGACGGCAGAGACGTTCGCCGGCAGTGTCGCAAAGTCTCGCGACGAATGTGCTGATGTCTTCATTGAGCTCATTCGTCTTCACCATCTGATTGAAGTAGGAATCGATCCAGCGGTCCTGTCGTCGCACAAAAAGGACAACGACGCACGGCGTGGTTGTCGGGAGCAGCTCGCACAGTCGCAGCGCGTGGTGCGGCCGAAAATTCTCACCTGAGAGAACGACTGACTCCGAATCCCGTCGCCAATCTTGGAGAAGTTCGGCGACGAGCCGTGTCGGATCGAGCGCGCTGGCATCGATTTCGGGAAAAGCGCGCTGAAAAGTTAATGACGGACGCCGGCTCAACGCCGTCGCCAAAAGTTTCGCGTTGCCTGCCATGTCGGCGACGACAGGCAGAACGGGTACGTAGATGCCGTGTTTGCGCAGGTAGCCCGGATCAACGCGCAACCGGCGTTGTAGATAAGTCGACGCCGTCTTTGGAGCGCCGACGTGAAGAACAATGCGCGGAGTGCTCGCCGCGATCACAGTGGAACTTTCACTGCCTTCACCAGTTTGCCCTTTTCGTATCGATGAAGGTAACCTTTTTCGAGTGAAGCAGCATTCGCTGGCAAAGGTTCATACGAATGCCAGACGCGAATCGAGCCGCTAATTAACTCGCCGAAGCCGCGATAATTGAAGCTGGGAGAAAGCGTGTGGGGATTAAAACCTTTCAGCTCCATCGCCAGGCTCAAATAAGTTTGATCGCTCCACACTCTGTCTCGGTATTTTTGCGCCAGGGCGAGTGTCAGATCGAATACCGCGCGCACCTCCGGCTGGTGCGGCTGACAAAACATCACACCCGAATTGTAAATGATTTGGCCAAGTGGCGTGACCCCTTCGTTGAGCATCACCTGACGGAAATCGCGGAAATCGGCCAGCGAGTAATGCGGTGCGGGGACAATGGCGATGCCGTGCTGTTCCGCCTTTTCGAACCCGAAGGATATGTCGCCGATTACGCGCGTGTCGGCATCGAGGAACAGCGCAGTCTCGATCTCGTCCGGCAAACAATTGAAAAACTCGGTTTTTCTCGCCTTGCCGGAAAGCTGGCAGTCGCGCCGGACGACAACAACCTCACGCGGCAGCCCGTCGACGTTTGTGGTCGCGTCCGTGACCACAAAGAGCGGGTATTCGGGAAGCTGGCTTTCGCGAATACAACTCGCGACCCGATCCACCCACTCCGCGCCCCAGGCGGGAAAAACAATCGCGCGGTTGATCTTCTTCATCGACATTCGGAAAATTGCGGCAGCGCAGGATATTGCTCATCAGCCTTCGCCATGGCAAGTGTTGGCGTGACCCATTCGGCTCCAGTAGTCATCGGTGCGACCGGTGGCTCCGGCACGCGGGTGATTGCGCGCATCGCCAAACACGCCGGCTACAATCTCGGGAGCAGGTTGAATTCGTCCGAGGATGCCCTGGAATTCTATTCGTTTCACGACATCTGGATTAATCCGTTCGTTTCCGCGCAGGGGCGGGGCGAAGCAATGACGCCGTGGCAATCGGCGCGAATGAAAGAGGGTTTTCACGCTGCTCTGGCGCGTCACATCCCGGAAGCGGAACGACGCGGAACGCGTTGGGGTTGGAAAGCGCCGCGCAGTATTTATCTGCTGTCGTTCTTGTCCGTGCAATTCCCGCAATTGAAATTCATTCACGTGTTGCGTGACGGCCGCGACATGGCGCTTTCACCCAACCAAAATCAACTCCGCAAACATGGCCGGGCGGCGCTGAGGTGGCGCGAGCGACTATTTCGTTCGATCCCGGAGCGTTCGGCGTTGTTGTGGGAGAAGATAAATCTCCGGGCGGCCGATTACGCCGAGGCCAGGCTTCGCGAAAATTATCTCCGTGTACGTTTCGAAGATCTTTGCGCGGAACCATTGGAAACGACCGTTCGAATTGTGAACTTTCTGGAAGCGCCAATTGATCCCGCACCGATCGCGCAGACGGAAATAACGGCGCCGAAAACGCTCGGTCGCTGGCGTGATTGTTCGCCGCGAATCATTTCTAGGCTCGAGACCCTGGCTGCGACTTCCCTCCGAAGGTTTGGCTATTTGGAGTAAGAGAGCTTCGCAAACCCGGCTCTTTACGACCACCGCAAGATCGATAATCGATCAAATTCGGACTTTGCAATGAGGCTTTCTCTTTCGATATTGAGTGGCTAACTTTTCTCGAATGGATGCTTCTACCGCTTTTCCCGCAGCCGCGGGACACCACGATCCAGACGCACACGCCGGCGAGCACGAGCACCACGAGCTCGGTTTCTGGCGTAAATACATTTTTTCAACCGATCATAAAGTCATCGGGATTCAGTACGGGCTTTGCGGACTCGTTTTTCTCTTCTTCGGTTTTTGCCTGATGATGATCATGCGCTGGCAGCTGGCGTATCCCGGCCAGGCGCTGCCGTTTCTCGGCAAGTGGCTGCCGTATTTCTTTGGCGCCAACACGATGCCCGACGGCAAAATGACGCCCGAGTTTTACAACTCGCTGGGCGCAATGCACGGCACCATCATGATCTTTTTAGGCGTCGTGCCGGTCGCGTTCGCGGCGTTCGGCAATTTTGTCGTGCCGCTCCAAATCGGCGCGCCGGACATGACCTTTCCAAAAGTGAACGCCGCTAGTTTCTGGGCATTCGCCGTCGGCGGAGTGATCATGTTGACCAGCTTTTTTGTTCCTGGCGGCGCGGCCAAGAGCGGCTGGACTTCCTACGTGCCGCTGGCCGCGATCGCGGACAAAGGCGCCGGTTATCATCCGATTTTTAATGGCCAATCGCTTTGGCTGATTGGATTCATCTTTTTAATCAGTTCGTCGTTACTCGGTGCGATCAATTTTATCACTACCATCATTCAGTTGCGCGCCAAAGGCCTGACCTGGATGCGTCTGCCGTTTTTCGTGTGGGCGCAGTTTGTCACCGCCTTTTTGTTGTTGCTCGCATTTCCGCCGCTTGAGGCTGCGATTGTCATGCAACTGATGGATCGGACGGCAGCCACCAGCTTTTTCCTGCCGGCGGGAATGATCGTGAACGGGGCGCCGGTGCACATCAGCGGCGGCGGCAGTCCAATACTCTGGCAGCATTTGTTTTGGTTCCTTGGGCATCCGGAAGTTTACGTATTGATCTTGCCCGCGTTCGGAATTGTCGCCGAAATTCTCGCCAACAATTCGCGCAAACCACTTTGGGGTTACAAGTCCCTTGTCTTCTCCGTGCTCGTGATCGGATTTCTGTCGTTCGTCGTCTGGGCACACCACATGTGGCTCACCGGAATGGGCTCGACCGTGAGCGCGTTCTTCCAAACGACCACGTTGCTTATTTCGATCCCATCCGTGATCATCCTGAGCGCGTTTTTCATTTCGCTCTGGGGCGGATCGATCCGGTTCAATGTCCCGATGCTTTGGGTGACGGCATTCCTGCCGATGTTCGGGATCGGCGGACTCACCGGCATTCCACTCGCGTTTAATTCGGCCGATCTTTATTTGCACGACACCTATTACGTCATCGCGCATTTCCATTACATCGTCGCGCCCGGTACGATCTTCGGACTTTTCGCCGGGATTTATTATTGGTTCCCGAAAGCGACCGGCCGCACCATGAACGAGTTCTGGGGCAAAGTGCATTTCTGGCCGTCGCTCATCTGCATGAACGTAATTTTTCTGCCGATGTTTTTACAGGGAATGCTCGGCATGCATCGCCGCTGGTACGATGGCGGCCAGGGCTGGACGTTGGCGGGCGAACACATTTGGGGTCTGACCGGCTTTCAATGGAACACACCGATCTCGTGGGCGGCGTGGATCATGGGTCTCGCGCAGATTCCGTTCATCATCAATTTCTTTTGGAGCATCAAGCACGGTAAAAAAGTGAACGACAATCCGTGGGAAGCGACCACACTGGAGTGGACCGCGCCTTCGCCGCCGCCCCACGGAAACTTCGTCACCACACCGATTGCTTATCGCGGCCCCTACGAATACAGCCTGCCCGGCCGCGACAAAGATTTCACCATGCAGAACGAACCGGTTGAACCGGCCGAGCGATCGCGTCGTGCGACAGTCGAACCGGTGCTGGTGCATTGACGAATGGAAATCCCCTACACCATCTCCACTCGACCTGATACCGGTCTGTGGAACGCGAAGATCGGCATCTGGTTGTTTCTCGCGTCCGAAGTGATGCTCTTCGGCGGACTTTTTTCCGCCTATGTCTTTTTGCGCCTGGACGCGCAACCAGGCGAGTGGCCACACGGACTTCTCAACGTCCCAGTCGGCACGATGAACACGGCGATCCTGATCATGTCATCGGTCACGGTCGTTCTCGCATGGGCCGCGCTGAAAATGCGCCGTTACCGTGCCTACTGGTGGTACATGCTCGCCACCATCATGTGCGGCGTCATCTTTCTTTTCGTAAAACTTTATTACGAATGGCCGCAGAAGTTTGAGCACTACGGCATCTTCCTCAAACCGGCCGCGCTCGAAAAATACGAGGAATACCTCGGAAACACCCGTCGGACGGAGAAGGGGATGGAGCCGCGGATCGAGATCAGCGGTCACTTGCACAATCCTGAAGCGCTCAAGGACGCGAACATCAAGGAGTATGAAATCGGGCTCGATCCAGTTTACGTCGAGCCGAACAACCCAGCGAACGATCGTCCACACTTTCTTTACGTTCCGCCAACCGACCACATCGCGAAAATTGAAAAGGAAGACGTTGAGCGAATCGATTCATTTGGACCGTGGCACAGTGCGTATTTCGCGAGTTACTTCACCATCACCGGCTTGCACGGCGCGCACGTGCTCGCCGGCGTTCTCGTCTTTATTTACATGTGGCTGCCCGTGAGCAAAAAACTTTACCAGCGCAATCCCGAACACCTGGCCAATCGCGTCGAGGTCTCCGGGCTCTTTTGGCACTTTGTCGATCTTATCTGGATTTTTGTCTTTCCGCTCTTTTATTTGCTCTAAGCCATGAACAATCCGCCTGATATTTCCCAAGACCCGGCCGAGCACGAGGAATACGCGCACAACGTGCAAAAACACGTGAGAGGTTATCTCACCGTCGGCGGGCTTTTGCTCGCGTTTACCGGGATCACAGTTGCGCTATCCTACGTTGATTTTGGGACCCGGAAAGCCAACATCGGCGTCGCAATGCTCGTCGCCACGTTAAAAGCCGGACTGGTCGGCGCGATCTTTATGCACCTGGCCGCGGAAAAACGGCTGATCTATCGCGTGCTTATTTTTACCGGCTTTTTCGTGCTTGGGCTTTTCTGGCTTATATTTTTGGCCTGGTACAACCCCGTCGTTCGTTAAATGTCACTCAAAGCCTTCCATATCGTCTTCGTAATTTTTTCAACGCTGCTCGCGTTGGGTGTGGGTGGCTGGTGCATTTGGGTCAATCTCGTTGAAGACGCGCCGGTCTATCTCGCGGGCGCGGTCGCTTCGTTTGCTTGCGCGCTTGCGCTTGTCGTCTACGGCATCTGGTTTTATCGGAAAATGAAACGGCTCCGCATCATTACATGAAAAAGTTTTTGGCGATCTTATCGTTGTCGATCCTGCTCGCCGCCGGGCAGGCGAGCGCATGTCCGTTCTGTTACGGCGCGAAAGACGGCAAATCGGCTCAGCACATGGCCGTGGCCATCTGGTTTCTTTTCGGCGCAGTGATGTCGGTCATCGGCGGAATCGGCGCGGTTGGTTTCAAGATTTGGCGACACGGACAGATGCCGCTCGAACCGCATCAGGAAATCAACGAAGAAGATTTGAACAAATATGATGAGTAGCCTCGCACTCATTAACGAATTTCTGGGCCAGCCGCCAAATGCCTCCGAGCACGGCTACCAGATTGATCACATTCTGGAATTCGCGCACTGGTTCATGGGCGCATTGTTTGTCGGGTGGTCGGCCTTTTTCGTTTTTGTCCTGATCCGTTTTCGCCGGAGCCGCCACCCGAAAGCTGATCATACTGGCGTTCGCAGTGGAATTTCGACACACCTCGAGTTTTCCGTCGTATTGATCGAGGCCGTGTTGCTCATCGGGTTTGCCATTCCGCTTTGGGCCAAACGGGTGAATGAATTTCCGCCCGCGCAGGACACAATTCTCGTGCATGCTGTCGGCCAGCAGTTCAACTGGAACTTTCATTTGCCGGGACCGGACGGCCAATTCGGCCGGCGCGATGTCAGCTTGGTCAGCAACTCGAATCCGCTTGGGCTGGATCCAAATGATCCGGCTGGCAAAGACGATATCGTGACGCTGGGTGAACTGCATGTGCCGGTCGATCGGCCGGTGATCGTCGAGCTTTCTTCAAAAGATGTGATCCACAATTTTTGTCTGCCGCATATGCGCATCGCGGCGGACGCAATTCCCGGCTCACTCATTCCGATGTGGTTTAAACCGATCAAAGAGGGAACCTACGAAATCGTTTGCGGTCAATTGTGCGGTCTTGGCCATTACGGGATGAAAGGAACTCTGGTGGTGGATCCGCCGGATAAATATCAAGACTGGTTGAAAGAGCGCGCCGAGTTGTCTGCGCCGCCACAGACCGCGCCGAAAGCGGAAAATCCAACTGCCCAACCGGAAAATAAACCCGCTGCGCCGCCGACCTCGCCAAGTCCCAGCGGCGAGTAGTCGAAGCGCACAAACGTGGCGCAAAGATCGACATCGTCGGCGCGCTGGCTCAATCGCTTCGGCTGGTTCACCGCGGTCGCGACCCTGGTTCTCATTTGCAGTGGCGGAATGGTCACAAGCAAAGGCCTCGGCCTCGCCGTGCCGGATTGGCCGACCACTTTCGGCTACAACATGTTTCTGTTTCCGGTCTCAAAATGGATCGGCGGCGTCTTATTCGAGCACACTCATCGCCTGATCGCATCCACGGTCGGATTCCTCACCATCATTCTCGCGATCTGGCTTTGGCAAACTGAAGATCGACCCGCGGTCAAGACGCTCGGTCTAATCGCAGTTGCGGGCGTGATTCTTCAGGGAATTCTCGGCGGCCTTCGCGTCACGATGCTGAAAGATCAAATCGGAATCTTTCACGCCTGTCTCGCCCAGGCCTTTCTCGGCTTGATCGTGCTCATCGCGATGGTGACGACAAATTTCTGGCGATCCCTCGGCGTGAACTTGACCGGTTTAACCGGTCAAGTTTCGCAGCCGCTTTTGCGGATCAAAATGATGGCGATCGCGACGACGATCGCGATTTACGTGCAGCTTGCGCTCGGCGCGACGATGCGTCATCAGCATAAGGACTTGGCGATTCTCGATTTTCCGACCGCGAACGGTGGTTGGATCCCGGACACGAGCACCGCGGCATTGGCAAAAATCAATGCCTGGCGCGATGCCCGCGCGCTTTCCGATGTGGACGCGTTTCAAATCTGGCTGCAAATGGCGCACCGTTTTCTCGCGTTGTTGATCGGCATCGCCGTCCTTGCGTTTTGCGTTCGGGTTTGGAAAGACGCGTACGCGATCGCCGCTCTTAGGCGACTGTCGATCTTATGGGGGGTGTTGTTTCTTCTTCAGTTTACGCTCGGCGCATGGACGATCTGGAGCAATAAAGCGGCCGACGTCGCGACATCCCATGTCGCTCTTGGCGCGATCATGTTATCGTTTGGCGTGAGCGCGTGGGCTATTTGCTGGCGGGTTTTACAGACAAGGAATTCATGAAAACCGTGGCAATCGAGTCGACTCAGAGCGGAACCCGAAGTGCCCGGTCTGGATTCATTCGCGATTTAGTCGAGCTGGTGAAAGCGCGGCTCACGCTTTTGGTCTTACTCACGACAGCAGTGGGTTTTTATCTCGGCGCCGATAGTCCGATCAACTTCGCGGCATTGTTGCACACTGTTTTTGGAACAGCGGCGGCCGCGGCCGGCGCAGCCGCGCTCAATCAGTGGTGGGAGTACAAGCTTGATGCGTTGATGCATCGAACGCGATCGCGCCCGGTCCCGGCCGGACGAATGCGGCCGCGGGACGCTGTCGTTCTCGGCGCCGCATTGTCGATCTTCGGCGTCGCCTATCTCGCCTTCGTCTGTAATGCGCTAAGTGCCGCCCTCGCCGCGATCACGATCATCATTTACATTTTCGCTTACACGCCGTTGAAGCGCGTGAGCACTTTCAATACTGCGCTCGGTGCGGTGCCCGGGGCGTTGCCGCCGATGATCGGCTGGGCGGCGGCGCGCGGAACGCTCAACGCCGGGGCGTGGATGCTTTTCGCGATCCTGTTTTTTTGGCAACTGCCGCACTTCTTTGCGATCGCGTGGATGTATCGCGATGATTACGCGCGCGCCGGTTTTCAAATGATCTCGAGCGACGACCGCACCGGTGAACGCAGCGCCAGCCAAAGTGTCTTTTTCTGCATGCTCCTTTTTATCGTTGCCGGTTTGCCTGCATTTCTTGGAATCGCCACGGTCTTTTATCTTTTGGCGGAGCTGGTCCTCGGCGGCGTGTTCATCGCGGTCGCGATGCGGTTTTTGAAAACGCGCGCAACGTCGGACGCGCGCCGGCTGTTTATCACATCGATAATCTACCTGCCGCTGCTGCTCGGTGCGCTGGTATTGAGTAAAGCATGAACGCGACCACGACCCTTGACCGCCCGTCATCGAGAACCGCGACGGCTTGGAAAACCACGCTTATCGCAATTCCAATCGTTACGCTTGCGCTCTTACTTTGGCTGCGACAGCTCGAGGTCAATGCGCTCCGGCAGCGAACCGTTTCATCTTACGGAACGGTTCCTGAATTCGTACTGCTGAATCAGGATGGAAAAAATTTCGGCTCCGCCCAATTGCGCGGAAAAATCTGGATCGCAGATTTCATTTACACGACCTGCCCCGGTCCGTGTCCGATGATCAGCAGCCGGATGAGTGAATTGCAGAAGCCGCTTGAAAAGACAGATGTGCATCTTGTCTCGTTCAGCGTCGATCCTGCGAAGGACACACCGCAGGTCTTGCGCGGTTATGCGGAGAGACTCCAAGCCGAGCCCGGTCGCTGGGATTTTCTGACTGGCCCGCAATCGACGATTTTCAATTTATCGCGCAATGGATTCAAACTCGCGGTCTCGGACGGCGGCGATGAGAAGGGAATTCCGGTCCACAGCACACGGATAATTTTGGTGGATCGACATGGCGCGATTCGCGGTTATTACGACGCAGCTGAACCCGACGCGGTCACCAAACTGGTCGCCGACACGACCCATCTTTTGCGCGAGCAGCCGAAGTAAAATCACCCCACCGGCTCTGGACCAGCGGTTGGGCCTTCGTCGCAAACCATTCGCAGGTAGTCGCGGTAATCGCCGCTCGGCAGTTGATCGATCGTTTTTGCGAGCTCAGAGCAGGTGATGAATTTCATCCGCAACGCGACTTCTTCGAGACACGCGACCTTGAGTCCCTGTCGATGTTCGATGGTGGCGATGTAATTGCCGGCTTCGAGCAAACTGGTCTGCGTTCCGGTATCGAGCCAGGCCATCCCGCGGCTGAGCAACTTCACCTGCAGCTCGTTTTTCTTGAGATAAAGCAAATTTAAATCGGTGATTTCGAGTTCGCCCCGCGCGGACGGGCGCAGGCTCTTGCAAAGATCGACAACCTGCTCGTCGTAAACATAGAGGCCGGGTACTGCGAAATGCGTTTTCGGGCGCTTTGGTTTTTCTTCCAGGCTGATCGCGCGACCGTTCCGATCGAACTCGACCACGCCGTAGCGTTCCGGGTCGCGCACCTGATAACCGAAAATGCAAGCGCCGCTTTTAAGCGCGAGCGCTTCGCGGAAAAAATCGAGTTTTCCGTAGAAGATGTTGTCGCCCAGGATCAGGGAGGCTCCCGAATTCCCAATAAATTTTTCGCCGATCAAGAAAGCTTCCGCGATCCCATTCGGTTTTGGCTGCTCCGAGTATTGGATTTGAATTCCAAGCTGCGCGCCGTCGCCTAAAAAATCTCGCAACATCGGCAAATCCTTCGGCGTGGAAATGATCAGGACATCGCGCAAGCCGCCAAGCATGAGCGTCGCCAGCGGGTAACAGATCATCGGTTTGTCGTAAACCGGAAGCAGTTGCTTGCAGACAATCTTGGTAATCGGAAAAAGCCGGCTGCCAGCGCCGCCCGCGAGAATGATGGCCTTCTTTGTCATGCGCTGACGTTATATGTCAGCAATTTCGAAACCGGAAAGCGTAAATCGATCAGCAATCAGGAAAACTGCACGTCTTTGCCCGGATCCATTTCGAAATCCAGGTTGAGCGAATCGGCCGTGTTCGGTTTGATGATTTCCTCCATGAACTTTACGAAAATGGCGTCCTCCCGGAAAATGGCGAACTTGTCCATCGACTCGAAATCGATCGCGATGAAAAACGGCCATTGCAGCTCGGGATCGACGCGCTTGCCGCATTTGATGTTCAGAACCTCCGGGATTTTCAAGAGCTGCATCCGTGTGTTCATCATCATCTCCTCGACGCGAGCGGGAGTGACGTCAGGCTTGAGTTTGTAAAGGACGATGTGGTGAATCATGGAAAGCTAAAGGTATTAGGCGCTCTCGGCAGGCCGCGCAAGTGGAATCCGGCGACCGCGGAAGCGGTTGATTGAGGAAAGTAAAATCAACAATATCGATGGATGATTCGGGTTCAACTGACACTAGAATGGCGGGGTTGAACATCACCGCGAAAGATCGAGATGTTTGGGTGGCAAGCGCGCTCGCGCTGGTCACGTTGCCTGCTTTCTATTTTTCGATCAAGGCGACACAGCAGCATTTCGATTATACCTCCCGGATCGCTTCGGCCCTCATGCAGGGCGATTTGGGTCTTCGAGAGCCGGCGCCGTCATGGCTCAACGAAATGGTCCCGGCCAAGGGCAGGCAGTACTCAGTTTTCCCTTTAGGCGCGGTTCTGAGCATGGTGCCGGTCGCCGTCCTACAAAAGGTAAACCTGATTAAAGATTTTCCGGGGCGTGCCTTGGCGGCGTTAATCGCGGCGTTGTCGGTTTGGTTCCTGTTTCGTCTGTCGGTCGTCGGCACCAAATCCATTCCGAAACGCATTCTTCTTTCGTTGGTCCCGATCTTTGGAACGTGGACTTGGTGCAATCTCGGGTTCGGTGGGGCGTGGCAAATCGCGCTTGGTCTTGCGGTTCTTGGCGAGGTCGCGGCTTTGTATTTTGTGCTGGTCGAATTTCGCCCGCTCCTGGCCGGAGCGTTTTTCGCTCTCGCGATTGGCAATCGCACCGAGCTAGCTCTTTGCCTTCCCGTCTTCATTTATTTTTTGGTCAGACGAATCGCTCCCGACTCCCGGGATTTGAAATCGCTGGTGCAACACGCCCGCGAAAAATCGGGCGTGTTCGTTTACTTTTTAATTGTTCCGTTAGCCCTCGGTTTTTTCACAGCGCTCTACAATTACGCGCGCTTTCACTCGATCTTTGACTTTGGTTATTCCCATATCCCGAAAGTCTTGCAGGAGCCGTGGTACCAGCACGGACTTTTCTCGCTTCACGCCGTTCCCTGGAACATCCACAAAATGTTGTTCGAAGGCTTTCGAGACGCGCCCAATTTTCCTTTTATCAATTTTTATCCGTTCGGGTGTTCTATTTTCCTCGCCAGCCCATTTCTGTTTCTGATCTTTCGCGAGGGCGGGAACCACAAAGCGGCGGCTTGGACAGCGATCGGTTTGCTTACATTCGCCCTTTGGGCACACGGCAATCCCGGCGGCTGGCAGTTCTCCTACCGCTACGCAATGGTGCTTCTGCCCTGGATGTTTCTCTTGCTGCTCGGCAATGGGCCGCCGAAAATTTCCGCGATCGAGGCGTCGCTTTTTGTTGTTTCGATCACGATCAACGGACTCGCCACCTACCAATTTCTTTGGACGAACCAGATCCATCCGTGAACAAGAAATAGTGACATGGACGAGGTAGCAGCATCGACATCGGCTCGCCCCGGCAAGTCCGTCCCTTGGCGGATAAGATCGACAATCAAAGAGTGGTGGGCACGCATGGCGCGTTGGTTGCCGGCGGATGATTGGCTCGTCGTCGGTTGGGCCCTGGCGACAAAAGCGTTGCTGCTGATTTTTGGCGTTGTCAGCTATCAAGCGCTGGAAGATGAGAAAGTTCCATTCGGCTGGCCATGGCTGGAAATCTGGCACCAATGGGACGCCGTCCATTTCCTCCGACTTGCGGAGGTCGGATACAGCGCTGCGGACAAGTTCAAAGCCTGGTTCTATCCGCTTTATCCGTGGTCCGTGCGCTTCGTTAATTACCTTTGCGGAGATTTTCTGGGCGCATCATTCCTTGTCTCCGGCATCGCGCTTTTGTTCGCGGTTGTCATTTTGCGGCGTATGGCCGTCCTCGAGTGGTCGGGTGAAATCGCTCGCCGCAGCGTTTTTTTCTTTCTGATTTTTCCGACCGCATTTTATCTCCACATCGGCTACACCGAGAGTCTCTTTCTCGCGTTAGTGCTTGGCTCGCTCTTTGCCGCGCGCAAAGAACGATGGTGGTTGGCCGGCGCACTCGGCGCGCTTTCCTGGATGACTCGCGCGAATGGGATCGTCCTGTTGCCGGCATTGGTGGTTGAAGCTGGGCACCAATGGTTCATCAGCAAACGCTGGCGATGGCACTGGCTCTGGATTGGAGTCGTTCCTGCCGGTTTTGGCGTCTATTTGTTTCTGAACTGGCGGATCTCGGGCGACCCGTTCGCCTTTCTCCAACTGCGACGCGAGCTCTTTCACATGTCGTTCTCCTGGCCTTGGAACGGGATTGCCGACTCCTTTCGCAATCTGCGGCGGCATCCCAACGAAGCTGAAATCGTTGGGACCCAGGAAATCATTTTTACCGCGCTCGGCTTTGTCTGCACCATCGCCAGCTGGATCAAGTTTCGACCGATTTATGCGACCTGGATAACCGGAAACTGGCTGCTTTTGGTCTGCGTTACTTTCATCGAAAGCATGCCGCGATATGCATTGACGATGTTTCCGATTTTCTTCCTCTTCGCGTTGATAAGCGAAAAGCGCCTCTGGAGCATGGTCATCACCGTATGGTCGCTTCTTTTCCTCGCGCTCTTCAGCAGCCTTTTCGTTCGCGGTTGGTGGGTCTTCTAAGGCGAGGTCGTGGCTAGTTAGATTCGCTTGTTGCTCCTGGCGAAGACCTTCCCAAAAAACGAGTCCAGATCGCGCGCGTCTCAGGCCGAACGTTTTGGTCCGAATCGACCAGCCATGAGACAGTAGCCAGCGAGTTAACCGTAATCGAAACAAGCACCAGACCTATTATGACATGATAAATGCGGGCCAAAAGAACTCCACCCCTGCGCAGGAAGACGAGCAGGCAGAAAATCAAAAAGGGATAAAGATCGACCGAATAACGCTGGGAGAGCGTGTAGAAGGATAAGATGCCCAAGCCCTGCAAGGCGAAAGCAACTGTGGCTCCGCGTTCGAATAAATCCGCGCAATTTCTTCGGACCAAATATATCACTCCAAGGATCGCTCCGGCCAGAAGCCAGCTCGCGCCCCAGGGAATGGACAAATACGTTTCGCTGAACGGAATGGAATAAAGCTGGGGGTGAGCGAAAAAGTGTCGGTCTGCTTTTAGAAACGGCGCTTGCCATTGAAGCGACGGGAAACGCAAACCGAAATAATCGGCTAAGCCATACGGAACGCGTTGCAAACTAAACATGCCGTACTTGTGCGCGAATTCCCGATGTACCGGATTGATGTAATGATCGATGCTGACCCCAACGAAACTGCCGAATCGCGCGTAGCTCAAAAGCAGATAGAAGCCAAGACCGGCGCCGAGGGGCAGAAAAAGGGCCGCAAACTGACGCCACCGATTTTCGCGCGGAAGGTGAATAGCCAACATCGGCGCAATAAGAACTAACGGCGCGCCGAAAGTTACCCGTGAAAGAAGAGCGCCGGCCGCGCAAAAGGAAAACGCCGTAAGTGAAACAGTCTGCGCGTGTCCTTCCGTGTTCCGAGAACAGATCGCGAAGAAAAGCGCTCCGAGCGTCCATGCGAGGGCCCAGATAATTGCCTCGTTATAGATCGAAAGGTTTCCCAGCAGCAAAAGCAGCGGCGTGCCGAAAACGAATCCGATCAGGCACGCGGCACCGAGCCAATTTCTCGCGCGCACGGAGAGTGAAGAGCGCCTGAGCGCGTTCAAGATCAAACCAGTAAATGCGAACAGCGCAATTTCGCCTGCCAGGAAACCGGAAATGCGCGACCACGCTCCGCGCCCTGCCGGATAAATCAGATTCAACGGAATCCGCAGCAAAGCTGGAAATGGCCCGAAGTACATACGGGCCTTCCCATTGACGACCATCGCTTCCCAACGGATCGCTTCGCCATCGACGTCAACGTTGCCGCGCAAAAAATGCTCTGCCTGAGAATCGAAGGCGTCGCCAAGAACTTCTTTGATGAAAATTTGGCGACCGCCTTCAGTGGCAATAATCCAAATTAATGCGCTCAGTATCAGCGCCACCGGCAAAAGCCGTGGCGAAGTCACGGTGTCGCTCTTCGGGTCAATCGTCTTACTTTCGAAAATCGAGCGCGCCCTTCTTCAAGGCGTAAACGTAGCCCACCATCAGAATGGTGATGAAGCTGAGCATGCTCCAGAAGATCACGCTGCTGTGCGTGATCGCTTCTTTGTAAACGACCGCCCAAGGATACATGAACACGATCTCGAGGTCGAACAGGATGAAGAGCATGGCCACGAGATAAAACTTCACGCTAAAGCGGGGCTGTCCCTCCCCTTGTGGAATCATGCCGCACTCGTAGGCGGTGTCTTTCGCCGGCGTGTGTCGCCCTGTTTTGCCGAGCAAAACGCTGACCAATAACGCGGAAGCGGCGAATCCGATTGCAACAATGATCTGCAGGAGGACCGGCAGATATTCTTGAATCATTCGCGGCCCTGAAGGCTACGGCCGAGTTTTCGTCGTTATTTTACCGTGGCCAGTCTCGGGCCCGGAATATGTCCGTTCGGGGGCGCAATCGCCTTGGCCAGCGATGAGGGGAGGCCCTTGTATTTCTTGCCATTCTTTTTCACCGCGCCGCGTGCGACCAGGTTCTGGAGTTTTTCGTAAGCACGCAACCGGAGCATTTCCTCGCCTCCGCTCGCTGCGTTTCGCGCGCGAAGATTCTCGTGCACGATATCAAACAGCTCCTTGAACTCGTAAGATGCGCGACGAGACAGCACTGCCACCAGCTCCTCAGTCACCAAATCGGGAACTCGACGAGAAAATGCGTTTTTCTTGAGAATAGCCATAAGGGCCAAACAGTAGCACATTTTTGGCAGACTAACAGCACAATTCTGACACCCGTCGCTAACTTAGGGCTATGCTAGGTAAATAGCGCCGAAATGGCGCAGCCCACCGCCCGATTTTGCCTCGATTACTCGGCGTGTTGGCGGCTAATTGCCCATGCGACCGCCGGCAAACCCAGTCCTATCTCTAACGTCACCGGTCCCGTTGATTCCGTCACATACCCGTCGCCGTCATATCGTTGGGATGAAACGATCGGGCTGAGGTGTTTTGTCACGATTTCCGGCGGCGGCAGTTTGCCCACATCGACATAATCGGAGATCGCCGGCATGAAGGCCGCGCTCATCAACAACATCGGGCGCAGTGCCGCATCCAGCCGCGAGTAGAGCAATGCAGTGTCGATATAAACGAACGCATCCGTCGGCGCCGGCACGGCGTGCGCGGCCGATTTATAAGCAGCCGAGTCCGCCAGATCAGCGGACGGTTTCGTGCTTCGGCTCATCGCTGTTTCAACCGAAACCGAATCCAGTCCCACAATCATCACTTGCTTCGACAGCGCGATCGTTGGCGTGATCGCGAACAGCGAGGCCGGAGACTGCATGTAAAAATACAGCACGCCGTTCTTTTCTGTTTTCGTCCACGGCACGTCTTCATCAATCGCGTGGGTCAGCGCGTTGACGACCTTGTTTGCGCGTGTTGGATCTTTCACTCGCAACGTGGTAATGATCGACGGCCAGCGTGCACTCTGCGGCCAATCGGCCAACGATCCTAATTCCAGATCAAAGGCCGCTTTCCAATCATCCACGGTCACGCCCGCGCGCGCGGCAGTATCGAAGACTTTTTGCAACCAGCTTCCCAGCGGCAGGCCGCCTTGATTGATTCCGGCCAGTCTGTCGGGGTTGAGCAATGTCGCGAGATACAAAAATGTTTCTGACGTTCCGAGCGCGAGAGACGACCGCGTCAGTTTTTGTTCCGATTGCGTCTTCGGCATCCCGACGAACAAGACGTCGCGGATCTTACCTTTATCGAATCGCGTCGCTGCGCAAATGCTGTGGATTTGATCGATAACCGTGCTCTTATCGCCAGCAACACCCATGGCATTGCGCAGCGACACTAGTCTTTCTGATAATGTTTTCGGCTGAAGATAGAAGCACAGGGCATAGCTCGCCGGCATGTGTTTCATCGCTCCGCGAAAGGCGTCATCAGCCTCGAGCGTGGACTGTCGATCTTTTCCGGTCGCAGCGGCGACACTCCCTGTCGCGAGCGAACGGCCGTCGGCGCGATCGAGTATCGCTTTCAGCTCCGAGAGATCGTTTGAAGCAAAGAACCATTGCCCGTCGTAAACCGTCGCGACCTGATTCGGCGCCGCGCCCACGATGTCGATCTTATGTTGCTCATACTGCACGCTCTCCGTGACAGATGCGTTACGAACAATCTTCGATCGCCATTTGCCGATGATTTTCTCCGCCTCGGATTGGCTTCCACGAAACTGAAAACCACCTGCGAGGTGCGGATTGTTGTCTTCGATCGAAGTTAGGGCAAGGAAGGCGTCTTTTGGATCGAGCCGCGCGATCTCATTCACTGTGTCCGCGGCCGTGTCGGGTTGCGCAACTTTCGAAAGCGGCCTGCTCAGGAAATCCTGAACCGCGGGCTCGTGGTAGAGCTTGTAAAGGTCGGATTGGTGCCATTCGCTGCGCGTGCGATTGAAATCCGGAACATGCCCAAGCAAGACGGTCCCGCGCGGCAAGAGCACCGTCACAGTCGCATGTGGCGTACGCTCGGCGCGCCGTAACCCGTACAAGATCCCGACCGCCGCGAGAGCGGCCATTACTACGACCAAAACGAGACGCTGCATGAGCCGCCTTCCATCAACCATCAACCCTCAACGATCAACACGATTTCAGTTACGCCCGCGGATGAAATTGTCGATGCACTGCCTTCAACCGCTGCTGATCGACGTGCGTATAAACCTGCGTCGTCGAGATGTCGGCGTGCCCAAGCATCTCCTGAATGATGCGCAGATCGGCGCCATTGCTCAGCAAATGCGTCGCGAAGCTGTGCCGGAGCAAATGCGGATAAATGTTCTTTTCCAAGCCTGCGTGGCGCGCTTTTTCTTTCACGATCTGCCAGATCCGCGCGGTCGTTAATTTCGTGCCGCGCTCGGACAGAAAAATCTCGCTGCCGCTCCGGCGCTTTATCAGCTTCGGCCGCTCGGTCGACAAATAGCACGCCAGCGCCTCACATGCTTTGCGCCCCACCGGAACGATCCGCGTTTTGTTTCCTTTCCCGATCACACGAATCGTTCCCTCCTCCGGATAAAAATTCTCCAATCGCGCATTCGCCAGTTCGGATATGCGCAGCCCGCTCGCATAAAGCAGTTCGACCATCGCCCGGTCGCGCAACCCGAGCGGCACCTTCGTGTCAATGCCATTCAGCAACTGTTCGACCTGCATTTCGTTCAACGTTTCCGGCAAATAACGCTCGATTCGTGGCAGGCTCAGCGCTTCGGCTGGATCGCGCTTGATCTCGCCTTTGCCGGCGAGAAACCGAAAGAAAATCTTAAGCGCAACCACGATCAGTTTGATCGACGCTGCCGAAAGCCCCGCCTTCTTTTTCTCCGCGAGATATTCGCTGATCATCGGCAACGTTACCGCCCGTGCGTTGTTGATCTTACGTGTACACGCGCACCAGCTCGCGAAATCGCTCAGCGATCGCTGCGTCGAGAGCTGGTAATTGTCGGAAAGCCCGCGCTCGACTGCCAGATAGCGGATGAACGACTCAATCGCGCTTTCCACATTCGAAACATCAAACATCAACCCTCAAACATCAAACCTCAGCCTTCCGTCCTCTTCGCCAACGGACGAAGTTGCCGTGGCGACTGTTTCCAGGCGTCCCAGGCATCCACACGCGCCAGGATTGACAATTGAAGACTAAATGTTCAATCATCTGTTCAGGATGAGCTTGGATTTGAACACCATTTTGAAGGATTGGCCGCACGAGAACGGCGCCATCAAAGTGCGCAAGATCCTTGGATTGGACGGCCGGC
>WNGK01002788.1_pt1 | contig 18863 bp, 18 predicted proteins | sample 5400601 | NCBI WGS metagenome assembly WNGK01 (sample SAMN13153376, study PRJNA577476) | soil metagenome | isolation source: 60 cm soil or saprolite under Garry oak tree replicate 1 | place: USA:California | collected 2016-06-15
AAGATCAAAAATAACATCGTCATGCAGCAAATTTGGTTCATAGCAGCAGACAATCTCACCAGGAGTGCGCGGGGGTGTCAAGGGGTCAATGAATGTTCAATCTTCAATGTTCAATGTTCAATTATCATTTCGGGGATGCCCAATGTGCTTTCGGTAGAGAACCTGTCGAAGAAATACGGCGACACGATCGCTGTGGACGGGATCTCCTTTGACGTGGAACGCAACGAGATCGTCGGGTTACTCGGCCCGAATGGAGCCGGAAAGACCACGACGATCAATATGGTTCTCAGTGTTCTTGAGCCGACATCCGGTTCTATCCATATCGAAGGAATTGATGTGGCACGCCAGCGTTCACAGGCTCTCGACTGCACGAACTTCGCGGCAGTGTACGCGCCGCTTCCGGGAAATTTGACCGTCTACCAGAATCTGCGCGTATTCGGCCTCATTTACGGCGTGAGACATTTGCCCGATCGTATTGAATCGGTGCTCGAGCAATTTGAGCTACGCCGTTTTCGGAACTTCAAATCCGGTGTACTTTCCTCCGGGGAACAGACGCGGTTGTGCCTGGCGAAGGCGATGCTGAACCAGCCACACCTGCTGCTTCTGGACGAACCAACCGCGTCGCTGGACCCCGCAACTGCAAGTGATATCCGGACGAAAATCCGCGAATTTGCGATGCGCGGCCTATGCGGCGTGCTTTGGACATCGCACAACATGTATGAAGTCGAACATGTTTGCGATCGGGTGCTGTTCTTATCGCATGGAAAAATTTTGTTGGAAGGCGATCCGAAAACGTTGCCGCGCGAGCACGGCAAATCCACGCTCGAAGAACTGTTCATCGCCATCGCTCGTGAGCCGCTCGCGCTAGAACGGGTTTGAAAGAAATGAGTCTGAACCGAACATTCGCCATTGTGCTTCGGCAGTTTTATCTCGTGCGCGGGAGCCCCGCCCGTGTGCTGCCGCTGTTCGCATGGGTCGGCATCGACATGGTGTTGTGGGGATTTATCACGAGATACTTAAATGCCGTTAGCTCGGCCGGTTTCGACTTTGTTCCCGTGCTGCTGGGTGCCGTCCTTCTCTGGGATTTCTTCACGCGCGTTATGCACGGAGTGACGATCGCGTTTATGGAGGACGTGTGGTCTCGCAATTTTTTGAATTTGTTCGCGACGCCGCTGGCTATTTCCGACTATGTCGCCGGCCTTGTGGTCTCCAGCATCGGAACGAGCTCGGTCGGACTCATCGTTATGCTTTTTCTGGCGAGCGCCATCTTTGGGCTCTCATTCGTCAGTTATGGTGTAGCGATCATTCCATTTCTATTGGTCCTTTTTCTTTTTGGCGTCGCGCTAGGTATCGTAGGGGCGGCGATTGTGCTTCGATTTGGACCTGCAACCGAATGGTTCATCTGGCCGATTCCCGCGCTCGTGTCACCGTTTGCGGGTGTGTTTTATCCACTCGCGACACTGCCTACGTGGATGCAATACCTCTCGCGCATTCTCCCGCCGTCCTATGTTTTTGAGAACGTGCGCGCCATTATTTCAGGCCACCCGCCTTCGGTAAACGCCTTGATCTGGAGCGTTGTGCTCGCTGTTATCTATGTGTTGTTGGCATGTTGGGTCTTCACTGGCGTCTATCGGCACAGTGTCCGGACTGGTCTGGTTGCCCGCTACAGTGCGGAGACGGTTAGCTGATACAATTCCCTCTCCCTCGTTGAAATGACAATTGAACATTGAACAGTGAACATTGAACAATTTTTCGGAAATGTTCACTGTTCAATGTTCAATTGTCATTTCGAAGGGGACGGACCTAGCAGGTTGCTAACAAGACTCGAATTCAGCAACTGTAGCGGCGCTCCGCGAAGCGCAAGCGCGATAGCGCGCAGCCTCAAAAAATCGACCGCCGCTACAATGCATTCGTCACTTATAGGCTCAAGAAAGGCAGGTTCCAAAATTCGAATGCGCCGTCTCACGTTGAGCGTTATTCCGCTGCTGTTCGCGGCTGGCCTCATTGCTTATAAGATTCGCACGTCTCTGGCAGTGTTGAGCACCGTCTGGAGGACAGGGGGCATTGCTGCAAGACCCGAGGTCGTTTCATTGGGGTATCAAGGGGCAGCCGTTGGTGCGCTCGATCGATCGCTTAATTATTTTCTCCTCATTTGGCCGGCCTTGGCATTTGGCATTCTGATCAGTGCCGCGGTGCGCGCTTATGTGCCGGCGGACGTGTGGAAGCGAGTACTGGCAGTGCGCGGAACCGCCACCCAGTTGAGAGCAGGCTTGGCAGGCGCGCCTTTGATGCTCTGTTCCTGCTGTGTTGCCCCAATTTTCGGCGCAGTCTATGAAAGCTCGGCGCGGCTGGCTCCGGCCTTAACATTGATGTTGGCGTCGCCCGCATTGAATCCGGCCGCGTTGGTACTGACATTCATGTTGTTTGGTCCGGGAATCGGAATGATGCGGCTTATCTTATCCATTGCGGCAGTCGCCGTGATTGGTCCGAGCGTCGAATCGCTGTTCCCTCGCGTACAGGTCGCGGTGCGTAGTGAACTCCACGATGGGGCACCCAAGGAGTCCCTCGGACAGGCGCTCTACAATGTTCTGGTTCGCACAGTTCCCGTCCTCGTGGTCGGGCTGGTTGTCTCGATGATTCTGGTCCAGTGGTTGCCTGCGGGTGCATTCGCCGGCGGCACGCCGCGCACCCTGGCAATCCTGTTTGTGGGAACACTGGCGGTTCCGCTCGCCCTGCCGACGTTTCTTGAAATTCCGCTGGCTTTGAGCTTGCTGTCGGCGGGGTTGCCCGCGGGAGCCGCAGTCGCATTGCTATTCGCCGGCCCGGCGATCAATCTGCCGTCGCTCTTGGCGACCGCCCGAATCGCCGGCTGGAAAGTAGCCGTCTCGGTCGCTTTATTCGTGTGGCTCATTGCGCTCGCCGGCGGGCTGTTGATGTAGAGGCGGCCTCTCCTTCTGGGAGAGGGGTCACTTGGTGCAGCGGGTCGCTCTATTCGAGGGATCGACAGGATCGCGGCCTCTTCCCGGCTTGTCGCGGTAAACTTGATGACAGTGCAGGCAGGCGTCAGCAATCACACCGCTGATGTCGCTGACGGTTTCCTGATTTCTCGTCTGCGAGGCTTTGTACGCCGCTCTTCCCGCCTCGGCGAGTTCCTCCGTAAACTTCAACCATTCAGGATCGTTCACCGGAACCGGTTTTCCATTTTCGCATCGGCGGCCGGGCGTCAACATCAGCGGCGCGGATTCGGCTAGAGCGACAGCGGCATAATCCACGAGATCCCATCCCGAATAGATGTCGCTCCCCCAGATGGTCCAATTGAATCCACCGGCGAGAGCTGCTCCTTCCGGTGTTGTTCTCTTCTCGGCGGGATCGTGCGTCTGAACAGTAAAAATAATATTGGAATTCGGAAAGAGAATACCGCGCATCACTTGTGCCAGGTTGCCCGCGGGCGGAAACGACGACGCCGGACTTGGAGTCGAGGCGGTCTTCGGTTGAGCGGCATTCGCAGGCCAGGTGATTTGCTTCAGCGCCGCTTCGTCCGCTCGAAGCTCGGCTCGGCCCGCGGGAAATTTGCCGGCCTGTAGGATGTATGCCAGGATATCGGCGGTCTCTTCCGGCGTCAACTTTCCAGGATTGTCCTGCGGCATCGTGTTGCGAATCTTGCCGAACAGCTCCGACAGCGGCTGCTTTGCGAAATCACTGACGAACTCATCTCCCGTCAAGGGCGGGCCAAGACGGCCTTCGAGCATTTCACCGTGACACAATGCGCACTGAGCCTTGTAAATGGTCTGGCCGCGTCTCGCCTGATTTTCCGCATAGACGCCCTGCAGTACTGTTTGTGGCTGCTGCGCCTGCACAGTAAGCAGAACGGCGCAAACCGAAACAATCGTTGACAAGAATGCCCGCCGCATCGATTTCCTCCTCGAGAACATGGGCTGAATCATAACACGCGGGAGTTTACCCATCATGCCGTACAAAGATCGTCATGTCCGAGATTGCGCAATTCGGCTCGGTGCAGGCATCATACAATAGCAAGCGAATGAAATACGCCACTCCATTTCTCGTGGTAACTTTTGCGACCCTGGCCGTAACAGCCGTCTACATCGTGCGGCGCGGCTTCAGCGCGCGCGAGGAACCGAATGCGGCCGAGACATTTCTTGCTCGCCAGTTGCGTCACATCGCAGTGCCTCGCCGAGCGCGTCAGATGGCGAACCCGGTATCCGCCAGCCCGGAAGTGCTTGCGGATGCCATGGCGCACTTCGCGGATCACTGCGCGATTTGCCACGGTAATGATGGAAGCGGGAACGCCCCCATTGGAAAGGGTCTGTATCCGAAGCCCCCGGATATGCGGCAACGAGACACGCAGAATCTCAGCGACGGCGAGCTTTACTACATCATCCACAATGGCGTGCGGTTTACGGGTATGCCCGCGTTTGGTCCGAACAACGCCGGGGAGGATGAGGATAGCTGGAAACTCGTTCGCTTCATCCGGCATCTCCCTGAAATGACGGACGAGGAAGTGGCGCGAATGAAGGATATGAACCCGAAGAGTCCCGCAGACCTGCAAGAAGAAGACGATATCAAGCGATTTCTCGAGGGCGAAAGCGAACCTTCAGGGGAAACGCAGAAACATCACCATTAAGGAGACATATGCTGAAAAAGGCTATTACGTTTTTGCTGACGGTCTCGTTCTTGGCCGGCGCCCTTCTCGCGCACGGCAACGCGACTCATCTGATGGGTACGGTGACAGCGGTAAGCAAGGACACCGTCACCATTCAGGACAAGGAAGGAAAATCCGTCGTCGTGATGCTGGAGAAGGCTACGAAATACTTCAAGACGAAGAAGCCAGTGACCATCGATGAACTGAAGATCGGCACGCGCGTCGTCATCGATGCCCAGATGAATGAAAAAATGAAAATGTATTCTGCGGAGGAGATTCAAATCGGAACGGCGGCAACGGCTGCAGCTGCGAAGAAATAAGTTAGGCAGAGCCTCTCCCTCTGGCAGAGGCCCACGCACGACAGCCAGCGGGCTGACGCGCGCCGGGTGAGGGTTTCAAGATTTGACAAATCCCTGCGACCCTCACCCGGCGCTCTTATGTCGCGGTCTTCGGCCGCTCCCAGCGGCCGGCCTTTCCCAGAGGGAGAGGCATCAGGAGTCTAATTCTATTTGCCCGGTAGATGTTCCAGGTCGCGGTTGTTTTCGTTGCAAATGAATTCGAGCAACTCGGTATTAGTCGATAGACGCACTTCTTCGGTGACGGTCCACGGCTTTGTATAAGCCTTGGAATCATCGATTGTGATTTGAATATCCATGTGCCCGAAATCTTTCCGCCGAAAACGTTCGATGACGTGCAGAGCATCCGTGGATGGCTTCCCGGACTGATCTAACCACGCTTTTCCATTGAAACCTCTGGTGTCGACTACCAAAGTGTCGCCGTCCCATTTCCCTGTGGAGTAACCGAGCCATGTGGGAGTGAAGTCCTCTGCTAATTCGCGGCCATCCAGAAAGATCTGCCGCCATAGAGTGGAGGCCTCGTAGATGATGACGATGAATCCTGGCGTCTGGATGAGTTTCCACGGCGGAGGAGCCGCGTTGATCCTGGGCACACCTGCGGGAAGACACTGCGCAGAAGGGTCCTCTCTCGAATACGAACCGTTTTTGCGCTCATCGAACAGCGCTTTCGCCCAAGCCTGGAACGGAACTTCCTCGGGTTTCAGGTCCGCCGCGAGATTCTGAACGTACCTGCCTCTGGGTTCCCAGATTCCCGACAGGTCTGGGCGGCCATCCGCCAGCCGCGGCGCAGGCGCTGCGAGATTCGGCTTACCGTCGGACGTTCGCGGGATTGCTGCAGCGGGGACCTTCACCCACTGGGCCGCGGCGGGCCAGCATATCAGGGAAAGCACGATCAAACCAAAGCGCAACACGTTTCTCGAGCTCAGCAGCATTTTCATTACAGCCTCCGGTGGCGTCGATTATAGTGCTTCGTCTGGAAATCGGACAATTTCGTCCTGTAGCGGCGGTCTATGAAGCCGCGACTCATGCGAGTCTGTTAAGAAAATGAACGGGGTCCAAAACTTGTCCAATGTCGAATGTCTGTTGTGCGATGTGTAATGTAGTTGTCAAAGTGCCAGATGACTACTGACCAGACGACCAAATTCTTAGTGGAAAATGATTTAGTCATCAGGCCATTTCGTCAATGGGTCGCTTTTACAAGTTCATCGCACATCGTACAACAGACATTCGACATTTGATAAGTTTGGCTCTCGAATTGACTCCCTCGTTAGGCTGTTCGAGCGGCTCAAGCCCGAGGGGGATGCAGCAATGGAGCAAATAAATGAAGACAAACGCTATCGGACCTTGACGTACTTTCGCAAGTTTTGGGCGCCGACGTCGGCCGCAAAAATGGAGCCCATGCTATCGGCTGCAATGCCCGACGCGGATGTTCCACGAATCACTTTGTCCAGGTCGGCCGGATCGGGAATGAACGCCTTGAGTGAGCCGTTGATGGCGTTTCCAATGATGATGCCTCGCAACTCACCTTTTTTGGCGGATGGATCGCGAAACGAAGCGCCCACATAAATTGTGTCGTCCTTGCCGACAAAAACCGAGCTTGGCTGGCCGAATTGTTTCCAGGCGGCGATGAACTTGCCCTCCTGGTCGAACACCTGAATCCGATCGTTCTTGCGGTCGGCGACGTAGACCCAACCGCGGGAACCGCCGACAAAGATATCGTGGGGCTCATCGAAATCTCCGGGCGCGGATCCCTTCCGTCCCCAGGCCTTGATGAAGTGGCCATCCTTCGAAAACTTTACCACTCGCCCCGCGCCGGACTTATTCGGATCGTGACCATCGGACACGAAGATGTCACCATTGGCTGCCACCGCCACGCCGGTTGGCCGATCGAACCCATCCGCACCGGTTCCGGCCACGCCTTGCTTGCCAAGCATCATCAGCACCTTGCCGTCGGGGCTTAACTTCAGGACTTCCTGGCCCATGACGGCTCCGGCCGCATTTCGGGCAGACATCCCGAGGACTGTCTCCTGGTCGTTGACGTCAGTTACCCATAGGTTCCCATTTCCGTCGACCGTGAAGCCGTGGGGATAGGCAAACAGTCCCGCGCCAAAACTCTTCAGAAGTTTGCCTGACGGATCGAATTCCAAAATCGGCGGATTCGCAGGGCCGCGCCCGATACACGTTGCCGAGCCCGGCGGCACCACGTTGAAGCACCGATGAAAGACCCAGATGTTGCCTTTCTCGTCGACGTGGACGCGGATGACTTCTCCCCATTTGCCTCCGTTCATTGTCTTCGGCAGGCTTGGCCAGCCTTCGACGAGACGATACGGATTTGGGAGTTCCGTCGGTTTGGGGTACGGAGTCTGTTGCGCGCGCGCGGCCTCGCCAAACACGAATATCGACACAAGCGCAGTCACAATAGAGAGTTTCGTTTGCCGGTTCATGAGCGAAGCATTTTATAGCCACAAAAAGGCACAAGAAAGCACAAAGATGGCGAAATAAATGGGAACCCATTTGTGACTTTTGTGCCTTTTTGTGGCTATTCCCTTGTAAAATTCCGCTAGCTTGCTCGAGAGGAAGGAGACTTCAGATGAAGCGATCGATATCGAAGTGGATGCTGCGCGTTTCTATGGTGGCTGTCGTGATGTTCGCAACTCAGCCTCTACAGGCGGAACTCGTCGAGAAGGCAAAGAAGGTAGGCGGAACCACGGTCCATTATAAGGTGGTCCTTCCAAACGGTTATGATCCGGCAAAAGCATATCCGGCGATCCTCGCCTTCGGTGGCGGACCGCAGACAATGAACACGGTCGACAACATCCTGAATCGCAACTTCCGGCCGGAAGCTGAGAAACGGGGATACATCGTTGTGGCTCCCGCTGCTCCGGACGACGATTTGTTTTTCGAAGAGGGAGCGCGCATCTTTCCCGAATTTTTGAAGGCGATTCAGGCGGATTACAAAATCCAAGGTAACAAGTTTCACATTGCCGGCCCATCCAATGGCGGCATCGCGGCATTTCACGTCGCGGCAGCCAACCCGGAATATTTCTTATCGGTTACTGCTTTCCCTGGATACATGTGGGAGCCGAGCCCTGCCAAGCTTCAGGCGATCTCGAAGATGTGCGTCTTCATGTATGTCGGAGAATTAGACCAGTACAGGTGGCACGATGAGATGAAAGAGGAAGCCGAGTTTCTTCGCGCTAAAGGGACCGTCGCGCATTATACCGTCGAGAAGGGCCAACCCCATCGCCTGGATACGCTCGCGGGGACAAATGCTGCGCGCTTGTTCGATGGATTCGAAGAGACTAAAAAGGGCTGCAGCAGCAGGTAAACCATGGTGAGAGTACGCAAGCAATCCATTTTGCGGCGTTTCCTTTCGAGCGGCGCAGTCGCGGTCGCGATTGTAGCCTCAGCCTTTGTCTCGCTCCCAGCCGAGGGACAGGACTCACAGCCACCCAGCGCCTCCGACATTGCCGATGGGATGAGGCTTTACCAACAGAAAGGCAATTGCCAGGCGTGTCATGGCTGGGCGGGTGATGGCCGGAAAACCGACAGCCAGATGCCGGATGGCGCGAACTTGCGCGACACCAAGCTCAATCGCGCGGGACTGGTGACGACGATCAAATGCGGCCGCCTCAATTCCCAAATGCCGGCTTTCGACAAGTTTGCTTATTCCGACGGGCGATGCTATGGCAAGAAGGAAGCCGACTTGAAGGCGTACCCGACACGCATGCCCGATCCTCCAGCAACGCTGCAGCAGCGCGAGATCGACCTGATTGTGGACTTTCTGATGGCGAAGATCGTCGGAAAAGGCCGGATGGATCACGCCAAATGCGTCGAGTTTTGGGGGTCCGAGACCGACGCGTGCAAAGAATTCCCGAAGTAAGAAGGAGGTTCGCGATATGCGGCACGGCTTCGCGTTCGCGCTTGCGACGGCGGTTCTCCTCGTTGTGCCGATAGAGGCCGCGGCGCGCCCGCCGGCCCAACAGGCGCCGGGTTTATCCCGGACGCCGGACGGCAAACCTAACCTGCAAGGTATCTGGCAGGTGCTCAACACGGCCGCCTGGGACATTCTGGATCATTCAGCTCGGCTCGGCGTGCCTGCAGGCCAGGGCGTGGTCGAGGGCAACGAGCTTCCTTACCGGCCGGAGGCACTCTCAAAGAAGCGGCAGAATTTCGAGAACCGTGCGACGGCCGATCCGGATTCGAAAGGGTATCTGCTCGGGGTGCCGCGCATCATGTATATGCCGTTTCCGTTTCAAATTTTCCAGACGCCCGATTACGTCGGGATGACTTTCGAGTACGGCGGCGCCTATCGGACCATCTACACGAACGGAACTCCTCATCTCAAGGGACCTCTGAATTTTTGGCTGGGAGACTCGCGTGGCCATTGGGAAGGAGACACCCTTGTTGTGGACGTCGTCCATTTCACAGATGAAACGTGGTTCGATCGCGCCGGGAATTTTCACAGCGAAGGACTACACTTGGTCGAACGCTTCACGCTGGCCGATCCCGATCACATTAACTACGAAGTGACGATTGAAGACCCGGTGGTGTTCACCAGACCCTGGAAGATGAGTATGCCGCTCTACCGTCGCAAGGAGCGGAATGTGCAGCTGCTGGAGTACGATCCTGGATTACTGTCCGATCAGGATCAGGCAGAGCGGGAACGGAAGAAGACCAATTAGAAAGTGGAGGATCCACATGAAGGATCGATACATACTCGTGGTGATCGCACTGAGCGTCATCATTACATCATCGTGGGCGGCCGGCCAGCAGCCCGCAGCGGCGGGCACCGTGGGAGGCTGTCCAACGGAGCCGCTGGCCTTTCATCTGTGTGCTCTCGACAAGGCGAAAACGTTCAATCCGCCGCGCACGCCGAGTGGAAAGCCCAACCTGCAGGGCCATTACCGCGCCAGGCTGGCGCAGTCGTATTCGTTTGAAGGAGTATCGGGATCCGAACCACAGTTCGGCGCCAAAATCATGCCGTGGAGCTTGTCGCCGCCGATGATCGTCGATCCGCCCGATCGGCAAATTCCATATCAGCCCTGGGCGGCTTCGATCGGCAGAGTCGGTGAGAACTACTACAAGTACCTCGACCCGCGCACAGGGTGCGCGCAGGCCGGCGTACCGCGTGTCGTTCAGCAGGACCCCAATCAGATCCTACAGCCACCGACCGACGATTACATCCTGTGGCTCTTCGAAGACCATCACATGCAGCGCGTCATTAACATGAATCAGCGCCCGCCGCTCGGAGATTCCATCAAACTGTACAACGGATACTCCCGCGGGCACTGGGATGGAAACACGCTGGTGATCGACGTCACCAACCTCAATGGATACGACTGGCTTGATGACGCCGGGAACTTCCATACGGACGCTGCGCATATCGTCGAACGCCTGACTCTGTTCGATCCGGACACGATCCACTATCAAGTCACGCTCGAGGATCCGAAAGCCTACACTCGCCCATGGACGATCGTGTGGGCTCTGGTGCGTCAGAAGCAATCCGGATTCGAGTTGATGGAAGAACCGTGCCGCGAGGGCGAACACGATGCGAAACGTATTATCCGCGATTCGGGCGTCAAGTATTACTTCGGCGAGAGTTGGCGCGGTCACTAAGCCCGGAACGAGCCGGTGCGCCTGCTCGACCTCTTCCATGCCGACAAGCCGGTGATCGGTGTGCTCCACGCTCCGGCGCTGCCCGGCTCGCCACAAAATACCCTCGATTTTGACGCGATTTTGAATTGGGTCCTCACGGACGCGGACGCTCTGGCCGGCGGCGAAATCCATGGCATGATTCTCGAAAATTTCGGCGATGTTCCTTTTTATCCGCAGCGTGTGCCGCCACACACGGTCGCCTTCATGACCGCGTTGGGCCGCGAGATCCGGCGGCGTTTCAACTTGCCGCTAGGGATCAACGTCCTGCGCAATGACGCCCGAGCGGCACTCGCTGTCGCCGCCGCCGTCGACGCTCAGTTCATCCGTGTGAACATCCACACCGGCGCAAGAGTCACCGACCAGGGTCTGATCCAGGGAAGAGCGCACGAAACTTTCCGTTACCGTAAATTGCTGGGTTGTGACGCCGGAATTTTCGCCGACGTCGATGTGAAACATTCAGCGCCTTTAGCGGCCCGCCCCTTAACGGTTGAAGTTGAGGAGATCGTATCGCGCGGCTGCGCGGACGCCATCATTGTTACAGGCTCGGCCACTGGCACTCCCGCCGCACTTGAAGACCTGAAGACCGCCAAATCCGCTGCGGGCGAGGTACCCGTCATCGCGGGCAGCGGAGTCGATTCGACGAACGTCGCCGCCATTCTGAAAATCGCCGATGGTCTCATCGTCGGCACGGCGCTCAAACGCGACGCTGTGACGACCAATCCGGTTGACGGCCAGCGCGTACAGAGATTCATGGAGGCTGTTCGTGGTGTACGATAGTGCAAGGATTGTATAAAACTTGTCAAATGTCCAATGTCTGTTGTGCGATCTCAAATGAACTTGTCAAACAACCCACTTACCCAATGACCTGATGAAAAAGTTTGGACGAACAATTTGGTCGTCTGGTCAGTAGGTCATCTGGTGCTTTGACAACTACATTTCAGATCGCACAACAGACATTGGACATTTTACAAGTATGAGATCTTTCGAGGAGGAGCTATGCGGTCGTTGATGCTCGCGGCAGCCGTGGTGGCAATCGTTGTCCCGATTTATGGACAAGGACAGGCGCAGACCCACAACGTGCAGGTAACGTTCGACGACTGGACTGTGCCGACACCGAACTCGTTTCCTCACGACCCGGCATTCGGTGCCGGCAATACCTTGTGGTACAGCGGGCAAGGATCGAACAAGCTCGGGCGCGTCGACATGACATCCGGTCAATTTCGCGAGTTCGATCTTCCCCGAGGCCATGGTCCGCACGGCCTGGTTGCGGATCGCGACGGCAACATCTGGTACACGGCAAACGCGGCGGGCGCGATTGCGAAGCTCGATCCCAAGACCGGCCAGGTAGCCGAATACAAAATGCCCGACCCCGCCGCGCACGATCCCCATACGCCGATCTTTGCGCAGGATGGAACGTTATGGTTCACGGTCCAGAGCGGCAACTTCATCGGCAAGCTCGACCCGAAAACCGGGGCCGTGACGCTGCAAAAGCCCCTGAGTCCGCGCGCGCTCCCATACGGGATCAAGGTGAACTCGAAGGGCATTCCTTTCTTCGATCTGTTCGCCACCAACAAGATTGGAAGTATCGATCCAAAGACAATGCAGATTACCGAGTATCCGCTGCCCAATCCTCAAGCCCGGCCGCGGCGGATTGCAATCGATGCGAATGACATTATCTGGTACACGGATTACACTCGCGGCTATCTCGGACGCTTGGATCCGCAGACGAAACAGGTGAAGGAATATGCGTCGCCCGGCGGAGCGCATTCCTGGCCGTACGGTATTACGACGACGTCCGACGGCGCCGTTTGGTACAGCGAATCCGGAGTCGAACCGAACACGCTGGTCCGCTTCGAGCCTCACACCGAGACCTTCCAGAAGTGGGATATCCCATCCGGAGGCGGAGTCGTCCGCCACATGGTCACTGCGCCAAACGGCGATCTTCTGCTTGCCTACAGCGGCATCAATAAGGTTGGCCGCGTGCGCGTGCATTGAGCGTGGGGGCGGTTATTTGCCGATCATGTGCGAAAAGTCTCTTTCGTTTTCGCAGACCGCTTCGATGAGATCCGTGTCTGGAAGGAATTCCCACCCTGCCAGTTTGACTGTCCAGGGCCGGCTATACGCCGACGGATCGTCGATGGTGAGCTCCACGTCAATGTGGCCGAAGTTGGGGCGCCGCAACCGTTCAATGAAGTGCGTCTTTTCGGTTTGGGGATGGCCGTTCATATCCAGCCAACCTTTGTCATTCACGCCGGTGGTCTCGACGACCAGGGTGTCGCCCTCCCATCTGCCCACCGAGTAACCAAAAAAGGCAGGCTGGCCAACCTCGGGTAGGGGCCGCCCATCCATCAAAATCTGGCGGTACTGGTGATACGACTCGAAAAGGATCCCAATTACCCCAGGACTCTGGATGATCCTGCGGGGCGTCTGATGCGTATCGAAATCCGCTACGCCGTGACCGAGGCATCGCTCGGAGGGATGGCCCTTCTGCAGGTTTCCTTTGCGTTCCTCATAGAGCTGTTTCGTCCACGGCAACATGGGAATCTCGGCTCCACCCGCGCTGAGGTCTTGAAAGAATCGGGCGTTGCTCCTCGTGGCCCATATGCCGGAAAAATCCGGCTTTCCGTCCGGCGTCCTCGGCGCCGGGGCCGACAGGTTCGGTTTTCCGTCCGGCGTTCGCGGAATCCCGGGCGTGGGATAGTTCAGCCATTGTGCGGAGAGTGGGATCGACGTCGAGACAAGGACAATCAAAGCCAAAATAAGTCGAGTAATGGCCATGTTAGCCTCCCGGTTAGAGCAAAGTTTATTACAGCCTTCAATTCAACGCGAACACGAACAGGTAACTGGCATCCTGGTATTTATCGAATTTCACCGGATGCAGATGACGCCCGCCGGCTTGTACTGCAAGGTATTGCTTTGGTCCTATGGCATAGGTCACGGGCGCACCCTTCAGCGGAGTGCCCACATTGAACCGCCAGAGTTCTTCGAGCGTCTCGTCGTTATAAGCGACCACCCAACCATCTTGCAGCGCTGTGAACAGGATGCCGCCCGCGGTGTCGGTAGCACCGGATCGAACTTCGATGTCCGTGACGGCTTTGGCGATGACCTTATGGTTGTTCGTGTCGAAGGCTGTGATCGATCCGTAATAGAGGTCGCTGTTGTATGTACGTTTCTCACTGTTCTTCGGGTCGAGGCCGCCGTTCGGCGAGAGGAAAGCATACGCTGCACCGTTTTGTGAGAAGCAGCCTTCGATACCCACGCCGTAAGCAATGTGCTTGACCGGATTATAGGCGGTCGGTTGGTGGGCGATGCCGCCGTGCCAGGTTGGGCAAGTCCGCTTTTCAGGATCGCCACGCAGAGCCCGCGCTATTGGGTTGTAGACCTGCACGTCCAGCTTCGGATTGTACTCGACCGGTTTGCCGCTCTCCGGATCGAGACCCTTGGTCCAGTTCAAATCGTTGACGTACTGAGACCCTTTGATGAACTTTCCGTTCGTACGATCCAGGGAATAGAAGAACCCGTTGCGGCCGAAGTGAGCAACGACCTTGCGGAGCTGGCCCCCGATCATCGTGTCATAGAGCATGTGGACGCCAACCTCGTCGTAATCCCACGAATCGTTCGGAGTGTATTGAAAATGCCAGGCCAGTTTGCCGGTATCGATGTTGATGGCTACGGCCGAATCCGTATAGAGGTTGTCACCCGGACGCGACTGCGGATCGTATTGCGGCACCGGATTACCCGTACCCCAGATGCTTAGCCTTGTTACAGGATCGTAGGAACCCGTCTGCCAAATTCCGCCGCCGCCGGTCTTCCAGGCGTTGTTCTTGTCCTTCCACGTCTCGCTGCCGGGATCGCCGGGTTTCGGTATCACGTACCATCGCCAAAGCTCCTTGCCCGTTTTTGCTTCGAGTGCCGTAACCCAGCCTCGCGTTCCAGCATCACCCGCGCCGTTTGCAATAAGGACTTTGTCTTCGACCGCCATCGGCGCCGTAACAAATCTTTCTTTGGTGCCGAACTCGTTCGTGGCGGCCACCATCTTGTCCCACAGGATTTCGCCGGTGTCGCGTTTAATTGCGATCACGCGGCCGTCGGGCAGATTCGCGATCACCAAGTCTTCCCACAACGCGACGCCGCGAGTGCGCGGGAAGTTACCCTGGTGTTTGACTCCCGGATCGGTAACCCATACAAGTTGGCCGCGGTTCGGATCACGGGCATCTATTTTGTAGATGGTGCCCCAGCCGTCGGACGTGTACATGAAACCGTTGTCGATGAGCGGATTCAATTCATTTTCGGGACCGTTCTGTCCGACGTCCTGCAGGCCGCCCAGCGCCAACGCCCATACCATCCGGAGGTTCTTAACGTTCTCCCGGTTGATCTGAGAGAGCTTCGAATATCGTGTCGCGCCGAAATCGCCGTTCATCATCAACCAGTTTTGTGGCTCATTCTGCGCGTTGAGTAACCGGTCCTTGTTGACCGTCATGTTGTACTGCGCCGTCAGCGTCGCAGCAGCGAGTGCCAGCGCCAACACACCCAGAGTCGCGAGTTTTAAAGGTTTCCCCACAAAATGTCGCATGATGATCTCCTTTTCGGTATCGCCGTCACGTTACACGAATAGCCCGCCGCGCAGCCACAATTTTTTGTCCAGGATCGGAGGAGCTGTTGGAGGGGGCCGCCGGTGGCGGGTAAGCTGCTCGTAGGCGTAGGCAAATCGGATCAACGGCCCTTCGCTCCAGGGCCGTCCCAAAAACTGAAAGCCCATCGGCAGATTTTCTCCGACGAAACCCATCGGCACAACGACAACCGGCCACTGTGTCGCTGAACCGATAAACGTGAGCTGGCCTTGCGGCGTCTGGCCGCGGTCACCGTTGATTTTCGGTGGAAATGTCCAGACCGGAAACACTAGGGCGTCGACACGAGCGACGTCCATCGCAGCGCTGAACGCCTCGCGATACATCTGTTCGTCCTTGCGGCCTTGGACGGTCGCTGGATCTTCATCGGGTGTCTTGGTAACCGCCGCAACCTCAGCAACGCGTGCAGCATGTAACGCATGCACACCCTTACCGGCAGGCGCATCCCGCAACTCCGCGACCGTCTTCACCGGGAAATGGGGTCCTTCGTAAGCGAAAAATCTTTCCCAATCGGCTTTGTACTGCGCCGCAGTCTGCGGCGGACGCGGAAATTTCTCGAAGCCGGGCACATTGAACTCATCGACGATTTCCGCGCCTGCCCCGCGAAGATCCGCGATGGCTGTTTCAAACAGCTCAATCACGCGCGGGTCGGCTCCGTCTTGAAGTTTGAAGACCTGGCGCAAGACACCAATGCGAGCATCTTTCAATCCGGCCCTGTCCAGAAACGCGGTGTACGTTGGAGGGATTCGGGCTTCTGCGCCTGCCGTGCGCGGATCGGCCGGATCGGCTCCCGCCATCACGTCCAGAAGCCGCGCCGCGTCTTCAACGGTGCGAGTCATCGGGCCCGGGGTGTCCCGCTGGCTGTCGAGTGGGGCCATTCCGGTGCGGCTCACCAGTCCGACCGTCGGACGGATGCCGACGAGATTATTAATCGATGAAGGCGCGCGCACGCTTCCACCCGTATCGGTCCCGAGACCGACTGTTCCGAAGTTTGCCGCCACAGCAACGCCTGTACCGCCGCTCGACCCTCCGCTCGCATACGCCGTGTTGTAGGGGTTGCGCGTGAAACCGGGCAAAACCGAATTGATCGTGTCGGCCAGACCAATCGCGAGTTCCGAAAGTGATGATTTCGCGAGAATGATCGCGCCCGCTGTGCGCAGGCGCCGCACAATGAAAGCATCCCTTGCGGGAATGAAATCTTTGAATAGCGCCACACCTGAGCTTGTGGGCATGTCGTTCGTATCGATGTTGTCCTTGACGATGATTGGGATGCCGTGGAGCCGGCCGGTGAGTTTTCCCTTGGATTTGAGCGCGGCATCAAGGTTTGCGGCATCAGCAACTGCGTTGGGATTGACCGTGATCAACGCATTGAGATACGGCCCGCGCTTGTCGTAGGCGGCGATCCGCTCGAGATAGGCCTCCGTCACTTCGCGCGCCGTCGTTTTGCCCTCGAGATATGCGGCGTGAAGTTGAGCGATGGTGATTTCTTCGATTGGAAACATACAGATTGAGTTCAGGTAACTGTAGCGGCGCTGTGAAAAAATTGCCTGCACAACTTGTCAAATGTCGAATGTCTGTTGTGCGATGTCTAATGTAGTTGTAAAAGCACCAAATGACCTACTGACCAAAACACCAAATCCTTAATGGGAACGAGTTAGTCATCAGGTCATTTCCTCAGTGGGTCGTTTGACAAGTTCATTGGACATCGCACAACAGACATTCGACATTTGACAAGTTCTGGACTCCGTTCATTTTTTCACAGCTCTCCTATGACCACCGCTACAGTGGGACCCTACTTCTCTCCCAGCAGCACTCGTCCTTCGTTAATCGCCGGCACTGTCGAGCGGATGATGTTCCAGCCTTCTTTGACTCGTCTCGCGATGTCATTGCCCGTATTCGCCGATATCGCACACGCGACCTTGTGTGTTTTGCAGGCGGCCAAGACCTTCTGCAATCCCGCCTCGACCTCAGCCGAACCCGGACGAACACCCATTGAGCGTGTCAGATCGCTGGCCTGACCGACGAAAAGCGCGCCCACGCCCGGTGTGGACGCGATGGCATCGAGGTTCTGCAGGCCTTCGACCGATTCGATCATGAGGATCGCCAGCAGGTCGCCTTCGGGATTCAGCGGCCACAGGTCCGCGTGACGGTCATATTCCTGGCCGCTGATCCCCCAGATCCAGGTGGCATTCGCGGGACCGGAACCGCGGATGCCGTTAGGCTCGTAATATGGTGAGCCTTTCAGTTGCGGGTAGCGCATGCTCTTGACGGCAATGAGTGCCTGCTCTCTTGTATCGACTCCGTTGAAGATGACTCCATGCAGTCCGATGTCCAGCGCCTGTTTGACAACCCACTGCGATTGATCCGCCTCCGGCGGAAAACGCGCGAACAAGGCGACGTTCGGCTGCAGGTTGCCCTTCTTGAGCACCATCGCCTTGTCTGTCATTCCCATCAGGAATAGATGAAGCGTGGGAAAATCCAGAGGGTTGTGCTCCATGTCGGCGTACACAAAATCGACTGGCGCGCGCGCCACCTCACGCGCGTACACGAGCGATAGATCGCCGGTATTGAGGCCATAGACGGTTTTTCCTTCCGCCAGTTTCGCTATCACCGGGTTGATGTGCAGCGGCTTTTGTTGCGCTACGAGCAAGGCCGGCGTGATGAGAAATGCCGCCCAAACTATGAGGGAGCATCGTATCGGCTTGGTCATTTCATTCTCTCCTTACGATCGCAGACGGGGCAGAAACTTCACCCCGTTGTCACGCTAAATGGGCAGAAGCTCTTCTGCAATGAACGCTTCCGATGCTGGAAATTTTCTGCCGTTCGCAGAACGTTACCTTAGCACTTCAGAAGTGATGTGGATAGATTTCTCGGTGTTTATTCATCGCCTGCATCGAGGGTAAACCCCCGGCTTGGACGACCAACGCTTGCGACATTCAAGCCGTCGTCACGATTGCGGCAACCGTGGCAACCAGTGGCAACCACTTTAATTCGCAAAGTTGAACACTGGACGGCTGTCAGCCGGATACCGGCGAGTATGCGCCTGGGGCAGGACTTGCCCGTAGGGACAGAAAACCTTTCCAAAAGCGAAGACCACCGGGAGTCCGGTGGTCTTCTCCTATCGACGAAGTGTGTTTCCTACTTCAATGGATGGTAACTTGTCCTGGATTGTGGCTACCCTGGTTGCCTGGCTGGCCTTCATAACCATGCTGTCCGGGAGGAATCGATGGTGCAACCTTCGGTTCAAGTTCTTCGATGTGAATGTCGAGTTCTTGATGCTTCTTCTCTTCCATTGTTTTTAACCTCCTTAGTTCTGCATTCTTCCGCAGGCGAAAATCTTTCACTGAACAGTCTGGCCGCCGCCGCGACGGGGCGTAAATCAGTCAAATGGACTACTCCCAACGGGTTAGCCCTCCAGGTTAGTTCCATCCTGCTCATGAGGACGTGGCTTTCACTGTGAACGTAAACGTGCCCGGCACTCCGGGTTTCAAAGAAGAACGGCGGCACCTACGAGCCACTGTGCCGCCTGCCTCTACGTTCTACAGTCGGCACATGGGTTAC
>WNGK01002789.1_pt1 | contig 18863 bp, 16 predicted proteins | sample 5400601 | NCBI WGS metagenome assembly WNGK01 (sample SAMN13153376, study PRJNA577476) | soil metagenome | isolation source: 60 cm soil or saprolite under Garry oak tree replicate 1 | place: USA:California | collected 2016-06-15
CATGCTCTTCTCCTTTGTGCTTCTCTAGAGGTGGTATTTGCTCTTCTAGCATGTCACATGAGGATGAAGATGATGAAGCTTTTTTGGGTGCCTCAACACCCTATTATTGATGGGTTAATAAGTGCAACTGTAGTGCTCCGCTGAGGTTGGCTTCGCTGAGGAAGGCTCCGCTGAGGTTGGCGTCGATGAGGTTGGCTCCGCTGAGGTCGGCTTGGTAGAGGGTGGTTTCGTTGAGGTTGGCTTGGTAGAGGAAGGCTTTGCTGAGGTTGGCTCCGCCGAGGTCGGCTCCGCTGAGGTTGGCATACCAGAGGTTGGCTTCGCTGAGGTCGGCTCTGATGAGCTTGGCTTGACTCAAATTGATCTTAGTAAGATTGGCTTGACTCAAGTTGACAATGCTACTGTTCGGCTTGGTAGACATCAGCCCAGCTTCACGTAAAAACGCAAAAACATATCCAATGCGTCTGGCATCTAACTGAAAGAGGATAGTAATAGTTCGCACTCGTGCCACATTGCGTGCTTCTTCAGAGGGTGAAGTAGCTAAGCTTTTTTCAAGCAGTAACTCTGACATGCGATCAAGGTATGCCTGTAAGAGGTCTTCTCTTTGTTTATCTAGTGCGATCTCTCGGTCTTGCTCATAGCGTTTCGCGGCGATCTGCCGTTCAGTGCTAGTGGTGGCACGGTTAAATAGCAAAGCGGCAACTGCTAAGACCAGCGGGATAATGAGGAGTTGTAGCCAATCCCAAAGCGTTTTTGTTGGTTGGAATTGTTGTACTTGTGGGCCGATGTGCTGATTGAAGCCTGTCCAGTCCCAGTTAAACCAGTATCCAGCAAAAGTGAGTCCTATCAGACCTACAATAACTCCAATGATTACCCAGCGAGGCCTTGTTCCCATTGTACTTCCTCTGAAATAACATATTCTGCTTGATAGTGAGCTTATAATAGCATAGAAACTCTTGCGTAGATAGACTGCAAGCCAAAATGCGCTGGTTCACTCTCTAAATAGAACAAGGGTAGTAGCTGTGTTATCTACTAACCTTTACTTATGAAAGTCCCAGCAGGCTTATATGGGTAGTTGCAATCTGCTCGTCTAAATTTTTGACGTAGGACGAGGTGGCCCAGGGTTCTAGATCGGTGCGGACATTGTGTATACGTTGCAGTACGCTCACTGATCTTTTTTGCTCGCTGAGGGTTAGGGCTTGGCCTGCATGTCTACAGGCTTCTTCAATTTCCCCTTGTAGTGCGTAGCTATGAGCAAGATCGGTCAATGTGGTAGCCTGGCGGCTAGGCAGGGTTTCTAATGCTTCTAACAAGACCTTTTGTGCTTTTGCTGGTTGACGTAGACGTACATAACAGACGCCTTTGTATCCTGAGAGGCTAGACGGGCTAAATTGTGTCCAGTAGGGGTCGTCCTCTCTCTGTTGTTGGTGATCGACGGTTTCAGCCTGCTCTAAGGCCTTGATGCAAGCATCAGATAGTCCGAGATTGGCTTGAAGTTCTGCTTCTCTGGCGGCTATCCATGCTTTTGTGGTAGTCGTCCCGTTTTGTGTGGCTAAGCGATGAGCGATTTCTACGAGGGAGAGTTGGTCTTGCAGTTGTTTCGGATCAGTCTGTCGGACGTTTATTCTAGCTAATGCCACGCCAGTCAGCGCGGGATTGTGCGCTTTTTGTGCGGACTCTATAGCAAGTCGATAGTAGGATTGTGCCTCGCTATAGTCGTGCATATCGAAGTAGATCTCACCTGCCATTTGTGCTTCTTGGCTAGCGAGTGCGTAAAGGCGTTGCTCTATATGGGTAGGCTGTGAACCCTCTAAGAATTGGGTGATGCTATGAAGATGCCCTAGAACGCCGCTTAGTAGGTTGCGCCAGGGAAGACCACTATAGAGAAGTCGCCAATTGTGCTCTGTGAGTGCTTCAAGGCTGCTCAAGGCAGTTATATCGATGCTTGATGGTCTTTCCAATATCCTTGAAAGCCGCGCTAAGATGTCGGCGTTGAGTACTTCTATAGGCGGCTTTATCAGTGCGCTCCCAACGGTGAGACCGATAAGCTTCACTGCGTCACGTCTGTTCATATCTCTATCGTTTTCATTCTCCTGTGCCAAGTCTACTTCTTGATATGTATACGAAGCTTTCCCATTGTTTGTTTCTTTCTTGATCTCTATACTTCGTAAGCCTAATTCTTGCGCGGGCTTGTTGAAGTAATCACGGATGCGCTGTATACAATCTAGCCGGATTGGTTCGCCGTGCTCAGCACGTACGATCGTTGATAACGATACTCCTGCAAAATCGGCTAGCTGTTGTTGGGTAAGTGGACGTGAAAGATTAAGCCTGGCTACTCGTAGTGGATGGGTGTCTGAGTCCTTCATCCTTGCATCTCCTATTGTGTGTTGATGGTGGATGCTAACGGATACTAAAGCCTGTTCTCTTCCTCATTCTTAATTTACCACGACCATCGAAAAAATTCATGTGAAATCTAAGCACTGCTGCTTTGAGAAGCTTCTTCCTGCTTCGCTTTCTTAATAGGCCCCTTCGGACCTGATTTGCGAGGAGTGGCAAGAAATTGTTCTAAAGAGTCAGTGTAAATGAACCACTCACGTGCAAGCTGAAAGCCCTCTAAAGTGCCTTTTCTCAGTAAATGAGCGAGATAGACTTTGCTCAGCCCTGAACGCTTGGAGGCCTCTGGTGTAGTGATGTGTTCCCGATTAAGATTGACTTCTTTGACCATAACTACCCTCGACAATCATATTTACTAGCATCATTATAACATACAACACAATCACCCTTGACTACTCATTAGCTCGTAGATTATAATGTTGATAATTATTATAATGCTGATAATCATGATAAGTTTTGGCGTCATGATAGTGTGTTCCTCAGATATATCACTGACAAGTAAGTCAACAGGAAGTGACAAGCTACTGACGCATTATCAGCCAAATTTCGCCATACACTTACACCAGACGATGTAGTTGAACCTTAACAACCGAATAGAGCCGCTACCTAAGGTGACTGAGGTGTTGGTGTGAAAATTGACCTTGCATCGCGCTAACTCAGCGAAAAGGGTGAATGGATGGTCGAGGACGGAAGTCTAGACCTCGTTGAACACCACTGAGGACAGGGCTGGAACCTACCACACCACTGGTTTCCTGTATGAGGACTGAGTACCACATGTTGACAAGCAGTGTGTAAACGCTCAGGGTAGCAAACCCTCGGTAGGGTTCGTTGGTTTGATCTTGTCGTGCGTTCGTGGATGCTGAACCTGGGGAAAGATGCCGATATCACCCAGGTACTTTCAAACCAGCTAGATGATATCGGCGGTGAGAGTCGCTAGGCTCACAGTTCCAATGTTCGCTAGTTCCTCACTCTCTATTGTGGGGGGTTGAGGGCTGGCGTGTCAAGCATGAAGAGAGGTGCGTATGACACGAGTGATCGCTGATCTCCCTCCTGATCTGTCGTTGGACGCGAAAAGTCAGTACCTATTTGCAGTAAGTGCCAAAGGTCGGCTGTCCGATGAGGAACTACGGGGATTGATCGAATGCATTGAGCGCGGCAAAGCTGAGCAGGTCAAGCTCGTTCCTGATGCGTCGGTTGTGCAAGATGGCCTCTTGGCGCGGAATGACTTGATCGAGGGGTTGCAAGGGTTGGTGCGGTTCTTGGCGGGCAAGTGGCACGGTCGGTTCTGCCATCAGGACTGGATGGATTTGGTGCAAGAGGGCAATGTGGCTCTGCTGCGCATGATCGAACGGTATGATCTGTGCCAGGTGGACAACATCGGTGCGCTGGCGGCGGGTTGTATCCGTCATGCCTTCTGTAGCCTGCTACTGCAACGTGAACATGTGCTGCGCTTTCCTGAACACCTGGTCAGGGATGCTTGGAAGCTGCGGCGTGTCTCGCAGAGCTTGCTGCATCGCTTGGGACAAGAGCCCAGTGTGGGTGAACTGGCCTGTGAGATGCAGGTCTCAGAACCGCATGTGCATGAGGTGATGCAGCTGCAAGAACACATGCAGGTAGCAAGCCTGCCGCTGCTCTCGGTCGGGCAGGAGTCGGCCAGCGAAGAACCGGCTAGCATCTTCCTGTTGTACGCGGCTGAGTCCTCTGACGGTGCGCGTCAGCGTGAGGCTGCCATCATGTTGCAGCATGGCTTGCATGGCGTGTTAACGCAGTGGCAGCTAGAGGTGGTGCTGCGCTATCACGGCTTAGAGGACTACGCGCCACAGACCTTTGACCAGATCGCCTCCGCTTTCGCGGTGACGCAAACGGCGGTACGCATTGCCTATCGTTCTGCGCTGCGCAAGCTCAAGCGGTTTCTGGCTGGTGCCTATGGGGAATTATCCGGCCAGGTCTTAGAGGGCTACTATACGGCAGCACAAGCGGCGACGGTGTTGGGCATGCCGGAGCCGACCTTCTGGAAGTATGCCAGGCGGGAGCAGATCGCCTGTGTGCCGGTGGTGCCTGGTTCTCGTGTGCGCGTATATGCACAGTCGGATATCGATGCCTTGGCGGCTGAGCGTGCGCAGGTCGCAGCTGCTTATTACACATCGGGTCAAGCGCAAGAGCGGCTTGGGGTGACGGAAACGACACTAAGACGCTGGGTCGGTCAGGCGGTGATCGGGCGGTATGGTTTTGAGCGCGTGCCAGGCTGCTTTTATGCGCGTGCGGAAATTGATGCGCTGGCCTCGTCTCGTCGGGCGGCCTGTGCGGAAAGTGGGGTGGCGTGATGCGGGTCTCTGGTGCTGCTGTCGGCTCGATAACCTCTGAGTTATATGTTGGGCGTGTTGGATGCCTGCCGGTGCATGGTAAGGGCTGTACATCGCCTTCTCAGGCGGCTTTATGGCCTCTGGCTCTGATGAGCAAGAGAGGGGCTTGTCCATCTCGGCTGGATGATTGCACGTCTCTGCAAAAAAACCTTCAGAATGCCTTCGTAGGGCGAAGAAAGGGTATTGCCTGCCTAGTTGATTGCTACATCTGGCTGCGAGGTATTACGAGTGCTTATGAGTGCGCCTATGCACGCCGCACGCCACACGCCGGTCGCTTGACGCTCGTGATCGTGGTGGGAGTACGTGTTCCTGGCGGTGCGGGTTGTGCCTGGCTCTTTGTGCGCCACGCGCCACGCGCCACACACCCATCGATAACCAGGGGCGGGGTGTCTCGGTTCGCTCATAAGAGGGTGTTGGTGATCGCACAAGCGGCGGGGGTGTGTCACCACACCATACGTAGCAAATGGGGGTGGGCGGGTGTCTCTCCTGATGCAATGGTACGAAACGTCGCGTTACGAAACGCGAGCAAGGGGCGCCTTCTAGGTAAACCGCGCCCCTCTAAATACATCTCTGTTTGCTTCCTCTCTTTTTTCTCCCTTTGTGGATGTCTTCAAACTCGTCGTTTAAAAGCTCTCTTTTTGGATTGGAGGTCAGGGTTATGAGTGCATCTGAGGGGATATTAGGCTATGGCTCTGGCCGCTACAAATTGGTTGGTCGGGCTGGCATGGATGACTACTACCTACATAGTGGTGATCGGCTTGCAATCTACTCCGGCGGTCGCTGGCTGCGGGTGTGCATAGTCTTTGATGGGCAACGCTGGCAATTTCAGAATGAGCAGGGGCAGGTGATCGATGGTGATCTTCTCGGCCTCGCTGCCCGTCAGGAATGAGGTGCTTTATGAGTCGAGCAAGACAACAGGCACATCGAGAGTCAAGCATCAATGAGCCGCTACAGCCGCTACTCACCATTGCTGATGTGTGCAAGCTGTTACACCTCAGCCGCCCAATGATTTACACCTTGATCGACCAGGGACTACCAGTCATGCGATTTGGTAAGGCGGTTCGTTTCTCTCCAACGTCAATACAGCGTTGGTTAGCCTGGCGTGAAGAGATCGCGTAGAAAGTTGGGTAACATGGCAAGACGTAAATATGGCGAAGGAACGGTTTTCCAACGAAAGGACGGGCGATTTGTGGCGCAGGTGCGACTGGAAAATGGCAAGATGAAGCAGCAATACTGCAAGACGGAAAAGCAAGCGAATACTGCCCTGCGTAGGATGCTCAGTGAGAAAGAGAAAGGCACATTGCCCACTGGCCCCAATCAGACGCTCAAGGTCTATCTTGAGCAGTGGCTAGAGCAGAAATACAAGCTTGGGACTATTCGCGTAAGCACGTACAGTATGCATCAGATGAGGATACGCAAGCATATCGTGCCGTTGCTTGGGCATATCCCGCTACAGAAATTGACACCTCAACAAGTGCAAGCGTTCTATACGAAGAAGATGGACGAAGGGTTAAGCCCAGCCACTGTGAGAAACCTTCACGCGATATTGCGTGGCGCGTTAGATCAGGCCGTGAAGTGGAACTTAGTAGCGAGAAACGTCTGTGATGCTGTGACGGTGCCAGCATCACAGCGGCATGAGACGCAGCCGCTTACCCTTGAGCAGGCGCAGCGTTTACTTGATAGCGCGCGAGGGTATAGGCTTGAAACGCTGCTCATCGTTGCAGTGGCTACAGGTATGCGGCGCGGTGAGCTACTAGGCTTACACTGGCACGATATTGATTTTGCTGAAGCATGCTTGTACGTCCGGCGTTCGGTTGGCCGCATTGCGAAACATGGCGTGGTAGTATCGCAGCCGAAAACGAAGACGAGTAAGCGTAAGATCGCGCTTCCTGCTTTTGTGCTTGATGCCCTGAAACAGCATAGAGAGCATCAAGTGGTTCTGCGTGAGAAAGCAGGGGCACAGTGGCAGGAGAACGATATCGTGTTCTGCAACATTCATGGCGGCTACTTGTCTGAGACGCGCTTGCAATCGAACTTCAAGATGTTGCTCAAACGCGCGGAGCTGCCCAACATTCGTTTTCATGATCTGCGTCACAGTGCAGCATCGATTTTTGCAAAGTTACATGTGCATCCGAAAGTCGTACAGGAGATTTTAGGCCATAGCGATATCGGCATGACCATGAATGTCTACTCGCATGCGTTCCCTTCGATGCAAGAGGAAGCAATGGACAAGCTGGATGAGGCGTTCAAGCGGGAGTACTAATTGACTGTCGAATTGACTGTCAAGCGCGTTCTACTCTGTAGTGCGTGCTGTTTAAGCCAGGTTCTCAGGCTGGTTAAACGAGTGGCAAGGGGAGAGGTTCGTACAGTTTATCCTCTTCTGTACACAGCCAGTATGCTCTGCATGCCCCAAATAGGCAGGTGTGTTAACACATACTCATTTGTTCGTTGGCATAAATAGGCTACTGACCCTGAAACCGATAACCGCCTTCGTTCTTTATGAAGAGTGATGGATGCATAGCGTGATCTGCGCATATCTAGAGGATTATGAAGGAACGATATGAATAATACTTATTGGACTCAACAACAAGGGGATGAGAATCATCTTCCTGCCAATAATGGAGCGAATGGAGTGCCTAAGTCGGGCGGCTTATTGCGCAATTATAAATCAATGCCTCCAATGCCTCAACCCCAAGGATGGCCCTCTCATCCAGAGCCGCAAGGGTCGCTGAGGTCTTCGCCCGTGAGTCCGTTGCCGCAGTCTCAGCCTCTGGCGCAACCTCCGCAGCTCCCACAACTATCGCAGCCTGCGCCGTTCCCCCAGGGGCAACCAGATTGGCCGCCTCAGCAGGGAGGACGCTCACCTTCCTTGTTTTCCAATGCTATGGATACCATGCGCCGCTGGTCAGGTAAGGTTGTCGCGGCCCGTACAGGCAATGTCGATCAGGATCCCCTGGTACTCTATCGTCCTGGCGCGCCAGAACCGATCAAGCGCAAGCCGTGGAGACGCTCTCATGCTGTGCGTGTCTCGATGCAGATGCGCCGCCGCCGGGAGCGCTGGGTACATGCCCGTCCCAATACAAAGAAAGTCTTCACTATCACGCTGAGTGTTTTTGCGATACTGCTCGTTGTCTTACTCTCATCGGGCTTTGCCTGGGCCTTTGCCTATTATCAGAGTGAGTTTCCACAGGTCCAGGGCCTGGCTAATCAGCAGATCAGCCAGTCTACTCGAATTTATGATCGTAGTGGGAAATTGCTGCATGTCTCTTATGATGGTAGATTTGGGCGCAGTACGCCTGTCATCTACAATTACATACCAGGAGTTATGCAGGATGCCATGATCGCCGCCGAAGATCATACCTTCTGGGATAATTCAGGTGTGGACCCCCAGGGCATTCTTCGCGCGGCCACTGAGTACCTCTCCAGCGGTTCCGTGCAAAGCGGTGGCAGTACTATCACGCAACAAGTTGTTAAAAATCTCACAGGGAATACACAGGTTTCGCTGCAACGTAAACTTCCAGAAGCGGCCCTTGCCATTGGTCTGACGCAGCAATATCCCAAGTGGAAGATATTGGAGATGTACTTCAATGCGTCGGCCTTCGGTGCGCAGGAACTGGGCGTTGACGCCGCGGCTGAGGACTATTTCGGCCTGCACTCCCAGTGCGATAGCAATTTTAAGTGTGTCCCGGCCATCGCGTTCCTTGATCGCGACCTCAAAACGTGTAAGAATATCGCCGACCTCACTACCTGCAAGGAAAATTCGCTGCTGGCCCTTGCTCGCGCTTCACTGCTGGCCGGAATGCCGCAAGACCCGGTCAATTACGATCCGACAGTGAATCCGTCCGTGAACATGCCAAATGCCTTTGCGCGCCAGGATTATGTACTCAATCAGATGCTCTCGCTGAATGATGGGATCAACCTGGGGTTGGGCGACCAGGTAAAAGATTCTCAACTGGGGCCAATTACGCCGGATTTGATCAACCAGGTAGAGGCCTTGACCCGCACAATCAAATTTACCGGCTTCCATAATATTAAGAATGATGCGCATTTTGTGGATTGGATCATTCCTATCGTAGAGAACGCTCTGGGGAACGGCGATACCCAACTTGGAGTACAACTCTTCTCTACCGGCGGCTTCAATATTCGCACCACCATCGATTCCAACCTGGAAACGTTTATCGAAAATAATGTGCGCCATCACCTGAATGACAAGGAATATCAAATCTTTGTCGGTGACTATGGGCCGCTCAGTACCGTGCACAACGTCAATGACTCGGCAGTCGTCGTCATGAATGCCAAAACCGGTGAAATTCTAGCCATGGATGGCAGCGCAAAATACGATAACATAAAGGATCCGACGGTCGCTGGCAATGTTAATGTGGCTACTTCCCTGCGCGCGCCCGGTTCGTCATTTAAGCCCATTGTCTATGCCACGGCTTTTCAGATGGGATGGTATCCTGGCATTGTGCTTCCTGATAGAGAGACCTTCTTCCCGAATGGGCAACCTGCAACTCTGGATGTCCATGCTAAAGATGCCACCTACCATCCTTTCGATTATGGGCAGACCTATCACAACCTCAATTCTAATATCCTGTTGGATATTGCCAACTCGTTCAATGTTCCCGCCATTAAAGCTCTGGAGTTTGCCGGACAGGAGAACGTTCTAAAGATGGCGCGGCGCTTCGGCATTACCGATATCGATCAGGATGCGGTCAATTATACGCTCGCTTATGACAAGCAATACCATGTCAAGACTCAGTTTACCACGCAGCAAATCCTGGGACCATCGTTCGCGCTTGGTGCCTACGATGTCTCCTTGCTACAGATGGTAGGTGCCTACCAGGTCTTTGCCAATCAGGGCATGCGCGTTCCACCGCAGGGAGTCCTGGATATCTGGGATAACTATGGGCATCACCTCTACCACTATGATACCAAAAATCCACCTGCCGCGCGCATTATCAGCCCGCAGATCGCGTACCTGATGTCTTCGATGCTTTCAAATAATGATGCGCGCGCGATTGAGTTTGCTCCTGATACGGTGCTGACCACGCAAGACTGGGATCGACGTCCTGTGGCCGCGAAAACCGGCACAACCGAAGGCTACCAGGACAACTGGACCATCGGCTATACTCCCGATATTGTAGTGGGCGTCTGGTCGGGTAATGCCAATGGAGATTTAATGAAGAACGTGGTTGGCATCAGCGGCGCAGCTCCCATCTGGCACGATGCGCTGGAGTATGCCAGCGGCAAATGTTATCCGGCAGGCGCATTTCCAGGTAACTGGAGCCCTTGTAATGACTTTAACTTCCCGCCAGACACCTTCAATCCTCCACCCGGTGTCATCCAACAATCGGTCAATACTGTCAATGGCCTGGCTGGTAGTGGCTATGTGAGCTGGATGCTCAATAATGACATTCCAGTAACGAGCGGGTTGAGCAGTGGTACCGGTACTGGAAATGGGACACCCACTCCTTCGCCGACGCCATGATATTCTGATAATGAGCATCGTTTCTTTGACAGGGTTGCACTCAGCGTATATACTTTGCATAGTGTCCAGTAGGGAACAGGGAGATGCTCCTATCCTGAAAGTGAGAAAGCCATGATAGAATCACTGAAATAAGCATTTGCCGAAGTCGCATAGCTTCCTGAAGACGAGCAAAGACACATTGTTGAGATGATAAGAAAGCAAATCGCTTTTGATGTGATACACTACTGGGGATCGTGCTTGCAGAAATGAGGAGAACTAATGATTGAGCGATTACAGCAAGTGCTTACGCGGATTGAACAGCTTCCCCCGGAAGTTCAAGAAGAGGCCGCAACACAGCTTGAGATGCTCGCTGAACCTTTTGAAGCGATACCCAACGCGAAGACGGACAGAACCCGAAGGAAGGGCAGAAACCTGGCGGGTGCATGGCGCGATTTAGCCTGGGATGACGAAGCGGAGGCCTTTGACCGCATGCGCCATGCGACTGAGCCAACGCCGCCCATTGAATTATGAGGCGCTATCTGCTTGACAGTCCAGTCTTGACTGGCTATCTCAAAGGTCGGAAAGTCGTCACACTGGTGGAGCCATGGGTGGACCATAACCAGGCTGCTACCAGTCTTCTCGTTTATGGGGAAATCAGCGAATATAACCACAGCTTTCCGGAATTTGCTCGTCGTCAAACAGAGTTACGTGCGCTCTTGCAACAGGTATACCCCTATGGGCTGAACTACTTGATCCTTGAGCGGTACGCGGAACTCCGGCGTACACTGCGCCCACCCCATGGCTCTGGCCTCATCGGCGACATTGATACGCTGATTGCGGCTACGGCTCTTGTTTATGATCTGACTCTTGTCACGACTGATAGTGACTTTACTCGTGTTCCTCAGTTGGATGTGATGTTCCTCCCGCGTGATGTGCTTAAGGGGTGAACCGTTTCTCAATCACTGAGATATGTGCGTTAGAGTGGGGCTAAGTTCGTAAAGCAGTCAAGGGGTTGCTCAACTCCTATGAAGCATTAATAAGTTGAGCTTATTCTTCTATCAACTCATCAAACCAGGTTTTAAACTCTTGACAATCCCCCTCCTTGAGTGCTATTCTGTATTTGCAGTCTCATCGTGAGAGTGCTAGCAATCATCCTTGACAAACGAAGTATCATAACAGCAACCATTGATTGTGCGAGGACGTATCACTATATGATACCACTGAGCCAGCGCAAACAGGAGATCTTGCGAGCGCTCGTCGAAGAGTATATTCATAGCGCCATACCTGTGGCATCTGAAACGCTGGTGCGTAAATATCATCTCAATTTCAGTTCCGCTACTGTTCGCCACGAACTGGCGGGCCTGGAAGAGGCGCATTTGATCTACCAGCCGCATACCTCGGCGGGCCGTGTGCCTACCGATCTGGGCTACCGCTACTTTGTAGAATATCTCATGCAGGAATCAGCGCTTTCGCTCAACGAGCAGCGCCTCATCCGGCACCAGTTCTACCAGGTGCAAGATCAACTTGATCAATGGGTGCGCCTGACCGCCTCGGTAATGGCGCGATTGCTTCACAGCGCCGCTGTCATGACTTCGCCCCGCGCCAATGTGGGTTACCTCAAACACTTTGAAGTGTTGTCGGTGACGGACCTCGCTGCGCACCTCGTGCTGGTGCTGCGCGATGGAACCGTCAAGCAGCAGCGTTTGCTGCTGGAAGCTCCCATTGACCAGGAAGAGTTAAGCGTCCTGGCCGCGCACCTGAATAAACTCTTTCAAGAGAAAAACGCAATAGAGGTGGAGGCGCTGTTAGGCAAATTTGATTTCTTACCCATTGAGCGCCTGATTGCCACGACCATTGCGCGTATCCTTGAGCAGCACGGCGATCCTCTGGGCGACGTGTTCTATCGCGATGGGGTGGTCAACATCCTGGAACAGCCCGAATACAGCCGTATGGGGCCTGAGGAAGAGCGCAATGAGCGTGTGCGCAAGGTCATGGAAGTCCTCGAACAAAACCGTTTCTTGCCTGTCCTGGCATCACAGCTGCGCGCTACCGATGGTGTGCAGGTGATCATTGGCGGGGAGAATGAATGGGATGACATGCGCGATGTAAGCCTGGTAGTCGCACGCTATGGTCAGGAAGGCAAGATCGGTGGCCTGCTGGGAGTGATCGGTCCGACACGCATGCAGTATGGACGCGCCATCGCTGTTGTACGCTACATGACGCAGGTTATGAATGACCTGCTGGCTGAAATGTACGGTTTCAATGAATAACCCACAATACATACAACTAACAAACAAATAGGAGGCAACTGTGCCAAAAGTAATTGGAATTGACCTGGGAACAACAAACTCTTGTGTTGCCGTTATGGAAGGCGGAGAACCTGTCGTTATTCCGAACGCGGAAGGCGCTCGCACGACTCCATCCATCGTGGCAGTCAACAAATCCGGTGAGCGCCTGGTGGGAGAAGTCGCCAAGCGCCAGGCTGTGACCAATCCTGAAAATACCGTCTACTCCATCAAGCGTTTTATGGGTCGCAAGTATGAAGATCCAGAGGTAGATCGCGACCGGCGCCTGGTTCCCTATAAAGTGACGAAGGCACCCAATGGCGATGCCTGGGTAGAGGTACAGGGCAAGCAGTACAGCCCGCCGGAAATCTCCGCTATGATCTTGCAGAAGCTCAAGACGGACGCGGAAGCGTACCTGGGCGAGCGAGTTGTGCAGGCGGTAATTACGGTGCCCGCCTACTTTAACGATGCCCAACGCCAGGCCACACGCGATGCCGGCAAGATCGCCGGACTCGACGTGCTGCGCATCATCAACGAGCCAACGGCTGCATCGCTGGCCTATGGACTTGATAAGAAAAAAGACGAGCGTATCGGCGTCTATGATCTTGGAGGCGGCACATTCGACATTTCCATTCTGGAATTGGGCGATGGCGTCTTCGAGGTGAAGAGTACCAACGGCGATACGCACCTGGGTGGTGACGACTTCGACCAGCGCATCATCAACTGGCTGGCTGACGAGTTCCGCCGTGAGAACGGCATCGATCTGCGACAGGATCGCATGGCCCTGCAGCGTCTGAAAGAGGCGTCAGAAAAGGCCAAGAAAGAGCTATCCAGTTCTATGCAGACCGAGGTCAACCTGCCCTTTATCACCGCCGATGCCAGTGGCCCCAAACACCTCAATATGGTACTGACCCGCTCCAAGCTGGAGCAGCTGGTGGAGGATCTGATCGAGAAATCACGCGGCCCTGTCATGAAGGCTCTTGCCGATGCAAGCGTTCGCCCCGGCGATATCCAGGAGGTCGTGCTGGTAGGTGGTCAGACCCGCATGCCAGCCGTCCAGACGCTGGTGCGCCGCATCTTTGATCGCGATCCTCATCGCGGGGTTAACCCCGATGAAGTGGTAGCGGTTGGCGCGGCAATCCAGGCAGGTGTCCTGACGGGCGATGTCAAGGACGTGCTGCTGCTCGACGTGACCCCGCTTTCGCTGGGTATCGAAACATTGGGCGGCGTCTCGACCAGGTTGATAGAGCGCAATACCACTATTCCGACGCAGAAGAGCCAGGTCTTCTCTACTGCCAGCGATAGCCAGCCGAGCGTAGAGATCAACGTGCTGCAAGGTGAGCGCGAGTTCGCCAAGGACAACCGTTCGCTGGGCAGTTTCATTCTGGACGGTATTCCACCTTCCCCGCGCGGCGTACCGCAGATCGAGGTTACGTTCGATATCGACGCCAACGGTATCGTCAATGTCTCAGCGCGCGACAAAGGCACGGGCCGCGAACAGAAGATTACCATCGTTGCTTCAAGCGGCCTCTCCAAAGATCAAATTGAACGCATGGTGCGCGACGCGGAGGCGCATGCAGCCGAGGACAAACAGCGCAAGGAGGAGGTCGAGGAGCGCAACCTGGCCGATAGCGCGGCATACCGGGCCGAGAAGAGCATCAATGAACTGGGTGACAAGATCACACCGGAGCAGAAGAGCGAACTGGAGTCCAAGATTGCCGATATCCGCGCCGCGCTTTCAACCGACGACGTAGCGCGCATTAAATCGGCACGCGAGTCCCTGGAGCAGTCGTTCCATAAGATCAGCGAGTCCATCTATCGTTCAGCCGGTGCTTCCGGTGACGGTGGGCCTGACTATGGTGCGGGTACGGAACAAGGCCCAACCGATCAGGCCGGTCCCCAGGACGACACCATCGAAGGCGAATATAAAGAGATGTAATCCGTAGGGTATGTAGGGACGCGATTTATCGCGTCCACCATAGGATTTGTGTAGGGACGCGATTTATCGCGTCCACCATTTCTCGTTAGGACGCGATAAATCGCGTCCCTACAGACATCATGGCTACATTCTTGCATTGATAGGATGAAACATCGTAGTATTATATAACATCATGTAAAGCAGTTTAGGATGAGAGAGCGCGCATCAGGTCGCGTCCTGTTTCTGATACAAAGGACCTGTTGATGGCCACAAACAAACGAGATTATTATGAGACACTGGGAATATCGCGCGGCGCGAGCGAAGAGGATTTAAAGAAAGCCTATCGTCGCCTTGCCAAGCAGTACCACCCGGATGCAAATAAAGAGCAGGGAGCGGAAGCTCGCTTTATTGAGATCAATGAAGCCTATGAGACGCTGAGCGATCCGCAGAAACGTGCTATCTATGACCGCTATGGCCATGCCGGGCTGAATGGCAGCAGTGGCGCGGGAGGGTTTGGCGATTTTTCTGGTTTTAGCTCCATCAACGATCTCTTTGAAACATTCTTCGCGGGAGCGACGGGAACGCAGCGTCGAACCGGGACGCAGCGAGGAGCGGACCTCCGCTACGACCTCACCATCTCTTTTGAAGAGGCGGTTTTTGGCTGCCAGAAAGAGATAGAGCTACCCCGCTGGGAAGCCTGCTCGAACTGTAAGGGAAGCGGCGCCCAGCCTGGCACATCGACTACCCGCTGCTCTTCCTGTCAGGGTACGGGTGAGATACGACGTGTGCAGCAGTCCATTTTCGGGCAGTTTGTCAATGTCACCATGTGCGAGCGTTGCCGTGGTGAGGGCAAGGTGATCACCACGCCCTGTGAGAAGTGTCGTGGGCAGGGACGTGTGCGCAACAATCGCCGCGTCGTTGTCAATATCCCGGCGGGTGTTGATGACGGTATCAACGTGCGCGTCACCGGCGAGGGCGAGGTCAGTTCGCGCGGCGGTACGCCGGGGAATCTGTACGTGATCCTCACCGTCAAATCTCACCCGTTCTTCAAACGCCAGGGCAACGATATCCTCTATGAATTGCCCATCAGCTTTTCACAGGCCGCGCTTGGCGACGAGGTAGAAATTCCCACGGTGGACGGGAAATCGACCATGCTCAAGATTCCTGCTGGTACGCAGAGCAATCGTTCTTTCCGCCTGAAGGGCATGGGTGTGCCGGTCGTGCATAGCAGCGCGCGCGGCGATGAGCACGTCATCGTAAAAGTGGTGACGCCCACTAACCTCAGCCCTGATCAGAAACGCCTGCTCGAAGATTTCGCCCGCCTCGAAAAAGAACAAAGCGAGCAAAACGACAAGAACATCTTCCGCAACCTCTTTGAGAAAACGAAAGACGTGTTTCAATAGGATATAGAAGACACCAACTTATCCGGCACGCCGGATAAGTTGGTGTCTTCTATTCTTTCCCCAAATTCCGCCAGTACAGGCAAATGGTCGCTGGCCTGATCACCATGCAAGTCGTCTCCCTCCGTTACCACCTGGCAAGCCGATAAACGAGTGACCAGTTCAGGGCTGGCAAAGATGTAATCGATGCGCCCGGCTGGTTCCTGGGATGGGCAGGTGAAGCCATAAGCTCGCGGATTCATACTCCGGAAACTATCCACGTACCCGGCCTTGCGCAACTGGCGAATAGTGCCTCGCGCCACATAGAGCGAACCCGCTTCATCAAAGATCGCGCTCAGCAAGGCGTTGCCTGGGATCAGTCGCAGCAGTGGATTGAGAAAACGCAGCGAGGGCGGCACGACAAAGTTGAGGTAGGGATTCCCAATGCTTTCATGTGGGTGTTTGTTGCGGTGCTCATCCTGGATGAGCAGGTAGCGCAGCAATCGACTGGCTTTGAGCGTATCCCCCGGGGCGATCGAATTGAGATCGCCCATCAGCAGGTGCGGCGTTCCTTGCTTCTCTGCCATAATGCGCAGGATTTCGCGCACTTCCGAGTGTCGAATACTATCCCCGCCTCTACTGCCATATGCGAAAGACGCGGTCAGGTGCGTCACAAAGATGGTCAATTCCCGTCCATCTTCTTCCTGAATATCGACCTCCAGCAAGGGTTGCGCCAGGATTCCAGGACGTCTATGTGTATGCGTATGTACAATGGGCAGACGACTTAGCACCGCAATTTCCATATCTTGCGCATGTTTCGCGTATCCGCTCATGCGATAATCCATCCCCAGCCGTTCCGCCAATTCTTCGACCACACGTGGATCGGTTGCCTCGACAAGCCCGACTACATCGGGTTGCGCTGATTGGATCATATTCGTAATTTGCTCTATACGGCGTGTCCCACCAACCAGAATGTTATATGTGAGTATGCGTGTCATTCAAAACATATCCTTTATGCGATAAAACTATTGCTATCTCCACTATACCAGACGCAAAAGAAGCCAGAAAAGGCACATTATACTTCGATACCCAAACAAATATCCCACCCCAGGACTATAAATTATTGTAAGGGCGACGCGAGGGTCGCCCTTACAATAGCCGGATGTTACCACGCAATTTGTCATTGTATGGGCGACCCTGGCGGTCGCGCTTGTGGATTATTTGTCATTGTATGGGCGACCCTGGCGGTCGCGCTTGTGGATTATTTATGCCGCCCTCATGGATTACTCGTAATCCCACCGTACGCGATCGAGCAGGAACGCAGGCACCTCGTCCATATGCAGACGAATCTGCGTCATACCGTCCCGTTCGCGCACCGTCACCGTCTGATCTTCCAGCGTCTGGAAATCAATGGTCACGCAGAACGGCGTGCCGATCTCGTCCTGGCGGCGATAGCGGCGCCCAATATTCGCCACATCGTCGTATTGCGACACCATCAGGCGTTTCAGGCGATTGTGCAACCCCTTCGCCGTTGTGACCAGCTCTTCCTTGTTCTTCTGCAAAGGCAGCACTGCTACCTTGACGGGAGCAAGCCAGGGATTGAGGTGCAGCACGGTGCGCCCCTCCTTATCCTTGCCCGATGGTGGCTCTTCCTCGTAGGCGTCCAGCAGCAGGTTGAGGAAGGTGCGGTCTACGCCGCCCGAAGTCTCGACGATCCAGGGAATGTAGCGCTCCTTGGTTTCGGGATCGGTATAACTCAAATCCTGGCCGCTAAACTGGCTGTGACGCGAGAGGTCCCAGTCCTGTCGCCAGTGGATGCCCTCCCATTCCTGCCAGCCAAGCACGGTCTGGTATTCGATATCGAAGGCCTGTTTCGCGTAGTGCGCCAGTTCGTCCGGCCCATGTGCGCGGAAGCGCAGGCGATCCTTGTGGTTGATGATGCCCTTGTACCACTCAAAACGCCGCTCTTTCCAGTAATCAAACCACTGCTGCATCTCGCTGGGATGCACGAAGAACTGCAAATCCCACTGCTCGAACTCGCGCTGGCGGAACAGGAAGTTGCCCGGCGTGACCTCGTTGCGGAAGGCCTTCCCGATCTGGCAAATGCCAAAAGGTATCTGCACGCGCGAGGACTTCAGTACGTTTTCGTAGTCCAGGTAGATGTTCTGGCACGCTTCACCGCGCAGGTAGGTCTTCATGCGCTCGCCCTCGACCACGCCGATGTAGGTTTCCATCATCAGGTTGAAGGTGCGCGGCTCGGTCAATTCGCCACCACAGACCGGGCATTTGTTCTGCGCCAGGTTCTCCGGTGGCAGGTGATCGACGCGGAAACGGCGTTTGCAATTCTTGCAGTCTACCAGCCGGTCAACAAAGTTCTCGACATGCCCGCTGGCCTCCCACACACGCGGATGGGTGATGATCGCGCCCTCGATGCCGACGACGTTATCGTTGGTCTGCACCATCGACCACCACCAGAAGCGGCGAATATTGTTGCGCAGTTCGACGCCGAGCGGCCCGAAGTCATAAATGCCGGAGACCCCGCCGTAAATCTCCGAGTTGGGGTAGACGAAGCCGCGCCTCTTACAAAGAGAGACGATCTTCTCAATGGGGACGAAAGGTGTGTCTTCTGTGGACAAGGCTTTGTCCTCTGTCTGTGTCATGAGTGGTTTCCTCCTCAAAAAAATCCCCCGGACGTTTTCACAACTACGTCCAGGGACGAATCCATGCCTGGTTGCTGGCCCGGGGCTACAGCTTATTGTGGCATGATGCGCGGTTCCACCCTGCTTCTTCACCCTCGATGGGATGAAGCCACTCATTCAATCCAGCTCCGAAGCGCCCTTCACCTGCTCTAGACTGCCGACCTTGCACCATTTATCGGCTCGCTGCTATCCCTGGCAAGCTACTCCTCTTCATCATCGCTGGAGGATGTGTATTTCGGCTCTCTTATCCTTCGTAGGGACGCGATTTATCGCGTCCTCATCTTTTCTTAACGAAGAATGTAGAACCGTGTTTGTTTGTACGGATGTAGTATACAGGAGATGGGGAGGAGATGCAAGAAGC
>WNGK01002792.1_pt1 | contig 18853 bp, 21 predicted proteins | sample 5400601 | NCBI WGS metagenome assembly WNGK01 (sample SAMN13153376, study PRJNA577476) | soil metagenome | isolation source: 60 cm soil or saprolite under Garry oak tree replicate 1 | place: USA:California | collected 2016-06-15
CGAAAGGGCCCGCATCTCCTGCAGGATCTCCTCGCGGCTGCGGCCGGCGGCGGGGAGCCGGGTCTGCGCCGCAACCTCTCCGCGGTAGGGCTTCAGCCGCGGCTCCATCCCGGCGATGAGCTTCGCGTACTCGCGTTCGAGCCTGGCCCGGACGAACGGCACCGCTTTCAGCGACCGCTCGGCGGCGCCGGTCAGCTTCGGCCTGAGGCGGGCCATGAGGCGGGTTCGAGGCATGGGCGGGGTCTCCCTTCAGTGGGTGGACCCGCCGGCGTTCAGCCGGGCGTAGATGCGGCGGGTGCTCCGATGGATGTTGACGAACTCCCGGAACAGCTCGTCGTAGCGGCTCCGGTTCGACGGGTTCGGCTGGAAGGTGCGGGCGATCGGGACCAGGGACGGGATCTCGTCCAGCGTGACCTCTCCCAGCGCCAGGGACGCCTGGAGGGCCGCGCCGCGAGCCCCGGCCAGCACCGGCTGGGCGGCCTGCCGGATCTGTCGGTCGAACATGTCGGCGTGGATCTGGCACCACAGGTCGCTCGACGCGCCGCCACCGATCATGGTCACGGCGTCCAGCCGCCGCTTGACGAACCTCTCGACGTAGGTCAGGAGCCACCGCGAGTTGTAGGCCACGCCCTCCAGGACGGCCCGAACCAGATGGGCCCGGGTGGTCCGCAGCGACTGGTTGAAGAAGCCGCCCCGGAGCCTGCTGTCGTCCACCGGGCTCCGTTCGCCGTTCAGCCACGGCGCGAAGATGAGCCCGTCGCTGCCGGCCGGCACGGACGCGGCCAAGCGGTCCAGTCGAACGTAGACGTCCGGCGGCGCGGGCCCGGTGCCGAGCTCGTCCTGTGGGTAGAGCAGCGCGTCCTTCAGGTAGCTCAGGCACTCCCCCGCCGACTCCTGCTCGTTCGTCAGCAGGTACCGGCCGGGGATGGCCGAGGGGATCGATGCCATGTTGTGGAACAGGTCGGTCTTCTTGAACGGGACGTGGCAGACGAGCCACGACGAGGTGCCGAGGCAGAGGTGGGCCTCGAAGTCCCGCACGGCGCCCGATCCGACCGCCGCGGCCAGGATGTCGCCGGCCCCGCACAGGACCTGGCACCGTTCGGTCAGGCCCAGTTCCTGGGCCGCTTCGGGCCGCAGAGGTCCCAGCACCGTGGCCGGCGGCACCAGGTCGGGAAGCTTGTCGCGTTCGATCCCCGCCATCTTCAGCAACCCCGGCACGTACCGAACGGCGTTGACGTCGCGATTGTCGGTGACCCAGTGCACGGTGATCGTCTCGAACGACGCGGCGAACCGCCCCGTCAGCAGGAAGTTCAGGTAGTCCTTCGGCTCCAGGAACAGGTGGGTCCGTCGATACACCTCGGGGAAGACCTTCTTGACGAACAGGATGTGGGCGACGGAGTCCTTGCCCGAGTGGGTGGGCGCGCCGCCGGTGAGCCGGATCCACGTGAGGAGCCGGCGAACGCCGTAGCCCTCCAGCTTCGGGAAGCCCCCCGTGATGCGCCTCGCCTGTTCGGCTCCCCGCGAGTCCATCCAGATGATCGCGTTCATGAGCGGCGTGCCGTCGGCGGCGACGGGCACGGTGCCGGACCAGTGCACGCTCGAGTTGAACGCCACGACGCTCTCGGGCGGAACGGCGGTGCCGGCCATGAGCCGGCGGGTGGCCGTGACGATGGATCGCCACCAGCCGGCCGGGTCCTGTTCGGCTCCGCCCCCGGGGATGAGGGTCACGGTCTGGGGTTCCGTCTCGGAGCCCAGGATCTCGCCGCGGGTGGTCACCAGGGCCACCTTCAGGGCGGTGGTGCCGAGGTCGATCGCCAGGATGTAGCGCTCGGTCGAGCCGGCGGTCACGTGAGGCCCTCCACCAGCGGGAGGGCCTCCAGGACCCGGGCGAGCTCGTCGTCGGTGAGGCCTCTCAGTGGCGCCCGGACGTCCGGCCGCACGGGGACGCCTCGCTCGGCCAGCAGCGTCTTCATGGCGGCGTGGAAGGGGACCGGGTCCAGCAGCCGGCGCAGCTCCGTGACGGCCCGATGGGCCGGCTCGCTCCGCTCGTGCACCAGCGCCGCGACGACCTCGGGGAACGCGGTGGCCAGGCCCGACACGGCCCCCACCGCGCCGCGTTCGAGCCCCTGCAGCACCAGCGGTTCGGCTCCCACGAACACGTCGAGGCCATCCAGGAGATAGGGCTCCACCGGCTCGAACGGCCCGTCCGAGACCTTCATGCCGGCGAGGTTCGCGGCGCGGCCCCGGAGCTGTTCGATCACGCTGACCGGGACGGCGTAGCCGCTTCGGGCGGCGAACTCGTAGACGTAGAAGGGCAGCGGCTCGCAGGCCCGCGCCGCCGCGCCGAAGTGGGCCGCCAGGGATGCCGGGTCGAACGCGAAGTACGGCGGGCCGATCACCGCCACGGCGTCGGCCCCGGCCTCGGCCGCGTGGGCAGCCAGCGCCTCGGTGTCACGGGTGGTCTGCGCGCCGCAGTGCACCGCCACGTCGAACGACGGCGCCGGCCGGGCCTTCACGAAAAGCTCGGCGGCCCGGCGGCGTTCCTCCACCGACAGCATGACGCCCTCGCCGGTGGTTCCCATGGCCAGCAGCCCGTCCACGCCGCCCGCCGCCAGGAATCCCACCAGCGGTTCGACCGCCCCCTCGTCCAGCCGCTCGCCTCCGTCGCGAAGCGGCGTGACCGCCGCGGCCAGGGCCCCCCGAAGCATGGCCGCCACTGTACCTACAGCGCCGAGGGCGGGGGGGCCTCGAACGTCCGGTCGGGGGCGAACGGATCGGCGCCGAGCGGCCGCGTGAGGGCCTCGGCCAGCACCCGGCCGCCCGCCGGGCTCAGCATGATGCCGTGGCCGCTGTAGCCCGTGTTGACGAACAGCCCCTCGACGGCGGTGGGGCCGATCAGGGGGCGCCGGTCGGGCGTCATGGTGTACTGCCCGGCCTGGAGCACCCACGGATGCGCTCCGTGGTCCCACACGTCGCGCCAGAAGGGCGTGACCCGGGCCACCGAGGACGGGCTGGCGGGATCCAGCACCCGGAAGGCGAACGAGGGGTTCAGCGGGACCGTCTCCGCGGGCGGGCCGGGCGGCTCGGATGGATCCGGGTAGAGCACCCAGGCCCCTCCGAAGGCGGGCCGCCAGTGGGCCCCCGTGTCCTCGTCGATGGTCATGGGCGCGCCGGGCGGAACGGCGGCCAGCCCCGGCATCCACAGCTTGTGGCGCCGAACCGTGGCCACCGGAAGGTCCAGCCCCGCCGTGGCCGCCACGGGGCCGGACAGCGGGCCCGCCGCGATGACCGCCACGGGGCTCGAAACGGCCCCCCGCGTGGTTTCCACCGTATACAAGCGGTCGCCCTTCACCCCGAAGCCGGTGACCCGGCAGTCCGTCACGACCTCCGCGCCGGACCCCACAGCCAGCCCGTACGTCAGCGCCTTCGTCTCCAGGAACCCGTCGCCCTGGCGGAACCGGGCCTGCAGGACGTTCGGCCCCACGAAGGGGAACCGCCGCCGGGCCTCGTCGCCGTCGAGCAGCTCCACGTCGGTCTGCCCCCACCCGTGGAGCCGCGCCACCAGATGTCGCTGGCGCGCCGCCGTCTCCTCCGAGGTGGTGAGCCACAGGTACCCGGGCTGCCGGAGATCGAGCCGGTACCGACGCTGCCGGGTGACCTCCTCGAAGTTCAGGAACAGCGCGACCGACTCGCGGGCCAGGTCCAGCTCCTCCCGGGTTTCGAACTGCAGCCTGAACGCGCCCGCCGCCACGGGCGTGGTCAGCGTGGCCAGGGCGGGCCGGGCCTCGACGATGACCGGCTTCAGCCCGGCCGCCGCCGCGAAGAACGCCGTGGCCGCCCCGACGACGCCCCCGCCCACGACCACCAGGTCGGCCGTGCGGGGCAGCCCAGAACGCACGTCACGAACCGATGCGGGCCACCCTGAGGATGGGCTGCTTGTACGTCGACGGGTCAACGGTCTGGTAGCTCTCGAACTGCACCGCCGCCGACGGGGCCGTGCTGTCCAGGTACGGTTCGGCGTACCGGGGGTCCGGGATGGTGTAGGGCGTCCACGTGCCGCCCCCGTCATGGCTCACGGCGAACATCGGCATGCCCCTGCTGCCGGTGGGGACGCGCCAGTAGCTGACGTAGACCTCGGAGGCGCCGGCGGTGTGCACCGCGGTGTTCCACCCGATGGTGACGTCCTGCTGGACCGGCACGATCGTCCAGTTCAGCCCGTCGGTGGACCGGGCCACCCGCACGAACGTCCCGGTCGTGGTGTCGGCCTCGTACGCCAGGTACACCACCTGGCCCGGCGCCATCGTCACCGAGGTCCCCAGCCCCGTCGTGTTCGGGTCGCCGGGCGAGCCGTCGACCACCTCCGTCTTCCACGCCCCACCGGCGAAGCGACGCCCCGCGTTCAGGTCGGTGTCGTCGGGATAGAGGCCGTTGTAGTAGCCGACCCAGATGGCGTTCGGGTTCACCGCGCCGACCGACGTGTAGTAGCCGTTGCCCAGGCCGCCCGCGACGAGCGTGTCGCTCCACGTCGAGCCGCCGTCCCTCGTGATATAGGCGTGGATGCCCTCCAGGGTCCCGTTCGCGTGGGCGCTCACCACGGCGGCGCTCGCGGCGAACACGTGGATGGAGTTCTGGTCCCCCGCGTAGGCGTCGGCGATCGTGGAGGTCGTCCAGGTCGAACCTCCGTCGAGGCTCTTCGCCACCTTCAGCTTCATGTCGGCGAACAGGCCGCTGGAGCGAACGTGATAGGCGACGTAGACGGCCTGGGTGTGGTCGCCGTCGATCGACACGCTGTTGTCGACGGTGTCGGCCTCCTCGATGGCGTTCGGGTCCACCACGGTGATCGACCACGTCCTGCCGCCGTCGGTGCTCTTCGCCACCCGGAGCTCGGCGGGAACGTAGCCACCGCCCGAGGGGGCGGAGAGGAACCGCTTGTAGGCCACGTACACCGTGCTGTCGTCGGCCGCATAGATCGCGTTCTCGTAGCCCGTGTAGGGCTGGGTGTCGACCGTGGCGATCGACAGCGACGCCGGGACCTCCCCGCGAGCGGCCAGGATCCCGGCCGGGGCGGCCTGCCAGGAGATCCCGCTGCCGGACATCGCCATGGGACGCCGAACGAACGGCTCCCCGGCCCGGGCCGGCGCACGGGCCAGCGTTCCCAGCGAGGCCAGCCCGATGACCAGGACTGCCAGCCTCCGTGCGTTCGGACGAGTTCGGGTCATTCGCCTGCCCTCCTTCGGACGGGTGCATCGGGACGGCCCATCGAGATGTCCGCATCCTCACCCACGGGCGCTCGCGGCGCCAACCGGCCGCCCCTTCCGATAGAACCCGGGCCGAACGGGTAGGACTCACCAGCAGACGTGGCGCCCGCTCGTCCTCCCGCGTATGGTCCAACCTGTGAGCTCCCCGACGAAGACGGCCGGTCCCGACGGGCTGGGCGAGGTGCTGCTCGCGCAGGCCGAGGTCGCTGCGGTCCCCACGGGCCTCCGGGCCGAGGTCACGCTCGAGGCCGGGCACTACGTGTGGACGGCCCGGTTCGCCGACGGCCGGATGGAGATCGTCCCCGGCTACCCGGAACGCCCCGCCGTCCGGGTCATGACCGACCCCGAGACCCTGGCCGCGGTGGCCACCGGGGAACAGTCGGGCGTGGAGGCATTCTTGCGGGGCCGGCTGAAGGTCCGGGGCAACCTGGCCCTGGCCCTGCGGCTCGATTCGATGCTGAACCCCAACGGCCATCACGCCAGATGGCCTCGGTGGGGCGCGGTGAAGGCGGCAGGGGTCCACACGGTCTACCTCGAGGCCGGCCGTGCCGACGGCCCGCCGGTGGTGATGCTCCACGGCTTGGGCGCGACGAACGCCTCCCTCCTACCGACCATCTGGGACCTCGCCGCCGACCACCGCGTCATCGCCCCCGACCTTCCCGGGTTCGGAGACTCGGGCAAGCCGCTCCGCCCGTACCACGCGGCGTTCTTCGCCAACTGGCTGGCCGCCTTCTGCGACGAGCTGGGCGTGGGCGAGGCCGTGTTCCTTGGCAACTCCATGGGGGGGCGGGTGGCCCTGGAGATGGGGCTTCGCCATCCGGGCAAGGTCCGCCGCCTGGTCCTCCTGGCGCCCGCGCCGGCGTTCATCCGCCACCGGGAGTTCGTCCGGCTGGTCCGGCTGCTCCGCCCGGAGCTGGCCCTGCTCCCGGTGCCGATCTCCCACACACAGGTGGTGAAGAACACCAAGCAGTTGTTCGCCCAACCCTCGCGGCTCCCGGACACCTGGTTCGACGCTGCGGCCGACGAGTTCATCCGGGTCTTCTCCACCCCCAGGGGTCGCATCGCGTTCTTCTCCGCGGCCCGCCAGATCTACCTGGAGGAGCCCTACGGCGAACGCGGGTTCTGGGACCGCCTCCCCTCGCTGGAGAGGCCCGCCCTGTTCGTGTGGGGCAGCCGCGACCGGCTGGTCCCCCACGCCTTCGCCAGACACGTGACCAAGGCGTTGCCGAAGGCCACGTCCGTGGTGATCGAGGACTGCGGCCACGTCCCGCAGTACGAACGTCCCGAGGAGACCAACGTCCTCGTCCGGGAGTTCCTGGAGGCACCGGCATGAGCGCCCGGCCGAGACGGGCCACGCCCGTGACCCCGGTAGACGAACAGCTCGAGGCCCAGATGCTGAGCGCCCCCGGCCAGCCCATCACCCCGGAGAGGCGGGCCTTCATCGCGGGGGCGGCGGCGAACCTCACCGCCCGGGACCCCGAGTACGTCCGGCGGCAGCTTCCTCTGATGTGGCTCCTGGCCACGATGTACTTCCGGGCCGAGGTCCGGGGGCTCGAACGGGTCCCGGAGGACCGCCCGGTGCTGTTCGTGGGGAACCACTCGGGCGGCAACATGAGCCCCGACAGCATGGTGTTCATGCTGGCCTTCAACACGTTCTTCGGGACCGAACGACCCATCTACGCGCTGGCCCACGCCCTGGTGACCGCCTATCCCGTCCTGGGGGCTCTGGCGAAGAAATGGGGCGTGATCACGGCCGGGCCGAAGATCGCCGAGGCCGCCCTGGCCACCGGGGCGTGCGTGCTCGTCTATCCCGGCGGCGACGTGGAGGTCCACCGCCCATGGTCGGCCCGGCACGAGATCCGGTTCGATGGCCGAAAGGGCTTCGTCCGGCTGGCCCGCGACGCCGGCGTCCCCATCGTGCCCGTGGTGTCGGTGGGCGGGCAGGACACCTACCTGCCGCTGACCGACGGGCGAGGGATCGCGAGGGCCCTGAAGCTCGACAAGCTGGCCCGACTCAAGGTGGTCCCGATCTCGCTGGCCCTCCCGTGGGGCCTGAACGTGGGGGACTTCGCCGGCCACCTCCCGTTCCCGGCGAAGATCCGCCAGGAGGTGCTGCCTCCCATCGACCTTCGGCAGCGCTTCGGGGAGGACCCGGACATCGACCAGGCCTACGGCTACGTGACCTCACGGATGCAGGAGGCCCTCACCGCCCTGGCCGCCGAGCGGGTGCTGCCGCCGTTCCTGTGAGGAGGCGCCGCAGGCCATGAAGCTGCACCGAGCCGTCCTGATCGACCGGGCCTCCCGGGACGTGTTCGCCCTGGTCTCCGATCCCGAACGCCTGGCCGGGTTCTTCGTCGGGATCACCCGGTGGGAGGTCAAGTCCAGGCAGCGCCGGGGCAAGGGGGCGAAGTACCGGGTGCTGATGCGGGTCGGCTCCATCGAGGCCGGCGGGGTCCTTCGGTTGACCGGGTGGAGAGAGCCCGAGCTGATCGAGTGGGAGGCCGAGTCCGGGATCACCCAGCGGGGCCGGTGGGAGGTCCGGCCCGCCGCCGGCGGTGGGTCCGAACTGCACCTGGAGATCGACTTCTCTCTGGAGGGGCCGGGGTCGTGGCTGGTCGAACGCCTGGCCGGCCGGTCGGTGGCCAGGAACATGACGGCCACCCTTCTGGCGGCCCGGCGCATCCTGGAGTTCGAACGCCCCTCCCGGACCACGCCGGCGGCCTCGGCCGGACGGCGAGCCCGATGATCCGACGGCTTCGATCCGACCTGAGGCAGGGCCTCGAGCTGGCCCGCCCGGCCACGGTGGCCACGTTCTGGCGGGCCGGGGCGTTCGACATCCGCGGCGCCGTCGGCCTGGCCACGTCGTGGCCGTGGCTGGTGGGGCGGGGGGCCTCCCTGGGCGTCATGAGCCAGCTCAACCGGGTGGCCCTCCCCGACAAGCCCGCCCTGGTCGACCGGGCGGGGACGCTCACCTGGAGCGACCTGGACCGCCGGGTGAACCGGCTGCTCCACGCGCTCCAGGGCCAGGGGGTCGACCCGGGAGACCGGGTGGCCCTGCTGCTCCGGAACGGCCGGGAGATCGTGGAGGCCCTGTTCGCCTGCCAGAAGGGGGGCATCGTGTCGGCCCCCCTGAACACCTGGGCCAAGCCGAAGGAGCTGGCGGCCACGCTGGGGCAGGCCGAGCCCAAGGTGCTGATCCACGACACCCTCCACTCGGACCAGGTTCGAAAGGCCGCCGCCGACGGCGTGAGGCTGATCGCGGTGGGCGATCCCTCCGGCGCCATCGAGGGCTCGACGCCTTACGAGGAGCTGCTGGCCTCGTCCGGCGACTCGCCTCCCCTGCCGGTGACCCTGAGGCGGGGAAGCCCGAAGGTCATCATCCACACCTCGGGGACGACCGGGACCCCGCGGGGCGCGGCCCGCGACGCCGCCGTCACCGGCGTCCGGGAGTTCGCCGGGCTGCTGCGAACGGTGCCGCTGAAGCGCACCGACGTGATCCTGTGCCCGGCGCCCCTGTTCCATTCGTTCGGCCTGCTGACGCTGGTGGCGGGGACCCTGATCGGGGGAACGTTCGTGTTCCCGGAGCGGTTCGACCCCGAGGAGTCGCTGGCGCTGATCGAGGAGCACGGGGTCACCGTGGCCTCGATGGTGCCGGTGATGATCGGTCGGGTCGTCTCCCTGCCCGACGAGGTGAAGGCCCGGTACAACGTGTCCAGCCTGCGGGTCCTGCTGGCCAGCGGCTCGGCCATCCCCCTGGACCTCCGGGACGCCGTACGCGGGCTGTTCGGCGAGGTGCTGTACGACCTGTACGGCTCCACCGAGGCCGGGTGGGTGGCCATCGCCACGCCCCGGGACATGCTGGCGAAGCCGGGGACGCTGGGGAAGCCGGTGCAGGGCGTCGAGGTCGCCGTGTTCGCCCCGAACGGAAAGCGCCTCCCTCCGGGCGAGGTGGGCGAGCTGCACATCAAGAGCGCGGCGGTGTTCGACGGCTACACCAGCGGCGAGAGCAAGAAGCACCGCGAGGGCTACCTGTCGATCGGGGACCTGGGACGGATCGACGAGGACGGCTACCTGTTCGTGGAGGGCCGGGCCGACGACATGGTGGTGGTGGGCGGGGAGAACGTGTACCCGGCCGAGATCGAGGACGTCATCAGGGGCCTCGACGGGGTTGAGGACGTGGCGGTGGTGGGGGCGAAGGACCCCGAGTACGGCCAGGTCCTGGTGGCGTTCGTGGTGGGCGGGGCCAAGCCCGAGGAGATCCGCCGGGCCTCGAAGGAGGAGCTGGCCTCGTTCAAGGTGCCCCGCCGGGTGGAGAAGGTGAAGGAGCTGCCCCGAACCTCCACGGGCAAGGTGCTGAAGCGCGAGCTCGTGGCTGGGCTGGAGGACCGACCGTCCGCGTAGCTCACGCCGGGCCGCCCAGCCACCGGATCGGGCGGCCGTGGGGACCCGAGGCCGCCAGGGCGCGCTCGATCCCTCCGGGCCACGTGGTGAGCGAGAGCTGGTGGGGGGCTTCGGCCAGCCATTCGCGGGGCTCCAGTCCAAGCCACGCCAACGGGGTCTCCCGGCTGGCCCGCCGGCCGGCCTTCGCGATGAGCTCGTTCACGTGGGCCCGTTCGTCCTGCGGCAGGTACTGCAGGACCACCGAATGGAACACCACGGTGACCGCGGGCTCCGTGGGCGACTCGGTCAGCCGCTGTTCGAGCCACTCCCCCGCCGAGGCCCGGTCGACCGGTGCCGGGACGGCGGCGGCCACGTCGAACGCCGCTTCAAGGAGGTGGAGCCGTTCGAGCTGGTCGGCCCACACGGACGACACGAGGGAGAGCCGGTCCTCCTCGGAACCCGGGTCGAGCGGGTTGGGGTCGCAGCCCCGGCGCTGGGCGACCTCGGCGCGGCCGGTCAGCGGCGGGGCAGGCGCCTCATAGCGGTCTCGCAGCACCACCGGCGAGGCCGGGTCGCCCCAGGACGCGCCGGGGGCCTCGTAACGGTAGCGGTCCCACCGCAGGTTCAGCCCGGCGCTCGACCCCAGCTCCAGCAGCCGCAGGGGGAGCCGCGTCGAACGGGCCACCGCGAGGAACCCCGGAAGGAGCGCGGCCGACCGGCCCACCTCGTTCGTCTGGCAGGGCCTCCCGGTGAGCTCGATCAGCTCGCCGGGGCGCTCCTCCAGGACCGCCCTGAACGGGGACCAGGCGTCCTCGGGCCGGCCGTCGCCGCCGGCGCTCGGGTAGAACGCAGCCAGCTCGAGGGCCCGGTCCGTCAGGACCACCCGGTGGACCGCCGCCATGAACCTGAGCGGCAGTGCCGAGAGCTCGGGGTCCCCTGCGTGGGGCTCCAGGACCGTCCAGGCCGGCCCCCCCGCCTCCACGTCGTCGGCGGACCGCAGGAGCAGCTCGCCGTAGAGGGGGGACGAATGCCGGCAGAACTCGCCGTGCATCCGCAACAGGATGGTGACCTTCTCCCGCTCGGCCTCCGTCGCCACGGAGGCAGGGTATTCGACCCGGTGCTCAGGTGAGGGTCGGTTGGGCCGGCCGCCCCGAGGCCAGCATCAGCCGGTTCATCTTCCGGAGCTGGCGAAGCTCGGCCAGCCGGAACACCAGCCACCCCGTCCCCGCGAGGACCAGCCAACCCTTCCACTCCCCGCTCTCCACGGCCCTGCCCACACGGTCGGCCCACTCGGTCGGGATGACGTTGAACACCGCCTGGGTCGCCTTCGCCGCTTCGGCCTTCTGCTTCCTTCGCTTGCGGACCCGTCGGACGCCGAACCAGAACACGGACCCGCCGATGCCTCCCCCGACGGCGACCCCCACCGCGCGCTTGGCCCAGAGGGCCGGCTTGGGCAGGCGCTCCTCGAGGTCGCGGATGTCGCTCTCGAGGCGGCTCCGGGTCTCCTCGATCTCCCTTACCGTTTCAGCTGCGCTCGAGCCCATTCCACGTCCTCCTTGACCGTCCGCACGGTCTCCTTCGGCTTCATGGGCGGGCGCTTCAGCCGCATCATGGCGAAGGCCGCCCCTCCTCCAGCGAGCACCAGGAACCCCCCCGCCACGATCAGGCGGGAGGCCCACGGGGTCAGCACGTTGTCGAGCGCCGCCGCCGCGGCCAGCGCCAGGAAAGCCAGGACGAACAGCCCCAACAGGCCTGCCCCCGCCAGCGCGCCGGCGGCCATGAGCCGCGCGGTGACCGCGGCCACGATCTCCTGCTTCCCGAGCTCGATCTCCTTGCGGACCAGCGTCGAGGTCTCGGTGGCGATGGACCGGACGATCTCGCCGGTGGAGCGTTCGGTCTTCGGCTCGGGCCCCGGCTTCCCCACGATCTGCAGGTGCTCAGCGGTGACGGCCCCGAGCTCCGGTTCCGGCGCGTCCATTCTCGATCACCTCCGGTCGCCTCGGCACGTGCGCGCGGCGTGGGCACACCTCGAACCCTGCGCGCTGATCTACCCCCCGGTGGCCGGCCCGTAACCTCGCGCTCAGCGGATGTGCAGGTTCAGGCCGAACAGCACGAGCGGCCACAGGAGCATCGCCAGCACGGCCGAGACGACGTCCTTCACGTCCGACACGTGGCTGAAGTAGTGGTGCCCCCCGGCGACGAAGGCACCGATGATGAGGTAGACGGAGACGATGAGGGTGAACATGCGCCCCCGCACAAGGGGCCGGCGTGTCCACGGTCGCCTCCCGGTCCACGAACGAACCATGAACGGGTTGTTCCCACGGGCCGCGGCCGCCACACCTCCCGAGGAGGGCGACCAGGAGCGGCGGACCGGACCCCTGCTCGCCCCCCCGCCGCTGGTAGGCTGAGCATGACCGGGAGCCGGGGGGAGGCCATTGACCGTCGAGTTCGGGGGAAGCATCGTCCTGGGCAAGCCGATCGAAGAGGTGTTCTCCTTCTTGACCGATCCCGATCGGGACACGGGCTGGCGGCGGCCCCACGTCCTCGCGTCGCGCAAGCTGACCGATGGTCCCCTGGACGTCGGGACGCGATACGAGACGGTGAACCGGTTCCTCGGCAAGAAGGAGACGGTGGTCACCGAGATCACGGGCCTGGAGCCCCCCGCCCTCATCTCGTGGAAGCAAGTCAATGGTGGGACTTTCGTGGCCGACGGCCGCTACCGGCTCGAGCCGGCGAACGGAGGGACCATGTTCACGCTCGAGCTATCCGGAGAGGGCCGAGGACTCATGAAGCCGTTCGAGCGAGCCTTCGCCCGCTACCAGCGGCGCCGGGTGATCCCTCGCTTCCTCCGCCAGCTCCAAGGCGCCCTGGCTTGACGCCCTCGGCGATCAGTTATCGGAGGGTTGCGCCTCGACTTGAAGCGAGATGCAGCCGCAAGACTTGGTAACTTAGTGCCGCCTGCAGATTCGACCGCTGCTCGGAGCCGTCCTGGGGCCAAGAGAACAGGTGCGGCTGGATCGGAGAGGCGAATTCGCAGGTCAGAGGCGCGAGGTCCCATCGTCTAGTGGCCTAGGACACCACCCTCTCAAGGTGGAGACACGGGTTCGAACCCCGTTGGGACTACTCGGTTGACTAGGGCACACGCCCTTGGGTGTCTTCCCTCGGAGCGCCTTTGGGGATCACCTTGGGGATCAGCGTTCGGGGAAGGAGTCGGAGGGTGGACGAACAGGTCGAGGAGGCGGGCGAGCAGATTGATGAATGCCTCGTCATCGGGCCGATCGGCGATCGACTGGCCCCTAAGGGATCCCCTGATCGGATCGTGTACGAGCAGGGTCTTGAGGTCTTCGAGGAGGTCATCGTCCCCGCCTGCGACACCGTGAACCTCGCGCCCATCCGGGCGGACAGAGTCGATAGGGCCGGGGACATTACGGATCAGATCTTCCGGCTGCTGCGAGACGCCCCCGGTCGTTATTGCGGATCTCACAGGAGCCAACCCAAACGTGATGTATGAACTCGGTCTTCGCCACACGCGAAACAGACTCACCATCCACATCGGTGAGCGGGAGCGCCTCCCTTTCGACGTGAGCACCATTCGAACAATTCGGTTCAGGCGCACAGAGCGAGGGCTGATTGAGGCAAGGGAGGCACTTCGGGCCGCGCTTGAGCGCGGACTCCGTGAAGGCTTCGACCCTGTGGCTGCAACGCGCATCTGGGCGGAAGAGGGGCCGGCTCCGCCACAGCCGCCGGTCGACGAAGAAGGGCCCGGCGAAGAGCGGGACACCGGCGGTGGCGGAGGTGACGCCGATCGTCCCCGCGGTCCTGGTCCATCAGGTGGGGTCGAGGAGCTCGCAGATGACCCAGGCATGCTCGAGTTGCTCGCTGAGTCCGAGGAGGCCTTGCCTGAGCTGAATGACGTCTTGACGAGAATGGGAGAAGCGACCCAGGAGATGGGTCGTCTGGCCGAGGAAGCCACGGCCGAAATGCAGAAGACCGACGATGCCGGGGGCGGTGCCCGAGCGCGGCTCGCAATCGCCATCCGCTTCGCCGACTCACTGAAGGGGCCCGCTGCCGAGCTCGGCGAGGCCTCGGTCAGTTACGAGTCCGTCCTGCGGCGCGTCGACCCTGGCTTCTCCTACATCATCAGCCGCTTGGAGGATGAGCCCGAGTTGGCATCCGAGGCCGATGAATTCGTCTCTAGCGTGGTCACCATGGCAGACGCTGCCGCTGAAGCTATGGAGTCGACGGAGGCGTTGGGCGGCTCCCTCTCCGGCGTGGAAACCGCCGCCCGTCCCCTCCGGCCCGTTGTACGTGACATTAGAATGGCGCTGCTTCGAATCCGCGAGGCGAGCGGTCTGATTGCGGGATGGAAGCGGCGCCTGGAGAACCTGGCGACTTAAGTAGCCCGGCTCTGCGATTCCATCATGGCCGCGCCCTGACGGGGCTCGCCTAGGCGTGGCGGGATGTGACCCAGCGAGCGGGCTTGATGTGGCCAGCTCGTTCCATCACGGCGGTGAACTTCAGGGTCTCGTCCATGAACTGCAGGCTGCTCCGTGTCTCTTTGGCAGTAGGAGAGTCGACCGCCAGCGGGCCAGGATGAGCCCACTTGTCAGCGAGCGCCTTCACGCGATCCCCGACGGCCTTCCATCCCGTTCCCACCAACCGCTCCATCTCCGCTACTTCAGGACCAAGACCAACCTTGCTCCACTTCTTCTTCGGTAGGTAGCGACGGCAGAGAGCCTGCAAGGCGGACCGAGCGAGCACCAGGGCCGCCCTGTGGTGGGAGGCGAAGGCACACGCCCAAGCCTCGTCCCTATATGCTTCGATGACAGTGCCCCGTAACTCCGGAACCTGAAGGGGCATGGCTTTCGGCGTTGGGGCCACGGCGGGCTTGCCAGTGAGCGAGGCTCGCCCGTCCTCGCCCTCAACGACTTTGTAAGCCGCAAGGTGAAGTTTGCCGCAAGACTCGCATCGGTAGATGACCGGGAATTCCTCGAGAGTGTTGTCGGCGCTCCATCGCCCCGGTACGTATTCGCGGGGCATCGGGTCGAACAAGCCCCTCCAGCCACAATGGCCACATCCTCGACTGAGATAGAAGTCGAGCTCAATCGAGTCGCCGAAGGGCTCCTCCCCGAGTCTGCCCCACTCCGTCACATTGGGGAGGGTACCCGATCCCAATCAGGGCCTAGCGAACGGAGCGGAAGTTCCCGGCCCCAGCACCGACTCCATCCGGTCGGGCGCGTCGCGCAGCAGGTCGTCCACGAGGTCCCCGTATCGGTCGAGCATCTTTCACGGAGGTGTGGCCCATGAGCCTCATGGCCACCGCGTCCGAGATGCCGGCCGCGAGCATCAACGTCGCTGCTCCGTGGCGGAGCCCGTGGAACTTCACGCCGGCGAACCCGGATCGCGCGGCGAACCGTTCCCAGGCCTTGCTGAACGAAGGCGGGCTGTAGAGCACGCCATCCCCGCGGTCGACCACGAGGTCGAGATCCTGCCAGGCCTCACCGATCTTGAGCCGGCGCCGGTCTTGCCTCGCGGGGTGCCGTCGGAGCGCCTGCAGCACGAACGCTGGAACGGTCATGGTCCGCTCAGCGGCGCGGGACTTCGTGTCGCCGACGTGGATCTGCCCGTCCGCGAAGTTCACGGCGCGGCGAACGTCAAGCCGGCCGGCCTCGGGGCTCAAACGGCGGTCCCCGGTTCGAGCCGCAGATCAGGTTGGCCGGGACCGGCCCATCCCCTCGACCTCGTGCTTCCGCACCCACGAGTAGCATTCAGCGCATGCTCGCTGCCTCATGGTGGAACTCGACCGGGGCCGTGGTCGTGCTCACGGGCGCCGTCGCCGTCGGCACCCAGATCGCATCGAACTTCCTCCGGCCTTGGCTCGAGCGGGGACGTGAGAGCCGAGCCCGGTTGGCCGACTGGCGCGACAGCGTAAAGGAGCTCTGCATCGACGGCGAGGAGCAGCTGAAGCGGATGGACCGGGAGACGTTCATCGGGAGTCCAGGAGCTAGCGTCGCCCTGTCAACGTGGGACCACGGCATGAGGCGAACGACCCGACTCCTCGCAAGGTTCGCGCCGGACGACCTACGGCCGCTCGGCGACGCAGTGCTTACCACGATGGAGACCCTGCACGTCCGCGCCCTCGATCTCGTCTTCCTGAAGCGGGACAGCCAGGACAGCGACGCCATCGCCTCGGCGGAGAGCGCCTACGACGCGGCCCACACGGAAGCGACCAAGGCCCTCGATCGCTTCGAACGGTCAATCGGCGGGCCGTAGCTGGTCACCATCCGTCCCGTCCGTCTGGGGCTGGCCCACTGGGGATCACCTTGGGGATCAGCAAGCCAGATTCGGGCAGTCGAGGCCAGGCCACGTCAGGAAGGTGAGGCCGTCCGACCTGCTGAAACTCGGTCAGGGCAGTCGAGCGCAGTTGCTGTCAGGAGGGCTCCACGGCCCTCTCAAGGTGGAGACACGGGTTCGAACCCCGTTGGGACTACCAGAGATCGGGCGGTGCGCGAACAGATCCGGGTCTTCAGGATCGACCATGGGGCCGACGTCCTTCGGCGCTGATAGATGGCGCTGCCTCTCCGGAGCCCGCTTCGATGCCAGATGAACAGGACTGCCGGTACCTCTGGGCGATTCGCCTACCGTTCCGCTGGGGCCAGGGGTCTGGACCGGGGATCACCCCATTCCGCCCTTCGGTTCAACGGGTGGTCTCTTTGACGCCGGGCCGCATCGTTCGTTATCCTCTGTAAGACTTCGTCTTACAGAGGAGCGTCTCATGGCCACACCGAGGACATTCACCATCTCCCTTCCGCCGAAGCTCGCTCGCCGGGTGGATGAGCTGGCGGCCGCGGAGGGGCGGACTCGAAGCGAGTTGTTCCGGGAGGCCGTCCGCCAATACCTGACCCGTCAGGAGCGGTGGGCCCAGATCTTCGCCTACGGGGAGGCGGAGGCCAAGAAACGTGGCTGGACCGAGGCCGATGTCGATCAAGCGGTCGCGGACGAACGCCACCCGCGCCAGCGTTCGTGAGGGTTCTTCTCGATACGAACGTTCTGGTTTCGGCCATTCTGTTCGGCGGCACACCCCGCCGCTTGATGGAAGCGGCCAGCCGGGGAGAGCTGGAACTCGTCACCAGTCCCGGGCTTCTGGCGGAGCTCGAACGTGTGCTTCTTCGGAAGTTCGAGTTCGCCAGCACGGTCACGTCTTCGATCAGGGGAGAGTTGGAAGCGCTGTGCATGGTTGTGGAGGTCGCCGCGCTCCCGGAAGTGGTAGCCGATCCGGCTGACGATGAAGTCCTGGCGGCGGCAATAGGCGGAGCCCAGTTCGTCGTCACCGGAGACAAAGAGTTGCTCGACGTCGGCACGCATCAACAGGTCACCCTTGTGTCGCCTGCCCGATTCCTGGAGATGTGGCAGGAGAGACCGTGACCGCGGGCTGGCCTCGTCCCGGGCACCGGATGAGACGGGACCCCCCGCTACACCCCTCCGTTCGGTGGGGCGCTCAGGCACAGCGCGTACTGCACCGGGTCGAGCGGCGCCGTAGGCAGCGTGGGCGGGGTGGCGAACGACTGGTGCGAGAAATCGAAGAACCCCAGCATCGGGTCGGCCGCGGCGTCACGCGCGGTCAGCGAGGCCAGCCCGAACCGCGTCTCGATGAACCTCAGGATCGAGGTGTGGTCGTCCACCACGTGCGACACGAAGTGCGCCCGCGAGTACGGCGAGATCACCACCGCCGGCACCCGGAACCCGTACCGGTCGAACGCCCCCGGCGCGTCGCCGGGCTCCAGCATCGGCGGGATGTCGTCGGGCAGCACCGCCGCCGGCGGCGGCCGGTGGTCGTAGAACCCGCCGTTCTCGTCGTAGGTCAGGAACAGCGCCGAGGAGGTCCAGTTCGGGCTCTGGAACAGCGCCCCCACGACCTGCGACACGAACTGCTCCCCCACCTGGATGTTCGAGGGCGGGTGCTCGTCGTTCTCCACGTCGGCCTGCCCCTCGAAGATCGGATCGACGTACGAGACCTGCGGGAGGGCGCCGTTCGCCGCATCCGTGTAGTACTGCTGGATCGGGAAGACGTGGCCGGCGGCGTGGTCCCGCACGTACTTGAACTCGAGGGCGAACGCGATCTCGGAGTAGTAGATCTTCCAGCTGATCCCGGCCGCGTCCAGCTCCTCGAAGATGGTCTTCTGGGTGAAGCCGTTGGGGTCGGGCAGGTCGTTGCGGATGTGGCCGAACGACGTACCGGCCAGCAGGTAGAACCGGTTGGGGAAGGTCTGCGACAGCACCGAGGAGAAGTACCGGTCGCTGGTGGCGAACGTGCTGTACAGCCCGTAGTAATAGGGCAGGTCCTTCGTGTCGTACCAGCCCATGGTCCGGCTGCCGCTCGGATCCGCCGAGTTGACGTTGGCCGCGGTGAACCCGTCCATCTTGCCGTTGTCGTACTCGGTGTGCGCGCCGTTCCACGAGTGGTCGAGGTCCGCCACCTCGCAGTAGTTCGTCTTGTGGAAGTTCTTGATCTTGGCCCCCGGGTTCGTCGGGTCGGGGTTGCTCGCCCCGGAGGGTTCGGCCTCGGCCTTCGGCTGCCCCTCGTAGTGGAGCTGTCCGAGGTAGCTGTCGAACGACCGGTTCTCCTGCATCAGCACCACGACGTGGTCGATCGGGATCGAGGACCCGGCGGCCGGCGAGGGGACGGGCACGGAGCCCACCAGGACCGCCGCCATCGGGATCAGCACGAACAGGGCACGCTTTCGAGCGGGCATCACACCACCCCCAGGGTCGGGACGAAGTGGCCGATCGTTACCCTGGGGCAGGACCAGCCAAACCAAGCACCTCGAACGGGCCCCGGAGCCCGACAGCGTTCGGCGCCGGGCAGGCCGAACGCTATCGTTCTCCCCTCATGGCGCGCCCCATGGAGAGGCCTCCGCGCGAACCGGCCGAGCGGCCGCCGCTGCGGGCGTTCGTTCGGTACTTCCTCGGGCTCGGCGCGTGGGGGTTCGGCGGGCCCATCGCCACCGTGGGCTACATGCAGCGCGACCTGGTGGAGAAGCGGCGCTGGCTCGAACGCCAGGAGTTCCTGAACGGCGTGGCGCTGGGGCAGACCATGCCCGGACCCCTGGCCGCCCAGGTGGTCATGTGGGTGGGCTACCTCCAGAGCGGCTGGCTTGGCGCGCTGGCCACCTCGGGCGCGTTCATCCTGCCCTCGTTCGTCCTGGTGCTCGGGG
>WNGK01002793.1_pt1 | contig 18852 bp, 17 predicted proteins | sample 5400601 | NCBI WGS metagenome assembly WNGK01 (sample SAMN13153376, study PRJNA577476) | soil metagenome | isolation source: 60 cm soil or saprolite under Garry oak tree replicate 1 | place: USA:California | collected 2016-06-15
ACTCCCATGTCGCCCGCCCTGCCGCGCTCCGGGTCGCGCCCTGCGGGCCTACCCCTACGCCTCGCTGCACCCGCGTCGCGAAACACCCATCTCGCGTCGGCCGCCCTGCCGCGCTCCAGGTCGCGCCCTGCGGGCCTATCCCTACGCGCGTCATACCTTGAAGCCGGCAACCGAGCTGCGCAGCTCCGCGGCCAGCTTGGTAAGCTGCCCGATCGACACGTTGGTTTGCTTGGTTCCCTCGGTGGTTTCCTCGGTGATCTTGAGGATGCCCTGCATGCCCCGGGTCACATCCGACACGGAAGCCGACTGCTTCTGGGTCTGCGCGGAAATCCCGCCGATCAGCTCGGCGAGCTCGCGCGAGACCTTGCGAATTTCGTCCAATGCCTGACCCGCAGCGTCAGACAGCTTCGTCCCTTCGACCACACCGACGGTGCTCTTTTCCATCGCTGCGACCGCGTCCTGAGTGTCGGCCTGAATCGTCTTGACGATCGCTTCGATCTGTTTTGTCGCCTCGCCGGAACGCTCGGCCAGACGCTGCACTTCTTCGGCGACGACGGTGAAACCGCGACCGGCTTCGCCCGCCGACGCAGCTTGGATCGCCGCATTGAGCGCCAGCACGTTGGTCTGTTCGGTGATGTCCGAGATCAGCTCAACGATTTCTCCGATCTCCAGGGACGATTCGCCGAGGCGCTTGATGCGCTTGGCGGTGTCCTGGATCTGCGTGCGGATTTCGTTCATGCCTGCGATCTGGTTGTGCACGGCCTGGCCGCCTTTTTCGGCGGCCGCGAGCGACTGCTGTGCGACTCGAGCCGACTGTGCCGCGGTCTGCGAGACTTCGTTGATCGAGTGCGCCATCTGCAGCACCGACGCCGAGGCTTGCTGAATCTCCTTGTTCTGCCGCTGCGAAGCCTCGTAGAGCCGATTGGAGATCGCCTGCGCATCGGTGGTCGCCTTGGCGACCTGGTCGGTCGCCGAGTTGATGCCTCGAACCAGGGTGCGCAGCTCCTCGATCGTGAAGTTGATCGAATCGGCGATTGCTCCGGTGACGTCTTCGGTGACCGACGCCTGCACCGTGAGGTCGCCGTCGGCGAGATTCCCCATCTCGTTCAAGAGTCGCAGAATCGCTTCCTGGTTGCGCTTGTTCTCCTGTTCGCTTTCGTATGCGCGCACCCGCGCGTCATCGAGGAACACCTTGCCCAGCGCGAGCAGGCACACCAGCGCGAGCGACGCGAATATCATCGCGGCCCAGAAGCTCACGGTTCGCGACGTGGTCTGGTTATCGAATTCGTTGGCCAGCTTGTTGGTATCCGCGAGCAGGGGCTCGGATTCCTGATTGATACCGCGCGCCGCGAGCTTCGCGACGACGAGCCGCTGCATGTTCTGAAGAATGGCGTTGACGCCCGCTTCGTACGCGGCGAATCGCTTTTGCAGATCGATCAACGTTGCGCGCGCGTCCTCGGCGCGAACGCCCGACATGCGCAGGGACTCGCTGCCCTTGAGCAGCCCGTTCAGGATGTCACGGAAGGTGCCCGTATCCTTGCCGAGCAGAAACGCGACCTCCGGATCGATCTCGTCCGACGAAACCAGCGAGTTCGCGTTCTTGGCGATGCGCTGCGAGAGCACGGCCAGCTGGTTGGTAAAGTCGACTTCGCGCAGGCTACCGCCGGAAGCCGCGACCTGCGCCGAAGCCTGCTGCGCGAGCTCGAGGAGGGCGCTGTTGCCCTGATTGATCCCGTCGAGTCCCTTGGAGAGCGATATCAGCGAAGGCTGGTTGTCGATCACCGCGGTGGCGTTCTTTTCCATCTGATCCCAACGAGTACGGATTGTATTGAGCAGCGACTGCAGCGTGTCGTTGGTCGCGACTTCGATGTTGACTCCCTTGATCGTGCCACCCTTGGTGAGCGCGTCGAGGTCGGTGCGAAAGCGGTCGCGCGAGTCCTTGACGCTTTCAAAGGCGGGGACGTTTCCCTGGACCGCGAGCGACGTTCCACGTGCCAGACGCTGAGACAGCATCTGCATTTCGGTGGCGGTCGTCGCGCTGGCGCTGACCTGCGTGGTCAGCCTCGTGTTGAAATAGAGCATCAGCAGCGCGAGCAGGATGAAACCCATCAGCAGCGCGCCCAGCACCTGGAACTGCCTGACGATGGGCAGGTGCCCGACGAGCGGCAGCCGGTTGGGCTGGCGCACCTCCGGCGCCGCGGTGCGCATCTGCTCCATGATCGAAACCGCCGTCAGCGGGTCGTATCCCGGCTGGGCCCCACTCATCTTGACCTGAGTCGTCGGATCCTCGAGATCGCCGTCATCTTCGACGTGTTCCTTCGGCGGAACTCCGCTGAACAGCGTCTTCAAACTAAGACTGAACGCCATGTTTCCTCCCCCCCAAAGGGTACTGCACGTGCGTGAGTCGGGTCATGATGTCTAGAGCCCCACCTGAAGAAATGCCGGGTCCTGAGCCAGACGCGCCAGATCGATTTCCTGCCACGTGCCGCCTTCGCGATCGCTCCAGCGGGCGACGCACCAAGGCGCCAGGTCCTTCGGCGCGTCGCTCTGCGCGAGCTCGGCGAGGTTGCGCAAGCCCAGCACGCGCTGCACGACCAGGCCCGCACGCAATTCGCCCACGCGCGGCCCGAACAACACCAGGCGAACCTGATTCGTGCCCGGCGCTACCGCTTCGACCGGATGGCTCAGAAAAGCGCCGAAATCGATGACGCTATAAAGATTGCCGCGGATGTTGGCCACGCCAAGAAACCAGGGCTTGGTCAGCGGCACCGTGGCAACCGTCGGCACGGCGATGACTTCGCCCGCGTCGGCGAGCCGAATCAGCCATTGCTGCCCAGCGCACGCGAGACCGAGGCGCGACTGCTCGACCTGGGCGGTGGTCTTGGCCGCGAGCCGCGTCGCCAGTTCCTGCTGGAAGGCGCGGAGGTTGAGCTTGGCAGCGCGGGCCATTGCTTGAGCGTCAGCCGAGCGCCGCGATCTTCGCGAGCAACTCGTCGCGGTTGATCGGTTTCATCACATAGTCGCGGGCGCCCTGGCGCATGCCCCAGATCTTGTCGGTCTCCTGGCTCTTCGACGTGCACAGGATGATAGGCACCGCACGCGTGGCCGGGTCCCGGCTGATGGCGCGCGTGGCCTGAAAGCCGTTCAGGCCGGGCATGACGACGTCCATCAGAATGAGATCGGGGCGCACCGTCTTTGCTTTCAGTATCGCGTCCTCGCCGTTATCGCTGGCGACAACCTCGTAGCCCGCCCTCGTCAACATGTCATTGAGCACATGCCGCTCTGTCGGAGAATCATCGACGATCAAAACTCGCTTGATGGTCATCGTTTCCCACCCATCGCTTTCGCCCCCGGCGCCCAACGGCGCCATGTCAGTGCGCGGCTGCCTTCACGTGCGTACCCACGGCCTTGAGCAGGCTCTCCTTGGTGAACGGCTTGGTCAGATACTGATCCGAGCCGACCATCCTTCCGCGCGCGCGGTCGAACAACCCATCTTTCGACGAAAGCATCACCACCGGCGTCGGATGGAAGCGCGGATTTTTCTTGATCAAAGCGCAGGTCTGATAGCCATCGAGCCTCGGCATCATGATATCGACAAAAATGAGGTCGGGTTGGTGATCGGCGATCTTGGCCAGCGCGTCGAAGCCGTCTTCGGCGAGGATGACCGTGCAGCCCGCCTGTAGTAAAAAGATCTCGGCGCTGCGACGAATCGTGTTGCTGTCGTCGATCACCATGACCTTCACGCCTGCCAGAGCTGCCGTTTCGGCCAACGCTTCGCTCCCTGCCTGCTCTACCAGAATGTTGCTAGCTGCGGCAATTGCCATCTCAACCTCACGAAAGTTTGACACGGATGAAAGCAAATGCCTAGAGCATAATCCTTGCCAGACGCATAAAAATTGTGATTTTATAGGGATTTGCAACAATACTTTGTCAAAATTCATCACCAGCGCTTGCCGCTCGGGGTCACCTTGAGACCCACCGCCCTTCGCGGCAACCCGGCGCAGGATGGATTTTGGAGGCGCGGCGCGATCTTGGGCGGCGGCGTGCGACGAACCGTGACGCGGCCGATGACGGCGCCCTTGCGGCGTCCGCGCGGAAAGACGCTTGGAGCGGCCCTAGCGTCCGAGAAACATGCGATAGGCGGCGTTGCCGCTTTCGTCGATAAAGTGGTAGCCGAGGCGGTCGAGGAAGGCGCGAAAAGCCTTCTTGTCGCGGGGTGGGACCTGCATTCCTACGAGCACGCGGCCGTAATCCGCACCGTGATTGCGATAGTGAAACAGGCTGATGTTCCAGCCGCGGCTCATGCTGTTCAGAAACTGCATCAATGCCCCGGGACGCTCGGGAAATTCGAATCGATAGAGGATTTCGTGCTCCGCAGCCGGCGCGTGGCCGCCGACGAGGTGCCGCACGTGCACCTTGGCCATCTCGTTGTCGGACAGGTCGTACGCCTCGATCCGGCGCTTGTGCATCGCCCGCAGCAAAGCGGCGGTTTCATGACGGTTGGCGACCTCGATACCGACGAAAAGGTGAGCAATCCGTGGATCGGCATAGCGATAATTGAATTCGGTGATGCTGCGCTTGCCCAGAAGCGCGCAAAACTCGCGAAAGCTTCCCGGACGCTCAGGAATCGTCACCGCCAGAATCGCCTCGCGCTCCTCGCCGAGCTCGGCCTGCTCGGCGACAAAGCGTAACCGGTCGAAGTTCATGTTGGCGCCGCACGCGATCGCAACGTAGGTGCGATCGCGGCTCTTATGCCGCTCGCACCACGCCTTGACGCCAGCCACCGAGAGCGCGCCGGCGGGCTCGAGAATCGAACGCGTATCCTCGAACACGTCTTTCAGCGCTGCGCACGTGGCGTCGGTATCGACGAGCACGACCTCATCGACGAGCTCGCGGCAGATGCGAAACGTCTCCTTGCCGACCTGCTTGACCGCGACGCCGTCCGCGAAAAGGCCGACATGCTCGAGCTTGACACGGCGCCCGGCCGCGAGCGATCGAGCCATGGCGTTGGAATCGACCGGCTGCACGCCGATCACCTTGATCTCCGGCCGCACGCGCTTGACGTACGATGCAATGCCTGCAATCAGGCCCCCGCCGCCGACGGCGACAAAGATCGCATCCACCGCCGACTGCCATTGGCGCAGGATCTCCACCGCGATCGTGCCCTGTCCGGCGATGACGTCCGGATCGTCGTACGGATGGACGAACGTCGCCTTTTGTGCCTTTTGCAAGCTCACCGCATGCGCATAGGCATCGCTGTACGAGTCTCCATGCAATACAACCTTCGCTCCGCGCGCGACCACGGCGTGGATCTTGATGCTCGGAGTCGTTACCGGCATGACGATCGTCGCCTTGCAGCCGAGCTTTTGCGCCGCAAGGGCGACGCCTTGCGCGTGATTGCCGGCGGACGCCGCGACGACACCGCGAGCGCGCTCGGCGGGAGACAGGTGTGCCATCTTGTTATAGGCACCGCGCAGCTTGAACGAAAAGATGGGCTGCTGATCTTCGCGTTTGAGCAGAACACGATTTCCGATACGCTGCGACAATGTCGGAGCGAGATCGAGCGGTGACTCGATCGCGACGTCGTAGACTTTCGCGGTCAGTATCTTTTGCAGGTAGTCGATCGGCATCGTGCGCTGCCGTGGGGGAACACCGTTCGAGCGTAGCAGAAACGCGCGCTGCGGCCAAAGGCGAACATCCTCGTGTGGCGCGGCGCGAGCCACCCGGCGTCGCCGGTCGCCGCGTGCGTACCACGGGGATCGACGGGGAATTGCGAGTCGACGCAGGCGGCCGACGCGCGATGCGTCGATACGTGTAGCGATCATAGGAGGCCGCGGCTCGAGCCACCCGAAGCAGGGCCCCGAGCGGAGCGCAGGGCGCCCGCAGATTTTCTGTTACGCTGCTCGCGTGCGCCGGACGCAAACGCTTAAGTGACACCCGCAACCCTCGCCGTCGTCGACCTTGGATCGAACAGCTTCCGCCTGGAGATCGGACGCGTCGAGGGAGATCAGATCTACCGTCAGGACACGTGGCGCGAAACGCTGCGTTTCGGTGCCGGTCTTGACCCCGACGGGCGCATCCGGCCCGAGGCGATGAAAGCAGCGCTTGCGTGCCTCGCGCGATTTCGCGAGCGCCTGTCGGGCGTGCACCCCTCCGCGGTGCGCGCGGTGGCGACGAACACGTTTCGCGTCGCGTCCAACGTGAGAGAGTTTCTGCCGCAGGCCGAGCGCGCGCTTGGATTTCCCATCGACGTCATCGGCGGGCACGAGGAAGCGCGGCTTATCTACGTCGGCGTCGCTCACGTGCTGCCCACTTCGGCAGCCTCGCGCCTCGTCATCGACATCGGCGGCGGCTCGACCGAGTTCATCATCGGGCGCGGCCTCGAGCCCGAGCGTCTTGAGTCGCTGAAAATCGGATGCGTCGGTATGACGCAGCGTTTCTTCGGCACTGGAAAAGTCACGGAGGCGAGCTTCGATGCCGCAGAAACCGCCGCGCGCGTGGAGATCAACGCCATCGCACGCGAATTCGGCCCCGATCGCTGGCGCGACGCGTACGCGTCCTCGGGTACCGCTGCCGCGCTCGCGGAGATTCTCGAGCAGAACGGCTTTTCCCTTCGCGGCATCACGCCCGAGGGTCTCGCCCGCCTGCGCCGGCGAATGATCCTCGCCGGGCACGTGTCGCGGCTGCAGCTGCACGCGCTCAAGCCCGAGCGCGCCCCGGTGCTTACGGCCGGCCTCGCAATCATGTGCGCGGCTGTCGCCGAGCTCGGAGTGCGCCGCATCGACCCGGTAGGCGGGGCGCTGCGCCTGGGCGTGCTCTACGATCTCCTCGGCAGGACGATCGACGAGGATGTCCGCAAGCTCACCGTGTCGCGATTTATCGATCGCTACCGGATCGAGCACACGCACGCGTCGCGCGTGGCCGCGCTTGCGGTCTCGATTTTCCGGCACGCGGCGCCCAGCGCCGACGCGGCGCAGGCGCAGATCCTCGAATGGGCGGCGCTCCTGCATGAGACGGGCATGTCGGTTTCGCACATCGGCTTTCACAAGCACGGCGCGTATATCCTGCAGCACGGCGACATGCCGGGATTCTCCGCCGGCGAGCAGCGCCGGCTCGCGCTGCTTGTCTTCGGCTGCCGGGGAGGCCTCGCAAAGATGCAGGCGGTGCTGGACGACAAGGAATTTCGCGCGCAGCTACTCTCGTTGCGTCTGGCGGTCCTGTTTCATCATGCGCGCGCTGCGATCGCGCTTCCGCGCATTCGGCCCAAGCTCGGCCAACGCATACGCTTCGGCGTCTCCGCGCGCTGGCTGGCGAAACATCCTTTGACGGAAAACCTTCTCGACAAGGAGCGCCGGCAATGGAAGGACCTGGGCTACCCCTGGAAGGCCGCCGCGCAGTAGATCGCGGGCGCATCACCGCGGCGCGCGCGTTCAGACGAAGTCGGGTCCGATCACAACCTTGAGCACAACCGTTGCGGTTCCATCGCGCACGCGGTTGGAAAGCCACCACACCGCGCCCTTGCGTACGCTCCATGACAGCGCATTTCCGGCCAGCAGGCGCGCTGCGACTTCGCCGAGCGTTGGCTGATGGCCGACGATCAGTACCGACTCACGCGCGTCGGGCCACCCAGCGACGTCGAGGACGGCGTCGACCGTCGCACCGGGCGCGAGCTCATCGACCACGCGGAACTTGCGCTTGAGCGGAAGCGCCGTCTGCTGCGCACGGTCCGCTGGGCTCACCAGAATCCGGCAGGAATCGGGCAGGCGGCCGTCGAGCCAGCTTGCCACGCGCTCGGCCTGCTTGAGGCCCTTCGCGGTCAGGCGCCGGCCGAGATCGGGCTCTCCCGGCTCGGCCTCCGCATGTCGCCAGAGGATCAGATCCATCGCGGCCAGCGGATCTTCAATGCGTTCGACCCCCGCGGTCGGCGAGGCGATGCAGGAGCTCCTGCTGCGCCGAGAGCGAATGCGCGCGACCTCTGGGAGCGAGCCGATGATAGCTTCCGTCGGACGCGAGTTCCCAGGCGTCGTAATTGTCGGCCAAGTATGGGTTGAGACCTTCGTCTATCACGCGCTCCTTGAGCTCGCGGTCGATGACGGGAAACGCGACCTCGATCCTGCGGAAGAAGTTGCGGCCCATCCAGTCGGCGCTGGCGAGATAGACATCCTTGTGTCCGTCGTTCTCGAAAAACCAGACGCGATGATGTTCGAGGAAGCGGCCTAGGATCGAGCGAACGCGGATATTTTCGGATATCCCCGGTACCCCCGGGCGCAGGGCGCACGCACCGCGAACGATCAAATCGATGTTGACGCCAGCGCTCGATGCAGCATACAGCGCATCGATCACCGCCTCTTCGACCAGCGCATTCATCTTGGCGATGACACGTGCGGGCCTTCCCTCCTTCGCGTGGCGCGTCTCGCGGCGAATCGCCTCGAGCAAGTGTCGGTGCATGGTGAACGGCGCAAGCCAGAGACGCTTGAGGCGGTTGGCCTTGGCGAGGCTCGTGATGTGCAGGAACACTTCGCTCACGTCCGCGCAAATCTCCGGATTCGTGGTCAGGAGGCCGAAATCGGTATACATGCGCGCGGTGCGCGGATGGTAGTTGCCTGTTCCGAGGTGGGCATAGGACTGCAGCAGGGTCTTGCCGGCCGCGTCGCGCTCGCGCCGAATGAGCAGCGCCAGTTTGGCGTGCGTCTTCAGACCAAACACTCCGTAGACGACCTGCGCGCCCGCCTGCTCAAGGCGCTCGGCCCAGTTGATGTTGGCCTCTTCGTCGAAGCGCGCCAGGAGCTCGACGATGACAGTGACCTCCTTGCCACGCCGCGCGGCTTCGACCAGCGCTTCCATCAGAACCGAGTTGACTCCGGTGCGATAGACCGTCTGCTTGATGGCGACCACGTCCGCGTCGTCGACCGCCTTGCGAATGAAATCGACGACCGGGTCGAACGCCTGATATGGATGATGCAGCAAAATGTCGCGCTGGCGCATCACCGCCAGAATATCCGGAGGATCCTTCAATCGCTCGGGAACGCTTTGGACGAACGCCGGGTACTTGTGCTCGTCGAGGTCGGCCTCATCGACCAGCGCCGACATCCGCGCAAGATTCACCGGGCCGTCGCAGCGATACAGGTCGAACTCCTGCAGCTCGAACTGGTGCAGCAGCATCTGGGCGAGATGCTCCGGACAGCCCGCGGCGACCTCGAGCCGGACCGCGAGCCCGAACTGCCGTTGTGGAAGCTCGCCCACGAGCGCTTGTCTGAGGTTCTTGACCTCTTCCTCGTCGAACCATAGATCGGCGTCTCGAGTGACCCGGAACTGCGAGTAGCTGATGACGTCGCGACCCGCGAAGAGCTCGCCGAGATGGGCATGGATCACCGAGGACAGGAGCACGAACGTATTCTCGGGCGCGACCTCGCGCGGCAGCTCGATCACGCGCGGGAGCATGCGCGGAGCCTTGACGATGGCGATCGACGTTTCGCGCCCGAACGCATCCCGGCCCGAAAGCTCGACGATGAAGTTGAGGCTCTTGTTGACCACCTGGGGAAACGGATGCGCGGGATCCAGCCCTATAGGCGTCAGCAGCGGCTTGACCTCGCGCTGAAAGTAATCGGCGACCCACGCGCGCTGCTGCGCGCTGCGGTCGGCGCGTCGCAGGAGGCGGATTCCAGCCGCCGCCATAGCCGGCAGGATCTGCTGATTGAGCGTGCGGTATTTTTCGTTGACCAGCGTGTGGGCCTCTTCGCAAATGCGCGAGAACATCGCGCGCAGGTCGTGCAGCGAAATCCCCGGAGGCGGTGCTTTGACGCGCAGCTGTTCGCGCAGGCCCGCGACGCGAATCTCGAAAAACTCGTCGAGATTGCTGCTGACGATGCAAAGAAAACGCAGGCGCTCCAGCAGCGGCACTCCGGGATCTTCCGCGAGCGCCAGAACGCGGCGGTTGAAAGCGAGCAGGGACAGCTCGCGATTGATCAGCGGAGCATCGCGCCCTTTCGTCGATCCTTCCGGTATCGACGGGGTCGCCGAGCCGATGACCGCGCGTTCCCGCGGCGCGGAGTCGGCGTGGACGCCTCCCGAAGCAAGCGCGTGACTGCGATCGGCATTCATGGTTTCTTGAGCGCTAGGCGGCCAATGCCAGCCAGAGGCAGCCGCCTCGAGACTCACGATCGAGCTCTTCGAGATATGCCCGGTGCGCCGCGAGCTCCTCGGCAGAGGGCAGGATCACTCGGACTGGTGCAAGCGTGCCGATCATGCACTCGCCGTCTTCTACCGGGCCCGGCGTCGCGATCTCGATCGTAAGCGACTCCTGGCCCCGGGTCATCGCGAGATAAACCTCCGCGAGCAGCTGAGCGTCGAGCAGTGCGCCGTGAAGCGTGCGATGCGCGTTGGCTATGCCGTAGCGCTCGCACAGCGCGTCGAGGTTGTTCTTCTTGCCGGGAAATCTTTCCCGGGCAAGCGCCAGCGTGTCGACGATCTCGGCCGCGACCGAGACCACGGAAGGAAGGTCGAGCCGCTTGAATTCCTCATCCAGGAATGCAACGTCGAATGGCGCGTTATGAATGACCCACTGCGCGCCGCGCGCGAATTCCATGAGCTCCCCCGCAACGTCGGCAAAGCGAGCCTTCCCGCTCAGCATCTCCCACGTCAGGCCATGGACATCCGTGGCCCCCGAGTCGATTTCACGTTCGGGGTTGAGGTAGAAGTGGAGGTGGCGCCCGGTCGGTCTGCGGTCGACGACTTCGACCGCCGCGACTTCGATAATGCGATGGCCGAGCAGCGGATCGAGCCCGGTCGTTTCGGTGTCGAGGATAATTTGGCGCATGTCTGAAGTTTGGCGTATGTCTTAAGTCTTGTAGCGCTTGATCGTCGCCTGGATCTCGGCGATCGCGCGCTCGATCTCGTCGTCGGTAAGATCGCGTTGAACGCCCTTGCGATCGGTCAGCGTGAGCGTGCGATCGATCTCGGTCTGGAACTCGCCCAAGCCGAGCGTTTCCGTGATCGTCGTCGTAGGCTCATCGGTGAGCGTCTCCGGTCCCCACCGCACGACAATCAGCGACAGGTTGTCGCCCTCCGGGCCGCCGCGCGCCTCGGCCTCGCGCATCAGCGTGGGGGCGGACTTGAGTATCGGCGTTCCGGTAAGCGCGCGCGCAACCTCCTCCTGAGGATAGACGCTCCACAAGCCGTCCGTGCACAGCACGAGGATATCTCCGTTACGCAGCGGTGTGCGTCGCGAAAGATCGATTACCGGCTCGACCAGCCCGCCTAGACAGCTGAAAATCTTGTTCCGATCCGGGTGATCGGCAACTTCGTGCGCTCCAATGAGACCCTGGTCGAGAAGATATTGTACCTTTGAGTGATCCTTTGTCTGCCCGATCAGGCCGCCCTGGCGGAACAGATACAGGCGCGAATCGCCGACGTGAGCCCAGTACGCATAATTGGACTGGATCACGCAGGCCACGCACGTCGTTCGCGGAGTTTCCAGCATGGAGAATTGGTTGGCATACGAGCCCAGCGCCTGATGGGCACGCACCATCGAATCCTGCAGGAATTTGAGCGGATTCTTGAGCGATGGCTTTGATTCCTGCTGGAAACGCTCGATGAACAGGCGCACGGCGATCTGAGCCGCGATCTCGCCCCCGGCGTGCCCGCCCATCCCGTCCGCAACGACCAGAAGCAGCGTGTCGCGACTGTATGTATAGGCGAGCCGATCCTGGTTGACCGTGCGCTGACCCTTGCGGCTTTCCTGGAATATGGTGAAGCGCACGAGCTAAGGAACCTAGATCACTTCGCTGAACAGCCGTTTCTTCAGCGTGTCGAGAAAGGTCAGCTTGCGCTTTCTCGGCGCGATGTCGCGGATTGCTTTTTGCAGCGCGAAGACGCTTTGCGGCCGCTCCAGCGGATCGAGCCGAAGACACCAGTCAATGACTTCGAGCAGATTGTCGGAGTACGCCCCCGCCCAGATCTTCTTTGCCGACACGAGATGATCCTCTGAAACCCGCGCGTCGGCGGCCTGCGGAGCGAATGCGGCGAGGCATGCGAACATGCTCGCGCCGATACCGTAGACGTCAGTCCATGGGCCCAGCCGGTCGGGATCGCGATATTGCTCGGGCGCGGCAAAACCGGGTGTGTACATCGGGGCGAGCTTGGGACGCGCCGAAGTCAGCGTCTGCCGCGCAGCACCGAAATCGAGCAGCACCGGGCTGCCGTCGGTGCGCAGGTAAACGTTGGCGGGCTTGATGTCGAGATGCAGCAGCTTGTGCGTGTGGACTTCGCGCAACCCATTGAGCAGGTGCATGAACACGTGCCGCACGAGGCGTTCCGACATCTGGTCCTGCCGCAACTGAATCTGCTGCTGCAGCGTCCTGCCGCGCTCATAGCGCATCACCATGTACACCGTCTCGTTGGCGCGGAAGAAATTGAGCACGCGCACGACGTTCGGGTGGTTGATCTTCGCGAGCGCCCGGCCTTCCTCGAAAAAGCACTTCATCCCGTAGCGAAACGAGGTGAGATTTTCGGCCGAACTCGCGCGCACGATGTCGCCTTCAGTGCGCAGTACCAGCGACGAAGGAAGATACTCCTTGATCGCTACTGGTGCGCCGCCGTCGTCGAACGCACGATAGACAATCGAAAAACCGCCGCGGCTGATCTGACGATCGACCCGGTAGTTGAGCAGTTGATACCCGGTCGGAAGAGCCTGATTGGTGACGCCCATGAGGCTTTCGATGTACGCCGCTAAGACTTGCAGACTGAGTGGATAAGCTCTACATTCTCGGCAACCCCGAACATAATGTAAAGATTTCATTGGATTTACCGCCGAGGGGAGCCTCACATTTTGTACGCCACGGTGCGCATGCCCTGCATCGAAACTCACGGCGACAAGTCCCGGACGACGGCGGCCGCATTTCGTTGCGAGCTCCACTGCACTGTGGCAGCCATGAATTCGCGGCGTCCCGTCGCGTGATCAAGCATCCCGCGATTCCGGCCGTCGGGATGGATGCCGTTCCAGGGCGCTGCGCCTCATGATCCTCAGCATGACGGGCTTCGCCGCAGTTGCCGCGGAGCTTCCCGGCTGTTCACTCTCGGTCGAGCTCCGTTCGGTCAATCACCGTTACCTTGACATCCAGATGCGCTTGCCCGACGAGCTTCGTGCGCTCGAGTCAACGGTGCGGGAAGCGCTGTCGTCGGAGTTGAAGCGGGGCAAGGTTGACTGTCGCATTTCGTTGAATCGCACGGCGCCCGGAAATGCCGCGCTCGCACTGAACGTCGAGCGCGTTGTGCAGCTTAAGGACGCGGCGTCCGAGGTGCTACGCCATGCGCCGGACAGCACGCCGCTGTCGGTGGTCGAAATCCTGCGCTGGCCAGGGGTGCTCACCGAGCCGTCGCTTGGCGCCGATGCGCTTGCGAGCAGAGCGATCATGCTCGTGAGACAGGCTCTCGCCGATCTGGCCGCGTCGCGCGCTCGCGAGGGCGCTCAACTTCAGGCGATGCTCGTGGACCATTGCCGGAAGATCGAGGAACAGGTGGATCGCGTCGCGCCGCGTGTGCCCGCGATCCACGACGCCTACGTCGAGAAACTCGGCGCGCGGCTCAAAGACGCGGGACTCGATCCCGACGCGGATCGCCTGAAGCAGGAGCTCGCCTTGTTCGCCGCAAAGATCGACGTCGCCGAGGAAGTCTCGCGCCTTTCCACGCACGTTGCCGAGGTCCGGCGCGTCCTCATCGAAGGCGGCAGCAGCGGGAAGCGTCTCGATTTTCTGATGCAGGAGCTCAATCGCGAAGCCAACACGCTCGGTTCGAAGTCGGTTGATGCCGGGCTGTCGCACGCCGCGCTCGAGATCAAGGTGCTGATCGAACAGATGCGCGAGCAGGTGCAGAACATTGAATAAGAGCGTGCTGCCGCGATTCGCGCCGCCGGTCGCTGGAGAGTCCGCGCGCTGCGCGACTTCGTCCTCGCCGCGATGACGGGTCCCGGCAACCTCTTCGTTATCGCTGCGCCCTCGGGGGGCGGCAAGACAAGCCTCATACGCGCCTTGCTCGAGCGCGAAAGAGGCATCCGGCTTTCGGTTTCCTACACCACCCGGCCCCCGCGACCGGGAGAGCGCGAGGGCGTCGACTACCATTTCGTCACGCTCGAGCGTTTCCGGGAGCTCGAGCAATCGGGCGCGTTCATCGAGCACGCCGAAGTCCACGGCAACTGGTATGCGACCTCCGCCGCCTGGCTCGAGGAACAAGTCCGCGCGGGACAGGACGTATTGCTTGAAATCGATTGGCAGGGGGCGGCGCAGATTCGCGGGATCATCCCCGAGTCGGTGCAGATATTTGTGCTGCCGCCCTCGCTTGCTTCGTTGGCGGAGCGCCTTGAGCGCCGGGGCCAGGACGACGCCGTGACTATCGCGAGACGCCTCGAGGCAGCGCGGGAGGAGATGCGTCACTGCATCGAGTTCGATTATGTTATTATTAATCAGGACTTTGCCTCGGCTGTCGATGACTTGAGCGCGGTTGTGCGCGCTTCGAGGCTGCGCACGGCGCAGCAGCGCATCCGCTATGAGGCGCTCCTTGCCCAACTTATTTAGGACAAAAGCAATGGCCCGCATCACGATCGAAGACTGCCTCACCCACATTCCCAACCGTTTCGAGCTCACGCTCGCGGCGACCAACCGCGCGCGTCAAATCAGCGCGGGCTCGCAGCCCCTGCTCGAAGGCGACCGCGACAAGCCCACGGTTATCGCGCTGCGCGAGATTGCCGCGGGCAAAGTCGGCATCGAAATGTTGCTCAAGCCGCAAGGCTGATTCGAGCGCGCGCTACGTCAACGTGATCGAGCATGTCGGAAATCGCCGAGTTCACCCGACACCTTGGTCATTATCTGCAGCCTCCTGACGTCGCGCTGGTCGAGCGCGCGTTTGCGTTCTCGGAGCACGCGCACCAGGGTCAGTTCCGCAAGTCCGGTGAGCCCTACATCACGCATCCGCTGGCGGTAGCCAGCATTCTTTCGCAGTGGCGGCTCGACGCGCAGGGGCTCGCCGCCGCGCTCCTCCATGACGTGATGGAGGACACCAGCGTCACCAAGAACGAGATCGAGACATCGTTCGGCAAGCCCGTCGCCGACATGGTCGATGGAGTCTCCAAGCTCGATCAGATCGAATTCCAGTCGCGCGAAGACGCGCAGGCGGAAAATTTCCGCAAGATGCTTCTCGCGATGGCGCAGGATGTAAGGGTCATCCTGATCAAGCTCGCCGATCGACTTCACAATATGCGTACGCTCGACGCGATGGTGTCCACCCACCGCGAGCGCATCGCGCGCGAAACACTGGATATTTACGCCCCGATCGCAAATCGGCTGGGCTTGAACGCGCTCTACCTCGAGCTTCAGGAGCTGTCGTTCAAGCATCTCTATCCCGTGCGCTATCGCGTGCTTGCCAAGGCCATCAAGTCGGCGCGCGGCAATCGACGCGAGGTGATGAATCGCATCCTGCAGTCGATGCGCGAGGGACTCAAGAATGAGGGAATCGTCGCGACGGTCTCGGGTAGGGAAAAGACGGTTTACAGCGTCTACAAGAAAATGCGCGAAAAGCGCTACACGTTCTCGCAGGTATTCGACATCTACGGCGTGCGCGTCCTGGTGAAGGATACGAGTGCGTGCTACGCCGCGCTAGGGGTCATGCACAAGCTCTACAAGCCGATACCCGGGAAGTTCAAGGACTACGTCGCGATCCCGAAGGCGAATGGCTACCAGTCGCTGCACACCACGCTTTTCGGACCGTTCGGGACGCCGCTCGAGGCACAAGTGCGCACGCACGACATGCACCGCGTCGCCGAGGCAGGCGTCGCGGCGCATTGGCTTTATAAAACGGGTGAATTCGACATCGCCGAGGCCCAGCAGCAGACCCATCGCTGGTTGGAGAGCCTGCTGGAAATTCAATCCGAGTCTGGCGATTCCAAGGAATTTCTCGAGCATATCAAGGGCGACCTTTTCCCGGAGGAGATCTACGTCTTCACGCCCAAGGGCAAGATCATGGCGCTCCCGCGGGGAGCAACCGCGGTCGATTTTGCCTACGGCGTGCACACCGACATCGGACATCATTGCACGGCGGCGCGCATCAATTACGAGCTGATGCCGTTGCGCACCGAATTGAAGAACGGCGACCAAGTGGAGATCATCACCTCGCCCACGGCGCGTCCGAATCCGTCGTGGCTCAATTTCGTTGCCACGGGCAAGGCGCGCTCGCGTATTCGTCACTTCCTCAAATCACTGCAACAGCGCGAATCGGCCTTGCTGGGAGAGCGGATGCTCGACCAGGCGCTTGCATCCCTCAAGGTCCCGTCGGCGTCCATCACCTGGGAGCGCTGGGAGGCACTCATCCGGGAATACGGTGCCAAGGGACGTCTGGATATTCTTGCGGACATCGGCGTGGGCAAGCGTCTTTCCTTTGTTGTCGCTCAAGCGCTTACGCGAACCGGCAGCCGAGCCGGTGACGAGGCCGTCGGCCATGGAGCGAAGCCTGGCGCGATCCAGCTGCGCGGCGTCGAAGGCGTCGCAATCCAATACGGCAAATGCTGCCGGCCGATCCCGGGCGATGCCATCGTCGGGCAATTCCGGCGCAGCCAGGGACTAATGGTTCACACCCAGGATTGCCAGACGCTGCGCAAAAGCCGCGTCGACACCGATCAGATCGTCGACGTCGAATGGGCTCCCGAGGTTGCCGGCGTGTTCGAGGCGGGCATCCGCCTCGTGGTCGCGGACGAGCGCGGCCTTCTCGCGCGCCTGGCCACGGCAATTGCGGATGCAGGCGCGAACATCGAATACGTCTCCATGGAGCGGCCGGATGGCGATAGCGTCGTCGCGATGTTCTTCAGCGTCCAGGTCCGCGACCGGCAGCATTTGGCCAACGTGATGAGGGCGTTGAGGCGAATTCCCGAAGTGAGGCGCGTCCAGCGCGCCCGAACCTGACGGCAGGCCGCCGGATGTCATGCGGCGCGACGTTCAGCGTCGCTTATTCTCAAAAACGCGGATCTTCAGATCCGCCCAGCGACCTCAGGCCGCCTGCTTGGAAAGCAGCTGCTGCAATTCCCCCGACTCGTACATCTCGCGCATGATGTCGGTGCCGCCGACGAATTCACCGTTCACGTAGAGTTGGGGAATCGTGGGCCAGTTCGCATACTCCTTGATGCCCTGCCGGATTTGCGGATCGGCAAGGACGTTCACCGCGAGAAAATCGGTGACTCCGCAGGCCTTCAACATTTCCACCGCCGCCGACGAAAAGCCGCATTGCGGAAACTGCGGCGTGCCTTTCATGTACAGGGCAACGCGGCTCCTGGAGATTTGATCGCGAATGGTGTCCTGAATGTTCATTGTGCGGTCTCTTTACAGGGACCTGTGATTCTAACACCTCGTGGACATCGCCGCGTCGGTGGGGCGCCCTCTACTGCGTCACGGACGCGGAATTCTGCAGCGGCAACGAGTAATTCGGTGACCGCATTCCCTGGAGTGAAATAAGCGCAGCGCAAGTGCTACACGCGGCAGGCGCAATACAGGGTTCAAGCCCTGGGCAAGCCGTCAGTCGGTCGGGCGCAACAGCTGCTTGCTCCTTTGCACGCCATGAAATCATCGTCGTTCAGCCGCTCCTAGACGCGCCGGCGTTTCTTGCGCCCGAAATTCAAAGCCATGAGCCGGAGCCCGCGCGACGAATCCGGATCCGCACTACATATAGCCAGCGGGCCTAAACTTATACTGCCACTGCCGATCAGCGTCATGGAGCGGTCCATTCTCGTTGCCATTTTTCAGAAAATTATGACTATAACTTGTTGATTCTTAATAAACATGATATTTGGCACGCTTGCTGCTTTCATGTCGGACGGAATCCTACGCTGTACCTTTAAATTCACACAGGGAGAACGAACGATGAAGTCGATGTTTGCAGTCAAGCGTATACAACTTGCGCTGCTTACCGCCGGACTTATTGCAGCAGCCGGCAACGCGCTCGGGACAACGGCCACCACCACCTTCCAAGTAACCGCCAACGTCAACGCGCAGTGCAACGTCAGCGCCAATGATCTTGCGTTCGGTGACGTCGATCCGCTCGGTAGCAACGTCGATCAGACGACGACCATTACCGTGAAGTGCACCAAGAATTCGCCTTACACGGTCGGCCTCAACGCCGGCACAACCACGGGGGCAACGATCGCGGCGCGCCTGATGGCCAATGGGGCCGACACGATGAGCTATAACTTGTACAAGGAAGCGGCACGGTCGAACATCTGGGGCAACTCCGCTGCCTCTCCGTCATGGGTATCGGGGACCGGCGCCGGCATGGGGACCGCACAAGTGCTGACCGTGTACGGGCGCGTACCGTCGGGCCAGACCAACCTGGCGGTCGGTGGCTACACGGAGCCCACCATCACCGTGACGGTGACTTACTAAGTAGGTACCATCGTCGCGGAAGTAGATTCAAGGCACCCGCGCGCCGGATTGAGACGCGCGGGCTTGTTTTGCGGCGGCTGGCGCCGCTTGCGATCAGGCCTCCTTGGCGAGGCAATTGTCGCGGTGAACGGTCCCAGGAACGACGCCATGGCCGACGCGATCATTCACCGCTGCGAGGCGCATTTTCGATGAACGTTCCGTTCATTCGCTGGGCCGCTCTGCTCTGCCTTGCCGGATGCTCCCTGTCGCCAAACCTTGCCTGCGCCAGCTCGCTTTCGGTGTCGCCGATTCGAATAGAGCTGTCATCGGCACAGCGCAGCGTTGCGCTGACCGTCCGCAACGAAGGCGACCGCTCCACCGTCGTGCAGGCACAACTTGTCGCATGGTCGCAAGTCAACGACAAAGATGTTCTCGAGCCGACTAACGACCTCATCGCGTC
>WNGK01009720.1_pt1 | contig 18850 bp, 15 predicted proteins | sample 5400601 | NCBI WGS metagenome assembly WNGK01 (sample SAMN13153376, study PRJNA577476) | soil metagenome | isolation source: 60 cm soil or saprolite under Garry oak tree replicate 1 | place: USA:California | collected 2016-06-15
AGTCGATCTCGCCGCGCTGGAAAGCCAGCCACCGCGATTGCTCCTCCTCGATCACACTGATCTCGATGCGGCCGATCTGCGGGATGCGCTTGCCGTTCATCGCTGCGACCGCGGCCTTGTCACGCGGGTCGTCGGACCCTGCGAAATCCCAGACGACCTCCCGATAGCCCGGATCGGCCTCGAGCACGATCTTGGCCTTCCGCGTCCAGCTCTTGAGCACGTACGGGCCGGTCCCGACCGGATGCGCGTTGGTGTCGTCGGCATAGGCCTCGATCACTTCGCGCGCGACCGCCGACATCGCCGGCATCGCCATGATGTACGCGAAGTTATAGTCGGGAGAGACCAGATGGACGCGCAGCGTATGCCGGTCGACGACCTCGAGCCCGGGCACCTTGGCGTCGTAGTCGAAGCGTTTGGTCTGCGCGGCCCTCTTGGCGACGGCGTCCAGGCCGACGATCTTGCCGTCGACCAGAAACCGCCACGGCGAGCGATTGGCCGGATCGACGAAGCGCTTGATCGAATACGCGTAGTCGGCCGCGGTCAGCTCGCGGCGCTGCCCCTTGAACGCGGGGTCGGGCTGGAAGTAGATGCCCTTGCGCAGCTTGAACAGGTAGGTCTTGCCCCCGTCGGTGACCTCGGGCAGCATCTCTGCGGTTTGCGGCACCAGCTTGACCGGTCGCGCGAGGTAGTCGTAGGTCAGCAAGCCCTCATAGACGGCGCGCATCACCTGGCTGGAATAATTGTCGGTGATTTTGACCGGGTCGAAGCCGGTCTCCGCCGCGTCGAAGGCGACGCGCAGTACCTTGCCGGAGTCGGCGGCAGACACTGCGGCCGAAGCGCTCAGGAAGGCACAGACGAGTAGCAGCCTCGCCGCGGTCTGCCTTCGCCATTTCGCTACGACCATCCCGCCCCCTCGAAGAACGGCGCGTAATGTACCATTTCTCGCCCTCCTTGACGCCCCGATGACGCTATCCGAGCACGCCTTGACCGACCGGCGGCGCAGTTCCTACGGCAAGTCGCCCCGTCTGCAATGAAACCACAGTACTGGGACGAAGCCGCGCTCGCGCTGTCGCGAAGCGATCGCGTGCTCAAGCGCCTGATCCGCCGCTATCCCGGCATCCACCTGAAACGGCGCAGCGATCCGTTCACGACGCTCGCCCGAGCGATCGTCGGGCAGCAGATCTCGGTCAAGGCCGCGGATGCCATCTGGCGCCGCTTCGTGGCGCTGGTCGAGGAGGCGCCGCAGCGCGGCTTTCCCTGTCTCGCGCCGCCGCGCGTCAGCGCGCAGGCCATTACCGCCCTGCGCGGCTGCGGACTTTCCCAGCGCAAGGCGGAATACCTCAGCGATCTGGCCGAACATTTCGTATCGGGCCGACTCGACCCGAAGCAGTGGAAGAAGCTCGACGACGAAACACTCATTGCCGAGCTGGTCGACGTCAAAGGCATCGGCCGCTGGACCGCCGAGATGTTTCTGATGTTCCACGAGCTGCGACCGGATGTCCTGCCGGTGGACGACTTAGGTCTCCAACGCGCAATCGCCGACCACTACAACGAGGGCGAGCGGCTTCCTCGCGAAGCGATGTTCGCGGTCGCCGACCTGTGGCGGCCATGGCGCTCGGTCGCGACGTGGTATCTGTGGCGCAGCCTGGACCCCATTCCCGTGGAGTACTGACGCATGCGTCCTCGTAGAATAGAGCTGTGCAGGACCCTGCCCCTTACGCCGGGCTGACGCCCGACGTCGTGCTCGACGCGCTCGACAGCGTCGGCGTGTCCGGCGACGGCCGCCTGCTTGCGCTCAACAGCTACGAAAACCGCGTCTATCAGGTGGCGATGGAAGGCGAGCCTCCGTACGTGGCCAAGTTCTACCGGCCGAACCGTTGGACCGACGCGCAAATCCTCGAGGAGCACGCCTTCGTACACGAGCTCTCCGAGAGCGAAATACCCGTCGTCGCGCCATTGGAGCTCGGCGGCAACGGGACGCTCTTCACATTCGGGGGTTATCGTTTCGCTGTCTATCCGAATTGCCGCGGCCGTGCACCCGAGCTCGAGGATCGGGCGACCCGAGAGTGGCTCGGTCGCTTCATCGGACGCATTCACGCGGTGGGCGCGCGAGCGCCTTTTATCGAGCGGCCCGCCCTCGATATTGCCAGCTTCGGCGAGGAGCCGCGCGACTGGCTTTTCGCACACGATTTCATTCCGTCGGACCTGATCGACGCGTATCGAGCGGTGATCGAGCTCGCACTCGCGGGTGTGCGCCGCTGCTTCGAGCGGGCCGGCGCGGTGCGCACGCTGCGCCTGCACGGAGACTGCCACGTCGGCAACGTTCTGTGGCTCCCGGAGGAACTCGGGCACGGAACCGCGGCCGGCCCCCATTTCGTCGATTTCGACGACAGCCGGAGGGGACCCGCGATTCACGACCTGTGGATGCTGCTGTCGGGCGACCGCGACGATATGACCCGGCAGCTCTCCGACGTTCTCGACGGCTATGAAGACTTCCGCGATCTGGATCGAGGCGAGCTCTACCTCATCGAAGCGCTGCGAACCCTGCGTCTGATCCACTATGCGGCGTGGCTCGCGCGGCGATGGGACGATCCTGCGTTTCCTGCCGCCTTCCCGTGGTTCAACACGCAGCGCTACTGGCAGGATCGGATCCTGGAGCTGCGCGAGCAGGTTGCGGCGATGGACGAGCCGCCGCTTGCGGTGTAATTCGCACCTGCGACCCGCCCGGAGACGCCGCCCTTCGAGGCTTTCAGTGCAGCACGCCGTCGACCAGATGCAGCGTACGGTCGGTGCGCGCCGCGAGATCGGGATCGTGGGTGACGATGACGAGACTCGTGCCGGCGCTGCGGTTGAGCTCGAGCATGAGGTCGAATACCTGCTCGGCGGTGTGGCGGTCGAGGTTGCCGGTCGGCTCGTCGGCGAGCACGGCCGCGGGCGAGGTGACCAGCGCGCGCGCCAGCGCCACGCGCTGGCGTTCACCGCCGGAGAGCTCGCCGGGCCGATGCAGCATCCGCGCCGCGAGCCCGACCCGCTCGAGCAGCGCGGCGGCCTGCGCGCGCGCCTGGTCCTGTGGATCGCGCCGGATGAACAGCGGCATCGCCACGTTGTCGAGCGCGGAGAACTCCGGTAGCAGATGATGGAACTGGTAAATGAAACCGAGCGCGCGATTGCGCGCCTTGCCGCGCTCGGCCTCGCTGAGCGCTGCGAAGGCCCTCCCCTGCACCATCACCTCGCCCGCGGTCGGCGCGTCCAACCCGCCAAGCAGATGCAGCAGTGTGCTCTTGCCGGATCCCGACGCGCCCACCACCGCCACGCGCTCGCCGGGCGCGACGGCGAGATCGACGCCGAGCAGCACCGGCACGTCGAGGGGTCCGCCGCGGTAGGTCTTGTGCAGGGCGCGACATTCGAGCACCGGCGTCGGCCCGGTCCTACTCATAGCGCAGCGCCTCCGCAGGATTGACTCGCGCCGCCCGCCAGCTCGGGTAGAGGGTGGCCACGAGCGTCAAGGCCAAGGCGATCGCCGCGACGAGGATCACGTCGGCACGCTGCACTTCCGACGGCAGCTCGCTGATGTAGTACACGCTCTTGTCGAGAAACTGGATCCCGAGCATTCGCTCGACGAACGGCACGACGGTCTCGATGTTGAAGGCGAGCGCGAGGCCGCCGGCAACGCCGAGCAGCGTGCCGGCCGTACCGACCAGCGCACCCTGGATCACGAAGATTGCAAGGATGCTCGCCGGCGATGCACCCTGCGTGCGCAGAATCGCGATGTCGGCCTGCTTGTCGGTCACGACCATCATCTGCGCCGAGACGATATTGAACGCGGCGACGGCGACAATCAGCGTCAGGATAAGGAACATCATCCGCTTCTCGATCGCGACCGCGCGAAAGAAGTTGGCGTGGGAGAGCGTCCAATCGCGCGCCTCCGCGTCGAATGGCAGCGCCGAGAGAAGCTCCCGCGCGACGCGCGGCGCAGCGAACAGATCGTCAAGCTTCAGCCGCACGCCGCTCACCGCGTTGCCGAGGCGATAGAGCTTCTGCGCGTCGCTGATATGAATCAGCGCGAGCCCGCTGTCGAACTCGAACATCCCGATCTCGAAGACCCCGACCAGACGGAAGCTCTTGACCCGCGGCAGCGTGCCTGCCGGTGTTACCGTGCCCTGCGGCGTGATGACGACGACGCTGTCGCCCAGGCGGGCGCCGAGCGCGCGCGCCAGTTCGGAGCCGAGCACGATGCCGAACTCGCCCGGCTTGAGGTCGGAGAGCGTCCCCTGGCGCATATGCGCGCCAAAATCGGCAACCGTCTGCTCGAGCGTGGGGTCCACGCCGCGAATCAGTGCCCCGCGGTTGACATCGCTCGCGGAAAGCATCGCCTGCCCGAGCACATAGGGCGCGGTGGCCTTGACGTGCGGATTGGTCTGCGCCGCATTCGCGACGCTCTGCCATTCGGCGAGGGTGCCGTCGAGGCCGCGGATCTCGATGTGCGAGGCAACCGCGAGGATGCGCGTGCGCAACTCCTCCTGGAAACCGTTCATTACCGACAGCACGACGATCAGCGCCGCAACGCCCAGGGCGATGCCAAGCATCGAGACCGCCGCGATGAAGGACACGAAGCCGTTGCGACCGGCGCGGCGGCGCGCGCGGGTGTAGCGAAGCCCAACGACAAGCTCGTAGAGCATCAGCCCGAACCTCCGTGCCGACGGCACGCGCGCAGTTCCCATCGCCCGGCGGGAGACGGGATAGGGGTGAGGGCCGAGTTGCGCTCCCGCACGGGGCCGGGGTTGGCGGCCGAGCTTTGCTGATCGTCTCTCATCCGTTGCTGCACCTTGTTCCTCCGGCGTGACACGTTTTCCGCGCGCCAGTGTGCCATAAACAGAGCGCATTCCACCGCGTGCTACACTCGGCGTGCGCCCGTTCGCGCTTTCCATGCACTTGACTTTGGTCGTTCCCGGCCCGCTCGAGTTGCCAGCATCCGTGCTCGGCGGCGTCGATGCGTGCGCGAGCGCGTTTTCACGCCTTCTTGCCGCAGCGGGCTCGCCGACGATCGACGACGACGGCTTGCTTGCCAGTAGCTGTCGCCTCCTCGGCATCGCCAAGCAGAGCGACTGGCCGGTCGCACCGTGGCTCGCGCGCGCTGCGGGTATCGATCCTGAAGCCGCCTACTGGCTTTGCGCAGAGCCGGCGACGCTGGTCGTCGGCCACGACGACGTGCGACTCTCCGGGCTGGTCGACGATCTCGCTCTTCACGACACCGAGGCGCTGCTCAGCGTGCTGAACGCTCATTTTGCCGTCGACGCCGTCCGTTTTTTCGCCCCGACGCCCCGGCACTGGTTCGTGCGTGTCCCGCATGCGCAGCGCCTCGAGACTCGGCCTCCCGATGCAGCGCTTGGCGCGCCACTGTTCGCATTCATGCCGGCCGGTGCAGACGCGACGCGGTGGCGCCGCTGGCAGAACGAGATGCAGATGCTTCTGTTCGAGCACCCCGCCAATCGCCAGCGGGAGCAGGCAGGTCAAGCCCCCATCAACAGCATCTGGCTGTGGGGCGGAGGAACAGCGAATCCGGAACGCAGCGCCCCCGGCGCAGCGATCTTCGCCGACGACGAACGCCTCCGCGATCTCGCGCGCGGCAGCGGCGTCGAGATCGCACCGGTGCCCGCGAGTTTCGACGCGTTGCCGCCCGCCGCTGCAGCAGCGGTCTGGCTCGCACCCATCGATCGCGGCGATGCGATCGAGCGGCTCGGCGGCCTCGATCGAGCCTGGATGGCGCCGGTCGAGCGCGCGCTCAATGCGGGACGGCTCTCCGCAATCGAGCTGATCCTCAGCGGACGTGAACGGGCGTTTCGTTTCGCCGTGCGGCGATCTTCACTCGCGCGCCGCTGGCGCGCGTGGTTCTCGCCGCCGCGCCTTTCGCACGTGCTCGCCGGGACCATGCTCGACCCGGGCGTTGCGTCGGAAATGGTCATCAACCATTCCGGCGAAGCCTAGTCTTCGTGGACATCGTCCGGCGCGCCATTCCCGAGTGGGCTGCGACATTGGCCGCGGCCGGGATCGCGCCCGTGCTTGCACGCATTTATGCGGCGCGCGGAGTGTGCTCGCCTGGCGAGCTCGATCTCGACTTCGCGGGCCTGCCGTCGTGGGACGCGCTCAAGGGCATCGACGCCGCAGCAGCGCGGCTTGTCCGGGCGATCGATCGCGGTGAGCGGGTCCTGATCGTCGCCGATTACGACGCCGACGGCGCGACGGCATGCGCGGTGGGCGTGCTGGGCCTACGGGCGATGGGCGCCCGCGTCGATTTTCTGGTGCCCAACCGTTTCGAATTCGGCTACGGGCTTACCCCCGAAATCGTCGCCCTCGCGGCAGAGCGCCAGCCGGGGCTGATCATCACCGTCGACAACGGTATCGCCAGCGTCGAGGGTGTGGCCGCGGCGCGCTCGCGCGGCATCGAAGTCCTGATCACCGATCATCACCTGCCGGGCCCGGAGTTGCCCGCGACCGAGCTGATCGTCAATCCCAACCAGCCCGGTTGCGCGTTCCCGAGCCGACATCTCGCCGGCGTGGGTGTGATGTACTACGTGCTCATCGCGCTGCGCGCGGCGCTGCGCAAGCGCGGAGACTTCCTCGCCAAACCCGAACCCAATCTGGCGGGGCTGCTGGACCTGGTCGCACTGGGCACCGTCGCCGATGTCGTGAAGCTCGACCAGACCAACCGCATCCTCGTCGGCCAGGGCCTGCAGCGCATTCGCGCGGGACGCATGCAGCCTGGCGTGCGCGCGCTATTCGCCGCCGCCGGCCGCGACCCCTCGCGGGCAAGTACGTACGACCTGGGCTTCGTGGTGGGACCGCGGCTCAACGCGGCCGGGCGCCTGGCCGATATGTCGGTCGGCATCGCCTGCCTGCTCGCCCCGGACGAGCGTGAAGCGGAGCCGCTGGCCAGGGAGCTCGACCGTCTCAACCGCGAGCGACGCGAGGTCGAGGCCAGCATGCAGAGCCAGGCCCTCGATGGCCTCGATGCAACCATCGCACCGGACCAATACACGCTTTGCGTCTACCGGCCGGAGTGGCACCAAGGGGTGGTCGGTATCGTCGCGTCGCGCCTGAAGGACCGCTTCCATCGCCCGACCATCGTCTTCGCACGCGCCAGCGACGGCACGCTGCGCGGGTCGGGCCGAGCCATCTCGGGATTTCACCTCCGTGACGCGCTGGACCTCATCGCCAAGCGCGCGCCGGGGACGATCGATCGCTTCGGAGGCCACGCCTTCGCGGCGGGGTTGACGCTTGCGGAAGCGGCGTTGCCCCGTTTTTCAGTGGAGTTCGAGCGCGTTGCGCGCGATTGGCTTTCGCCCGCGGCGCTGCTGCGCACACTCGAAACCGACGGCGACCTCGCCGATGCGGAGCTCACTCTCGGTCTCGCCCGGGACATTGGCGCCCAAGTGTGGGGGCAGGGCCGATCGTGTTTAACGAGCCCGGCATCCTGCCGGCGCGGATTCGCGCCGCCTACCGTCCCGAGGTCAATAACTTCCAAGGCCTCGAATCGCTTCAGATCGTCATCGAATCCTGGCAACCCGTTTGATCCAAACATGTAAGTGTGCGCACACACTCAACGTCGACGCGGCGCAGCAGGACGCATGGTCACGGAGGTGACCGACCTGCGAACGGCATTCCGGTTGGGCGCGTTTACAACATGCTAAGCTGATGTTTTTTAGAATTATTGTGATGGATGTAACATTTTTGGCTCCCTTGAGATTTTTATCGAATTGCCATATTGTGCGCCGCAATCAAAACGTGCAGAATCCGCTGCGGTGCAACAGGGGCAAAAACCCTGAACCGGCGGATGGGATTCGAAAGGGGACGCATGGGGCTCAACGGCAACGGGGCAAACGGTCACGGTCTCAACGGGAACGGCTCGCACCGGCTTTCGGGCAAGGTCTCCATCATCACCGGCGGCGGTCAGGGCATCGGCCGGGCCACCGCAGTGAAGTTCGCCCAGGAAGGCGCCAAGGTGGCGGTCTGCGATATAAATATGACGTCCGTGGCCGAGACCCTCGCGGAAATCCGCGACTTCGGCGGCGAGGCGCTCGGGTTCCAGGTCGACGTCACCGACAAGCAAAGCATCGCGCGGATGGTCGAGGGTGTGATGTTTGCGTGGCAACGCATCGATACCCTGGTTAACAACGCGGGCATCGTGCAGGACGCCCGGCTCTCCAAGATGACCGACGATCAGTTCGAGCGCGTCATCGACGTCAATCTCAAGGGCGTCTACAACTGCACCAAGGCCGTGGTCGACATCATGTTGCAGCAGAACTCGGGCTGCATCCTCAACGCGTCGTCGATCGTCGGCCTCTACGGGAATTTCGGGCAGACCAACTATGCCGCGACCAAGTTTGGCGTCATCGGCATGGTCAAGACCTGGGCGCGGGAGCTCGGCAGCAAGGGTATTCGCGCCAACGCGATCTGCCCCGGCTTCATCGCGACACAGATCCTCGACTCCATCCCCGAGAAAGTCCTGAAGTCGATCGAGGAAAAGGTCCCGATGGGGCGCCTCGGACGGCCCGAGGAGATCGCCAACACCTACGCCTGGCTCGCGTCCGACGAAGCGAGCTATATCAACGGCGCGGTAATAGAAGTCTCCGGCGGCGTCACGCTTTAGCAGGCTGGCGCATAGCCGCTGCGCGCTCGCGTCCGACGAAGCGAGCTATATCAACGGCGCGGTAATAGAAGTCTCCGGCGGCGTCACGCTTTAGCAGGCTGGCGCATAGCCGCTGCGCAGGCCGTCTGCTTGGTTGTGCTTACTGGCCACTGAGTGCTCGGCGCTCGTCGTACTTCTTCGGTACTGTCTCGCGCCACGCTCCGGGTTCCCAGTTGGCAAGTGAGGCATCCGGCTCTGCTTGGGACGCTCTGCATCACCCTGAGCGCGTAACAATAACGGCTTGAGCCGCGCGCTTCCGCACGGTAGGATTGACGCGCCGTGTACCGCTACGCTGCGCTTCTTGCTTTCCCCCTGGCCGCGATCCTGTTCGTCGCGCCCGCTTTCGCGCTTGATAAGGTCGATCCTTATATCTGCCCCGCTTTCGCGCTTGATAAGGTCGATCCTTATATCTGCCCCACCCAAACCCAGGGCAGCGGGATCGATTGCTTCCTCGAGGCAGTGCCACAGACCTACACAATGTGCCGCCATATCAAGAGTATCGAGATCATCGAATTCGGGCTCGCCGGAGCGCAGGAAGGCGTCCACGGCGCGAAGACCGAATACTGCATCGACAAGCACAAGATCCTGATCGTCCGGCCGTATCAGGCCGCGCTGCGCGAAGCGGCGCGCAGCAAGGAGGAGGTCCAGGGCGTCCGGCAACTCTACGACGCGTGGCTCGACAGCCTTGCGAAGCTCGTGCCGGGACCCGACGAGACCGACGAGGGTTACAAGCAGCGTGTTGTGCGCCCCTACAGCGATTTCAACGAGCGGATCAAGGCCATCCGCGCGCTGGCTGAAGCCCCAACCAAGGCTGTGCCCGCAGCAACCAAAACCGCGCCCGCTTCCAAGCGCAAGAAGACGAACCCCTGAGCAACGCAGCGCTTCGAGCGCCGCTGCCGCGTGGCGGCGGCGTGGGCGAAAACCGCGATAACGCCAGCGTGCCGATCGATCTCGCCGGGGTATTCGGCCCGGAGGGTCCGCTCGCACGCGAGCTTCCTGCGTACCGCTTGCGTGCACAGCAGCTGGCGATGGCCGAAGCGGTCGCCCGCGCGATCCGCGAAGGCGGTCAACTCGTCGCCGAGGCCGGGACCGGAACCGGCAAGACCTTCGCGTATCTCATTCCCGCCCTGCTCTCGGGCGGCAAGGTCATCGTATCGACCGGGACCAAGACGCTCCAGGACCAGCTGTTCAGCCGCGATCTGCCGCTGGTCCGCGACGCGCTCAAGGTCCCGATCAGTGTCGCGCTGCTCAAGGGCCGGTCGAATTATGTCTGCCACTATCATCTCGAGCGTGCGCGGCTCCAGGACAGTTTCGCGTCGCGCGCCGACGTTCGTCATCTCAAGCGAATCGAGTCCTTCGCTCGCACCTCGGAGAGCGGGGACAAGGCCGAGCTCGCCGACGTGCCGGACAATGCCGGCATCTGGAGCCAGGTGACCTCGACTCGCGAGAACTGTCTCGGTGGCGAGTGCCCGCATCACGGCGAGTGCTTCGTCATGAAGGCCCGCCGGGACGCGTTGGCCGCGGACGTCGTCGTGATCAATCACCACCTGTTTTTCGCGGACGTGGTGCTCAAGGACGAGGGCCTTGCCGACTTGCTGCCCCGGTGCAACACGGTGATTCTCGACGAGGCGCACCAGCTGCCCGACACTGCAACGCTGTTCTTCGGCGAAGAGATCACCGCGGGCCAACTCGGAGAGCTCGCGCGCGACGCCGAGCTCGAGGGCCTCAAGTCCGCTCGTGACTACGCGCCGCTCCCCGACGCAGCGCAGGCTCTCGCCCAGGTGTTGCGTCGCGTGAAACTCGCGGCAGGAGACGCGCCGGGGAAACAGCCTCAAGCCGAAGCGTTGCGGCGTCCGGAGTTCGTCGCCGCGCTCGACGCGCTCGCCGACACGCTCGACGCGCTCGCCTCCGAGCTCGGACAGCAAGCGGAGCGCAGCGACGAGCTGTCGCACTGCGCGCAGCGTGCCACGGAGGCCGCCGGGCGGCTCCTGCGCTGGCGCGAGCGCGACGACCCGCAGTGGATTCGCTGGCTCGACGTCACGCCGCACGGCTGGCAGCTTCATGCCTCTCCGCTTTCGGTCGCAGGCATCTTCGCGCGGCAGATCGCGGACAGCGCGCGGTCGTGGATCTTCACCTCGGCCACGCTGGCGGTCAAAGGCGATTTCACTCTGTATCGACGCGAGCTCGGGCTCACGGATGCCGAGACCGGCTACTGGGACAGTCCGTTCGATTACGCCCATCAGGCGCTGCTCTATCTACCGCGTGAGCTGCCGCCGCCGAACAGCTTCGAGCACACCGACGCGGTCGTCGCAGCGGCGCTGCCCGTGCTCAGGGCGAGCGGCGGTCGCGCGTTTCTGCTGTTCACGACGCTGCGCGCGCTCGGCCGCGCCCGTGAGACGATCGCCACGGCGCTCGCCCGCGAGGGTCTCGACTACCCGCTGTTGGTGCAGGGCGAAGGTTCGAGGAGCGAATTGCTTTCGCGCTTCCGCGTGCTCGGCAACGCGGTGCTGCTCGGCAGCCAGAGCTTCTGGGAGGGTGTGGATGTGCAGGGCGAGGCGCTGTCGGTGGTCGTGATCGACAAGCTGCCGTTCGCGCCGCCGGACGACCCGCTGCTCGCTGCGCGCCTGGCGCAGATCGAGCGCGAGGGCGGCAATCCCTTCCTCGATTACCAGCTGCCGCAGGCCGCGATCAGCCTCAAGCAGGGCGCCGGCCGCTTGATCCGGTCCGAGACGGATCGGGGCGTGCTGATGGTTTGCGACCGGCGTCTCAGGGACAAGCCGTACGGCCGGCGGATCCTGGAGGCGCTACCACCGATGCGGCGAACGCGGGAGCTCGCCGACGTTCTCGAATTCTTGCGCGAGCCTTAGCGAACCGCCACTGGCCGGGAAGCCAGCCCTTCGTCACCAGAATTTCCACCACGGCTTTTCGGTCGAAGCGTCTCCGGGCGGAAGCGAAGCGCCCTCCTTCGACCAGAAGTTCCACCACGGCTTTGCGCTCGCGGAGAAGTACTTGCCATTGGGGAAGGTTTCCTGCAACACGCGCTGTGCGTCGTCGCGAAGTTGCGTCATCCCCAGCCTGTCGTAGCTCCTGATCAGGAGGATCAGCGCGTCCTCGTTCGAAGGTGTTTGCGGGTAGTTGGTGAGTGACGCCTGTGCGCGGTTCGCCGCTGCGATGTATGCGCCGCGCCGGTAATAGTAGTCGGCGACGTGCACTTCGTAGCTCGACAGCGCGTTGGTGAGGTAACGCATGCGGATGACGGAGTCAGCCGCATACTTGCTATCGGGATAGAGGGTGACGAGTTCCCTGAACGCGCCGAACGACTCCTTGGTCATCTTCGGATCGCGCTCGGAGAGATCCTGCTCGACGACGTAACCGAACAACCCCTGGTCCTCGCGGAAGTTGACCAGGCCCTTCAGATAGTAGGCGTAGTCGACGTTCGGATGATTGGGGTAAGTGCGGATGAAGCGATCGCAGGCGGCCACTGCAGTCGCGGTTTCGCCGCCCCGGTAGCTGGCGTAGGCGCCTTCGAGTATCGCCTGCTGCGCGTAGCGGCCGTAGGGAAAACGGCCTTCCAGCGTGTCGAAGAGCTTCACCGCCCGCGTATAATTGCCGGTCGTCAACATTTCGTGCGCCTCCTGGTACAGGCGCTCTGCCGACCAGCCGGCCGTATCGTCCTTGACTTCGGGCAACAGACTGCAGGCGGCGACGCCCGCCGCGAACGCAATCACGACGACGGTCCGAACCCACAGCAGCGACGTTCTCCACATTGTTGCGACTCCGGTGGCAGCCGCGAATTATAACCCAGCCCTTTCAGTGCCCAGCCCGCTGCGCGAGCTCACGATCCCGCCGGCGCTAGCAGGATTGCGCCTCGACCAGGCGCTTGCGCGACTGCTGCCGGAGCACTCGCGCAGCCGCATCCGGATCTGGATCGACGCGGGTCGCGTCACTGTCGCCGGAGAAGCGGTGGCGGCGAAGCAGAAGCTCTTCGGCGGCGAGCGCGTCGTGGTCGCGCCGCTGCCCGATCCGCGCGCAAGCCCGTTCGCCGCGCAGCCGTTGCCGCTTTCCATCGTGTACGAGGACGAGGCGTTGATCGTCATCGACAAGCCCGCTGGTCTGGTCGTCCATCCTGGAAGCGGCCACTGGGACGGAACGCTCGCCAACGCTCTGCTGCACCACTGTCCGCAGCTCGCCGCGGTCGCCCGCGCCGGCATCGTTCACCGGCTGGACAAGGACACGAGCGGGCTGCTCGTCGTGGCCAAGACACCCACGGTGCAGACCGATCTCGTGCGCCAGCTCCAGGCGCGCACGGTGCGCCGCGAGTACCTTGCGCTCGCGCAAGGGGTCGTCGCGCGCGGAGGCCGCATCGATGCGCCGATCGCGCGACATCCGCGCAAGCGAACGTCGATGGCGGTCGTCGCGTCCGGCAAGCGTGCCGTGACGCACTTCGAAGTGCGCGAGCGCTTCGCGGCCTGCACGCTGCTCGCGTGCCGGCTCGAAACCGGGCGCACCCATCAGATCCGAGTGCATTTCGCCTCGCTGCATCATCCACTGGTCGGAGACCCGGCGTACGGCAGGCGCAGCAGCATCGCGTTCCATCGCCAGGCGCTGCACGCGTGGCGGCTCGGTCTTGCGCACCCGACAACGCGGCAGCCGGTCCACTGGGAGTCGCCGTTGCCTGCCGATTTCGCCTCGCTGCTCGAGCTTCTGCGGCGCGCCCGATGAACCCCCCGCCCGCAGATCCGCTGGCCGAGCGCCTCGCTGCAGCAGGGCTCGGCTGGATCGTTCCGGACTGGCCCGCGCCACCGTGCGTGCGCGCCCTGTCGACCACACGCTCGTCAACCGTGACGAACGGATTTGCTCCGTCCGGCCACCATTCGGGCGGGGATCTCGCGCGGATCGAGTTGCGGCGGTGGCTGCCGGCCGATCCGATGTGGCTCGACCAGGTGCACGGAGCGACGATTTGCGACGTCGATGCGGTTCGCGTGCGATCACCGCGACCGCAAGCCGACGGCGCATTCACCCGCGGCGTCGATACGGTGTGCGTCATCCAGACCGCGGATTGCCTGCCAGTGTTGTTCACCGACCGCAAAGGAAGCGTCGTCGCCGCCGCGCACGCCGGCTGGCGAGGACTCGCAACGGGTGTGCTCGAGGCAACACTCTCGGCGATGCGTGCCGACCCCGCCGACGTCCTCGTCTGGATGGGCCCCGCGATCGGCCCGCGAGTCTACGAAGTCGGCGCCGACGTCTTCGCCGCGCATTGCGATGCCGATCCGGGCGCCGCTGCGTGCTTCGCGGTGCAACGCCCCGGCAAATGGCTCGCCGACCTGTACGCGCTGGCGCGGCGGCGGCTCGCCCGCGCTGGCGTGCGCACGATCCAAGGTGGCGGTCGCTGCACGTTCAGCGAAAGCGCGCTGTTCCACTCGTATCGCCGCGAAGGCTCTGCGGCAGGCCGCATGTGGACGCTGATCTGGATCGCGGCGAGTTGACCGCCGCCGACATTGCAATTCAGTTTCACCTATAATCGCGACGGCTCGCGCCTCCCCATGCCAACACTCGCTGCGATCATCCTCGGATGCCTTGCCGGCGGTATGCTGGCACTCCTGCTCGCTGCCGGAACTCTCGCTGCCGGCGCACGATGGATCGCCTGGTTGGTGAGTTTCGCGGTCGGCGCATTGCTCGGGGCGGTTTTTCTCGACTTGCTGCCCGAGGCGCTTGAGCACGGCAGCGTCGACCGCGTCATGACCACCATGCTCGTCGGGCTCCTTGCCTTCTTCCTGCTTGAGAAATTCGTCCTGTGGCGCCACGCACACGATGCGCCGTTCGACGAGACTGCCGGTGCCCGTCCCCTCCATGACCGCGCCGGGTTCGTCGGCAGGCCCGGGCTCATGATCGTGATCGGAAACTCGGTGCACAACCTCTGCGACGGCATCGCGATCGCGGCGAGCTTCATCGCCGACTACAAGCTCGGCGTCGCCACGACGCTCGCGATTGTCTCGCATGCGATCCCCCAGCAAGTCGGCGACTTCGCGGTCCTGCGGCACAGCGGTTACGGGCCGCGGCGCGCGTTTGCGATGAATGCGCTCACCGCCGCTGCCACGCTCGTCGGCGGATTGATCGGCTACGCCGCGCTTGCCAGCATGCAGCAGGTTCTGCCGACCGTGTTGGCGCTCGCCGCAGCCAGTCTTCTCTACGTCGCGGTTGCGGACCTGATCCCGGGATTGCACCGCCACGTGGCGCCGGAACATACCGTGCAGCAGGTGGCGCTCATCGGCGGCGGAATAGCGACGGTGGCGGTTCTCGGATTCCTTCTCGAACCCTGATCCGCGCGTCTGTGCCGTGCGCGGGGAGCCGCTACCCTCAACCCAAGCGATGAAAGCGCACGATCCCGCACACGATTGGTCCGATCTCGTCGAACAATGGCAGGCGCTCGGCCGACAATGGACAAGCTGGTGGATGAGCGGGGAAGCGAGCGCCGTGGTCGCGACGGGCTCGCCACTGGACGCCGGCAACGCGGCGCTGGCGTTGCTGGCGCCGGCCGAGGCGTGGATCGATCCGGCGGCGGCGGCCGAGCTCACTGAGCGCTACAACCGCCGCTTCGAGTCGCTGTGGGAGCGCGCGATCGCTCGCACCGCGGGCGACCCCACGCCAGCGAACGCGGCGCCCGCCGAGGCTCGCGATCGTCGTTTCGGAGCCGGTGAATGGCGCGACGAACCCTATTTCGCCTGGCTCAAGGACGCCTACCTGCTCTACGCGGAGTACGTGCGCGAGGTGGCGGAGCTCGCGCAGTGCGATCCTGCCGCCAAGCGGCGGATTCGCTTCCTCGCGCGGCAATACGCGGACGCGATCGCGCCGTCCAACTTCCTGGCGACCAACCCGGAAGCGCTCCGACGCGCCCTGGAATCCGGCGGAACGAGCATCGCACAGGGGCTCGCGAATCTGATCGGCGACGCGCAACGCGGACGGATCACCATGACCGACGAGTCCGCGTTCGAAGTCGGCCGCAACCTCGCGGTGACCCCTGGAAGCGTGGTGTTTCGCAACGACCTGATCGAGCTGATCCAGTACGCGTCGACGACCCCCGAGGTCTACAAGCTGCCGCTGCTCATCGTTCCGCCGTGCATCAACAAGTATTACATCCTAGATCTCGGGCCGGAGAATTCGTTCGTTCGCCACGCCGTCGCTTCGGGACACACCGTATTGATGATCTCGTGGCGCAACATTCCTTCGCAACTCGGGCATCTGACCTGGGATGACTACCTCGAGCAGGGCGTGTTCGCGGCGATCGACGCCGCCAGGGAAATCTCCGGCAGTCGAAACATCAATGCCCTGGGCTTCTGCGTGGGAGGCACGCTGCTCGCGTGCGCGCTGGCGGTGCTCGCCGCACGACGCGAACCGGTGGTCGCCAACGCGACATTGCTCACCGCCATGCTCGACTTCGCCGATCCCGGCGACATCGGCGTCTACGTCTCGCGTGAATCGCTCGCGGCGCGCGAGCCGATGCTGCTCTCGGGCGGTCGCGTCCACGGCAGCGAGCTGACGAGCGCGTTCGCGAGCCTGCGGCCCAACGAGCTGGTCTGGAACTACGTCGTGAGCAACTATCTCAAAGGCAGGACACCGCCGGCTTTCGACTTACTCTACTGGAACAGCGACTCGGCCAACCTGCCCGGGCCCATGTACGACTATTACCTGCGCAACATGTATCTCGACAATCGCCTGCGCCAACCCGGCGCGCTGACGATGTGCGGCGAAGCGGTCGACCTATCGCGCATCGCCCTGCCGACGTACGTCTATGCCTCGCGCGACGACCACATCGTTCCCTGGCGCACGGCGTATCGCACGGTTGAGCTGCTCGGTGGCGACGTCGGCTTCGTGCTCGGTGCGTCAGGGCATATCGCCGGTGTCGTCAATCCCCCGGAGAAGAAGAGGCGCAATTACTGGACCAACGAGCTCTTGACCGACGACCCGGACGACTGGCTCGCACGCGCGCAGTCGCATCCCGGCTCGTGGTGGCCGCACTGGGCGGCGTGGCTCGCCGAGCAGTCCAGCGCGCGTCGTCCGGCGCCACGACACCTGGGCAGCGCGCGGCATCGCCCGCTGGCGCCTGCGCCCGGCACTTATGTCCGCGAGCGGGTGTCGTAGCGCGAGACGTGGGGCAGTATCCAATTTTGCGGCGCCGTTGACATGCGCTACCATCGACCCCACTTCCCGTATTCGGGTGCGTTGTTCGACCGCGCCCGCGCTTCGATCCTCGACGGAGAACCCACATGACCGATATCGTCATCGCCGGTGCGGTGCGCACCGCGATCGGCAAATTTGGCGGCACCCTCGCCAAGACCCCCGCGCCCGAGCTCGGCGCCACGGTGATCCGGGCGCTGCTCGCCCGCGCTCATCTCAAGCCCGACCAGATCTCAGAGGTGATCCTGGGTCAGGTCCTCACTGCCGCCAGCGGACAAAACCCGGCCCGGCAGGCGTCGATCAAGGCCGGCCTTTCGCCGTCGGTTCCGGCGATGACGATCAATAAGGTGTGCGGGTCGGGCCTGAAGGCAGTGATGCTCGCCGCGCAGGCGGTGGCCCTGGGCGACGCGGACATCGTCGTCGCCGGCGGCCAGGAGAACATGAGCGCGGCACCGCACGTGCTGCTCGGCTCGCGCGACGGGTTCCGGATGGGCGACGCCAAGCTCGTCGACAGCATGATCGTCGACGGGCTGTGGGACGTGTACAACCAGTATCACATGGGCATCACTGCGGAAAACGTCGCCAAGCAATACGACATCTCGCGCGCGCAACAGGACCAATTCGCGGTGGCGAGCCAGAACAAGGCCGAGGCCGCGCAGAAGGCAGGCAGGTTCGCCGACGAGATCGTCCCGGTGATGATCCCGCAACGCAAAGGCGATCCGGTCGCCTTCGCTGCCGACGAGTTCATCAAGACCGGGGCGACCCTCGAATCGGCGAGCGGTCTCAAGCCCGCGTTCGCCAAGGACGGCACGGTCACCGCGGCCAATGCTTCGGGCATCAACGATGGCGCCGCGGTGGTGCTGGTGATGAGCGCGGCGAGAGCACGCGAGCTGGACCTCAGGCCGCTGGCGAAGATCAAGGCATTCGCCTCCTTGGGGGTCGATCCATCGGTCATGGGCATGGGGCCTGTGCCGGCCTCGCGCCGGTGCCTCGAGAAAGCCGGCTGGAAGCCCGCCGACCTGGACCTGATGGAAATCAACGAGGCGTTCGCCGCGCAGGCCTGCGCGGTCAACAAGGAGATGGGCTGGGACACGAGCAGGATCAACGTCAATGGTGGCGCAATCGCGCTCGGCCATCCCATCGGCGCGTCGGGATGCCGCGTGTTGGTCACGCTCCTCTACGAGATGGCGCGGCGGGACGCGAGGAAGGGACTCGCATCGCTGTGCATCGGCGGGGGGATGGGCGTGGCTCTCGCCGTCGAGCGCTAACGCCTCATAACAACCACCGGCAGGTCGACATCAAGGAGGAGAGAATGGCGGAGAATAAGCACCGCATCGCACTCGTGACCGGGGGCATGGGCGGTTTAGGCGAGGCGATCTGTCTGAAGCTCGTCGCTCTGGGCTACACCGTCGTGACCACGCACTCGCCAGGCAACACCAAGGCGCAGGAATGGCTCGATGGAATGAAAAAGCAGGGATACGACTTCCACGCTTATCCTTGCAACGTCGTCGACTGGGATTCCTGCGTCGCCTGCGTCACCAACGTCACGACGGACGTGGGGCAGGTCGACGTGCTGGTGAACAACGCCGGCATCACGCGCGATATGACGTTCAAGCGGATGGACAAGGCCAATTGGGATGCCGTGATCAGGACCAATCTCGACTCGTGTTTCAACATGACCAAACAGGTCTGCGATGGGATGGTCGAGCGTGGTTGGGGTCGCGTCATCAACATCTCGTCGGTCAACGGTCAGAAGGGCGCGTTCGGACAGGTCAACTACTCGGCGGCGAAGGCCGGCATGCATGGCTTCACCAAGGCGCTTGCTCTCGAAGTCGCGAAGAAGGGCGTCACCGTGAACACCATCTCCCCCGGCTATATCGGCACCAAGATGGTGATGGCGATTCCGCAGGAAGTACTCGACAGCAAGATCATTCCGCAAATCCCGGTGGGGCGCCTCGGCAAGCCCGACGAAATCGCAGGGCTGGTCGC
>WNGK01003790.1_pt1 | contig 18846 bp, 11 predicted proteins | sample 5400601 | NCBI WGS metagenome assembly WNGK01 (sample SAMN13153376, study PRJNA577476) | soil metagenome | isolation source: 60 cm soil or saprolite under Garry oak tree replicate 1 | place: USA:California | collected 2016-06-15
CGGTCAGCCGCCTGAACCACGCCATCCAATTGTCTGTGACCTTTTGCAGTTCCTCTGGCGAGAGGCTTTTGCGCAGGTCGGTGCCGCGAAATAGCAGCATGTATCCATTTTGATTTTGTGTGCTCATAGTATTGCTTTTAGTTGATAGTTGATTGTCGATAGTTTTTTGGATGTTTCAATGATACGACCAATGAGGAGACGGGCTTGGGACAATTATTTCGCATTTTCGTTGCTCTCCCAAATTCCAAACGTGTTGCCCTCGGTATCCTGACACACAGCGAAATAACCCATCTGCGGCACGGCCGTTTTCGGCATGCAGATTTTGCCACCGAGCTTTTCAGTTTTTTTCGAGAATTCGCGCACCGAATTCACGCTAACGTAGTTGACGATCGGCTCCTGCGGTTGTTTACGCGCCTTTAGCGCGCCATCGGGAGTGTCGTCGGCTCCGCCGGTATCGATGTGCCAGTACTCCTGCGTCCCCGGCAATCTCTCGATTTTCCAGCCGAACAAGTCGCCATAAAACTTTTTGGCGCGCTCGACATTGTCAGCCGGGATTTCAAACCAAACGATACTTGCATTTTGTTTCTTCTCTGAGTTGCTCATGTTTTCCTTTCTGTTGATGTGTGATTTTTTCTTCTGTTGGAAATACGACGAATCAGCGCGGCGACTTAGGACAAAATTTTTCTGGCTAAGTCGCCTGGCCGTCAACGCAGTGCTGGAGTCGTTTCAATAGAAAGGCTCGTTCTGATTTCGTCCCTGCGAGTTCAAACGATTTCCGGAATTGTTCGGCGGCGGCGCGCAGATTGCCCGATCGCATTTCGAATTCGCCCAGCACAGCATAGAGCAGATAGTACGAGCTCAGTTTCTTGAGGCCCTGAATGCTTCGCACAGCTTGGAGTCCCGCTTTTGGTCCGCGAACGTTCGCGACGGCCGCAGCGCGATTTAGAGCGACCACTGGCGAGTGATCGAATTCGATTAGCCGATCGTAAAGCAAAAGGATGCGCTGCCAGTCCGTGGACTCGTAGTCCTTCGCTGCGCAGTGGCAGGCGGCGATCCCCGCCTGAAGATGATATTCGCTGAGCTCATCGCCTGCCGCCGACCGCGCAAGGTGGAACGTACCGCGCGCGATCATCGCCTGGTCCCACTGCGTCCGGTCCTGTTCTTCCAGGCGCAGCAAATTGCCCTCGCTGTCCAGCCGCGTCGGGAAACGCGCTGCATTCAGCAGCATCAACGCCAGCAGCGCATGGGTCTTGGGTTGATTGCCAGCCGGATGTTGCGCCAACAAATCTGCAAGGCGAATCGCTTCCTTGCAGAGTTCTTCCCGAACCAGATTCTCGCCACTAGACGCTTTGTAGCCTTCGTTAAATAAAAGATAGAGTGACTGCAGCACGGTATCCAATCGTTGCACCAGCTCTTCGCCTGCGGGAATTTCAAACCGAATCTGCGCTTGGCGGATTTTTTGTTTCGCGCGCGTCAATCGCTTGGCGATTGCCGCCTTGCTGGTGAGAAATGCCCGGCTGATCTCCGTCACGCCGAAGCCGCACAACGTCTTTAATGCCAGCGCCACCTGCGCGTCTGCGGGAATCGCCGGGTGACAACAAACGAAAATCAAACGCAGGCGGTCGTCGGCAATTTGCTCTTCCAGAAAAATCGCCTCGTCCGGCCCTGCTTTTTCCCGCTCCATCAAGCGAACAATTTCAGCCTGCTTGTTCCGGAACACCTTCCGCCGGCGGACGACATCCAGCGCGAGGTTGCGGGATGCGCGCATGATCCACGCCGAAGGATTTTTGGGGATTCCGTAAAACGGCCAAGTCTGCAACGCGCGCGCCAGCGCTTCTTGCACGACATCTTCAGCTAGATTGAGGTTTTCCACTCCGAAGATTCCCGTCAACGTGGCGACCATCTTTCCCGCCTCATGGCGGAAAAGGTGTTCGACCAATTGAGACACTTCCTGTGGTTTTCGCTGGGCTTCTGCAGATATGGTTTCAGCAAGGTTCGATTTCACGCTACGGCATTGACCTTTGCCTGTTTGTGATCCCGATTCAATGGGGCACTATTCCAAGCATGGATGCGTCAACCACGACAAAAAGGGACTTCTCCTTGGTTCTTACATTTAAGGATGAATCCGCCTGAGAGTTCAGTGGCGTTTGGTGCGCCTGGGATCGAGCCACGCTGGACTTCGAGTGCGAAAGAAGGCGTGGGCACAGCCTATCATACCAGTTGCCGCGTCTGGTTCACGCTTAGTCACGGCATCGTGAACGAGATTTACTATCCGCACGTCGATCAACCAAACACGCGCGACTTTCAGTTTCTCATAAGCGATGGAGAAACGTTTTGCCACGAGGAAAAACGCGATCTGACACATCTGATCGAATACCCAGAGCGCGATTGCCTCTTTTACCGTCTTACGAATTCCGAGCCGCGGGGCCGCTATCGTGTCGTAAAACATGTCTTCGCCGATCCACATCAGTCGGTCCTTCTCGTACACACCAAAGTTGAAGTACTGGATGAATCGCTACGTGGGAAGTTGCGACTTTACGCGTTGCTGGCTCCTCACATCGCGGGTTGTGGCGCCGGCAACTCCGGCTGGTGTTCTGAAGTAGGCGGTATCAAAGTCATCCGCGCGCAGCGCGAAAACATTCACCTGATCATGGCGTGCAGCACCGGCTTCTCTCGCCGGTCGGTCGGCTATGTCGGTTTCAGCGACGGTTGGCAGGATCTTATGCACAATTTCAAAATGGATTGGCAGTTTCCCACAGCCGAGGACGGCAATATCGCGTTGACCGGCGAAATCAATCTGCCAGCCACCGGCGAATTTACAGTCGCCGTAGCATTTGGCCGCAGCTACCAGAGCACTACTGCCAAGTTGTTCCAATCGTTGGCTGAGCCGTTCGAGTCACATCGTCAGGGATATATTCGCCAATGGCAACGCGCAGTTGTAAATCCGAAATTCGACTTCAGCGCCGACACGTCCGACGGCGGCGGAATGTATCGGCTGAGCCGTTGCGTTCTGCTGGCGCACGAAGACAAAGTTTTTCAAGGCGCAATCGTCGCATCGATGAGTATCCCCTGGGGTGAAACGAAGGGCGACAACGATCTAGGTGGTTATCATCTCGTCTGGACGCGCGACCTCGTGAAAAGTGCAACAGCACTTCTTGCGACGGGCCAGACAGGCACGCCGCTGCGCGCGTTGATCTGGCTGGCTGCCATTCAGCGGCCGGATGGCAGTTTTCCTCAGAATAGTTGGATCGACGGGACCGCTTATTGGTCTGGCCTGCAACTCGACCAGGTTGCCGCGCCAATACTTCTGGCGTGGCGTTTGCACAAACGCGACGCGCTCGATTTGTTTAATCCTCGCGTAATGATTGTGCGCGCTGCAGCGCACTTGATCTTGCAAGGCCCAGTTACCAGCCAGGATCGGTGGGAGGAAAACGCCGGCTACTCGCCTTCGACCCTCGCTACGGTGATTGCCGCTCTCGTCTGCGCCGCGGAATGGGCCACGGAGTACGGCGAAACTGCACCTGCGGATTTTGTTTTTGCGTACGCCGACTGGCTGGCGGCGCACGTCGAAGAATGGACCGTTACAACACAGGGTGAGCTGGTCGAGGGATTCCTTCGTCACTACATCCGCATTAATCCGACCGACCCCGAGGCCCCTGATCCTCACGCTGATCCGAACACAACGATGATTCAACTGGCCAACGGCGGCGGCCTGCACCCAGCTCGAAATGTGGTCGGCGGCGATTTCCTGCATCTGGTGCGCTTCGGTATTCGCGACGCGAACGATCCAATCGTTCGCGATTCAATCGAAGTCATCGATCGCGTGCTTAAACATGACCTGCCACAGGGCCCCGGCTGGCGTCGCTACAATCACGATGGCTATGGACAAAGAGAGGACGGCCGCGTATTCGACGGCACAGGTGTCGGACGTTGCTGGCCAATCTTGACGGGAGAACGCGGTCATTACGAACTGGCTGCCGGGCGCGATCCAAAGCCGTTCATTGCGGCAATAGAGAATTTTGCGAACCAGGGTGGGATGATCACCGAACAGTTATGGGACGGGCCTGACTTGTCCGCCACAGGACGGACTCGCGGTGGCGAGCCGGATGCCCATATGAAACGTGGCTGTCCAACCGGGGCGGCGATGCCGCTTTGTTGGTCGCACGCCGAATACATTTCGCTCGTGCGCAGCTGCCATGACGGCGTTTGTCTTGACTGCGTCGGACCGGCATTCCAGCGGTATGTGTTGCGCAGAGTGCAGAGCAATTACGAGATTTGGACTCTGCGCTATCCCTTGCGGCGCGTGTCTCGCGGCAAAATTTTGCGAATCATCCTTGCTGCTCAAGCAACGGTCGTCTGGTCAACCGACGATGGAGCGCGCACTAATCTGTTGGACACAATTCATGAGAGCAGGCTGAACCTCTGGTTCGCAGATTTTCCTACTGCAGACTGGCCGAGCGGTTCAGTGTTTGCATTTACATTTTTTTGGAAGCGCGATCAGCGTTGGGAAAGCCGCAGCTGGCAATTGAATATGTTATAAAACAGCGAACCAAGCCTACGACACCGGCTCGTTTCCTCCCGCTGCCAATTTTCGTTCGCGTATTGAGATTCTCTCTTTTGGGATAATCAAAAATCTCCCGCACGCGCAATAGTGGAAGACTCGGCCTGGTTGAGATTCCGGGAACTAACGCCAAGTCGAAAGACAAAACAGATATGGAAATCGTCATTGCCGATGGCGGGTTCGGCGGACTTTACGCGGTAATGTATTTGGACAAAACGCTGGCGCGGTCGCCGCGGCGACACATCGAAGTGACGCTGATCAGTCGCAAAAATCCGCGCGCGAGCAAAGCAAGGAAGGCCGATGGCTGGATCTGCACTCGACACTTAAGCTCGCAATCAGCGATAGTGAACTGATGAAACGGCTTATTCCCCTGGGCGCGCTCCTGATCTGCATGTCAATCTCTACAGGTTGTTCGCGCAAGCCGGCTCAAGGCGCTGCAAACGCGCCGGAAGTGCTTGTCACAACTGTTACGCCTCAAGATGTGCCGCGTGTGCTGGAACGCGTGGCCACACTGGATGGCTTCATCAACGCCAACATTAACGCGCAGGTACAAGGCTACATTGTTTCGCGCGACTACCAGGAGGGCAGCGTAGTAAAGAAAGGCGATCTCCTTTTTCAGATTGACCCGCGGCCGTTCGAAGCCGCATTGGCACAGGCCAAGGGAACGCTGGCAAAAGACAAAGCGACGGAAGTGAAAACAGACGCGGACGAAAAGCGCGCCTTCGATTTGTTTAAGAAGAAAGTGATCAGTGATCAGGAGCGAGATACTGCCATTGCAGCTGCCGGATCGAGCAGAGCAAATGTCGAAGCCGACGAAGCAGCGGTCAAACAGACCGAGTTGAACCTTGGTTACACCAAAGTCACGTCGCCGATCGATGGAGTTGCGGGAATCGCGACCGCCCAGGTTGGAGACTTGGTCGGTCCGAGTACCGGAGTGCTAACAACGGTTTCGCAAATCGATCCTATCAAAGCGATTGTTACCGCCGGCGAAGGACCATTCACGGATTTCGTTTCGCGCCATCCTGATCCGAAGGAGCGCAACGCCTATGTGAAAAGCCTCGAGTTCGATTTGATTCTCGGCAACGGCGATGTGTATCCGCGTAAAGGTAAGTTTTATGCGCTCGATCGCAGCTTGGATCCGAAGACCGGCTCGATCCGATACGAGGTGACGTTTCCAAATCCGGGAGATATTTTGCGGCCCGGACAATTCGGAAAAGTGCGTTTCGTCGCCGATATGAAAAAGGGCGCGATGGTTGTGCCGCAGGAAGCAGTCAACGAATTGCAGGGCAACTACCAGGTGGCAGTTGTCGATCAAAACAACAAGGTCAGCATTCGACCGGTGAAAATGGGCGAACGCATCGGCGCGATGTGGGAAGTGACCGATGGTCTCAAGCCGGGTGACAAAGTGGTCGTCCAAGGGATTCAAAAAGCTCGCGAAGGCGTGCAAGTCACAGTGAAAGACTGGACGCCGCCCCCCGACGCTCTGGTTTCAAAGTCGGATCAGCCAAAGGAGCACTGATCGAATGTCTGAGTTCTTCGTCAGACGTCCGATTGTTGCGATCGTCATCGCAATCTTGATGACGCTGATCGGCGGCGTCTGCATTCTCGCCTTGCCGATTGCGCAATATCCAAAAATCGCGCCACCGGAAGTTCAGGTGCGCACACACTACACCGGCGCGGACGCGTTGACCATCGAGCAATCCGTCGCCGCGCCGATCGAGCAGCAGATGAGTGGCGTCGACAACATGAATTACATGTATTCGATCAACGCCAACACTGGCGACATGCGAATGATCATCAATTTCGATGTCGCGACGGACGCGAATGTCGATCAAATCCTGGCGCAATTGCGGGTCTCGCAAGCTCAATCGCAATTGCCCGCCGACGTGAACAACTACGGCGTCACCGTCCAAAAATCGACAACTGCGCCATTAATGCTGGTCGATCTTTACTCGCCGAATGGAACCTACGACGGAATTTTTCTCGCGAACTACGGCTACATTAATCTAGTCGATCAACTCACGCGTGTTCCTGGAATTTCAAACGTCCAGGTCTTCGGCGCGGGCCAATACGCGATGCGGCTCTGGGTCAAGCCCGATCAGCTCGCGAAGCTTGGGATCACCGTGCCCGACATCATCACCGCGGTGCAGAAGCAGAACAACGTCAATCCCGCCGGTCAGGTCGGAAGCGAACCGATTCCAAGCGGGCAGAAGTTTACCTATACAGTTCGCGCGCAAGGGCGATTACAAACGCCGGAGGAATTTGGGAACATCGTTGTTCGCGCAAATCCGGACGGCTCGTTTGTGCGGGTGAAAGACATCGCGCGGATCGATCTCGGAGCGCAAAGTTACAATCTCAAGGGCCGGCTTAACGGACAACCGGCGGCGGTCCTCGCGTGTTATCAGCTTCCCGGCAGCAACGCGGTGAAAGCGGCGCAAGGCGTCCGTAAGTTAATGGCGGAAGCGAAGCAGCGTTTCCCTGCCGACATGGATTATGCCGTCGGTCTCGATCAAACACTCGCGGTGACCGAGGGGATGCGCGACATCGTAAAGACCTTGTTCGAGGCGCTCGCGCTCGTCGTGCTCGTGGTATTTATCTTTTTGCAAGGCTGGCGCGCCACGCTCATTCCGTTATGCGCCGTCCCTGTATCGCTGATTGGGACATTCGTGCTCTTTCCGTTGTTCGGCTTCTCGATCAACACGCTGTCGCTTTTCGGTCTGGTGCTCGCGATCGGTCTCGTGGTCGATGATGCCATCGTTGTGGTTGAAGCAGTCGAGCGTCACATCGAGGAAGGAATGGCGCCGCGCGAGGCAACCCTCCAGGCAATGCGGGAAGTTTCGGGCCCGGTGATCGGCATCGCGCTTGTGTTGTCGGCCGTGTTTATTCCAACGGCGTTTCTCCCGGGCATCACTGGCAGGTTGTATCAGCAGTTCGCTCTGACAATCGCGATCTCCGTGATCTTCTCCGCGTTCAACGCGCTCTCACTCAGTCCGGCTCTTTCTTCATTGTTGCTGCGGCGGCGAAAAAAAGCGCGCGGACCGCTCGGTTGGTTTTACGATCGATTCAATCGCGCGTTCGGCAGTGCAACGCACGGGTACGTGAATTGGTCGCGGCTCGCCATCCGGAAAACTTTCCTGAGCTTCGCTTTGCTCGTGGTGCTCGCGGTCGGCGCCGGTTTCTTTGGTGCAAGGTTGCCGAGCAGCTTTTTGCCCGAGGAAGATCAGGGTTACGTTTTTCTCGCGCTGCAACTGCCCGATGCTTCATCGCTCGAACGCACCGATCAAGCGTGTCGAAAAATCGAGGACTTTCTGAAGCAGACTCCAGGCGTGCAGTACACCACGAGCGTCATTGGTTTCAGTCTGCTCAGCCTGGCGCAAAACACTTACAGCGCGTTTTTCTTTGTCACGTTCAAGCCCTGGAGCGAGCGAACGAAACCGGAGGAACAGTATGCCGCGATCAAAGCCCGAATAAACAAATATCTCGCTGGTCTTACCGAAGGGCTCGCTTTCGCCTTTCCCCCACCGGCGATTCCGGGCGTCGGCACCTCAGGTGGGTTCACGTTCGTTTTGGAAGACCGTGCCGGCAAAGATGTAGCGTTCCTCTCTCAAAATCTGAAAACCTTTCTCGACGCAGCCCGCAAACGACCGGAGCTCGCCGGCTTGATCACCACATTCTTGCCCAATGTTCCGCAGGTCTTCGTCAATGTCGATCGCGACAAGGTGCTCAAGCAGGGAATCGATCTCGGACAGGTTTATCAGACCTTGCAGACGTTTATGGGAGGATTTTTTGTGAATTACTTCAACCGGTTCGGCCGCACCTGGCAGGTGTATATAGAGGCGGAGGGCGACTATCGGACTGACGCGAAGAACGTCGGGCAATTTTATGTCCGCAATTCCAACAATCAGAGCGTGCCACTCGATGCGGTAACAACTATCAACCGGATCTCCGGCCCCGAATTCACCCTGCGGTATAACGAATACCGTTCCGCGCAGATCAACGGCGCTGCTGCACCGGGCTACAGCTCCAATCAGGCGATGAATGCGCTCGAAGAAACGTTCCGGCAAACGATGCCGAACGAGATGGGCTATGACTATCTCGGAATATCGTTCCAGGAAAAGAAAGCGCAGCAAGGCGTTTCACCTACGGTCGTTTTTGGAATGTCACTCATTTTCGTTTTCCTGATCCTCGCTGCGCTTTACGAGAGCTGGTCGCTGCCGTTCAGCGTTCTACTCGGCACGCCGGTCGCGGTGTTCGGCGCGTTCGCGACGCTTTGGTTGCGCGGCATGCAAAATAACATCTACACGCAAATCGGTTTGATCATGCTCATCGGTTTGGCTGCGAAAAACGCCATTCTCATCGTCGAATTCGCCAAGGCCGAATACGAAAAAGGCAAACCGCTGATCGACGCGGCGCTCGAAGGCGCCCGTTTGCGCCTGCGACCAATCCTCATGACTTCGTTTGCGTTCATTTTCGGATGCTTGCCGTTGTGGTTTGCCACCGGCTCCGGCGCAGTTGCCCGACGTGTGCTCGGCTCCACGGTGATCGGAGGAATGATCGCCGCTTCGGCCATCGCGATCTTTTTCATTCCCGTAACGTTTTACGTAATCGAACGGGTCTTTGCCGGGCGAAAAGAAAAACCGGCGACGGCACAAGTTAGCCAATCACAGCGGGAGCCTGCGCTCGACGTCTAGGCTCCTGTCCTGAAGATAGCCCGGCAGGGGATCTGACAATCATGAGCGAAATTTTTCCCGTAATTTATCTGGCTTGTCACAGCAAGACTGCTTGGAGTGTCACGGGCCGGCATACAGGAGCTATGAAAATGACCTATCCCATCCGGCGGTGCAGTTTTGGAATGATACCCGACCGCGGGCAGATGAATTGGACAACAATTCAAAAATCCTGACAGTGACGAGCAAAATGAGATCAATCGCTCAGAATAAGCTGCGTTTTATCTCGAACGGGAGAGCGCCCACCACTTCGCGAATAGTTTCAGTCACCATCCTTGCATGAAAATCCTCACTATTATTGCCCGCGTCCTTCTTGGATTGATCTTCGTTGTCTTTGGTTCCAACGCTTTCCTTAACTTTCTTCCGATGCCGCCGCTCCCAAAAGGTCTGGCCGGGGAATATCTGCACGCCTTTTTTACCAGCGGCTACGTTTACTTCATCGGCGGACTTCAGGTCGTCGGCGGCTTGCTTCTGTTGATTGGCCGCTTTGTTCCGCTGGGCCTAACAATTCTAGGCGCCATCATAGTAAACATTTGGCTGTTCCACATTTTGATGGCGCCCGAGGGGCTGCCGCCTGCAATCGTCGTCACCGTTCTTGAATTGTTTCTCGTCTGGCGTTACCGCCAAGCATTTGCGGGTATTTTGCGTGCCTGATCCGGATACGGTTGTCGCTACAGTCAGCGTTATCTTTCTTAAGCTATGACTAACCAAAACAGCAGCGGAACAGCAGACATCATTGTGCGCGGTGATGCGCGCAGTTACAGGCAGGAAATTGTCGCAGGTAAACATCACCTTATCGCTGATGAAGCAATGAGTGCAGGTGGCGGGGATGCCGGCCCCGATCCATACGATTATTTGCTGGCGGCGCTGGGCGTTTGCACCTCTATGACGGTTGGCTTCTACGCGCGGCGAAAACAATTCCCTCTCGAGAACATCAAGGTCTCGCTCTGGCATTCGCGTATCCATGCAAGAGATTGCGAGGAGTGCGAGACTAAGGAAGGCATGCTCGACAGAATCGACGTCGAAGTGGAACTGACTGGCTCATTGACTGCAGAACAGCACGCCAAGCTGATGGAAATTGCGGCGAAGTGCCCAGTTCATCGCACCCTCACATCCGAGATCAACATCAGGCTACGAGCTGCTGAGAAATCGCCCACATCGTGAACAAAGAGTAGCACGACCATTTAGGTTGCGAAGCTCGCGAAAGCTCGCCACAGGCGAGTGCGTCCGATGAGCGGACCAGAGGCTCCCCCTCCTCAAGCAATATTTTTCAGAGACGTTCTTCTTCCAGGTCGTACACGTCAAACCAGTGGTGCACCACTCGGTTACGCGGAACGAACTGTTGGATGTAATCCTCCATATACTCCTGGAGTTCCAGAGGCAAATCGCTGAGTCGCAGGTCGCGTTCTTTGTTGTTCCAGGCAATAATCTCGGCACGGGGACGGTTTTTAGCGTGTTCACCGATCCACGCAGCAATCTCGTCGTCGGTCGCTCCGGTGGCGACAAAGGCCCGGAAATCGTCATAATCAATCTCTGTAAATTTCAGCCAGCGTTGATCGAGCGGGCAATTGGAGTGGTATTCGCCTTCCCAACCCACAAGCACCGCGCGGCATTTATCTACAGCACGCGCCGCCAGCACATAGCCAGCCAGCGTTTGGCGCGGGCTTCGCGGGAATTGTTTCCCGTCGCGGAGATCGCGGGCCAGCAACTTCACTTTTTTGAGGTTCTTTTTCACAACATTTTCTCCTTCTGGGTTGTTAGGTTTTGTTCTGCCACCTGCGGGACGATCTTGCCCCGCATGTGGCCGGCTTAATGTTCGGTATTTTCTTCGTTTGTTCCTCGCTCTCACCCTTTCGGCTTTTCCGCCGGTTTAACCTGAACTTGAACGCCCTCGCGCAAGTCATCGGTCGGGTTGATCACGACCTTTGCGTTCTCGGTCAAGCCGTCGAGCACTTCCAATTGCGTGCCGAAATCGCGTCCGACGTGAATGGTTTGCCAGTGAATGCGGTTGCCCTTCACGACTGTCGCAACTTGTGGGCCTTCTGTGCGGAATAGAAACGTATTTGCTGGCACGACGATGGGCGCGTTTTCATCTGACAAAAGAAATTTCACCTCTCCGTACATTCCGGCATAGAGTTTTCCCTCGTGATTCGGCACTTGCACTTCCACTTGCATGGTGCGTGATGCCGGATCGAGCGCGCCTGCGGTGCGCGTCACCGTGCCCTCAAATTCCTGGCCGGGAAATTCCTGCACGAGAGTTTTCGCGGCCAAGTCTTGACGAATTGAGGGCGCATTTGCTTGCGGCGCATAAACATACACCCGCAATGGATCGCTCTGGACGAGCCGAAAAAGCGGTGTACCGGAGTTGCCGGTGCCGGCTGTAACCAGTGTGCCGACATCAATATTGCGTGCGCTGATTTTTCCGCTAAACGGCGCGAGGATTTGCTTGAAGCCTTGCAATTGTTCCAACTGCTCGAAATTGGCCTGGGCCGTGCGTTTCGCGCTTTCCTTCTCGTCGTAATCTTGTTTTGAAACCACTTTTTTCGCGGCGAGATCACGCCAGCGATCGGCGGTTACGTTCGCCAGATCGTAGGCTGCCTTGGCTTGCGCCAGCTGTTGATCCACTTCCGGAGTTTCGATCTCGGCGAGCAACTGGCTTTTCACCACGTTGTCGCCGATGTCCACCTTCCAGGCTTTCACATAACCATTTGAGCGCGGATAGATCGTCGTCTCCTGGAAGGCTTGGAACGTGCCGGGCAGAATCAATTCCTTCGGTTTCCGATCGCGCTGCGCGTTGACCACGTTGACCGTGAGCTGAGTTGTTTGCTTGGTGAAATTTTCCTGCTCGCTGCGTTGCTGCAGATGACGCCATACGCCGATGATAACGAAAAAACAGAAGACCGAAACGGCGGCAATCGGCCCCCAGACTGCGACGCTGCGCACCGGTGGATGGGTAGGGACGCCGCGCTGCGGCGTTCGCGCAGTACTATGCCGATCCTGTACGACATCATCACCGTGCCCGTTGTGTCTTTGCTTATTCATCCGGCCGCGTCTCTCTCTTCTCCGCGCTCCTGACGCTCAAATTCTTCGTCTTCGTCACAAGTGAATTCTGCTCTACGCAGCATGCTGTAAACCACCGGCACGAAGAACAGCGTCGCAAACGTAGCGACGATCAATCCACCGATAACAGCGCGCCCGAGCGGTGCGTTTTGTTCGCCGCCTTCGCCGAGCCCGAAGGAAAACGGCAACATGCCGATGATCATGGCCAGCACAGTCATGACAACAGGACGCAGCCGCGTGAAACCCGCAGAAAGCGCGGCATCATGCGCATTTTTTGGATGCGGGCCGCAGCGCTCGTCATTGGCGAAGGTCACAACCAAAATGCTGTTTGCCGTCGCAACGCCGATAGCCATGATCGCGCCCATGAGGGAAGGAACGTTGAGCGTCGTGCCGGTGATAAACAGCATCCAGATGATGCCGCACAATGCGCCGAGAAGGGCCATGATAATGATGAACGGATCGGTCCAGGACTGAAAATTGACCGCCATTAAAAAGTAAACGAGCACCACGGCGAACAGGATGCCGGCGCCAATGCCGGCGAACGATTTGTTCATGCTATCGACCTGGCCACGAACGCTTAGAAACGTGCCACGCGGCAGTTTCGATTTAAACTCGTTGACCACCTTCGTCACTTGATCGGCGACGACGCCGAGGTCGCGCCTTTGCACGTTCGCGAGCACGTCAAAGACCGGCTGCACATCGTAATGATTCACAATGACCGGCGATTCGCGGCGCTCAATGATGGCAAGATTGCCTAACAACTCCGGCCGCGGCAGGTTCTGTGCGACCACGGGCGTGTTTTGCAAATCTTGCAGAGTGTCCATCTTATACTGCGGCGTTTGCACGGCGACTTGATAGTTCACGCCCGTCTGGTAATTGAGCCAAAAATTCGGGGCGGCCTGTCCGCTTGAACTGAGCGAAACCAGCATCGTGCGCGCGACATCGTTTTGGGTGAGTCCGATTTGCTCCGCCCGTGTACGATCCACGTTCACCCGCAGGTCCGGCCCGTGCACAAGCTGATGCACGTGAACGTCCACGGCGCCCGGAATCTGGGCGATGCGCGTTTTGATTTCATTTGCAATCTCGTATCCTTTTGGATCGCGCCCAGTGACTTGGATGTCGATCGGCGCCGGAATTCCAAAGTTCAAAATCTGACTAACAATATCCGGAGCCGAAAAATAAAATTCCATGTCCGGAAAATCGCGATGCAATTTCTCGCGCAGGGTGCGCACGTACTGCGCGGTCGGTTTGTGTTTCGGATTCAGCGCGACCAGAATCTCGCCATCCGCAGAGCTAACCGTCGCGCTGTCGCTGAAAGCGAGATTAATTCCGCTCACGGGCAGCCCGATGTTGTCCAAGACGTTTTGGATCTCGTTTGGCGGAATCACTTCACGTATCGCACGGCCCACTTCGTAAAAACGTTCCTCGGTTGCTTCGAGTCGCGTCCCCGCGGGCGCACGCACGTGCAGGCGAAATTGACCGGAGTCAACAGCTGGAAAAAAATCGCGTCCGAGAAATGGAACCAGGCTGAGCGAAACCAGCACCGCGCCGCCCATCGCTGCGAACACCGCGCCGCGATGATCGAGACACCACCGTAGCGCTTCGACATAACGATCGCGTGTTTTTTCAAAACCGCGATTGAAGCGCTCGTGAATGCTGAAGAGAAACGCGCGAATTTTTCCAGCTACACTTGCTGAAAGCTGCGGCGATCTCGGCGCGACTGCCGGGCGCTCCCTCCCTTCTCCTTTGGAGCGTTCCTCGTCGGTCTCATTTCTGTTTTTTAGATTCTCGTCGAGTTTGCGCGCGAGGCTTGTATCAATTTCATCGGTGTGCCCGCGCATCAGAAATTTCACCATGGTAGGCACAACGGTGCGCGAAAGAAGATAGGAGGCGAGCATGGCGAAAATCACTGCCGTCGCGAGCGGCTGAAAGAGATATCTGGCGGTGCCGCTCAGGAAAAAGATCGGCACAAACACAATGCAGATGCTGAGCGTAGAGACAAACGCGGGCACGGCGATTTGCATGGCGCCGTCAAGAATCGCGCGGATCATCGGTTTCCCCATGGCGAGATTGCGGTGGATATTTTCAAGCTCAACGGTGGCGTCATCGACCAGGATGCCGACGGCGAGTGCGAGACCGCCAAGCGTCATGATGTTCATCGTCTGGCCAAGCGCGCCAAGAACGATAATCGACGACAAGATCGACAACGGAATGGAGGTCGCCACCACGAGGGTGCTGCGCCAGTTGCCCAGAAAAAGCAGAATCATCAACGCCGTGAGACAGGCGGCGATCACTCCTTCACGCAAAACGCCGTTGATCGAGGCACGAACAAAAATCGATTGGTCGAAAAGCTGACTGATTTCCAGTTCCTTCGGAAGCGTGGATTGAATGCGCGGCAGCGCTTCTTTGACGCGTTTGATAATGTCGAGGGTGGATGCGCTAGCGCTTTTGAGGACAGTAAGCAGCGCCGATCGGATACGGTTTTGGGCGACGATGTTGGTTTGTACCGCAAATCCGTCGCGCACTTGGGCGACATCTCGGATGTAAACCATCGCGCCGTTCACCTGCTTGATAGGCAAATCGTTTAACACCTGCAGGACTTCCGGACTGCTGTTGAGGCGCACATTGTATTCGCGGTCGCCGATTTTTTGCGTACCCGCAGGCAAAATAACATTCTGCGCATTGATCGCATTGCTCACGTCGGAGGGCGAAAGCCCCTTCCCAAAAAGCTTTTGCGGGTCGATATCGACCATCACCTGCCGCGATTTCCCGCCATAAGGCAACGGCACTTGTGCGCCCTGAATGGTCGCAAGCTGTGTGCGGATGAAGTTCAGACCGAGATCGTAAAGTTGTTGCTCGGAAAGTGTCTTGCTGCTCAAACCGAGCTGCAGAATCGGGACGTTTGAAGCGCTATATTGAATGATCAGAGGCGGCGTAGTGCCCGGCGGCATGATGCGCAAAAGTGTTTGTGCGATGGAAGTGATCTGTGCAACGCCCGCTTCGACTTTTGCGCCTTCATGGAAGAAAACTTTAATGACTGCGACACCATTGTAAGACTGCGATTCGATATGTTCGATATCGTTGACGGTTGTCGTCATGGCGCGCTCGCAAACCGTGACGAAACGCTTCTCCATTTCCTCGGGAGCAACCCCTGAGTAGCTCCAGATCACGCTTACCACCGGGATGTTGATGTTCGGAAAAATATCCGTGGACATGCGGGTGATCGTGATCACGCCGACCAGCACGATCAGAATGGCCATGACGGTGAAGCTGTATGGACGCCTCAGAGCTAAACGAACAATCCACATACTATGAATACGAATGCGACCCGGCGCGCGGCCTAGGCCGCTACGAGTGCTTTCTCAGTCGGAAAATTTCTCATCCTCGTTCTCAACCAACCGTTTGAAATTGCGCAGATACTCTTCCACTCTTCGCGACAGACTTGGGGAATCGAAAATCGAACGGATCTTCAGCGTTACTTCCGTTTCCTGTTGAGAACGCGGCTCGAAGGAAACCACGCCTGACATGAAACCGTTAGACATGGTGCGCCACGCGATTCGACGACCGGGAATTTGAAGTACGATGTGGAAGATCCCATTCTGGTCCTCGCCATTCGGATGCCACGTGTAAGAAAAATGCGTGTCATCAATTCTTCGTACCGCCCGCAACGGCGTGATGAATTTCGGCAGGTCTTCAAGACGCGACCATTGCTCATAGACCCGGTCAACGGGCGCTTTCACAACAGCGAAATGTCTGGCGGCGTTCATTGCCGCCGAAGCGGGTTCCATCGATTCCATCAAGTTTTCAGACGGTGAAGCGTCCATACTGCTCCCTCGAGAAAGCGCGGCTCCATCCGTCGGTGAAGTTAAAGAGAGCCATGTTCAGCACGAGCATCGGATCGTGACGCCGTCGGGACCGCCGCCGAAAAATCCTCGGCAGCATGGCCCTTGAATTGGTTTGGGTTTGTTTGAGTTTCAGCATGCGCACGCGCGCAAAATCCCGCTCGACGGGCCCGGCAGATTGGTTTGCGCCAGCGACCAAAACTGTTATGAAACCCGCAGCCGCGGCAACAGATCCGACCTTATTCGAAACGAAGAGTACAGCGGGCAAACTCAGTCCGCGAGCCGAACGTTGTCTCACGGCCGATCATGGCGAAAGCGCCGCAAAATACCTGTTTAAGTTATCCCATGATGTGATCCTTTCCCTCGATCGCATTGGGAACATCCTCTGCATCAATCAGCGTGGGGTTCAGCTCAGCGGTTACTCGGAATCAGAATTGCACGGAGCGAACATTTTTGAACGCCTACTCGTTCCCGAGGACCGGCAGGTTGCCCGTGAAATGCTCGCGGATGTGCTGGAGGGCAAAGCGCGGCAATATGAAGTCCGTTGGAGAACTAAAGATGGCGCCATTGTCCATTTTGATGGCGCATCTGTTCCACGTTTCTCAGACACTGGAGAATTTTTGTCCACTCTTTGCACACTACGGGATGTGACCGAGCGCAAATGCGCAGAAGAAAAATTGCGCAAGAGCGAAGAGAAATATCGGGATCTGATTGAAATTTCGCCCGACGCAATCTTCGTCGTTGACGCCAATGGCATCTGTGTTTTGGGAAACCGCGCCGGCGCTGAGCTGGCTGGAGTCCCTCAGGACGAGTTGGTTGGCACGCCGGTCACGGACACCTATCTCCCGGAAGAACGCCACCTGTTTCGAGAGCGCCTCGAGAAATTAAAGACGGAACGCACCGTACGGTTCGAGAGAAAATTTGTGCGCAAAAACGGGGAGATCGTTCCCGTGGAAGTCTCGGTGTCCGGGATACGCGGTGGATATTTTCAGGCGATCCTGCGCGACATCAGCGAGCGCAAGCAAAGCGAAGCGTTGCTGGCCGGAGAGAAACGGCTTCTCGAGATGATCGCGACCGGCGTGGCGCTGAAAGAGATCCTGAATGCATTGTGTCTGATCATCGAGGAGCAGCGGACCGGAACGCTCGCTTCGGTCTTGTTGCTGAATCCCGATGGTGTTCATCTGGATTGTGTCGCAGGACCGAGTCTTCCAAAAGAATGGATGCAGCAGATGGAAAATCTGCCGATCGGACCTTGTGCCGGCTCGTGCGGGACCGCGGCATATCGCGGATCGCCCGTCATAGTCTCCGATATCGCGACTGACCCGCTGTGGGACGTACCGGAGCATCGCAGTTCTGCGCTGAAGCACGGGTTGCGAGCCTCCTGGTCGAATCCAGTACTCTCTTCGAAAGGAAAAGTCCTGGGAACCTTCTGCATGTACTATCGGGAAGCGCGAAGTCCGACCTCGCAAGACTTCGAGCTGATCGAGTTAGCGACGCACCTTGTACGGATTGCGATTGAACGCGATCGTGCAGAGGCGGCTCTGCGCGCTTCGGAGCAAGTCGCCCGCGGCCAGGTGGAGGCACTGACCTACACCCTCGATGTTCTCGCGACTGCCCCTGCGCCGGACAAGTTTCTCGGCCAAATGCTGAGCACAATCGGTCGACTTTTAAGTGCGCAGAGTGTGATCCTTTGGTTGCTGGATGAATCGAATGATTTGCTCGTTTTACGTGCATGGGCGGAGGGCACAAATTTTGCCAAGGCCGATCCGGAGCATCCATTCATCAAAAATCCTTCATCGTGGAAGGAGGATCCAGGACTTCGCGAGCTGTTTTTTTCCGGAGCGCCCGTCGCTTGCGAAGATGTGGAACATGATCCGTACACCTCCAATGATCTTCGCGAGTATTTGAAATCTGGCGGAACAAAGAAGTTTCTGAGAATTCCAACTCTGGTAGGCGGTCGTGTGAAAGGATTCATCGGGATTCGCCATGGCGACCGGCCGCCGTATCGGCCGGAAGAAATCGAACTGGCACAAGCGCTTGCACATCAGGCGATGCTGGCCATTCAGCTCAATGAGTTTGCCGAGCAAAGCCGGCAGGCAGCCATTCTGGAAGAACGAAATCGGATGGCGCGCGACATCCACGATACACTCGCGCAAGGCTTCACCGGCGTGATTGTGCAATTGGAAGCGGTGGAGGACGCAATCGCGTGTTGCCGTCGTAAGGAAGCCAACGAGCATTTGCAGCGCGCCGGCGAATTGGCGCGACGGAGTTTGAACGAGGCACGCCGATCGGTCCACGCGCTGCGGCCGCAAGCTTTGCAAGGAGGCAATTTTTGGGAGGCGCTAAAAGGAATCATCAAGAACACAACTGCGGGAACTGCGCTTCACACGACTTTCAATCTTCGTGGCAAAATGCGCCATCTGCCGTTGGTTTGGCAGGAAAATCTCCTCCATATCGGACAGGAAGCGTTGACCAACGCTCTCAAATACGCGCACCCACGCAATTTTGAAACCAGGTTGACCTTCAATACAAAAGAACTTCGCCTGGAACTTCGCGACGACGGCGACGGATTCAAAGTCAAAGATCGACATGATGGCTTTGGTTTGGCCGGAATGCGCGAGCGCGTCGAACAAATGGGCGGAAAACTGAAGATCAG